>OLWA01000194.1_pt1 | contig 80188 bp, 67 predicted proteins | sample 1673251 | NCBI WGS metagenome assembly OLWA01 (sample SAMEA3178937, study PRJEB25190) | human gut metagenome | biome: human gut; feature: human-associated habitat; material: faeces | place: Austria | collected 2013 | reverse complement strand
CATACAGCACCTCCGGCGCAGTCTGAATCTCATCAGTGATTCGCAACTGCTTCTCCTCCCAAAGTCGGAGGATTTCCGATTTCATTTCTTGCATCGGCGACCTCCCTTCTTTGATGATTGGATGAGTTCGAGCGCGAGCTGTGCGTCGATGATGATTTTTCTGCCTGTTTGTGTAATGGCATCCTTAATTACGCCACTGTTTTTGATTCGGTGTGCGGTAGCTTTGCTGCATTGAAGAAGCTCGCAAAGTCCTTCAATCCCATAGACGAGCCATCGGTTTGCAGTGGAAGCAGTGCTTTCGGGGGCAATATTGTCCCTGACATTACGTGAGTCAAGCAATTCTAACAGTTGTTCTCCGGTGTACTGCCAGAGAGGGAGTTTGAGTAACTGGTCTTTTGTCATACGCAGTGTTGTTTAGAGTTGTACTTACCGCCCTCTTGTAGAGCGCATCCGAGTAACTCCCGGACACTGCAAAATTACTGCCGGCCATGAGTGGTGTGTATGTGGTGTATGAATATGTATATAGCAAAGCTACCCGCCAGAGTATCAAACTCTAACGGGTAGTATCATAAGGTCTCAAAAGTGGAATTTCAAGTGGTGAAAGTGGTGCGCAAGTGGTATCTTTATGTCGCTTGGAGTTTCACGCTCGTTTTTTATGTTTTTTGAAGATTGCATCCACTTCGTCAGCGTATGCCCGACTCGATGCGCTGGCCTCGCTTCCGCGTGGATGACAGTACTTCTTCTCATAGTAACTCCATTCGATACCGAGATGGTTGAGAATCTCCTCCCGCCATGCTGTCTTGTGCTTTGCCGGAACAATCTCATATAGCTTAGATACGAGATAACAAGCCTTGATGGTTTGCTTGGGACGTACCCTTATCGGCTCATGCTTGCCGTGGAGATTGAGCGATGAATGAAACTGTGTTTCTGTCGGATTGTCGAATACATCGTTACACACTTCATATAATTCAGAGATGAGTATCATAGGGAATAATTCTCCCTTCCAGCATTTGTTATCCTGTATGTTGAGAGTTGTCTTTTCCTTTATGTCTTCCAGAGGTATTAGAAAACTTCCTCCCCGATGCATCATCTTTTGCTCGAATGTCAGCCTTAATTTATTCTGGAGCTTTATTTCGCAAGGAGGAAAGTATCGCTCGGCATTAGTAAATAATTTGGAGCATACATCACGGAGGCGACTGTAGAGCGGTGGTAACTCCTCATCGAGAAAATCCTCAAACTCTATGCTTCTCTGAAGACTTACAAGAAATTTCCGTTTACGCTTGAGCCAACGCTCCCTATGTTCATCAAGATGATAGGCGAAAAGCTCACGGTTGACATCGTTCATTGTACAATCGGGAGGCATCTGCATCTTCCCTCTTGCAATCAATGAACCTTGATATAGCTGTGCATCAATTTTTAGAAGTTCAAATTCATTTAAAAGATGCTTTATTTCATACTCGTCAAAATCGTCCCTTTTCGAACGTTCCTTTCTATCGAGTTCCCGGAATGTATCATAGTAGGTGTGAATTCTACACACTATCTCAGCACAAAGATTCCTAACGGTATCGGCGAGTATTCTGCCAACCTCGCCAAGTGCGTGGGTCTCTATAACGACAGACTCTTGGTCAATGGAATACAACATCTTGAAATTTTCCGCAATTTCCTTTCGGCAGACCAAATCTGATTTGGCAATCTGAGGATACTTGATATCCTGTCTCAGCTTTTCCAAGACAGGAACAACATCGCGGAATGTCATTGGTGATGGCATAGGGTGGTGTTGGTTTTAGAGCGTTAATAAATCGTGAGAGCTAATCAGCTTTAACCATACTTGTTGAAACGTTATGAAATTTTAGCACTCAAAAACTCTAACAAGCGATACTCTAAGATTGTTTGCGCGCCATTGAGTTGATACTTTTGTGGTGTGTGGTTAAGGCTGAAATTTTGGAAAAGTATCAAATAAGTATCAAATATACAATTTTTAACATTTGCGCACAGGGTGAAAAATAAGAAAGAGCTAAATCTTAGTGACTTAACTCTTTCATTGCGTTGCCTTGGAAGGATTCGAACCCTCACAGGCGGAACCAGAATCCGACGTGCTACCATTACACCACAAGGCAATATTTGTTGTGAATCTTAGCGGCTCTCTTGCCGTGTTTGTGATTACGGGTGCAAAGGTAAAGACTTTTTTTGAACTGCAAAAATTTTTTGAAGATTTTTTTGTGAGGATTGTAAAAAATATGGTTTAGAGGTTGCATTAAGTGATTTTTTTATAATTTTGCGGCGCAATTAAAACACAATTACTAGAAAGCCTCCTTCATAACCATAGTTCTTTTGAGGCTCTAAGGTAAAATTTTATTCACATAACCAATTTTAATTTATTATGAAAAAGGTTTTAGCAATGGTAGTCCTCGCGATTGCCTCACTTGGTGCAGCTGCACAGAATTCCAACATCTACGTGGGTGGTTCGATCGGTTTCTGGCATGACAGCCACGACAACTCAACCAATGCAAGTACCAACCACTTTGTGATTCTTCCTGAAATCGGTTACAATTTCAATTCCTCGTGGGCTCTTGGCGCACAGCTCGGGTATGATTACACCCATCTCTGCGGACAGGGAATCTCCACCAACATTTTCCAGTTTAACCCCTATCTGCGCTACACTTATTTCCGCAGCTCGAACAATCTCATCAGCCTGTTTGTAGATGGAGCCGTAGGTTTCGGCGCCGGCTGGACTCACTACGAGGATGATGACAGCAAGACCGCCGTTACCTGGAATATCGGTTTCCGCCCCGGTATCTCTGTCAACCTCAGCGACAATTTCAGCCTTGTGGCTCACGTGGGCATGCTCGGATATGAAGGCGCCAACAATGCAGCCAAAGAGGCCGGCTACAGCAATAATGGCGGCCTGATGCTCAATGGCAACAACCTTACTTTCGGTTTCTACTACACTTTCTAAAGTATAGCTGAATCCAACCGTACAAAACGGGCTGCGGAAATCAATTTCCGCAGCCCGTTTCATATATTGTAGACGCTGTTCAGAATCCGAAGCCTACGTTGTCAACGTAGATAGTGAGGCCGGGGGTACCTACATAGGCCTCTCCATTGCCCGACGAGAACATGAGGACGGCATGGGTGGGAGTGGCGTCGGCTTTGTCCCAGCCTTCCTCCATCACCTTGCGCATCTCGCCTTTGGAATTGCGGGCGTAGTAGGCGTTCTCGCCGTTGCGCAGCGCCAGCCACGGATAAGGCAGCTTGGCCGATATGTCACCGTAGGCGAGTTTCAGTTTGTGGCCGTTGACCCAAGGCGAGCTTTTGGTAAAGGCTTCGCCGCCAGTGGCCACGCGTAGCGCGTGGATATTGCCTTCGGAGTCCTCCCATCTGCGCTGAAGGAAAACGAATACCACACCCTCGTCGCGTCCGCGGATTTTCTTGGGGGAGCCGAATCCTGTCGCCTTCACTCTTATGTCTTCAGTCGGAATGTCGGCCATATAGTCGAACACCAGATATTTTGGACTCTTGGTGTAGGGCATGCCCATTTCCATCTTTGAATAAGGATTCTTGGTGGAGGTGATAGGCTCTATTATTTCGCCGAGGAATATCGACCCCGCCACCATCACATCCATGTTGATGAGGCCGAGCACCTTCACCCGCTCCATCATAGCCGTGAGTTTGGCGCATTTGTTGCTGCCGCTTCTTACGGATGGAAAGACGGCATTGGAAGTCTTTGTGATTCCCGACACATGGGCATAGACATTGCTGGTGCCCCAGGGCGAATCGCCGTTGAAATACGGTTTGGCTCCAATTATGGTTTTGGTCGGGCCTATTTCATAGACAGGACGTGTCTTGCCTCCGATGATGGCCGATTCTTTTATTTCGCGTGTAATCCAGCTGTTGAAGTTGCCGTATTTTATAGGCTCAACGCTCTGTGATGAAGCCTGAAGCGCTAAGCCCGCGGTAAGCAATAAACTAAATGTCTTTTTCATAAATTCTGGTTTTCAGAGGGATTTTGTTTCGCAAAGATACGATATTTATTATGGAACAAGCCCTTATAATTAAAAACAGACTCTCCGGTCAGAAGTTTACTGCCACAGAAAGTCCGGCGCTAAAACCTCCGGCAGCGTCAGGAGCCAGCCATGGGCTGCTTTTTATTTCCGGTGCCCGGAGGTGGTCGGCACGGTGTTTCTGATAGCCAGTGAAGTATCCGCAGGCCTCGTTTACGGGGTCGAGAAGGAATGCAAAGAAATAACCGATGGCCTTGGATCCTAACACTCTGTAGTCCCGCTCAAGGATTTTTCGTTTAAGTACATAGAATCCTTCGCCTACAATTGATCCCACCACAGGCGTCACAATCAGATCCTGAACCGAAGGTATCTCATTGAAAGCTTCAAATCCATATTCCCAGAATCCTGTGGAAATGGCAAATGAATAGAGAAAAGAACCCCAGATGTTGAAGCCGGCCGATCTTGCCGACATATAGTAAGCCGCGCCGCCGTAGGGATGGAGAATGACGTTAAACACCGGATTGTCGTGGTCCCATACCGGCCCTTGGCGGATATTTCGCCAATAGCGTTTGAAAAGAGGGACCTTGGCGTTTTCTTTTTTGTTCCAGGCTGTAGCGTCGGAAGGCAGAAGCTCGAGTACACCGAGAGCCGTAATGCCTCCGCCCATGAGCACCGCGGTGTTCACCCACAGTTTGCGCCAGTTGGGCATGCTCAGGGTGGTTGAATAAGGAAGATCATATATATCGGGCCTGATGCTTCGCGGAAGTCTGCGGGCAAATCGTGAGAAATCATCAGGACTCTCTATCAGTACGGGTCCCGGACATTGGCCGAGTGTAAAACTTTCTCCATTTTCTACGGAGCGGGAAGTTTCAATTTCTTGCAGGAAGGTATGCATGGAGTCGGTCTGCGTTTCGGCGCCATAAGCCGAAGCAGAAAGGAGAATACCTATAATACATGCGGATAGTCTTGAAACGGAAAGTAATGTCATGAATAATTGCTTTTCATTGTAACAAGTTTGTTACACGTTTTTCTCTCATGAAGCAGAAAATAAATTTCGCTAAAGGTAAATACGTCTCTCAAGTTACGCGAATCCGCGGGCGATGACCGGCAATCAGGGCTATGTCGCATGCTTGCAGATTGTTATGGGAATAAATATATTTGCAGTCGTTTTCAGACTGTTCCGGGGCCGAAGGTCGTGGATTTCCTTTCGTAGTTATGCCTTTAAAAAAAATAGCAGCATTGGTATTATTCCTGGTTTCGTTTTCTATGCCTGTAAAGGGTATGGGTGTGACCGGCGTGAAGTTATCGGAGGGGAGGGCATTGACTGGTGACAGCGTCCACGTGGCGCAGGCCAATGACTCTACGGACGGTGAAAAACACGGTTTCATAGAAAAAATAAAGGTATATTTCAAGGAATCGAACACTGAGAAACGTCACAAGCGGTTTGACTTCAGCGTGATAGGGGGGCCTCATTATTCTTCAGATACCAAACTTGGCCTCGGACTTGTGGCTGCCGGTTTTTACCGTAAAAATATCGCCGACAGTCTCACTACGCCATCCAATGTGTCGCTCTACGGGGATATATCCACCGTGGGGTTCTGGCTTATAGGAGTGCGTGGTGACCATATATTCCCGCAGGACAAGCAAAGACTGGATTATAATGTGTATTTCTATTCCTTCCCGCGCCATTTCTGGGGTATAGGATATGCCGCCGGTTCAGAGGCATCGGATTATACCGACTACCGCGAGCTTTATCTGCGGGCGAGCGTTGACTATCTTTTCAGGATAGGCCGGGCATTCTACATGGGCCCTGCGGCAGAATTCCAGCGGTCGGTGGCAAAGGATATCACCCCTGATAATCTTTATCGGTGGAATGGCGAGAAGCTCAACTGCACCAATGCCGGTATCGGCTTCAGAGTCCAGTATGACTCGCGCGATAATCTCACGGCGGCGACGTCTGGATTTTATTGCGCTTTGGAACAGCGTTATTTTCCTTCCTTTGCAGGAAATATGCCGAAAGATTTCGGCTACTCCGAACTAAGCCTGCGGTTTTACCGCGGAGTGTGGAAGGGTGGGGTTCTGGCCGGAGCGTATCATGCCAGATTAAGCTACGGCGATGTGCCCTGGAGCCAGCTGTCCACATTTGGTGGCAGCAGTACTATGCGTGGTTATTACGAAGGGCGTTTCCGCGATAAAGGAGAGATGGATATCACATTCGAGCTCCGTCAGCAGGTGTACCGGCGCAACGGTCTTGCTGTGTGGGCCGGTGCGGGCACTGTCTTTCCTCGTTTTTCGGCCATGCGTTTCCGCCACATATTGCCAAATGCCGGCATAGGCTACCGGTGGGAATTCAAGAGCCGGACAAACGTAAGGGTCGACTTCGGTGTAGGCCGGGGGGAGACAGCCTTCATATTCAGTATAAACGAAGCTTTCTGATGTGAGAATCAGATTAATGGTGTATTTCAAAATGGGAAACAATTCAAATCTTTCGAAGTATCTGCTTCCGGTTATTATCCTATGGACGGTAATAGGCTGCCTGATACCAAATATCTGTCTTTCTGTTACCGAGGGAATGAGCGTAATTCAGCGCATTACCAATATAGTGTTGTCCGCGGGCATATACTGGTTGCTTATGTCGCTTACCCGAAACACGGGAAAAGCGGGCCTGTGGATGGTGATTCTGGATTTTTTCGCAGCGTTCCAGGTCGTTCTCATCTATATATACGGTCGTTCTGTGCTGGCCGTGGATATGCTGCTGAATGTTGTGACCACTAATTATGGCGAGGCTTCCGAATTGCTCCGCTCCATGCTGCCGGCCATAATGATTGTACTGGTGGTGTATCTCCCCACGCTCATACTTTCAGGAGTGGCCGTTTCAAAAGGCCTGCGGCTGTCAAAGAAAGCGCTTGGTTTTAACCGTCTGGGAAGTCTTGTGGCCATCTGTATAGGCCTTATATGCTATATGGCGTCTTTCTTCAGCGCTCGTCCGTTTCATCCGGTCACGGATATTTATCCGCTCAATGTCGGCTACAATATCTGCCTGGCGATAGAGCGTACGGTTCTCACATCGCAATTCAAAGAGAATACGGCTTCCTATACCTTCGGCTCTGTCCCCACGCATCCTGAAGGACTCAGCGAGCTCTACGTGATAGTGATAGGAGAGACCTCGCGTGCCGAAAACTGGCAGCTCGCGGGCTATGACCGTCACACCAATATGCCGCTGGCATCCGATTCGGCACTGGTGTTTTTCAAGCGTGCCATAAGCCAGTCCAACACCACCCACAAGAGCGTCCCCATGCTGCTCTCGCCTGTGGACGCCTCCACATTCAACGACAGTATCTACTCAACCCGCGGAATCCTTTCGGCATTCCGCGAGGCTGGCTTTTCAACCGCGTTCATATCAAATCAGCGGCGCAATCATTCTTTCATTGATTTCATGGGCGAGGAAGCCGATACGGTGATGTTTCTCAAGGATAATCTGAATACGGCTGATGCTGAGGCCCATTTCGATGAAATGACCCTCGAACCTCTTGCCGCAATCCTGCAGTCCAATCCGAAGAAGCAGCTGGTGGTCATTCATAGCTACGGCTCGCATTTCTCATACGATGACCGCTATCCCGAATCCGCAGCTATGTATCTTCCCGATTCTCCGCTCAAGGTCGACCGCTCCTGCAAGAAGGTGCTGGTCAACGCTTACGACAACTCGATAGCCTACACTTCCGATTTTCTTGCCGGGATTATCAACCTTCTGAAGACCCGCACGGGAATCTCTGCCCTGATGTACACTAGCGATCACGGCGAGGACCTTTTCGACGACGACCGCGACCTCTTTCTTCATGCCTCGCCGGTTCCGAGCTACTACCAGCTGCATGTCCCGTTTTTAGTGTGGACGTCGGAAGGCTATGATGACGCTCTGCCGGGACGCATCACGGCCCTGAGGCAAAACCGTGAAAAGCCGGTTGCCACAAGTGTGTCGTTTTTCCATACGGCCCTTGATATCGCAGGAATCCGTTGGCCCGGTCATGACACGAAACGCTCCGTGGCCTCTTTTGATTACACGCCTGCAGGCATGTTCTATCTCACAGACCATAACGAAGCCGTGCCCCTTAAGGATTGCGGCCTCAAGGAGCACGATTTCGACAGATTCAATCAGCTCGGTGTGGAGCTGTAAGTGGGGTAGGGTTATTTTGAGGGTCCCTGTCGGTTAAGTATGTGCTTCTCATCCTTCACTTCAAACTGAAGTGTGGTGCCCTTCACTTTCACATCGTCGAGCTTCTGATAGCTCAGATAGTGCTGTAGGAGGGTGTGGGTCAGTGTTGCCTTCATGGCGCCGGCAATCTGCGGGCGGATAGAGTCTGTCGGGATGGTTCCCGGACTGAAACCGGGGTCGGAAGTTATCACCACGGCATCGGGATCAACCTCCACCGTAATTGTGGCGGGGTCGAGTGCCAGCAGCAGTTCGTCGTCGTCCACGGCGGTCCAGTGTCCCGAGATGTATGACTTGGCGGCTGCCGAAATACTGAACGGGCTCATTATGGTGGCGCTTCCGGAGAAAGATCCGGTAGATGAAATGAGCGAGGTGATAATCACCATGCCTCCCTTGGAGGTCGAATCGCGTTCGAATACTATATTTTCAATAGCGGTTGCCGTGCTTCTGTCGTCGGCCATGAATGCTGTGGGATTGGATGTCCAGGTTCCGGCTACTTCTCCGGCAAGTTTTTTTGTCTCGTCGCAGCCGGCAAGCACCACTGCGGTTACGGCCAGGAGGCCAAGTAAAAGTTTTCGCATAACAGGAATTTTTAAAATATAACTTACGCCCCGGTATTATTGTTTGTTTTAACACGCATAAATTTCTAAATTTGCATAAATCATAATTCCTATATTTGCATCAACAGATTATTCAAATCTATAACACTCAAATACCTGAATCGATATGGCTACTAAACCGTTTAAGTATCAGAAGATGTTTCCTATGTCGCCGGACACCACGGAATACTATCTTCTGACATCGGACTATGTGAAAGTTGAAAACTGGGCCGGACACGAGATGCTCGTTGTCGACCCCGAGGCGCTTACCGTTCTTGCCAGTCAGGCCACACACGACAATGCCTTCATGCTGCGCCGCGAGCACAATGAGCTTGTGGCCAAGATTCTCAAGGACCCCGAGGCAAGCCAGAACGATAAGTTTGTGGCTCTGACCATGCTTCGCAACGCCGAGGTGGCTGCAAAGGGCCAGCTTCCTTTCTGCCAGGACACCGGTACGGCAATCATCCACGGTAACAAAGGCCAGAACGTATATACCGGCGGTGGCGATGAAGAACGCCTTTCAAAGGGCGTCTACGACACCTATACCGAAAACAATCTCCGCTACTCGCAGAACGCACCTCTGAATATGTATGACGAGGTGAATACCGGCTGCAATCTTCCCGCACAGATCGACCTCCATGCGGTTGACGGAAACGAATACAAGTTCCTCTTCGTGGCTAAGGGCGGCGGTTCTGCCAACAAGACCTATCTCTATCAGGAGACCAAGGCTCTTATCAATCCCAAGACTCTCGTGCCTTTCCTCGTGGAGAAGATGAAGACTCTCGGCACGGCTGCTTGTCCTCCCTATCACATCGCATTCGTGATCGGAGGCACCTCAGCCGAGATGAACCTCGCCACCGTAAAGAAGGCATCGGTGAAATACTATGACAATCTTCCCACCGAAGGCAACGAACTCGGTCACGCCTTCCGCGATGTCGAGCTTGAGAAACAGCTCCTCGAGGAAACCCGCAAAATCGGTCTCGGCGCCCAGTTCGGCGGCAAATACTTCGCCCACGATATCCGTGTGATCCGTCTTCCCCGTCACGGCGCTTCATGCCCCGTAGGTCTCGGCGTATCCTGCTCTGCCGACCGTAATGTGAAGGCTAAAATCAATGCCCAGGGTCTGTGGATTGAGAAACTCGATGCAAACCCCGGCGAGCTCATCCCGGAGGAATACCGCAAGGAAGGCGAGGGCGATGTTGTGACAATCGATCTCAACCGTCCCATGAACGAAGTGCTTGCCGAGCTCACCAAATACCCCGTTTCCACCCGTCTGTCGCTCAACGGTACCATTATTGTGGGCCGCGACATAGCCCATGCAAAAATCAAGGAGCGTCTTGACCGCGGCGAGCCCATGCCCCAGTATCTCAAGGACCATCCCATCTATTATGCCGGTCCCGCAAAGACCCCTGAGGGAATGCCTTCAGGCTCCTTCGGCCCGACGACGGCAGGACGTATGGACCCCTACGTTGACCAGTTCCAGGCTGCCGGCGGATCCATGATAATGATTGCGAAGGGCAATCGCAGCAAGCAGGTGACCGACGCCTGCCACAAGCACGGAGGTTTCTATCTCGGCTCGATAGGCGGCCCTGCTGCCATTCTCGCGCAGAATTCTATCAAGAAGGTTGAGCTTCTTGAGTATCCCGAACTCGGCATGGAAGCCATCTGGAAGATTGAGGTCGAGAACTTCCCCGCATTCATCCTCGTTGATGACAAGGGCAATGATTTCTTCACCGAAATCGCCGAGAAGTGCAAGAATTGCGCTATAGCCAAGTAATCTGATCTTAGATTCTTATAAAAACGGGCCGCGCCACCTGAGCTTGATGCTCTGTGGCGCGGCCTGATGTTTTTGTATAAAGCTGAATCCGGTTTTGGATGTCCGGCGCTTTACAGACGGAAGAATTCTATAAAGGAGTCAATGATATAGTCAACATCGGCGGTCGAAGCGGTCTCGCGCACCGAATGCATGGCCCAGAGAGCGGCTCCCATGTCGACTCCGCGCAGGTTTATCTGCGAGGTGAGGATGTTGCCGAGAGTCGAGCCTCCAGCCACATCGCTGTGGTTCACGAAATACTGTACCGGAACACCTGCCTTCTTGCATATTCCGGCATAGATGGCCGCGCTTTCGGCATCCGTCATGTATTTGCAGTTGGCGTTTATCTTTATCACCGGGCCGTGACCGAGCAGGGGATGGCTTGTGGGATCCTGCTTCTCAGGATAATTGGGATGCAGTCCGTGGGCGTTGTCGGCGGAGATCATGAAGCTGCGCGCAACGCTTCTCAGGTAGTCCTCCTCGCTGTGGCCCTGAATGGAGAATATGCGGCGCAGTGTGTCCATGAGCAGAGGAGATGCCGCGCCCTGCTTGGTGCCGCTGCCGGTCTCCTCATTGTCGAATATGGCGGCCACGCGAATGTCGGCGCTTTCTTCGGGAGCATCGATAAGCGCTGATATGGCCGCATGGGCCATGCTGAGGTCATCGATGCGGCCGGAGGTTATATATTCGTTGTGAAGCCCCAGAGTGCAGGCGGGGGTGGTATCGAAAAGCGAGAGGTCGAAGTCGAGAATCTTTTCGACTGGCACACCGAGTTCCCCGGCTACGAGATTTATCAGCAGATTGTCGGCTTCAAGAGCATCGTTTACCACGCCTATCACCGGCAGCATGTCTTTCTGTTTGGAAAGCGGATTGCCTTCGTTCACCTGACGGTTGAAGTGAATGGCGAGATGGGGAATGGTGAGGAGCGGGCGGCGGATGCACACTGTGCGGATTTCCGGCTCAAGCACGTTGCCGCTGTCAAGTATCACCCTTCCGGCGATTGACAACGGGCGATCGAACCATGTGTATAGAATCGGGCCACCGTAAACCTCCGTGTTGAGTTTCACCACACCGCCTTCCGTGCGTATGGCGGCTTTTGGCTTGATGCGGAAACCTGGGCTGTCACTGTGTGCCGAGATTATGTGGCAGGCCGGAATGGCTGACTTATCTGTTGCCGAGGGCATTCTCCATGCCATTACCGCGGAATTGTTCTTCACTGTGAAGTATTTGCCGCCGGGTTGCAGGCCCCAGCTGTCGGCTGCGTCAAGCCTCCGGAAAGAGGCGGCTTCAAGGCGGCGGCAGATTTCATCGGCCGCAAGGAAATTTACCACAGAGGCATCAAGGAAAGCCATAAGGTCGGCTACGCGGGCCGACACCGGATTAGTCTTGGTAGTCATCATCGTATTGATTGTCGGGTGAATTGTATTTTATATGATTGAGCGGGCGCATCACGTTACACAGTGTCGCGCTCCAATAGTTCTCAAAGTCGTATTTGAGCGAGGCGAGAGCGGCCGTCACAAGATATGATGGCGCATCCTTTACCGATTCTATGAAGTTGTAGAACACCTGAAACAGGTCGGCCAGACCTTCTGAGACCGAGGCGGCTATCGGGGTGTCGGAATATTTCATATCCTCCTCGAATACTTCCAGATATGTGTCGTTCTCTCCCATCAGTGCGGCCATGGCGTTTCTCACTTCGTCGTAATGGTTTTCATCAAGCGCGGAGTCAAGGCCCATGGCCTCTTCCATGTTGTCGGCGGAAAGGTTGGAGGCTGAGATGTAAATGCGGGGAAGCAGACGCAGCATGGTGTCGGTGAAGCTACGTGAGTCGGCTTCGGCCGAGTTCTCTACAGCGGCGCAATATTCGTTGCAGAGGGCTATGAGTGCAAGTGAATTGGGGCTAAGCTTATCGGTATTGTTCATGAAGGTATAGTTTTATTTCATGTATAGAGAGTGCTTCACTATATAATTCCAGACCCGGGAGGTCACAAAATACTCCATGTCGTGTCCCGACGCTATGGCCTGCCTTATGAATGTGCTCGAGATGTCAAGAAGCGGGGCTTTTTCAAGCAGTGTCACGCCTTGTGGAAGCGTTCGGGCATCCACTTCGTAGCCGGGGCGTGGGTATATGATAGGGGAGAAGCGTTCTATGATTTCTTCGGGGAATTTCCAGCGGTCGAACAGTTTCCAGTTGTCGCTCCCTATTATCAGAGAGAATTTCGCGTCGGGGTGGAGGCGGCTGATTTCACGGAGAGTGTTGATGGTGTAGGTAGGCAGAGGCATCGAAAGTTCGATGGTGCTGATTTTCAACAGTGGGTTATCACCGATTGCGAGGCGCAGCATCGCCAGACGGTCATCGTCGTCCACCGGTCGCTCTTCTCCGGCTTTCAGCGGGTTTAGCGGGCTCACCGACAGCCATACCTCATCCAGTCCTGCAAACTGGGCCATGTAGTCGGCCAGAATCAGATGGCCTGTGTGCACAGGATTGAACGAGCCTCCGTAGAAACCTATATGGCGCTTTCGCTCATTTCCATCCATAATCGTTGGGGGCGCAGGTTTCAGGCCTTCGGGGATGTGAATTCCAGAATTTCACGCTCAGCGTTGTCAACGGCTTCTTCAAGATTGTCGTTGATCACGGTGGTGTCGTAGCGCGGAGCGAATGTGAGTTCGAATTCGGCCTTGCCCACGCGCTCGTCGATAGCTTCCTTGGAGTCTGTGCCGCGCGATTCGAGTCGGCGGCGCAGCTCCTTTACCGAAGGGGGCATGATGAAGATGCTTTTGGCGCGGTCGCCATACATTTCCTTTACTCTTACGCCGCCTTTCACGTCAATGTCGAGAACCACATTCTCTCCGCGGGCGCACCGGTTTTCCACTTCCTCTTTGAGTGTGCCGTAGAAGCGGCCGGGATATACTTCTTCGTATTCCACGAAAGCGTCGTTGGCTATCGCGTCGCGGAACTCGCTGTCAGAAAGGAAGTGGTAGTGCACGCCATCGGTCTCGCCCTCGCGGGGCTGCCGGTTGGTGGCCGAGACGGAGAATTTCATATCAACGTTACCACGGTCCATTATGGCCTTGATGATGGTGGATTTTCCGCAGCCGGAAGGGGCGGAGATGATTATGATTTTTCCCTGTGAAGGTGTCATGCGGTATATGGATTTTAGAGTACGTTGAGCACTTGCTCTTTAATCTGTTCGAGTTCGTCTTTCATCTTCACCACGATTTTCTGCATTTCAGCGTGGTTGCTCTTGGAGCCGAGAGTATTTATCTCGCGTCCCATCTCCTGACTTATGAACCCGAGTTTTTTGCCCTGGCCCGGTTCGGTGGCTATGGTCTCAATAAAGTAATTGAGATGCTGCGACAGACGCTGCTTTTCCTCGTTGATGTCGAGTTTCTCGATATAGAATATCATCTCCTGCTCCAGACTGGCGCGGTCGTATTCAACCTGCGGAAGCTGCGAGAGATTGTCGATGATGCGTGAGCGGATTTTCTCCACGCGTTCGCTTTCGTAGCGCGGGATGAGAGAGAGTAGATTGCGTATGCGGTCTATTCTTACGGCGAAGAATTCATCCAGCTTGGCGCCTTCGGCGGCACGGTATTCCATCAGGGCGTCGAGCGCGCGGTTGGTGGCGGTTGTGCAGGCGTCGAGTTCGGCCGCGTCGGTGTCGGCGGGAGCGTCGGATTTGGTCACGTCGGGGAAGCGGAAGAGAACGGAATACCAGTCAGAGGGCAGACTGATGTCAAGCGTCGAAGCCATGTTTTCAATCTGCTTCTTGTAGGCTTCCATAAGGTTTATGTTGAACTGCACGGCCGTTTCTCCGGTAATGCTTTCTACATAGACATTCATTTCCACTTTTCCGCGAAGCACCCTGCGGCTTACGGTGTTGCGAAGTTCCATCTCCTTTTCGCGCAGAACCGACGGCACACGCACCGAAAGGTCAAGCTGCTTGCTGTTAAGCGATTTGATTTCTACGGTAATTTTCTTTGTGGGAAGTTCGACAACTGACTTGCCGAATCCAGTCATGGATAGCAACATTCTATTATGTATTTTTTACAAATTTACTAATTGCAGGGGAAAAATATCTAACTTTGCCTCAAATTTTTGAATCATGGCTTTAATTCTGAATATCGATACTTCAACATCTGTCTGCTCCGTGGCCCTGACGGCCGAGGGAGCGGTCCTTTGCCATTTTGAGGATTTCAAGGGGCGTAATCATGCCGCTTTGCTGAGCGGCTATATTAAAGGTTGCCTTGATTGGGTGCGCGACCACGAGATGAAACTCGAGGCTGTGGCCGTGTCCATGGGCCCCGGCAGCTATACCGGTCTTCGCATAGGACTTTCCGAGGCCAAGGGGCTGGCTTTCGCTCTGGATATTCCTCTTATAGGGGTCGATACCCTGAAGATAATGGCGGTTCACACCATGTTCAATTTCGATATCGAGCCTGACGACAGATTCATGCCCATGATCGATGCGCGCCGAATGGAGGTATATACCGCTGTTTATGACATGGCGCTCCAGACCGTCGAGGTTCCCCATCCGCTTATTGTAGAGCCCGACAGTCTTGACCGGGCAGCAGCCGAGGCTGCTCCGGGACGTCTGCTGGTGATGGGCGACGGAAGCAACAAGATCAAAGATGTGGTGCGCGCATCCGGTGTGGTGTTCGTGGATGATGTGGCGCCGCTGGCCGTGGATATGATGCCTCTGGCTGAAAAGGCTTACCGCGACCGCGATTTCCTTGATATCGCATATTGTGTGCCGGAGTATCTGAAGGAATTCCAGGCCACCAAGCCAAAGAATCCGCTCAGCTGAGAAGTCAGCGTCATAATAATAATTTAAGCGCTGGCTCTCTAGAAAAATAAGACGGAGCATTCAAATTTGAATGCTCCGTCTTTTGTTGTTGTAGGAGTTAAATAATGGGTTACGAGCGGGAAATCTGGAGTCCTTTGCGGCAAAGGCTCATCTCCACCATTCGCGCACGCGGATTAGGCGTATTTTCCTGCAGGATGCGGCGTATGCGTGAAGCAGCGTCGGTATCCTTTGCAACCATATACAGGAATCCGCCGCCACCGGCGCCGGGAAGTTTCAGGCCTAAGGTGTAATCTTCCACCAGTTTTATTATTCTCTTTACGGAATCGGGATTGGTGCCGCTGTCAAGTTTCTGATTCTGGATCCAGGTCTTGGCCACAGCTTTTCCGTAGGCTGTGAAATCGCGGCGCTGGATTGCAGCTGCTGTGTCAATGGCGTGTTCCTTCATCTCGCCGAGGAGCGTGAGTGTGGAACCCGAGTTGAGGAACATCCGCTGCACGATCTCCTGAAGGATATGCTTGGCAGTGCGCGTCACGCCGGTATAGTAGAGGAGATGACACGGAGCGAATTCCGGGTCGGCGAAAAGCGCGCCGGTGAGCCAGTTGACCGAAGGTTGCTGCAGGATGCCGGTTGAGGTCTCAAGGAGCTTGACGCCTCCGAGAAGACCGCCGTACTGATCCTGCCATCCTCCTCCCGAGGTAAGGAGCTGCTCAAGCACAAGCGTGCGTGTTCCTATCTCGCTTTCTCCCCATCCGAGGCGGCAGAAGTCGTTGAGCGCGCCGAGCACTGTCGCTGCCAGAATGGAGCTTGTGCCCAGACCTGAGCCGGCCGGAACGGCCGAGAGAAGGGTTATTTCAATGCCGAAGCCGAAGTCGTCGAGCTGCTGGCGGAGTGTGCGGTAATTTTTCTCGCAGAAACCCGGAGCGAAGCCGCAGAGCGCGAGGGCCGCTTTGGGAATGGAGAACGGGGAGTTCACGCGCTTGAAATCAAGCAGTGTCTCGTAGTCGTCGATTGTCTCCGACGCACCGAGGTCGATGGAGCGCAGTATTATCTGACGGTGCGGCGCGGGTTTCACGAATACCTGAAGCGGTGGCTGTCCGTTGAGTTCCACAGCCAGATTCACCACTTTGCCGCCGTTGAAAAGCGAGTAGGGGGGAGTATCGGTCCATCCGCCGGCCACGTCGATTCTCACCGGGCTGCGGCCCCATACAATCTGGTCGGAATAAACGTCGGTGGTGGGAAGCACCGGTTTGCTTTGTGCCGTTTCCAGAATGGCGTCGCGGAGGGTACGGAACGCGCGTTCGCTCTCGGATTTGTCGTCAAGCAGGCGACCGCGTAGTATGGCGTTGCGTATCTGGAATTCCACGGGCGCATTGCCGTCGACCGGCGCGGGAGCAGGCACATTTTCGCGTTGCATGAGAGTGGCGAGATGGTCCAGGTCGAGCTGATAGAATACGCTCCGGTTATAATTGCGGCCTAGCAGCGAGATGTTGTTGCGCTGGAACTCGATTCTCTGCTCCTGAGCTCTCCGCAGGTTGGCGTTGTCAAGGAGCATGTCGGCCGACAGTTTTTCGGCATTCATCCACAGCTCGCGGGCCCGCGTGTCGGAAGCGTCTGAAACCATCCAGTTGATAATGCATTCAGCGTCATCCGGATTGGTTATAACCGGGAAGATGGGTGCCGACTGAAGATCGGCCTCAGGCATGGTCACGCCATGCTCACGGCACCATTCCGTGACCGGTTTTCCCATCCAGAGGGTGGTGTCTGCCGAGGTGGAACCTCTCATGGCGTCATCGTAGCCGTAGGGACGGATGGCCCAGCCTTTTTCCCCCACGGGTACCATGTCCACGCACACGCTGTCAGGCAGGTCTATCTGCCAGTCGTTGCGGGGAACGCCGGTGATTATGTGGTTTGAGCGCAGAAGCCATTTGGGACCCACGCAGGCATTTTCAATCCAGATGTTGGTGTTGGCTGCGGTAAGGCGGGAACTGTCCACCATGCAGTTCTGTATATACTGGGCGCGGCCCGGCTTTGTGCTGCGGTGGAACACGAGCCTCTGGTCGGCCACGAGGTTCTGCAGGGCGAGTGTCGACGAAAGGAGCTCGCGCGATGTGCCGAAGTGGTAGAATTCACCGTCGGAAAGCGGAATGATTACCACTTTCAGTCGGTTGATTTCTTCGTCGTCGGCCGACGGGTTCTTGCCGAGTGCGCATCCGAATTCCGAATAAAGATCGTAGAACCTGTAGGAGCCATCGGGGTTATGCGAGCGGCGGCGAAGCAGTTCGAGAGCCTTGTCGCTGAGCAGCCACAGGCCTATATCCATTAGGAAGAGATGTGTCTGGGAGAGCTCTGCCAGCCGGGCCGGTGAGGGCTTCTGCAGCATGAAGTCGAGCTCCTCAGGCGATTCAATCGGGTTCATGAACACTCCGTGGTGGGAGGCGAGGGTGGCGTCCACCCACATGCCGTAGCAGACCACATCGGCATCGGCAGGTATCTGAGGCAGACGGGAGTTGGCGCGGATGCATACGTCGCCGCTCGCTATGAGCGTATTGAGCTTTTCGGGAGCCTGAAGCATGATTTTTTCATAGAGAGGCATCTGCAGGTCGAGCAGAGTCTGGTCAATTTTCTCGCCCACGGCCCAGCGCATCACGGGAATCGGTGTGAACACTTTTCCTATGGGGGCGTAGGCGGGGAGGCGGCGGCTTTGACCGCCGGCATGGATTATGATTTTTTTGCCGGAGGTGTCCCGGGCGCCCGACTGTTCGTAGCGGTCGAGAAGCCATGCGGTGCCGGCGCCGGAACCCAGACGGCTGTCGGCGGGATCGCTCGTGCAGAACCATGATTCCTCCGACCATTGCGGAACGATGTCGGATATGCAGTTTACAAGATTAGATGGAAGTGACAGAAGTTTCTTCATTGTTTATCTGGCCTGATATAATGATATAAGTTGTGAGAATTCACAAATTTACTATTTTCCTGCCAATGCGAGGCAATAGCCTATAAAAAAGTCGCCGCAGGCAACCGCTTGCGGCGACTTTTTTAGATTGCTTATCGGGTTTATTCTGCAGGGTCAAGGATTACGGTGATGTAGTTGCCCTGGCCGAGGAACTGTTTTGCCCAGTTCTGGATATCGTCTACGGTAACGGAGTTGATGGTCTCGATGTTGCCGTTGAAGGTATCCACGCCGTTGGCGAGCCATCCGTTTATGGCACCGAGCCAGCTACCGTTGAGTTCTTTTCCTTCGGTAGCTTCTTTCATCATGAATTCCTTCACGGGATCAAGTTCGCTCTGCTTTACGGTAGAGGTGAGGCTGTTCATCTCGTCCTTGATTATGCCAAGCACTTTTTCCTTCATTTCAGGCTTCATGGGAAATGCCGTGAGAAGCTGGCTGTTGGGAACATTGTTGCGCGACTGGAGGCCCTGTGCGCCGATTGAATACACGGCACCTTCTTTTTCTCTTACAATATCGTTGAGACGTTTTGAAAGAATTTGGCCAGCCATGCTTGCTATGAAGTTGTTGCGGCCGTTGTAGGCAAGTTCGCCGGAAGCATCAATATAGGCCCAGGTCTGCGGGGTCTGCATGGATGTGGTATAAGTCTTGGTGATTATGCCGCGGTTCATTTCGAACTGTTTGTCAACGCCCTTGAATTTGCGCAGGGCCGGATCGTTCTTGCCGGGGAGCGAAGCAATATACTGCTCAACCATGGGCTTGAGAGAATCGGGATTGACATTGCCTATGAAGGTGAAGGTAAATTCTCCTGCATTGGAAGTCATGGCTTTGCAGATGTCGAGAATCTGCTCGCGGCTTGCGCCCTCCACGTCGGCAACCTCAAGGTTGCGGAGTCGGGGAGAGGAGTAGAGGGTTTCAAAAAGGCGTTTGCGGAACACTGACTGGGGATCGTTCTCCTTGTTGTGGAGGGAGGCAATCTCACGTTTCTGAAGGGCTTCGAATTCTTCGGGGGTGAAGTTGATAGAGGTGAATCCCATGTATATCAGCTCCATGAGGGTAGGAAGGTCTTTGGGGGTGGAGAAGCCCGAGAGGGTGCGGCTGTAGAGGTCGAATGAAGGATCGAGTGTAACCTGTTTGCCTGAGAGATATTTGTTGAGGTCGGTGCGGGTGTAGGTGCCGAGTCCGTAGCGGTCAAGGGCCGTAGGCATGAACAGAAGTGATTTCAGATATTCGGAGCCGTAGGCCGAGGTTCCGTTGTTGGCGTAGGCTGAGAAAAGCACTTCATTGTCCTTGAATTCGGTGGGCTTCACAATTACGGTGGCGCCATTGCTCAGGGTCCATACGGTGGCGTCCCACTGCTTGCTGTGCTCTTCTTTGACAACCTTGCCGGGAGCCGGAAGCGAGGGTATCAGAGGTTCGGATTTGATCTCTTCCTTGTAGGGCTCGATGGTCTCGGCGTCAACAGCGGCGAGAGCGGCGGCTACTTCCTCCTCGGTGGGGTATTTGCCTTCCTTGTTGTCAGGCAGGAGCATGAGAAGAATGCGGTTGTCGTCGGTTATGAGTTGCGGCAGAAGCTGGTTGAGCATCTGCACCTGCACCATGCCCGACATGTTCTGCATGAGCTTGAATTCTTCCTCTACGGTAGGAATAGGCTCGTTGGAGAGGAAGTTGGCAACGTATTCCTGAACGTAGGAATTGCTCTGGCGCTTGTTGCGGTTGTTGTAGGCGTTTTCGAGCTGCGACAGATATTCGTCGCGCTGACGCTCGTATTCAGTCACGGTGAAGCCGCCGCGTTTTGCGCGGAGCACCTCGCGGTATACTGCGGATATAGCCGGAATAATCTCCTGAGGAGTCTTGGGCACGGCCACCAGGTCAACGCTGCTCTTGGTGCGGGCAAGCAGGAAGTCGCCGTACATCACTGCGGCCTGAGCGAAGGGTGCGTCAGGCTTTGCCTGAAGATCGGCAAGACGGGTGTTGAGCATCGAGGTGATCATCCGGGTCATGAATTTGGTGAGGAGGTAGGCCGGAGTGTTCTTGAGCGAATCAGGGAATGCCTCGCTCTTGATCATGAGCTGGGCTATACCTATGGGCTGCTCGGGGTCATGGCCAATGGCATAGATGGTGCCTTTGGTATCCTCTACGGGGAAGTAGATGCGCTCGGCTGGATTCTCGGGCATCTCTATGTCGGAGAACATTTCCTTGATTTTGCCCTCTATGCGGTCCACGTCGATGTCGCCTACCACGATTATACCCTGAAGGTCGGGGCGATACCATTTCTCATAATAGTCGCGGAGTGCCTGATGGGGGAAGTTGTCAACCACTTCCATAGTGCCGATGGGCAGACGGTGACCGTAGATGTTGTTGGGGTAAATTTTCGGAAGCAGGTCGGTGAGTATGCGCATCTGACCCACATTGGTGGTGCGCCATTCCTCATGAATTACGGCACGCTCGGCATCGATTTCCTCGGGGAGGAGGAGAAGGTCGTTGGCCCAGTCGTGGAGAATGAGGAGGCAGGAGTCCTGAACGCTCTCGCGCGCCACCGGCACATTGTCGATGTTGTAGATGGTCATGTCGACGCCTGTCTGGGCGTTGAGGTTCTGACCGAATTTCACACCCACGGACTCAAGCCAGTTGATAAGGTTCTTGCCGGGGAAGTGGGTGGTTCCGTTGAAGCACATGTGCTCGAGGAAGTGGGCGAGGCCCTGCTGCTCGTCGTTTTCGAGAACGGAGCCCACGCGCTGGGCGATGTAGAAATCGGCCTGTCCCTTGGGGAGCTCGTTGTGGCGGATGTAATAGGTAAGGCCGTTGGGGAGCCGTCCTATCCTTACGTCGGGGTCGGTCCCTAACTGGGGCATCTGCTGGGCGGTGAGTGCTTGCGGCAGAAGCATCACGAGCGCCATGAACAGAGATAGCAGTAGTGAAGTTTTCTTCATAAATCGGTTATTGTGATAAGTAATTTTGGTTTCTATAAAAATGCATCTGTGAAATCAGACGCAGATGCTGTGAGAAAGTTGCACGGAGTGATGGGATTTTTGCAGAAATTTTTACGCTTCTGCAAATTCCGTCGGCCTCACGGCATGGCGTGGCGAACCGATTATAATAGCGCCAGCCAGACACAGACAGAGCGCCCAGGGATAGAAGAGATAGGGCCACGGTGCGGCGGGTGAGATTTCGGCCATGCCGCTCACAAGAAGGGTCTGGGCGCCGAAGGGGATAAGACACTGAGTGATGCAGGAAGAGGTGTCGAGAAGCGATGCGGTGCGTCGCGGCGATATGCCGTAGCGTGTGGCGAGAGAGCGGGAGAGTGAACCGGTGGTGAGAATGGCCACGGTGTTGTTAGCTGTACACAGATTGACGCACGATGTGAGAATGGCTATAGCGGCCTGGGCGCCACGGTAGCCGAGACCTCGCGTGGTGATGAGCGAGAGCATATAGTCAATGCCTCCGGCGGCCTTGACTATGCCGAGCATTCCGGCTGCGAGAAGGGTTATGACTATGAGGTCGCTCATGCTCTCCACTCCTTTGCCCATGAGCGCGGCGGCTTCGAGCGGCGTCATGCCGAAGGGGAGCGCGGCCCCCAGAGCCGCGATTATTCCGCAGATGAGCACCACGGTCACGTTGATTCCGCAGGCAGCCATGCCTATAACCAGCAGGTAGGGGAGCACCAGCCTTACGTCGCTCCACGCAAATGAGGCGTTCTGCACCGCGGCCGTGCTGTCAAGTCCTATCACGGTGTAGATGACAAGCGTGATTACGGCCGCCGGCAGTGCGATGCGCAGGTTGGCATGGAATTTATCGCTCATCCGGCATCCCTGGGTGCGCGTGGCGGCAATGGTGGTGTCGGAGATGAACGAGAGGTTGTCGCCGAAAAACGCTCCTCCGAGCACGGCGGCCGCGTAGAGTGGCACCGGCGCGCCCGCGCTCTGTGCCAGTTCGACAACCAGAGGGGTCACGGCCACCACGGTGCCGACCGAAGTGCCTATCGACATGCTTATCAGGCACGCCGCCAGAAATATGGCGGGAAGCACAAAGTCGGCAGGAAAGCATACCAGCGTGAGACGCACCGTGGCGTCCACAGCTCCCATGCCTTTGGCGAGGGAGGCAAATGTTCCGGCGAGGATAAAAATCCACACCATGTAGAGAATATTGTGGTTACCGGCGGACTCCGAGAATGTTCGGATGCGCTCCTGGAGCGAATGGCCGCGGTAGATGGCTATGCTCCAGATTGAAGCCGCCACAAGCGCTATGGTAATGGGTATGGCGTAGAAATCGCCTATCACAAGAGATGCCCCCACGTACAGCGCGAGAAACATTAGCGCTGGGGAAAGCGCGAGCAGCCCGCAGCGATGGGATGCTGCAGGCTTTTGCTCATGTAATTCGGAAATTTTATAGTCGGTATTTTTCAATATCAGTGCCTTATAAGGCTGCAAATTTACTAAAATCTGCGGAATACAGGCAATTATATTGCAAAATTGACTTTAAATAATGATGTGCTCGCCGGAAAACGCGCTCAGATGAAGGCTGTTCATAAAATGCTCTATGGCAGCGGCTCCGCGAACCGAGATACCTGAGTCGTTGACTCTCGGCGAATATGCCGCGATGGAGAGCACGCCGGGAAGAACGCCCACTATCATGCCGCTGAAGCTTGACCGTGCCGGCAGTCCGGTGCCCACCAGCCAGAGGTATGATGCCCTGTGAGGCCCTTTGGCTGCCATGGAGGCTACTATACGCGGAGCAATCGAGGAATCGAACACCTGGGTCTTGGCGGTGGGAGAGTAACCGCCGGCAGCGATTGTGGCGCCGTAGGCAGAAAGCTGTGATGCCGAGGCACATATCGATGTCAGACGGGTATAAAGGTCGATTGACGGAGCGGCATCATCATAAAGATAAAAACCGGTATCGGCCAACACATCCTCTGCATTGGAATCAATATTGATTTTGGTCAGCTTCTTGTACAGTGCGTCGTCAAGTACGGGAGTGGAACCCATGGCTGAGATCATGCCGTTGATTATTTCGTTCCATTTGCTGTCGGGGTCACCGTTGGGCTCTATGGCGCTGACAATCCTCACGCTGTAAGCACCCACGGGAATACGGGGTTTGATGGAGCGGTCGCGCTTGCATCCGCATCCGGCGCCCACATCCGACTTCTCGGCAGCCTCCACGGGATTGTCGGTCTGTTGCATCAGGGCAAGAAGAGCCGGAATTCTGGCGATTCCTCCTATGGCCGCGCGGGTATCGGTATCGCCAATGTTTATGGTTGTTCCGTCCACAAGGGTTATGGAAAGGCCGAATTTCTCGGGATCGACGCCATCTAAGCGGGCGTCGGGGGTGCCTTCATTCATCGCTTTTGCTTTTTCAAAAGCTTCGTTTGCTGATTTCCGAATATCGTCCGGAGTGATTTTGCGTTCCATGTACTTAAGATATTTAATTAGTTAGAAGGAATATTTCAGCATTGCAGCTATGCGGTTGGCACGTCCGCGCTCGCTGTTGAAATCGGTGCGCACGCCGTGGAGATAACCAAGAGCTATCTGCATGTCGGGAATGATGTTGTAGAAGGCTGTGGCTGAAATGTAGTCGGAACCGCGGTAGGCGTCGGGGCCAAGATAGTTTGTGCCGAGAACGCGCGTCTTGGAGTAGGCTCCGGCAAGAAAAATATCCTTGGTCAGATTAAAGGTGGTACCCACTTCAAAGGCATATTGGCGTGGGGCTTCCATCGCTCCCCCTTCGGTGTGCACCAGATCGAGGCCGGTTGCCATATCGTTTGTGTAAGAGCCATATCCGCGGCCGTAGGAACCCTGATAGAGAAGTGACCATCCGGGAGCCACATAGAATTTGCCCGAAAGCTGAGCCGCCCAGCCTATGACCGATCTGTTTTTCTCGGCCACGAGGTTTCTGTAGGAAAGCGAACGGAACAGACCGCTGAGGCGCACATGGCTTTTGCCCCCTTCCCAGGCATACTGGACGTAGGCGGGGATATCGGGGCAGCGCTGACTTATTTCTTTGGTGTATTCGTCGGTAGTGAGACTGACGGGCGGATTTTCAATAGAGATGGCAGCCGACCAGTGGCTGCCGAAATGAGGATTGAACCGCGCGAGCACGTTGCGCCTGAACGTCTCGCCCGAAGGGCCGATATTGTCAATTCCGGGAGTGCCTACCGAGGCATCCATCATTGTGCTGTTGGCAAGACCCACGGTGAAGAATCCGGCCGACATGTAAGCCTGTTTGAGGCGGAATCCGTAGCCTTTGTAGCCGTTGCCGGTGAAATCGCCGAGTAAATACACCTGATATGTGCCTATCTTTTCATGGCGACCGACGAGCTGTAGGAAGATGGAGGAGTGGTTGGCGTTGGCATAGAAAGCGCTGTTCTGATCGGCACGGTTGGGAACCGGAATATTGTAGGGAATGAAGTTAGCGCCCTCGTCGATAGAGCCTCTTACGTCGTACTGGAACGAGACCTTGGCATAACCGCCGATTCCGAGCGCAATCTTTCCCTCACGGTCAAGAAAAAGGAAACGGGGGCAGTTTGGTTCGTTGAAGTGCATGTCTTCCTGGTTGTAGAGCACGGCCACAAGGCGTTCGGCGTTTGCCCGGTTGCCGGTGAGGATAATGGCTCGTTCAGGAATCAGAAATGTGTCGGGATACTGACGGGGGTGTACCGCCATAGCCAATGCCGGCAGAGCTAATGCGGCAGAACAAGCGAAGGCTTTAAGGATATTCATATCTCAATATATAAATTTGTGAATCGGTTAAGCGTATTTTATAACACCATTAAAACATCTGATTCACTCTTAAAGTTTCCGCAAAAATCTCTCCGCCAAAGAAAAGAGTGAGAGGAAAATCGCTATATTTGCGAGTGAATCAGCTAAGATGGCTAAAATAGCTAATTTAGCTAAAGTAGCTACATTAGTTACCATAACTCCTCTAATTCCTCACCTAATTAAATCTCCACCATGCCTCCCGATTTTGCCCGGCCCAAGACAAGCTACCGCAAGCTTCACGTGTTTCGCAAGGCTGAGGCCATCTATGACCTGACTTATTATTTCCTTCAGGGTCATATAGCCAAAACCGACCGCACTTACGACCAGATGCTGCAGGCAGCCCGATCCGGAAAGCAAAATATAGTGGAAGGGCGCTCGGATGCCGCAACTTCCGCTAAAATCGAAATCAAATTGTTTGGTGTAGCACGGGGTAGTCTCTCCCGGTGCTGATGCGGCAAGTTTTGAAAAGATAGACTTCCCGGATGGCGATAGCTGGACCGTATTTGACCGCAACCGTGTGTATAAGGGCAAAGATTCCCCGAAACTCAGAGAATACCTGAACAAGAAATATGGCAGGTGAAGCTTGAACCAATTTAATTGCGAGAGCCTAAAAGCTCAAGACGGGATGAGGGAAGACCTTTTCGCCTTTTTTCTTATGGAACCAGATGGTGATGATGATGGCCAATGCAATGCTGCCAACCCTGACAAGATTGGAGATCAATCCTCCGGCAGCAACTTCGGTGCCTGTGACGTTGAATATTACCCACGCGGCATTCATCAGTATATGCAGCCCGACAGGAACCCAGAGGTTGAAGCCCCATGCAACGTACATCCAGCTGAAATACACGGCTCCGATAAATGTGACGCCAAATGCCGCAAGGCTTGACGCTATATCATGTCCCTGATAGGTGTGGGCGAGGCCGAACAGAACGGCCGGGAATAAGACCGCCCAGAAGAAACCTGTCTTAGCATACCGGAAGAACAATCCGAACATAAAGGCGCGGCATATCAGTTCCTCGATTAAGCCGGGCAAAACGCTTTTCCTTACAAGCAACGGAACGGTAAGATCGGGATTTATAGTGCCGATTAGAGGAAATACTATATAGATGGGCAAAACCGAAATCACAGCTACAAAAAATCCTTTTATGATATTTGATTCAAGTCCGAGAAATGAACCCTGTTCTTTGGGCCTCACCACGATAGACAAAACGATAAATGCCGCCAGAGCCAACAGTAAATCCCTTGCAGAGTCGTTGAGGACTGTCTGGCGCGGGATTTCGAGCAGTGTGGTCACACGCCATACATTTTGCCATATGAGGTTGACTGTGAAAGATGCAACCACTGCAAAAATAACTTTGGGAAGCTTGGATTTCAATATAGACATCGTCTACTGATAGCGTTGTTATTATGAGGATGCAAAATTAATAAAATGTGAGGAAAACGCCGTTGACTCTTATCCCGAAAAATAAGGGTGCTGGCAATCATACTGAAAAAGTAAGGCGATGCGCCGGAGGGGCACATCGCCTTGCGATAGTATTAAGCAGGTCGCGTTATTTCTTTTTCAGAAGGTCGTTGACCTTTTCAGAGGCTTTGTCTTTAGCCTGCTGTGCGGCATCGCTTACTTTGTCGGAAGCCTTCTGAGCAGCCTCGGATACCTTGGCGGCAGCTTCGTCCTTGGCGTTTTCAACGGCTGTGCTTGCAGCGTCTTTGGCTTTGTCGACTGCATCACCGGCAGCTACAGCAGCGCTGTCACCGGCAGCCTTGACATTGTCGGCGGCATTGCCTGCAGCTTCTTTCACTTTATCAAGAGCAGTTTCGGCAGTGGAGAGAGCGCCGGCAAACTGAGGTGCTTTGGCTTTTACCACGGGCTCTATCTGCTCAAGATATTTCTTGGCTTCATCTACCTTGCCTTCGCTCACGAGCTTTTCGGCATAGGCTTTGGCTTGGTCCACATACACCTTGATACTGTCGGTATTGGTGCAGTTTTCGATTTTAGCTGCCAGATCTTTTTCGCTTTTTTCTGCGTTGCTTGCGCAACTTGCCATTAGGAGTGCTCCTGCGGCAACTACTGAGGCCAGAATAAGTTTTTTCATAATCGGAATTTACGTAAGTTAGTTGAATTTTGGTTGATTAATTATATAACTAACCTTCAGACGTAAAAGTTCTCGATTATTCAAAAAAAAGCGTTTCAGAAAGAGTAGTTCACACCAATGGCGGCATTGATGGCATTGCAGCGATAATCGGCCACGAAGGTTTTCTCGGCCGGTAATCCGGCGCTTTTAAGCAGAAGATCGTCGTGGGTGATGGAGGCACCTTTTGCACCGAGTCCGGCCACGTAAAGCAGCGAGAAGTCAATAGAAAGACGCTCGATGGGGCGGAATGACAGACCGGCTGACGGCTCGATTTTTGCCATTCCCGGAGTTTCGGGGTTGTAGTTGTGCTTGTCTACGGGAGTGGTGTCAATCATCATGCCGAAGCGGAGGTCGAACCGATGTGTAAGGGCGTATTGTGCACCCAGGCGGAAGCACCATGCGTCGCGGTAATCTTTTGTGATATGCTGGCTGAAAGCGGCCACTTTCTCATCGAGGAAGTCGATGTTGAGATGTTTGTAGGTTTTCCAGCCGGTGAGAGCCACGTCGGCAGCAAGAGTCCAACGGTCGGTGGGGCGGTAAGAACCACCTACGGTAAGAACCCAGGGAAGGGGCATGGCGGCGCTGAAATTGGCTTCGTTTATCAGTCCCAGGGTGCTCTCAAGTGCGGTTTCGGCAATCTTGTTGGCATAAATCACCTTGGCGTCGCCGGCTTTCACTTTCATGAGCTGGCGTGAGCGGAAGTTGGCTCCGAGTGTCACTTTGCTTGATACGTCGTACATTACTCCGGCATTGAATCCGAATGCTACTTCTGCCTTTCCGTTGAGGTTGATGGTGGCGGGTGCGGTGGTGCCGAAAGGTGTTACGTCCATTCCCATACTCTGAAGCTTCGGGAGCAGCACGCTGTCGAATGTCGTTCCGCTGATAAGGCCTTTGTAGAGGTCAACGGAACCCCAGGTTATCATAAGGCCGGCGCCGACGCTCAGTTTCGGCGAGATGCGGTAGGAGAATGTGGGCTGTATGGTGTAGGTGGCAAGCTTTACTTTCTGATTGAGTTCGGCGCCGGGCCAGTTGTTGGTCCAGTTGATTGACGAACCGTAGGGCGTATAGAATGCTATACCGGCCTGTAGATTGTCGTAGATACGGAACGACGCGCCTATTAATAAAGGTGTGGAGATGTTGTTGTGAGCATCGTATTTGGCAGGGAATTCTGTGGTATTTCCCATTACGGTCGATTTGCAGTTGCGTGCCGAAGCGTAGGGCTTGAGGGCATTGAAGCTGCCGGTGAGGTCGAGTGTCTTCTGGGAGAATCCGAGACCTGCGGGATTGAAAAACATGCTTTCGGCACCGAGTTTGAGAGCGGTTCCGGTGTGGCCCATGCCTCCCTGTTTGGCACTGAGGGTGTTGATCTGATAGCCTTCGGCCGATGCCGAAACAAATGTGATGAGTGCCAGTGACGATACAATAAATTTGTTAGATATTCTCATAATAAAAATAGTAAGTGGCTCCACACGGAGCGGATTTGGCCGGCAAAGGTACGTAAAAAACGTTTTGACGCCAATAAATGTGACATTTAAGCGGCATTTGTGCATTACGGTGAAATATCCATTGCGAATATTTTCGTAAAATTGAAACTATAATCGCTTGATTTCCTATATTTGTGAATCATACCTGCGAAACATAATCAATCCTAAATCATAATCAATCCTAAATCATAATCATGAATAAGCTGACTATAGCAATTGCACTGCTGGCGCTGATAGGCGCTGCATCGTGCACAAAACGCACCAATGTGAAGTCGCCCGACGGTCGCATTGAGGTCTTTTTTACTAAAGACGGCGACAATCCGCAGTATGCCGTGAATGTCGACGGGCGTGAACTTATTTTACCTTCCACTCTTGGAATAGTCTCTGACCAGTGGAAATTCGACTCTCGCAAGGCTGAGGTCACGGCCGAATTTTCACAGAAAGACACCATCTGGAATCAGCCATGGGGCGAAAACAAGGTCGTACTGGAAAATTACCGCGAGATGGCCGTCAATATGGCCGATTCGGCTTCGATGCTTACCGTGCGATTCCGTGTGTTTGACGACGGAATGGCTTTCCGTTACGAATGGAAGGTGGACGGAGTCGACACAATAACAGTGACCGATGAACTTACCGAATTTAATTTCGCAGTGAACGGCACATCATGGTCTATTCCCGGAAATTTCGAGACCTATGAGCTTGAATACCGCAATCTGGCGCTGACGGATGTGGAAGATGCCAACACTCCGTTCACATTCCGTACCGAGACTGGCGTTTACGGCTCTATTCACGAGGCTGCGCTCTATGATTATCCCGAGATGACCCTCCAGCGCTCCTCACAGGACGGCTTGAAAGCCGAGCTGGCCCCGCTGCCTGATGGAGTAAAGGCCTACGTAGGCCCGCAGTTCGTTACACCGTGGCGCACTATCCAGATAGGCAAGAGCGCAGTGGATCTGATCAACAGCAATCTTATAGTGAATCTCAACGAACCGTCCAAACTCAAGGACACTTCATGGATAAAGCCTCAGAAATATGTGGGGATATGGTGGGGGATGCATCTTGGCACCCAGACTTGGACAGTGGGGCCGCGCCATGGCGCTACAACTGCCAACGCCATTAAATATATAGATTTCGCCAAGGCCAATAATCTTCAGGGCGTTCTCTTCGAGGGCTGGAATAAAGGCTGGGAGAACTGGGGCGGAAACCAGAGCTTCGACTATGTGGGAGCCGCTTCCGATTTCGATATCGATTCCGTGGCTTCTTATGCCCGCGCCAACGGCATCGAACTCTGGGCCCACAACGAGACCGGCGGCAACATCCCCGAATATGAGGCGGCGATGGATTCTGCTTTTGCCTATTACGCAAGCCTGGGAATCCATACGGTAAAGACCGGATATGCCGGCGGTTTCAAGGGCGGCTATCTGCACCATTCGCAATATGGAGTGCGTCACTATCAGAAAGTGGTTGAGACGGCTGCACGTTATCGTCTGATGATAGATGCCCATGAGCCGATAAAGGAAACAGGTATCCGCCGCACGTGGCCCAACATGATGACGCGCGAAGGCGCACGCGGCATGGAATGGAACGCATGGTCGGCAGGCAATTCGGCCGATTATCTGTGCACGCTTCCTTACGTAAGACTTCTTTCCGGTCCGATGGACTACACACCCGGTATTTTCGACATTGACTATTCGCGGGCGAAGGCCGACAAGGGTCGCCTGGAATGGAACGGCCCGAATGCCGACTGCTGCATCAAGACCACTCTCGCACGTCAGATTGCCAACTGGGTTATAATCTATTCTCCGCTTCAGATGGCCGCCGACCTCATAGAAAACTACGAGGGTCACGATGCCTTTGAGTTCTTCCGCACGTTCAATGCCGATTGCGACTGGTCTGAGGCACTGCAGGGCGAGATAGGGGAATATATAGTTGTAGCGCGCCGCGCCGGCGATATTTTCTATGTGGGTGCCGGCACCAACAGCCAGCCCCGTGAAATCGATCTCCCTCTCGGTTTTCTGACACCCGACCGCAAGTATCTTGCCACTTCCTATTCTGATGTTCCCGGCTCAACTGATCCCGAGGATCTAAAGATTGCCACTGATACCGTGACATCCGCCGACCTTCTCAAGGTGAAGATGAATGCCACGGGCGGATATGCTCTCACTCTTCAGCCGCTTGAAGAATAAGAGGTAGAAACAAACGAATCCGGGCTGCCGCTACAGATGTATGGACAGCCCGGATTCGTTATGTTTAACAGCGGAGACGCGCTCCGCGATTATGATGTTTACAGCTGATTATTTCAGTATGTCTTTAACTGCATCGTTGGGAACCATCTGCTCCTGGAAGGTGTAGGCGCCGGTTTTGGGCGATTTAACTACTTTGATAACCTTGGAGTAGGTACGTCCTTCGCCTTTCTGCAGAGATGCTACGGTTTTCTTTGCCATATCGGGTAGTTATTATTTGATTTCTTTGTGAACGGTTACTCTCTTGAGGATAGGGTTGTATTTCTTAAGCTCCAGACGCTCGGTGGTGTTCTTGCGGTTCTTGGTGGTGATATAGCGAGAAGTACCGGGCATACCGCTGGCTTTGTGTTCTGTGCATTCAAGGATTACCTGCACGCGATTACCTTTAGCTTTCTTTGCCATTGTTCTTAGAATTCTAAATATTTGATTTCAGTTAAATAACCCTTCTCGGCAGCATCTTTGATTGCGGCGTCGAGACCCTTCTTGTTGATGGTGCGCAGACCGTTGGCTGAGAGGGTCAGGAGAATCCATGCATCCTGCTCAACCCAGTAGAACTTCTTGGTGAAGAGGTTGACGTTGAATTTGCGCTTGGTGCGACGCTTTGAGTGGGATACGTTGTTACCCACAATCGCTTTCTTGCCTGTGATCTGACAAACTTTTGACATGGCTGTTTGTGTTACTTAGCTCAATAAATTTACTTATTTTTTAACTCTGCGTCTTATGGCCGCCATCTCAGTTCTCATATCACTGCTAAGCGCATCATTTTTAACAGCTTTACAGGATGAGCCATAAAACGAGTGCAAAGTAAGTCATTTTTCGCTACATAGACAAATTTTCAGACGCTTATTCTCTAATTTAATTTAAAATTGCGGCTTAAAAGTAGTGAAATCCCGGCTCTCGGGCCGTGATTGCAACAGTGGTCGGCACTACCCGGCATTGAGTTCGGCGCGGATGAACTCGGTGGTGGGAGAATTGCCGGCGGCGATTTCCTCAGGGGTTCCTGCGGCTATTATGCGGCCGCCTTCGCTGCCTCCGTCGGGCCCCATGTCTATCACATAGTCGGCACATTTTATCACATCGAGATTATGCTCTATGACCAGTACGGTGTTTCCTTTGTCGACGAGACGGTTGAATACGTCGAGAAGCACGCGTATGTCCTCGAAATGAAGTCCGGTAGTGGGTTCGTCGAGTATGAAGAGGGTCTTGCCGGTGTCACGTTTCGATAGTTCCGCCGCGAGTTTCACGCGCTGGTTCTCACCTCCGGAGAGTGTTGATGACGGCTGACCGAGCTTGATGTAGCCGAGGCCTATATCCTGAAGCACTTTGATCTTTCGCAGGATGGAGGGGACGGCTTCGAAGAATTCCACGGCCTGGTTTATGGTCATGTCGAGCACGTCGGCTATGGATTTGCCCTTGAAGCGCACCTCGAGTGTCTCGCGGTTGTAGCGTTTGCCGCCGCACACCTCGCAGGGCACAAGCACATCCGGCAGGAAGTTCATCTCTATGGTGCGGTAGCCGTTGCCGTTGCAGGCATCGCACCGCCCTCCCGAGATATTGAATGAGAAGCGCCCCGGCCGGTAGCCTCTTATTTTGGCTTCCGGCAGATTCACGAAAAGGTTTCGGATGTCGGAGAACACACCGGTGTAGGTGGCCGGATTTGAGCGGGGTGAGCGGCCGAGAGGAGTCTGGTCGACGGTCACCACTTTATCTATGTTCTCAATTCCGAGCAGCTGACGGTAGGGGAGCGGTTGCTGCTGCGAGCGGTAGAAGCGGCGCGAGAGGATGGGCTGCAGGGTGGCGTTGACCAGCGATGACTTTCCGCTGCCCGACACGCCTGCCACACAGGTGAGGGTGCCCAGCGGGAGCGTCAGGTCCACATTCTTGAGGTTATGGCCGGATGCGCCTTCGAGTTTCAGGAATTTTCCGTTGCCGGGACGTCTCTGTGCGGGAATCTCTATGCTTTTGCTTCCCGTGAGATATGATGCGGTGAGAGTGGCGGTCTCAAGCATCTTGGCGGGAGTGCCCTGAAACACCACTTCACCTCCCTTGCGGCCGGCTTTAGGACCGATGTCCACTATATAGTCGGCCTCCAGCATCATGTCTTTGTCGTGCTCCACCACTATTATGGAATTGGAGGCGTCGCGCAGTTTCTTCAGCGATGTGATAAGGCGCTGGTTGTCGCGCTGATGCAGGCCGATACTCGGCTCGTCGAGAATGTAGAGCACGTTTACAAGCTCCGATCCTATCTGCGTGGCAAGCCTTATGCGCTGACTTTCTCCGCCCGACAGTGTAGCCGAACGGCGGTCAAGCGAAAGGTATGAAAGGCCCACGTCTACCAGAAACGACAGGCGTGTGCGAATTTCTTTCACTATTTCGCGTGCTATCAGGGCCTGGGTGGGCGAAAGGCGTTGCTCGAAGGTGGAGGCCCAGCGGTAAAGCTCGCCGATGTCCATCCGGGTGAGTTCGGCTATGTTTTTTCCATCCACAAAGAAATGAAGAGCCTCACGGTTGAGGCGCTGTCCGTGGCATTCGGGACATTCCACCTTGGAGAAGAACTGTTCGCTCCAGTTGCGTGCGGCCGCTCCGGCATCGTCATCGCGCTGCATCTCCAGATATTTCACCAGACCCTCATAGGTCAGGAAGTAGTTGTTCATGGACATGGTGCCGTTTTCAATCACCAGACGTTCGTCGGTACCGTCGAATATGTCGTTGAGCGCCTCCTCGCTGATCTCGGATATCGGGGTCTTGAGAGTGTGGCCGTATTTCTTGAGTATGGCCTCAATCTGCCAGAATATCATTGAGTTGCGATACTTTCCCAGCGGGACGATTCCTCCGGCATGGATGGAGAGCGATGGATCGGGCATCACCTTTTCGCGGTCAACCTCGTTGACATAGCCGAGTCCTTTGCAGCGGGGACACGCGCCCTGCGGTGAGTTGAATGAAAAGTTGTGGGGGGCGGGTTCGCGGTAGCTCAGGCCCGTGGCGGGATCCATGAGTTGCTGCGAATAATGGCTTACTGCGTCGGCGTCCACATCGTAAATCATCATTTGCTTCTCGCCCTGACGCAAGGCCTCATCCACGGTCTCGCGCAGACGTGTGGTATCTTTGGCCGAGGCCTTCAGACGGTCGATTACGAGCTCCACGGAATGGTTCTTGTAGCGGTCGAGTTTCATGCCGGGAGTGATTTCGCGGAGTTCACTGTCCACTCTCACGGTCAGATAGCCTTTCTTGCGTAGGGATTCGAAAAGCTCCTTATAATGGCCCTTGCGGTTTTTCACAAGGGGGGCGAGTATGTAGATTTTCTTACCCTCGAATTTGGTGAGAATCAGATCGAGGATTTTCTCCTCGGTGTATTTTACCATCGGTTCGCCCGAGAGATAGCTCACGGCCTGACCGATACGGGCATAGAGCAGTCGCAGGAAGTCGTAGATTTCCGTAGTGGTGCCGATGGTGCTTCGCGGATTGCGGTTCACAGTTTTCTGCTCGATGGCTATTACCGGACTCAGTCCGGTGATTTTGTCTACGTCGGGACGCTCGAGATTGCCGAGCATATTGCGCGCGTAGGTGCTGAATGTTTCTATATAGCGTCGCTGGCCCTCGGCATAGATGGTGTCGAATGCCAGGGATGACTTGCCGCTACCGCTCAGACCGGTTATTACGGTGAGGGCATTGTGCGGTATGCTCACGTCGATATTCTTGAGGTTGTTGACTCTCGCGCCATAAACCTCAAGAGTGTCGAGCGGGCCATCGGTCACGATGTTTTCCTCAATGGTTTCAGTGTGCTTCTTATCTTTCATTAATCCAGCTATGGTCAAAGACTTTAAGTTTGGAGGGGTCGGTGGTCCTCTGTAGGGATGCTTTGGTGGGAATCAGCACCTTGTAGGCTTTGCCCGTTTTGTTGGGAAGCGATTTGGCGCGTATCCAGGGATTGTTGTCGCGCAGAATCAGGTAGTTTATACCCTGTTCCTGGGCCCACGTAGGCCAGTCCTCCACAGGATAATCCACAGTCACTGTCTTGTATTCGAGCGGCTGGTAGAGCTGCTCGGCGGTGAGATTGAAGCCATATTTCGCGGGGTGCTCCATAATCTCCTTCATGGCCAGAAGACGGAACATATAGCGCGAGGTTTCTTCGACCAGATAAAGATCCAGGGCGCTTGTGGCCTGCTGGGCCTCAAGCTCTCGGCTCACGCGGGCCACTCCCGTATTGTAAGATGCGGCGGCCGATTCCCAGTTGCCGAACCGGTTGTAGCTCGATTTGAGATAGCGGGCTGCCGCTGCCGTGGCTTTTTCAAGATTGTAGCGTTCGTCAACGTAGTCGTTGATCTCGAGACCGTACTCTTTTCCGGCCGAAGGTATGAACTGCCAGAACCCGGCAGCCTTTGCTGGAGAGTAAGCGCGAGGATTGAGATAACTCTCGATGCATGCCAGGTAAGCAAGATCGGTAGGAACGCCGTTGGCCTTCAGTATGGGCATTATTACGGGGAAATATCTGTTGGCGCGTTTGATGGTGAGGAGGGTGTTGCCGTGGGTGTAGACCATCGAGGTAAGTTCACGGTCGTATCGTTCCCAGAGGTCGGGACGGTCAAGCTTCACCTCTTTTCCTGCAAATTCCACTTTGGCGGGAATCTCAGGGTTTACAACGGGAGCTGATTCAAGCCGTTGCTGCTGGGCATAGGCCGTGCACGACATGAATGGGAAAGAAAGAATCAGAAGATAGTTTATGTAACGTTTCATCAGTCAGGTAATTGGTTTGGGTGGTTTTGATGGGATGGAAGTGTCTGGAGGTGCCGGGTGTCAGATTACTTCGAGATTGGCTTTCAGGCGCTGACGGACCACTTCGTACATAAGAACACCGGCGGCTACGGATACGTTCAGCGACCCTATGTGGCCGAACATGGGGATGGACACGAAGGTGTCGCACTCTTTCAGCACTTCCGGGCTGATGCCGGTGTCCTCGGCGCCGAGCACCAGGGCTGTCGGCACGGTATAGTCGGCCGTGGTATAATTGATGTCGGCTTTCTCCGAAACGGCCACTACGTTGAAGCCCGATTGGCGCAGACGCTTTACAGCTGATAGTGTGGTGCGTTCGCGGCACACGGGAAGATGCATCAGCGCGCCGGCAGAGGTCTTGACTGCGTCTCCTCCCACACTCACGCTGCCGTGCTCGGGAATCACTATGGCGTCGGCTCCCGCGCACTCGGCCGTACGGGCTATGGCACCGAAGTTCCTAACATCAGTGATGCCGTCGAGCACTATCACGAAGGGAAGCACTCCGGCCTCGAAAAGCTCGGGAACGAGATTATCGATGGAATGATAGGTGATGGCTGACATCATGGCTATCACTCCCTGATGGTTCTTGCGGGTGATGCGGTTGAGACGTTCCTCGGGCACACGCTGCACCACGAGACGGTTTTGGCGCGCGAGTGCAAGAAGTTCGGTTGCAAGAGGCCCCGAAAGGTCTTTTCTGACAAAGAGCTTGTCTATTTCTTTACCGGCCTCGATGGCTTCCATCACAGCTCTAAGACCGAAGATGTAATCGTTTGGTTGCATTATTTAGTGGTATTTATATTAGAAAAACAGGAGGGAAAACAGTTTAGGAAAGGCCTAAGAGTTTTCCGGCGGTGTGGCGCGCCGATTCGTCGTCGGGCGAACCTGACAGCATCAGAGCCAACTCGTCGATGCGCCTTTCCGGTGTCAGGCGTTCCATGCGGGTGTGGGTGGAGAGGTCGTCATCCTCTTTAAACACTTTGAAATGCACTTTGCCTTTAGCCGCCACCTGAGGCAGATGGGTTATGGCTATAACCTGCAGTCCTGCCGCCAGATCAAGCATCATCAGGCCCATACGGTTGGCTACGTCGCCCGATACTCCGGTGTCCACTTCGTCGAATATGATTGACGGAAGTTCTATGCGGTTGGCGATAATGGATTTTATGGAGAGCATTATGCGCGAGATTTCGCCTCCCGAAGCTGCTCCACCCACCGGAATGGGTTCCTGGTTCTTGTTGAAAGCAAACCGGAATTCCACGGCATCCATTCCCGTGGGGCCGAGTTCTGAGGGCTCGACAGCAATGTTTACCTGAAGATTTTTCATGCCAAGGGGGCGTGCGGTTTCTATCAGCTTCTCGCCGAAATCACTGGCGGCCTCCGCGCGGCGTTCGGAAATGGTTCGGGACAGTTCCCGTGCGCGCGATTTGGCCCGCTTGGCCTGCGTCTGGAGCCGCAGAGCAAGAGAATCCGCTTCCGCGAGATGACTCAGGCGGTGTTCGAGACGGTCGCGTATCGCAATCAGCTCCGATTCGGTTTCCACGCCATGTTTCCTCATCATGGCCCTAATTTCGGTTATACGGGTATCGGCTACCTCAAGTTCCGAGGGGTCAACGAGAATGGAGGCGTCGATTGTCTCGATAGTCTCGGCTATATCGTTAAGCTCTATGCTTGCCGATTCGAGCCTGTCGAGAAGGTTCTGGTTGCGGACGCTGTCGGTAAATGTCTCCAGGTCGGCTATGGCGTCGCGGGCCGTTTCTATAAGCGAAAGTACATTGCTATCGCCGGTTTTCAGGGTGTCAAGAGCCTCGTTTGCCAGGCTTTTGCCCCGGGTGGAATCGGCGAGCTGGTCGCGCGACTGTTCGAGCGTGTCGAGTTCGCCGGGGTGCAGATTGAGTTCTTCGAGCTGCTCAAGCTGGAACTGCATGAAATCGGCGTTTGCCTTGTCGCGCTCAACTCCCGCCTTGAAGACCTTGAGCTTATGGAGGGCATCGCGGAAGGAGGAATAGAGTTTGCCATATTCCTCAAGCAACTGCTGGTTGGAGGCGAGGGCGTCGATTACATTTAGCTGAAAATCGGCCGTTGCGAGAAGCTGGTTCTGATGCTGGGAATGAATGTCGACCAGATGCAATCCTACCTCCCGGAGTAGAGTGAGATTCACTGGGGTATCGTTGATGAAGGCTCTTGATCTGCCCCCGGGAGAAATCTCGCGCCGGAGAATACAGGTGGCGGGGTCAAAGTCCACATCGGCACTCTTCAGAATATCGGCCAACGGGGTTGACGGCGATAGACTGAACATGCCTTCTATCACCGATTTCATATCCTCACGGCGTATGGCCTTGGTGTCGGTGCGTCCGCCGAGCAGCATTGACAGCGCGCCGATAATAATGGACTTTCCGGCACCGGTCTCACCGGTAATGATGTTGAGGCCGCTGTCAAATTCGATATCAAGCGAATCTATCAGGGCATAGTTGGATATATGGAGAGACTTTAGCATCTTATTCTGGATTGGAGGGGTGGAGAATAGCCGAGAGACGAGCGTTCTCTGCCGGATAAATATTTTCAAGCATTTCGTAGACGCGCTTACGCTCGCTTTCCGCCCCGCGGCTGTAGACGTTAATCAGTTCGTCGAGCTTTGAGTCGTGAAACATTGTTAACGCTACTGAGAATGGAGCCATCTCGTTGACCTTGCTCAGCGTGGCGAGCGATGATGTAATGGCGTTGCGGCCTTTGTCGGGGCTCAGGGACATTACGTCGAGCCCGTTGCGATGATATTCATAGCTCATGTCGCGCAGGGCAGCCGGTGCGGCGGCAGAAAGGGCCTCGGCTATGGCCGCGCGGTTGCGGTTGTCGTCAAACATGCGCCATCCGCTTGAGCCGCTTGCCTGTGCCTGCTGCACTATGGATGCCATGCGTTCTACATACGGCTGGCCCCCGCGGGGAGAGAATGAATCGAAGTCAAGAGCCAGTATGAGATAAGCATAGAAATCGAGCAGGGCGGTGAGATTACTTTCCACGGTGGTTTCCGAAAACGTCAGACGGTCGGCCGGACGGAATGGAAATGCGATGTGATCGTCCTTGATGTTGAGCAGAGTGGAATTATAGGAGCTGTTGAAAACCGGACGCACAGACTGCACCTGAAGCTCGCCTGAAACCACCCCGTCGTTATAACCCGTGACGGTGAGAAAGAGGCGGCATCCGATTCTTTCGTTGACAGCGAACTTCGTGTCTGTGAACCGGGTGTGGTTCATGTAGTCGCTCACGGTCTGCTGCAGCTCGGAGAAAATCTCCTCCCGGGTATCCGACAACTGGTCTGTGTTCACTTCCACCTTACAGTCAAGTTCCTGTGCGAAGACACCCGCGGCTGTAAAAACGGCCGCAAGAACAAAGAATGACAGGCGGGTGAGGTTCATCAGTCAGGTCAGTGTAATTTTATGATTTCGTCAAGAATGTCTACGGCCACTTCGCGTTTTGACTTCACGGGAAAGCGCAGTGGCTCTGCTCCCTGACGGAAGATGGTGATTTTATTGGTGTCAGTGCCGAAACCGGCCTGAGGGTCGCGGAGCGAGTTCAGCACAATCATGTCGAGATTCTTGCTGTGGAGTTTTTTCACCGCGTTGGATTCCTCACTGTCCGTCTCAAGGGCAAAGCCCACGAGAATCTGCCCCGAACGTTTCTCAGCTCCGAGTGTGGCGGCAATGTCGGGATTTTTCACCAGGGTGATCTGCGGAGGTTCGTTTCCTTCACGTTTGATTTTAGTGCCGGAGGGATTGGACGGCGCATAGTCGGCCACAGCAGCGCACATTATGGCGATGTCGGCCTCAGGCCATGCTTTCTGGCAGCAGGAGAGCATCTCCCGCGCCGATTCCACATGTTCGGTCGTCACCCCTTTTTCAGAAGCCTTGACTGAGACGGGGCCGCTTACGAGAGTGACTTCAGCTCCCATGCGTGCGGCGGCATCGGCTATGGCAAAGCCCATCTTTCCGGTAGAGAAATTGCCGATGAATCTCACCGGGTCTATTCTCTCGTAGGTAGGGCCGGCGGTAACCAGCACTTTTTTTCCGGCAAGTGGCTGCTTGCGCGAGAAAAACTCGTTGAGCACCTCCACAATACGTTCAGGCTCTTCCATGCGTCCGCGTCCGGTAAGATGGCTTGCGAGTTCGCCTTCGGCCGGTTCGATTATATGGTTGCCGTAAGAGCGGAGCAGGGCGAGGTTGGCGGTTGTCGACGGATGGGCCATCATGTCAAGGTCCATGGCCGGGGCCACAAATACCGGAGCTTTGGCCGAGAGATATGTGGTCACAAGCATGTTGTCGGCGATACCGTGGGCCATTTTGCCGATGGTGCAGGCAGTGGCTGGAGCAATTACCATGGCATCGGCCCACAGGCCTATGTCAACGTGGCTGTGCCATTCGCCGGTATTGGCCGTGAAGAAATCGCATATCACGGGCTTCCCGCTCAGAGCCGAAAGTGTGACGGGAGTTATGAACTCTTTTCCGGAAGGTGTTATCACAACCTGCACTTCGGCACCTCTTTTGACGAGGAGCCGAAGGAGAGTCACAGACTTGTATGCCGCGATACCGCCTGTTATTCCGAGGACTATATGTTTGCCTTTTAGCATGATTTCTTATTCTTGGCCTGGTCTATGCGAAGCCTTATTCTGGCGAATGCGTCTTTGGTGTTCTGGGGGAAGTCGCCCTGCATTATCCAGCTGTAGTAGCCGGGTTCTTTTCTGATGACCTCTTCGGCCGGACACCCTTTGTGTTTGCCGAAGTTGATAATCTCCACATTGTTGTCGTCGTAAATGAGGCGTCCTGCGAAGTCAACGTTGCGGTTGTGCGACGAATAGTCGGACAGCGCGTTCACATCGTTCGGCAGATCAGGGTAACGGTCGAGCTGAGCCTTGAGGACCTCGAGCGTGGCTCGCGTGTCGGCGTTGGCCGAATGGGCAGCCTCAAGGTCGCCTCCGCAGTAGAATCTGTAGGCTGCGGTGAGGTTTCGGGGCTCGCGTTTGTGGAATATAGTCTGCACATCCACAAAACGGGCTGTATGGATGTCGATGGGCACGTCCACGCGGTTGAATTCCTCCAGAAGCATCGGGATGTCGAATCTATTGGAATTGAATCCGGCTATGTCGCATCCGCTAAAGAGTTCGGCCAGTGATTTTGCAACCTGACGGAATGTGGGTTCGCCGCTTACGTCCTCGTCGGTGATGTGGTGTATGGCTGTAGCCTCAGCCGGAATCGGCATCTCGGGATTGATGCGGCGGGTGCGTTCAATCTCTGAGCCGTCTGGCATCACTTTTATCAGGGAAATTTCCACGATGCGGTCGTGGGTGATGTTGGTGCCGGTAGTCTCCAGATCAAAGAACACTATGGGCCTTGTGAGTTTCAGTTCCATCCGCGGGTCAGTCTACGATGTTCATTGGCATGAGAATCATAAGCAGCTCGCAGTCGGGGTCGTTCTCTCCGGGCAGGAAGAGGGCGGGACGCGAGGGGTCGGCGAGTTTGATTATCACGTCGGGGGTGGAGAGGGTGGAAAGAATCTCCACGAGATACTGGCTTCCGAAGCCTATCGTGAGGTCTTTACCGGTGTAATCGCAGGGCACTTCCTCTTTGCCGAATGTACCAAAACTGTTGTCGCAAGCGTTAAGCTCTACGGAGTTGGTGCTCAGACGGAGTCTGATAAGGCCACCGCCTTCGTCGCCGAACACGGCCACGCGCCTTACGGCAGTGAGGAGCGAGAGACGGTCAACGGTGAGGATATATGAGTTGTTGGAGGGTATCACGCGGTCGTAGGGTGGGAAATTGCCTTTAATCAGACGGCAGTCGAAAGTGAATGACTCCGATTCAAACAATACCGCGGTGGGGCTGACGGTGATTTTGATCTCGTCTTCCTTGGAGAATACATTCTTGAGCACGGTGGCACCTTTTACGGGCAGGATGAATGAGCAGGTGACACCGGGTTTTATGGTAGAGGTGGTGTATTTTACCAGTTTGCGGGTGTCGGTGGATACGAATATCACCGAGTCGGGGCGCACGTCCCAGAGAATACCCATCATCTGCGGACGGATTTCGTCGGTGCTCACCGCAAAAAGCGTGTTCTCGATACCGTGGATCACATCAGTGGCGCCGGCTGTAAAGGTTTCTTTTATAGAGTCGTCCTCAGGCTTTTCACCGGGATATTCGGCGCCTGAAATCGCCATGGTGTTGTAGACACCGTTGGAATAGGAAATCTTTACTTCAAGTGTTTCTTCCTTGATTTCAAAAAGGATTCCCTGGTCGGGAAGCTCCTTGAGAAGTTCCACGATTCTCCGGGCGTCAAGGCAGAACGAACCGTCGCCCTGGGCATCAGCCACGTTCAGACGTCCCACAAGCGAGTTTTCCATATCGGCAGCCTTGACGGTGAGGGTGTCGCCTTCAAGGGTGAAAAGGAAATTGTTGAGGATAGCCATGGGGTTCTTGGCATTGATAACCTTGCTGACTGCGGATGCAAAAGCGTAGAGCGTTTTGCTGGAGACACTGAATTTCATCTGATTATAGAGTTTTGTAGTTTGTTTTTGTGTAAAGAGTGATTAGTCGAATACGTCCTCGGCCATGGAGATGTCGGCAGCGGCATCCTCCACAGGAATATCGGAGAATTCGCCGGAGCAGAGATCCACATTGGCAGGGAATTCAAAGCGGTCGGTCTGCCGGTAGGGCAGAGAGGAATCGCCATATACTTTTTTCATGAACAGTCCGTAGATGGGGAGGGCCATTGAGGCGCCTTGGCCGTTGGCCATGCCGTTGAAGTGGATGAAACGTTCCTCGCCACCAACCCAGGTTCCGGCCACCAGGCGGGGTGTGAAGGCCATGAACCAGCCGTCGGCATTGTAGTTGGTGGTTCCGGTCTTGCCGCCGGTCTGGGCCGTGAGGTTATAGGGCGCACGGCGTATACGGTTGCCGGTTCCGGAATCGACCACGCCAAGAAGCATGGAAAGTATGCGCCAGTAGGCCGTTTCGGAGATTACCTCGGTGTGGCGCGGGGTGAATTCAGATATCACGTTGCCGTTTGAATCGGTAATCGAGGTTACGAAAATGGGATCCACGCGCATGCCTTTGTTGGAAAATGCCGTATAAGCGCTTACCATTTCTTTGACTGAAATGTCGGCCGGCCCGAGGCAGAGAGACATTACCGGATCGAGCCGTGAGGTGACTCCGAAGTTCTGAATGGTTCTTACGAGTTCCTCGGGTGAAAGCTGGCTTATGAGGCGCGCGGAAATCCAGTTGTTGGAGTTGGTGAGCGCCCAGCGCAGATCCACGTCCTCACCCACGCGCGCGCTGCCGGCGTTGCGGGGAGCCCATGTGCGCCCGAGTTCGTCGGTGAACACGGGCTGGGTGTTGCTGAACATAGAGCAGGGGGTGAAACCTTCCTCCATTGCATAGGTGTAGAGGAACGGTTTCATGGTCGACCCTATCTGTCGGCGACCCTGCGAAACCATGTCGTACTGGAAGAATGAGAAGTTGGGGCCGCCCACGTAGGCTTTCACCTGTCCGTTCACGGGGTCCATGGCCATGAAGCCGGTGCGCAGGAATTTCTTCTGGTGCAGAAGCGAGTCCATGGGTGTCATCACGGTATCAATGGGGCCCGTATAGCTGAACACCTTCATTTCGCGGGGCGTGCTGAAGGCTGTTTTTATCTCTTCCATCGAGGCTCCGGCCTTTTTCATCATGCGGTAGCGGTCGGTGAGCTTCATGGCGTTGCGGATGAGATGATTCACCCTGATTTCCGAAATTTCCGTGCGGTTAGTGGAATAAGGGGCGTTTTTAGTGCCTTTTTTCTCGCGGTCGAAGGCTGGCTGGAGGTAACCGCCCATGTGTTCGGCCACTGCTTCCTCTGCATACTGCTGCATTCTGGAGTCGATGGAGGTGTGGATTTTCAAGCCGTCGGTATAAATGTCGTATTTCGAGCCGTCGGGCTTGGGATTCTTTTCTATCCAGCCGTATAGCGGATTCCGCTCCCAGGAAATGGAGTCAGTGCGGTAGGTCTGGTCGTCCCAAGAGGGATAGTCGGAGCGGACAGGCTTCTTGGCCTGCATCATCAGGCGTATCTGCTCGCGGAAATAAGGGGCTGTGCCTTCCTTGTGGTCCACACGGTGGAAGTCGAGTTTGATCGGGAGCGCCGCCAGTGAGTCATATTCCTCCTTGGTGATCATGTCGTTTTCCTTCATGAGGTTGAGCACCACGTTGCGGCGGCCGAGCGCGCGCTCGGGTTTGCGCACGGGGTTGTAGTAGGAGGGGTTTTTCACCATACCCACAAGCAGGGCGGCTTCTTCCACATTAAGGTCTTTAGGCTCCTTGCCGAAATAGACCCAAGCGGCCGATTTGATACCCACGGCATTGTAGAGGAAGTCAAACTGGTTGAGATACATCTTGATTATCTCGTCCTTGGAGTAGAAGCGCTCGAGTTTCACGGCTATCATCCACTCGATAGGCTTTTTGATGGCTCGGCTCATCAGGTTCTCGCTCTCCGGCGAATAAAGCTGCTTGGCAAGCTGCTGGGTGATGGTTGAACCGCCGCCGGCGTTTTTGTTGCCGAGCAGCAGGCGTTTTACGGCCACGCGGAAAAGTGCGCGGAAGTCTATGCCGGAGTGATCCTCGAAGCGGGCATCCTCGGTGGCGATAAGAGCGTTGACTACGTTTGAGGAAATCTCGTCATAATCGGCATATACACGGTTGCCGGTTCCCCGGAAGAAACGGCCTATCTCTTTGCCGTCGGAGGAATAAAGCACCGAGGCAAAACGGTCGTGGGGGTTCTTGAGTTCCTCAACGGGAGGCATATAGCCTACAACTCCGTTGTAAATCAAAAAAAGAAAGGTGAATATTCCGGCAATGAATGCTACGAAAAAGAGCCATAAGAGCATTATCACGGCACGGTGTCTGGTATTACTATCCTGTTGGGTCGTGGACATAATTTGGTTATAGATGAAGCCTTTGCGTTAAAACATACAAAGATAGTGATTATGCCTCAAATAATGCGGAATCCTGGCGGATTTTAGTCCATATTGTTAACAAATTTTGTGGGATACGGTTGGAGCGATTACATAATAAAACTATTCCTCCCGGACGGAAACCGGAAGGAATAGATGTGCATTTAAGAAAATCAACGGCCCGATGAGGCTATGAGTTCTTTTATCGAATAGCAGAATCCGGGAGCGGATATCATGGTCTCTACCGGCAGGTGCATGCGGTAGCACCAGTAGTTATGCGGGTCGGCCGGATTGTTTATCTGCTCGGCCTGCGGGTCGGGTCGGCGAAGGTCGGCGCTGATGGAAAGCCAGTCCTGGATCGGGAAAATTGCAAGCATCGACGGCGATTTCAGGTTGCGCGCCAATATGCGGCTGCAAATTTCGGTTGTGGCATCCGCAGGTGTTACACCGGAAAATCCGAGCTCACCATGGAAAAAGCGGTCGGCCAGTTCGGGATTGCTGCGCCACCAGAGGCGTATCGGAGGCATGTCGTGCGTGGATGTTGAGCATACCGAGCGGTAAGGATAAGAATCGGTGTCGGCGAAGGTGCGGCCATATTCCTTGGGCATTCGCTCGATTTCAAGGCTGAGAATGTCGAGCGAATCAAGGACGCCGGGAACGCACGCGGGTATCATACCGAGATCCTCGGCGCAGCAAAGCATGGATGTGGCCTCGGTGAGCGACGGCAGTTTCTGCATGGCCTTCTCGCGCCAGAATGAGTTGTGGCGCCGATAGAAAAAGTCCTCGTAAAGAGCGTCGAATGCGGCGCGTTCGCCTTCCGGCAGCGATCGGTATGTTGACGTTTCCTGTGCGGTGATGCGTGGGTGGTAAAGCCCCGGGGTGCGACGGTCCTCAATGAAAAGAACCTGCTCTGTGAGCGAAAACAGTCCTTGCAGAATGTCGGCGTCGGTCTTCGAGGTCACCGGCTGGAGTTTTGCGTCAATCTGTCGCTGGGTGGCATAGTCGGGCAGCAGCCGGTATCGTCCTGAAGGTAAGGTCAGCAGGAAGCGCGACTTCACTTCATGGGCGTATATACCGAATTTCTCGTCAAGCAGAGCGTCGGTGATATAGGGATTGCAGTGCAGTTCGGGGTCGATGGTGAAAGCGTAATGCTCTTTCAGCTCCGCTGGAGAATAGGGGAGCGCGGGATTGAATGTCCCGAGCAATCCCCGGATGCTCGACATAGGAATTTCCCATATTCTGAAAAATCCGAGGATATGGTCTATGCGGTAGGCGTCGAAATATCGCGCCATATTGCGGAAACGCGCTTTCCACCATGCGTAGCCGTCGGCAGCCATGCGGTCCCAGTTGTAGGTGGGAAAGCCCCAGTTCTGACCCAAGGTCGAGAATGGATCCGGCGGAGCGCCCGCGCTGCAGTCGAGGTTGAAGAGCCAGCCGTTGGTCCACGCCTCCACGCTGGTGCGCGAGATGCCTATGGGGATGTCGCCCTTTATAGCCACGCCGCGCGTGTGGGCATAGTCGCGGGCTTGCCGGAGTTGACGGTCAAGATGGTATTGCACGTAGTATATAAACTCGAACTTGTCGGAATATCTGGCCGACAGCGTGGAGAAAATCTGAGGCTTATACGTGCTGTATTCCCCCCATTTGGTGAAATCGGGGGTGCCGTAGAGGTCGCGGAGTATGCAATAGGCGGCGTAGGGACGCAGCCAGGCGAGATTGCGGTCAAAGAATTCCAGAAAGTCGTGAGACTTGATTTCTTCACGTCCGGAGGCGTGGAAGAGCTCGCGGGCATATTCCATTTTGGCGGCAACCACCCGCTGATAGTCTACGTTTGGCAGCCGGTTGAGTTCCTCGGCCAGTGAACGGTAGTGCTCACGCCGGGCGCTGTCAGGGAGTTCGCCCATCGCATCTGGACGCAGATAGAGCGGATGCAGGGCGAAGATGGAGTTGGCGTTATAGGGATAGGAGTCTCCGTTGGTATGCGACATTATGGTGTCGTTGACCGGAAGTATCTGTATCACGCTTTGGCCAGTGGCCGCACACCAGTCGGCCATCAGCTTAAGGTCGAGGAAGTCGCCCACGCCGAAGTCGGAGGTCGAACGGAGTGAGAACACCGGTATGGCCACTCCGGCTCCGCGCCATAAAGGTAGCGGGGAGTCAATCACGCCTGTTTCCATGACAATCGGGCAGCCCGCGGTAGCGGCGGCAGACGCGATTGTGCGGTTGGCGCCCGGTTCCCAGTGGCCTAAGTCTGGTTTGCTCTGGTCTTTTATAAGATATTTGAACTCCAGAGGGAACGTCAGCGCGTCGATATCAAGGTCGATAAACCACCGGGAGTCACCGAGCGAATGCAGCTCCGGGGCGAGAGAAATGTCCCAGTTCCCGAGGCTTTCACCCTCTCCTGAAATGGCGGGACAGAATGCGCCGGTGAGGGCCGGACAGAGCACGGTGAGGCGTAGCTTGCCGGGAGCAAGCACATGGTCGGGCGTCGCGGGATGTGAGGCTATGCACTTGGTGAATGCCGAAGTGTATAGCTCTGACTCTGCCGGGCGAATGTGCCAGGAGTCGATGATCACAGCATCCTGCAGTCGCGGACTCAGACAGAGTGAACGGGGCACTCCCCATTCCTTGCGCTCCGACATATCGTCGCGGCGCAGCAGGTAACGGTAGGTGAAAGTGCCTTGCGAGGGGGGGATTTCCACCGTGGCCGTCCATGTGTGTCCGTCGGGCCCGCATTGCATGGCCACGGTCTCGCTTTCGGCTCCTGAGCCGAGCGACTGAATATTCCCTGTAATAAAAAGACTTTCACCCCATTTGGTGGCATAGTCAATGCGGAATGTTGCTTTCATCAGGCAAGAAATGTGAGTTCAGACTTGGAATCAGCCGCATCTTGAGGCTCCGCACGAAGTGCAGATAAGGCAGCCTTCCTGATATATAAGCGTCTCGTGTCCGCAGTTCGGACATGTCTGGCCGGCAGCCTTGGTGCCGTTGGGCAGATATTTCTTCAGCGCGCGTTCCACACCCATTTTCCAGGTGTTGATTGACTGGCTGTCCAGTTCCAGGCCTCCTACGAGCTTAAGCACCTGGTCGATAGGCATGCCGTAACGCAGCACTCCCGAAATCAGCTTGGCATAGTTCCAGTATTCAGGGTTGAATTTGTCGGAAAGGCCTTCGATTGTGGTCTTGTAGCCGCGCTTGTTGATGAACTGGAAGTCGTAGCGCTTCACGCCCTTGTCGTCCACGGCCTTGATGATTTTGCCATGGGTTATGGATTTGGGGCAGAAAATGCCGTCGTCGTCATCGGCCAGACCGGTGAAGATTTCGTAAGGCTTGCCGTTCATGAGTCCAACGAAGGCAATCCATTTCTCTTTATTGTTCTGAAAGCGCACCACGTCGGCCTCGAGCTCTATGGGGCGTTTGGCTACATGTGCCTCCAGGATTATGGGGGCCGGTTTCTTTTTCTCTGCTGCCACAAGCACTCCGGCGCGTGAGCCGTCGCGGTAAACGGTGCAGCCTTTGCAGCCGCAACGCCATGCTTCCACATACAGTCGGCCTACCAGCTCCTCGGTGACATCGGAGGGGAGGTTGATCGTGACGGAAATCGAATGGTCTACCCATTTCTGCACGCGCCCCTGCATCCTTACTTTCTCGAGCCAGTCAACATCGTTGGCGGTAGCCTTATAGTAAGGTGAACGGGCAACGAGCGAGTCGAGTTCCTCCTGTGAATAGTCGGAGCGTATTTCGATTCCGTTGACCTTCATCCATGTGATGAAGCGGGGATGGTACACGATGTATTCTTCGAAAGCATCGCCTGATTCGTCAACGAAGTCCACTCTCACTTTGGTGTCGTTGGGGTTGACTTTACGGCGGCGCTTATATACCGGCATGAACACCGGTTCTATACCGGAGGATGTGCGGGTCATGAGGCTTGTGGTGCCGGTGGGGGCTATGGTCAGACATGCTATGTTGCGGCGGCCGTTCTTGCGGATGTCGGCCACGAGCTGAGGATCGGCCTCGGCAAGGCGTTTCATGAAAGGATTGTCGATTTCGCGCTGCGGGTCGAAAATATCGAATGCACCGCGTTCGCGCGCCATGATTTCTGACGAACGGTAGGCGGCGAGAGCCAGGGCTTTATGTACGCTTTCGGAGAAATCGGTGGCTTCCGATGTGCCGTAGCGCAGTCCGAGTGCCGCGAGCATGTCGCCTTCGCCGGTGGTTCCCACACCCGTGCGTCGGCCTTTGAGTGTCTTGGTGCGAATCTTGTTCCAGAGATTACGCTCTGTCTGCTTCACCTCATCCGTCTCGGGGTCAGATTCTATCTTGGCGAGAATCTGGTCGATTTTTTCTTTCTCCAGGTCGATTATGTCGTCCATCAGGCGCTGGGCTTTACCCACATAATCGCGGAAAAGCTCGAAGTTGAACTTAGCGTCAGGGGTAAAGGGGTTTTCTACAAATGAGTAGAGATTTATGGCGAGCAGACGGCAGCTGTCGTAAGGACACAGAGGTATCTCTCCGCAGGGATTGGTGGATATGGTCTGGAAGCCGAGATCGGCGTAGCAGTCGGGAAGCGACTCCCGCTTTATGGTATCCCAGAAGAGTACGCCCGGTTCGGCCGATTTCCATGCGTTATGCACAATCTTGGCCCAGAGTGCCGTCGCGTCGGTTTCCTTGGTTATCTCCGGATGGTCGGAGTCAACGGGGAACTGCTGCCGGTAAGGTACATGGTCTATGGCCGACTGCATGAAAGCGTCGTCAATCCTTACGGATACGTTCGCGCCGGTAACCTTGCCTTCGGTCATTTTGGCATCAATGAATTTCTCTGAATCGGGATGCTTGATGCTCACAGTCAGCATCAGGGCGCCGCGCCGTCCGTCCTGAGCCACCTCGCGTGTGGAATTGGAGTAGCGTTCCATGAAAGGCACGAGACCGGTGGAGGTGAGGGCCGAGTTCTTGACGGGAGTGCCCTTGGGGCGGATATGTGACAGGTCGTGGCCCACGCCGCCGCGGCGTTTCATGAGCTGAACCTGCTCCTCGTCGATCTTTATCACGCCGCCGTAGGAATCGGGCTTGCCGTCCAGTCCTATCACGAAGCAGTTTGAGAGGGATGCTACCTGATAGTTGTTGCCGATGCCTGTCATAGGGCTTCCATGAGGCACTACATAGCGGAAGTTGTCAAGAAGATGGTAGATTTCGTCGAATGAAAGAGGATTGGGGTACAATGCCTCTATGCGTGCAAGCTCTGAGGCTATGCGCGCGTGCATGTCGGCCGGGGTTTTCTCATATATATTACCGTAAGAGTCTTTGAGCGCGTATTTGCTCACCCACACTCTCGCGGCAAGTTCGTCGCCATCAAAATATACCAGTGAGGCCTCGTAGGCTTCGTCGTAGGAATAGGTTTGTGTAGCCACAGTTAAGTAAGTTTATAGTGTTGAATCACGGTTTGTAAAAAGACGGTTGCAAAATTTGTAAAAAATCGTGGATTGTCAAAATTGTTTACGCATTATTTATCAACACAACCGCAACTATTCATTTTCAATTGCTAACAGTAAGGAAATCAGTTGTGTGGGGATGTTACTGGTAGCCGGATGTTGACCAATATGGAAATTTTTGGGTTGCTATCAGCTTCCTTCGGCTTAAAATTTTTATATTTGAAAAAATATTTCAGAAATGGAAACTTCAATAAACGAATACTTCTCACACAGGCGCACTGTGAGGCGTTACAGTGATAAACCTGTAGACGCTGATTTTGTAAAGAATCTTCTTGCGCTGGCGGCGCACGCCCCCAATACGGGCAATATGCAGCTTTATTCCGCCGTTGTGACTTCATCTCCGGAGATGAAGCGGCTTCTTGCTCCGGCTCATTTTAATCAGCCCCAGGTTGAGGGTGCGGCATATGTAGTGACTTTCTGCGCCGATTACCGCCGGTATGCCCTTTGGTGTAAAGAATCCGGCGCTGACCCCGGTTGCGACAATTTCCAGAGTTTCATGGCCGCTGTCATAGATACGTGTCTGTTTGCCCAGCAGTTCAACACTCTGGCTGAAATGAACGGGCTGGGTTGCTGCTATCTCGGTACCACCACCTACAACGCCGCGGAAATAGGGTGCGTGCTTTCATTGCCGCAGCTCGTGGTGCCGGTCACTACCATTACGGTGGGCTGGCCAGAGGGTGAGGCTCCGGAATCGGACCGCCTTGGGCCGGGTGCGATAATAATGGATGAAAAATATCGGGATTTTTCCGCGAAGGATATCAAAGCTATATACTCATATAAAGAGAGCTTGCCCGAAAACCGCAAGTTTGTGGAGGAGAACGGAAAAGAAAACCTCGCGCAGGTTTATGCCGAGGTTCGTTATCCGAAATCTTCTGCTGAGATTTTCTCAGAGAAATATCTTGAGTATGTAAGAAAGCAAGGATTCCCTATCTGACAGCAGAAGTCAGTGAATCATTACGACTGCAGGGAGGCTTCGATTTTGGTAACGTCTTCCTGCAGTTGTTTTTCAATGGGAAGGCGTTCCTCGATGTTCTTGCATGCGTAGAGCACTGTGGCATGGGTGCGCGACAGTCTTGTGCCGATGGCGGTGAAGGGCATCTTGGCATGTTTCTTGGCGAGATACATCACCATCTGGCGCGCGTCTGAAATCTCACGTTTGCGCGACTTGGTGAAAATCTGGTCGGGGTCTATGTCGTAGTATCCTGCAACCGTCTGGGCTATGCGTTCGAAGTTAATCTGAGGCTTGTTGACTTTAACGGCGTGAGCAAGCACTTTGCGTGCGAGATCCACCGAGATATCGCAGTTGAGCACTGTGGCGTGGGCGTAGAGCGATACCACTATGCCTTCAAGATCGCGGATGCTGTCAGTGACGTTGAGGGCAATGTATTCAAGAACTTCCGCGGGTATCTCCAGGCCGTCCTGCTGGGCTTTCTGGGTCAGCACCTCCTTGCGCAGTTCGTAGTCGGGGCGCTCAAGTTCGGCGGTCATTCCCATTTTGAAGCGTGAGAGGAGGCGTTCCTCCATTCCTTCCATTTTCGACGGGCAGCAGTCGCTGGCCAGGATGAGCTGCTTGGAATTGCGCATCAGGTGATCGAAAATGTGATAGAAGGTATTCTGGGTGCGGGATTTGCCTATAAGATCTTGAATATCGTCAATTATCAGAGTGTCGATACTCTGATAGAAATTCATGAAGTCGTTGATTTTGCCGTTGCGCTGGGCGGTGGTATACTGGCTCTCAAACAGACGTGCGGTGATATAAAGCACGCGTGTGAACGGATTGAGCTCTTTTATGCGTATGCCTATGGCCTGTATCAGGTGGGTTTTTCCCACGCCGGGCGCTCCGAATATGAAGAGAGGATTGAAGGTCTTGCACTTGGGGTCGTTGGCTATTGCCTCGCCGATCGAGCGTGCAACCTTGTTGCAGACGCTGCCGCAGTAGTTCTCGAAAGTGTAGTGCGGATTGAGCTGTGCATCAATGTCGGGAGCTTCCTGCTGCTGAAACGGGTTTGATGTCGCTCCCGGACGCGGAGCCACTGCGGGGCTCGGCTTGGAGCTTCCGTAGGTCACGCTTGTGGACGGCTCGTTGGAAACCTGCTCGAAACGGTAGAAAAGCTGGATTCCAGATCCGAAGATTCTTTTGAGCGTGAGTGAAAGAATGTTGAAGAACCTTTCTTCAAGCTGCTCTATAAAGAATGGAGACGGAACCTTTAGAACCAGCGTGTTATCTTTGTATTCAAGGGGTACAATGGGCTTAAACCATGCTTCGAATTGCTCGGTTTTGAGATTGTCCCGGAATATTTCGAGACATTTGTTCCATTGTATGTTGAGGTCCTGCGTCATTGAAGTAGAGGAGATTGTCCTTTCGGAGATTGTTCGTTCACTATTTTTACAACACAAATTTCGTTCAAAAATATCTCAAAATAAAACGCAATTTTATTTGGAGATTAAGATTTGTTCACACGGTATTGAATTTCAGGAGATTACATATTGATAAGGCTTTTGCTTGAATTTGGACTTTAAGTGGATGTTGTAAGTGGTTGAGGTACAATATGGTAGTTCGAAATCGTCGCGGTCTGTTATGGTATCTGGTATTCCTGGCTATGACAGCTGAAATATGCTGGGAACACGTTGTATAAGTGTTTTCGCAGGCTATTCCATTCGACGGAGGTTATTTGTAATGAATCTAAATAAGTCCTACCTTACGATAATAAAGGTGTTGCAAAACTACAAAAAAATAGGGATGCTCCATGGAGCATCCCCCTAAATGGCATTTATTGTCAATGGATGCACGCTCGTGCATCCCTACGATTTTAACCGTAATTTGAGTCAAGCTCTGCCTTCAAAAAAACATAAGTTAGTTTTCTGAGAGGCTCATTCCGGCATCAGAGCGTTTTCAGTGCAAAACCGCCGCCGGGCGCCAGATGGATTTTCAGTTTGCCGTCGGCTCCGGTTTTTACAACCTTTCGGCTATAATCGCGGGCATTCCGATGGGCGTTGACTCCGTCGCTGAAAAGCTCCACCTCGGAGCCTGGACTCAGGAAGCTGAGGTCAACTTCCATGTCGCGCGGCGTCCAGTTGGTTAGGCCGCCAACATACCAGGTGTCGCCTTTGCGGCGTGCAGTCACTATGTATTCGCCGATTTTACCGTCAAGGACCCGGGTCTCGTCCCACACCGTAGGAACTTTGGCTATGAATTCAGTGCATTCTGAATTGGCCATATAGTTGGAAGGGGAATCGCAAAGCATGTTCAGGGGCGATTCAAGCACCATGTAGAGTGCAAGCTGACGGCAACGGGTGCCCTGGCTCATGGGATCGTCGTTTACCGGACGATAGTCGGCCTTGGTTGCGTTGCGCATGGCGCCCTGTGTATAGTCCATAGGGCCAGCAGCCTGACGGATGAAGGGGATTTCCACATCATAGGTAACCTGGTCGATTGTTCCGGGAGCCCATTTCATCTGTTCCAGACCAAACACTCCTTCAAAGTTGATGATATTGGGCCATGTGCGGTTCAGTCCCGCGGGTTTGCTGGTTCCGTGGAAGTCTATGAGCAGTTTGTGGCGGGCGGCCGTTTCGGCTGCCTTATAGTAGAAATCGGTTATGGTCTGGTCGTCATGGTCCATGAAATCGACCTTGAAACCTTTGACGCCCATGTCGGCATAGTGCTTGCACACATTCTCCATGTCGCGAAGGAAAGCGTAGTACCCGGCCCAGAGTATGAGTCCCACTCCCTGCTTGTCAGCATAGGCCACAAGCTCGGGAAGGTTAATTTCGGGGACAATCTGCATAAGGTCGGCCTTTTTATTTACGGCCCATCCTTCGTCGAGAATCACATATTCGATACCATGGTCGTGTGCGAAGTCAATGTAGGCTTTATATGTGTCGTTGTTTACGCCGCTTACGAAATCCACACCGTAAAGATTCCAGTCGTTCCACCAGTCCCAGGCCACTTTGCCGGGTTTGATCCACGAGGTGTCTTCAAGCCGTGTGGGTTCGCCGAGCAGATAACTGAGGTTTGTGGAAGCGAGGGTAACATCATCCGGGGCAATGACGGCTATACGCCAGGGAAATGACCGCGGACCGTCGACTTTTGCTATGTAGGGTTCGTATTCGTCCACGATGGTCTGAAGCTCGTTGTGGCCGCCCTGATGCACTTTTGCGGGCACGGGTGCATAGACTGCCTTCAAGGTTCCGGCGGTAGCATCGGTGTTGAGGTACATGCCGGGGTAATTCTCAAGAGCCGATTCGGTGATGAGCACTTTTAAGTCGCCGGCTGGCTGGACCACCATGGGGAGGAAAATCAGTTTCTGCTTGTCAAGGCCGTTGAGCGGAAGCTTGGTATAAGTGTTCTCGAAGCTGTTCATGAACTGCTTTGTGAATTCGGGACTGTTGCTGTTGACGTATGGTGCGATTGCGGGTGAGGCTGCCGGGAAACGGAAGCTTGCAGTCTCGTCGACAATTTCGAACGGGGCCTTGCGGGTGGTTACGAACCGATAGGCCACGCCGTCGTTGTAGGCACGGAACACCACGTTCCAGTCCTTGGCGAGTTTCAGGGTGAGTTCGTTGTATTTTTCAGGGATTTCCGATGCGCGGTAAACCGGCGATTTCAGCTGTTGGTCGACGGTTCGGCGCCCCGAAACTCTGGCTTTGGCTCCCGGGCCTACGTTGCTGCCGTCGCTGAGCGTGAGGGCGAGAGTGGAGGGCTGAAGCACCTCCGTGCCATTATATGACACACTGTAGGTGAGGCTGTCGCCCGGAGTGATTGTGGCGGTGATATGCCCGTCGGGCGAGCTGAGGGTTATAGGGCCGGAGGCCGAAGCGGTCAGCCCCAGCAATAATGCTGAGGCTGCCAGAATGGCTTTTTTCATGGATCAAATGTGATTTATGGTTAACTGTAGACTGATTGGTCGGGAGGGATTTGTTATGGAGCAGCCCCTTAGAATACCTTTATCGAGATATAGCGTTTGGGATTCTGCTTTACATCTTTCAGCAGGGAGTCAAGGCTTGCGGCGGAAGCGTTGAGGTTGTTGTAAAGACCCGTATCGTTCAGCAGAAGACCGAGCGAGGAATCCTTGCTGTTGAGTTTCTCCATGGAGGTGTTGAGGCGTGCGGCTATGCTGTTCACGCTGTTCATGGTGGAATCGATGGGCATCTCGCGGAGTTTGGCGGAGAGGGCAGTGAGGTCATTCGAGATTGTCTTGAGATCAGTCATGAGACCGGAGGCATCCTCGGCAATACGGGGCATGGCTTTCATGGTGGTGTTGAGCTGTGCGCTGCTCGTCTCGATATTAGCCATTATTTTGTCGAGCCGCTGCACGGATGCAAGTAGCGCCGGATCGCTCACAATCGTTGTCATGCTGGTGAGAATGGAATCGATTTTCGGCAGTATGGCTGTGATGGAGGGCATTATGTCGTTGGTCACGCTCGACATCAGTCCGGATGCGTTGGCACCGATAAGCTGGTCGCCTACATTGTGGAAGTCTTTGCCCGGAGCCATTTCCAGTGCTATCGAAGAGGTTCCCAGCATGTCGGTGGTGAGCATGGCCTTTGTGCCGCGCGGAAGTTTCAGATGGCGGTCGAGACTCATTTCCACTTTGATGTGGCCGGGATTATCATATTCATACGAAATCTCACGCACGAGACCTACTTTGAAGCCGTTGACGGTTACAGGGGCCGACTGTGCCAGACCTGCTACATCAGTATAGGTGGCGAAATAATAGTTGGAGGGTTTGAACATGTTTACCCCCTTGAGGTAGTTTATGCCGAATACGAGTATGAGGAGCGCCAGAAGCACGAGTCCTCCGATAATAAGTTCTTTAGAGAATCTTTTTTTCATATTTTATTGCTGTTTTATTCTGTTTTTACCGTCGGTGGTTATGACAAACGCGTCTTTGAATAGCTTCTTGACGGTGCGGAGGTCGGGTGCGGCCTCAGTCTGTGAATTATAACGGCCGAAGGTGTATTTGTATGTTCCGTTTTCCTGATAGTATTCTACCGGCGACAGCCCCTTGAATTTTTTGCTGTTGGCCGGAAGTTTGCGGTCGGACACAAGGAACTGAATTTTATATACGGGCGATTTGCTTGTGGCCGCGGATTCTTTCTTGGCGGGTGTTTTCCGGGTGGGTGTAGCCGGTGTTTTTTGGGCCTTCTCTATCTTTGGCTCTGCGTTTTCCTCCTCGTCGTCATACGATAAGGTACCGAGGTCTTCAAACGAATCGGTGTCTGTGGCGCCCGTGTTGCCTCTGTAGGCGCATATTCCGCGGCAGATAGCTGCTGCAAGTTCTGTCTGGCCTTTTTCGGAGGCAAGATATTTCTCTACGGTGGGATTGCTTATAAAGTCGAGCTCTACAAGCATTGAGGGCATGGCGGTTTTGAAGAGCACCCAGAAGTTGGCCTGACGAACTCCGCGGTCGGCACGTCCGGCCTTGACGAGCTCGCGCTGGACTTTATGGGCGGCCGAGATGCTCTGTTCCATGTGCTTGTTCTGGCTCAGCTCGAATATTATATATGACTCGGAACTTGTGGGGTCGAAACCGGCATAGGTGGTGGAATAATCATTTTCCAGTTTCATCACAGAGTTCTCGCGCATGGCCACGGCCAGATTCTCGTCGCTTCTTTTGAGGCCGAGGGTATAGACGGATGCTCCTTTTATAGTGGTGCGCTTGGGCGATTTTTTGTCGAGGGAGTTGGTGTGGATGGACACAAAAAGGTCGCCGCCGGCCTTGTTGGCTATGTCGCAACGGCCCTGAAGTGTTACGAAACGGTCGGATGTGCGCGTATACACTACTTTGAATCCTTTCCTTGCCGAAAGCATCTTGCCGAGTTTTCGTGCCACTCCTAAGTTGATGCTCTTTTCATTGGTGAACTGTCCGAGAGCGCCTGCGTCGTGGTCGCCGTGGCCGGCATCGATTACTACTAGGAAGTCGTTCGAAGCCGCTTTTGTGTTGGCGCGGATCGAGTTGCCGGGAAGCGGAAGAATGCATCCGGCAAGCAGAAGTATCACTATGGATATGTGTTTGAATGTGACCATATCTCCTTTAAGATAGTGCAAAATTACAAAATAATGTGGAATAAGGCCCTTTTCCTTTAAATTTCGCATAATGGGGAGACAACTTTAGAAATTCCGCTCTCGCATGCATTTTCATGCAAAAGTCTCATATATTATGTGTCATTTTTTTTGGGGGGATATGAGTCATCGGTAGGATGAAAAAGGGCCTCGTAGGGGACTTGGATGTGCCTGTTTAACTTAATTTAGCAAATATGGGGAAAGCGGCATGGGCAGAGGGTTTTAAGCCCGGAAAACGCGGTTAAAGAGGGCGCCCGCGGCTGAAAATTTGGCCTATTGGACTGAAAAGCTTACCTTTGCGGTGTTATAAGAAAGACAGCGAGGCCATAGAGTTGGCTCGTCAGCCGAAAATCGGCAAGGACCGTGAGGAAAAATAAACCAAAGAATCGACCGATTCAACCTTCCAGCGGCTCCCTATGTTGAATATAAAATTTATGTAATGAAGAAAACAATGTTTCGCATTGTGCTCTTCGCCGTTCTTCTGTTCTCAGTCTCGGCCAATACCGAGAGAGTCTATCTATCCGCTGATGGCTATAAGGCTCCCTTTTTCCAGGTAAGTGCCATGGACGGCAGTTCATCAAAGAATCTCGCCGACCTTAGAGGAAGTTATGTACTGCTGAACTTCTGGGCTGCAAAAGATGCCCCCTCGAGACTGCAGACTATGGAGTACACACGTTCACTCTCCAAAATTACATCAGAAGAACGATTTTGTCTCTTGTCGGTCAATTTTGACCGTAGCGAGCGCCTCTTTCGTGAGATAGTGCGTAGAGACAATCTTAATGCGGAGACACAATTTCATGCCCAGGGCGAGGAAGCCTCGAGGATTATCGACGCGTATCGCCTGGACAATGGTTTTCAGTCGTTCCTGATTGACCCTCAGGGAAAGATTGTTGCCACCAATCCTGATCCTGAAACCGTAGCCCGAATCGTGGCTGAAGGTTGAATATTATGCAAAAGCCGATGAACGTGTCCTTCGGTAGGACGGTGAGGTTCATCAGCTTTTTCTGTTTTAAATTCCCAGAATGAGATTTTAGAATCAAAATAGGTTATAACATCTAAAGAAAGAGGATAAGGCGTCGACGGTCCGTGAGGCTGCGCCCTGGGAACGTCGGCCTCCGGCCGTCAAACATTCTTTATGTCGATGGTGTGGGAGAGTGTTGGAAATTCAATCGGTAGGCCGGCCCAAGCTTACGCTGAAAGCGAGGCGCGCTTTATCCCAAGCTTACCTCGCATAATGGGAGAGAGGCTTTCTTTTCCGGCGCTCATGCGGCCGGTTGTGAAAAAAAATCGCGCATCCTGCACTTTCTACCTGATATAACTTTTTTTAATCCAAAGGTCTGCGAACAAGGAACCACTCCGCGCCGTAGCCTGCGAGCATTTCTTTAGATTCAACAGCTTGTTTTTACATTGACTTCTCCTACCGCTTTCAATAGCAGTCGATATGCAGCGAGGCGATTATTTCGCGTGCTTTTTCCAAGTCTTTTTTGAAAACCATGAGTCTAAGGGCTCCGAGGGCGCTCATCCCGAGGGGGTACACGCTTGAGAATACCTGATTGTCGATGGTACAGGGGACGTCGTGGTCGCGAAGCGCTACCGCGGCAAGATTTGCCGCGATATCATCATAGAAGCTGCGGCAGAGGACTATTGCGTTGTTGTTTTCGGTTGATTTCATATGGGTGAGTATTTGTGTCAGGGGTTTTAAATGATAAAAAGAGACTACTCGCATAGTCTCTTTTTATGAGTTTCCAATAGGTACAATTTCTAAGGTAAAAAAGATTGTGTTAGGTTTCTGATGCAAAGGTAGAGCCCCCGGATTGCTAAATCAAATAAAATGATATGTTATTCAGCAATGTTTTTTAAGTCTTCCCGAATCAACCTTGTTTTGATGCGTGGGGTAAACGGCTGATAATTAGGGGTGAGTGCCTTTTGAGGCCGAAAGGGGCGCAAACCTCAGATTTGTTAAAGTAGGTTAAATGAGATTTCCCTGTCAAGAAATTGTTTCCATTCGGAGTGTATTTCCGTCCCATACGGCATAGTTGAAGTGGCTGAATGCATCGCCCAGAACCATGAGAGTGGCGCAGCCATCGGGGCCTACGCGTCGTTCCGCCGGGGTGTGGCGGTGACCGAATATGAAATAGTCGGCATGATGGCCACTCCGCAGGTAATCGTTGGCAAAGACCACAAGCGGATCGGTGTCGGGGAGTACTGACGGACTTATGTAGCTGCTCGTGGCGCGGCTGTGGGTTGACCAGCGGTGAGCTAACCCCACCGTCCATCGCGGGTGTATGGCGGAATACAAACGCTGGCACATACGGTTTCTGAATACCCGGCGCATGAGGCGATAGGAAGTGCGCACTTCCCCAACGCCGTCGCCATGCTCCATCACGAACGTCTTGCCGTCAAGGTCGCGGGTTGTGATTCCATCGGCCACGTTGATTCCAAGCTCCGTTGGAAGATAGTCGAATATCCAGATATCGTGGTTGCCCTTTAGCCAGGTTATCTCCACGCCACTGTCGGCAAGTTCGGCGAGCGCGCCGAAAAATCTCACGAATCCCCGGGGAACCACATCGCGGTATTCATACCAGTAATCAATCACATCTCCCAGCAGAAACAGCCTGCGGGCGGTAGGGGCTATGCTCCGCAGCCATGCGGCTATGCGGCGCTGATGTGAATAAGTGTCGGCAATATAGCCGGCACCCAGATGGAGATCCGATATGAAATAGGTCTTGTCTCGCATTGTCTGTATGGACGGATTACATGAATCCCAGTTCAAGCTTGGCCTCGTCGCTCATCATGTCCTTGTTCCATTCCGGCTCGAACACAATGTTTATATCCACACCTTTCACTCCCTCGATGCTTTCCAGTTTTATGCGCGCGTCCTCCACAAGGAAGTCGGCGGCCGGACAGCTCGGGGCGGTCAGGGTCATGTCAATGTGCAGTACCGCCTGGTCGTCAAGGTCAATCTTATATATAAGCCCGAGAGAATAGATATCCACCGGAATCTCAGGGTCGAAAACCGTGCGGAGCATCTCCACGGCTTTTTCTTCTATCTGAAGTCTTTGCTGCTGGTCTATCATAATATTGCAAAATTAACAAAGAGCCGCGATATTGCCAAGGAAGATGCTTCCTGTTTCAGAAAAAGATTTGTAAATTTGCGCTATATAATTATCACTTTTCAAAGCAGAATAAAGCCATGAGACTGATTATCGAACCGGATTACACCAATGTATCCGCATGGGCCGCACGATATGTGGCCGCCCGCATCAATGAAGCCAATCCCACTCCCGAGAAGCCTTTTGTTCTCGGTTGTCCCACCGGCAGCTCTCCGTTAGGCATGTATCGCGAGCTCATCAAACTCAACAAGGAGGGTAAGGTCAGCTTCAAGAATGTTGTGACTTTCAATATGGATGAATACGTGGGCATTCCCCGTGACCACGAGCAGAGCTACCATACTTTCATGTGGACCAACTTCTTCAATCAGATCGACATCAAGCCCGAGAATGTGAATATTCTCAACGGCAATGCCGAAGATCCCGAAGAGGAGTGCCGCAAATATGAGGAAAAGATTGCAAGCTACGGCGGCATCGACCTGTTTATGGGAGGTGTAGGCCCCGACGGACATATCGCTTTCAATGAGCCCGGATCGAGCCTCACATCCAAGACCCGCATGAAGACTCTCACCAAGGATACAATCATTGCCAACTCACGCTTCTTCGAGGGTAATGTGGATCTCGTTCCCAAGACCGCTCTTACTGTAGGCGTAGGTACTGTAATGGCAGCCAAGAGCGTACTTCTGATTGTAAACGGCCACAACAAGGCCCGCGCTCTCAAGCACGGCGTAGAAGGCGGCATAAGTCAGATGTGGACTATCTCGGCTCTGCAGATGCATCCCAAGGCCATTATCGTGGCCGACGACGCTGCATGCGACGAACTCATGGTTTCCACCTACCGTTACTTCAAGGATATAGAGGGCGCTAACCTCAATCCCGAAACTCAGCTCTGATAGACTGAAAAAATAAAAATGCGGGGTGCCAAAACTTATGTTTCGGCACCCCGCAATATTTTTATCTTCAGACGGAATCAGACTTTGGAAAGCTCGATTGACTCTCCGGGCTCATGCAGGCAATGGCATGAAACGCCCTTGGGAGCATAGTCGGCGAAGTCGCAGGCTTTGTGGTAATCGCCGTTGAAGTGCATCGGGAAGAAATCGTGGACCTTTATGGTCTGGAGGAAATAGCGTGCGCCGCGGGCGTAGTCCACGCCTTGACGTACATCCACGGGGAACATTGCTATGTCTACTGCCGGAACTTCCGAGGCGATGTGGTTCACTATCACCTTGAATTCCTCGTCGGCCTTGCGGACCTCGCGTTCGGTCGATTCCTCGCTCCATGTCCAGTCGTTGAGGTCGCCGGCGTGGAAAATCTTCTGGCCGGTGGAAGTGGTCACCAGAAGCGATACCCCTTTATCGGTAGATTTGTAGGCTTTCACCGACACCCCTCCTGGAAGATTGTCTATGATATCGCCTGCACTTATGCCCGCTACGCTCAGCGTGGTAGGAACGTTCATGGCCGGAATGTCGTTGGAGAGCACATAGGTGCGGTTGTGGTTCTGGGCTATCTCGTAGACGCTTTTTGAATAGTGGTCGGGATGGTTGTGTGTTGCGAAGAAAATCACCGGAAGCTCGGGATTCTTGTCGAGAATGCGTTTGAGTGCGTGCGAAGGATCGCGCACATAGTCAAATACGAGGATTGCATCGGAGAGCGTTACAGCGAAGGCGCTGTGCTCAAGATAAGTGACTCTTGTCATAGTTTTATGTGATTTTGGGTTGAATCAGATGTTGACGGTGAGACCGTCGAACGCGAGCTCTGTTCCTTCTGGAAGCATGGTGTTTACCCGGGCGTGGACGCCCATGCCATGGCTTATGTGGGTAAGGAATGCCCGCTTCGGTTTCACATAATTAATAACATTGAGTGCTTCATCTAAGTTCAGATGCGATTCATGGGGCTTATGGCGGAGTGCGCCAATCACAAGCGTGTGGCATCCCTTGGCGGCCTCAAGGGTTTCGTGGGGGATGATTTTACAGTCGGTGAGATACACGAGCGGCCAGATACGGAATCCCAGGATGGGCAGTGACGGATTGTGATTGACCGCAAGAGGAATGACGGTGGTGAGGGGAGAGACGGTGAATGGCTTTCCGGCCTCGATTTCATGGAGGCTGAACCGCGGCGACCGCGGATAGGGATGCGGACCGAAGCAGTAGGGGAGGCGCGTTCTGATGTCACGGGCCACATCCTCCCGGCAGTATACGGGGAATCCTCCGGGGATGGCTGTGCAATATGGCCGCAGGTCGTCTATGCCTCCCAGATGGTCGTAATGGCTGTGGGTTACTATCAGGCAGTCCAATCGGGGTTGACCGGCGCGGAGCATCTGATGGTAGAAATCGGGCCCGCAGTCTATGAGCACTCGGGCGTCGGCGGTCTCCACCAGCGCCGAACATCTCATACGCTTGTCCAGAGGGTCGGTCGACCGGCATACCTCGCAGTCGCAGCGGATTTCAGGAACGCCGGTCGATGTGCCTGTGCCGAGAAACGTGAGTTTCATTTTATTTGCGATTACTGCCTGTTTGGGGTTACTGGCGGAAACTCTTTAGAAGTCCGTCCTCGAAAATAAGGAAAATGCCGTTTTCGTAGGTCCAGATCTCGCGCATGAAACTGTAACCCGGACGGCGGTCGATGTTGGCCGGAGCGCCAAGGGCCAGACGGGCCTCGTCGCGGGTCATGTCGAGGGCCACGCGTCCGTTGATTATCAGTTTCCAGTTGTCGTCGGTAATCAGCGGATAGTGCTGGCGTGGGTCGGTGAGCGAGAATATATTGCTGAATTTGCGGGGGGCCTTCAGGTCTTTGCCCAGGGAGAGATAGAGGCTGAACGGCTTCCCGTTTTCATCCGTCATCAGCAATCGGGCTGGATAGAAGGAATTGCCGAATACCACATCCTCCACTTTTACGGGCACAAACTTGCGGCCGTTGCGAGCGTTGCCGTCTTCGTCATACCATGCTGTGGTGATGATATAGTAGGTGTTGCCTTTCAGTCGCGCGGTGACATCCCGGATAAGGCTTTCCTCAATCATGAAGGGAATCTCTACAATGCCGTTTTCCCGAAGTTTCTCCGGCGAATATCCGGCGCGGTAAGTGATGTCAGTCCCGGCGGAGGTGGTGAAAGTTATATCGGTAACCTCTTCGCCGGTCACGGATGTGGCCGAAGAGATGTTTTTGAGCGTTACGGTATCACCCGCGAGGTCTCCGGCCGATGCTCCGGTAGAACCCAGCATGAGTGAGACTTTGTTGTCGGTGATGTAGAACCGTTTTCCCGGATGCCATTCCGCGAAAGGCTGCCGGTCTATTCCGGAAAGATAAGAGTCTTCAGGTTTGTCGGGGATTTTTTCGCGCTTAACGTCGTGAGCGGTGATTTTGGGCGTGCTTTCAATTCCGGTGAAGCATGAAGTGGCGCCGAGGCTTAAAGCCACGGCGCCGCATGCAAGCATTATAAGTTGTATTCGTTTCACTAATATCAATTGGGTTTATCAGCGCACCTGAGGTTTCATGCCGAGGTTCTCGAAAATAAACGAGTAGATGTCGGTCTGTTCGTCGATGACTTTGGCTATGGGTTTGCCGGCTCCGTGACCTGCTTTGCTGTCGATTCTTATGAGCTTGGGAGCGTCGCCGGTGTCGGAAGCCTGAAGGGTGGCTGCGTATTTGAATGAATGGGCCGGAACCACGCGGTCGTCGTGGTCGGCTGTCGTAACCATTATGGCCGGATAGGGGGTGCCGTCATTACGGATGTTGTGGAGCGGCGAGTAGTCCAGGAGATATTTGGCCATTTCGGGTGAGTCGGCGCTCGTGCCGTAGTCAGATGCCCAGTTCCATCCTATGGTGAAGAGATGGTAGCGCATCATGTCCATCACGCCTACACGGGGTATGGCGACCTTGAACAGGTCGGGACGCAGATTGACCGTTGCTCCTACGAGGAGGCCGCCGTTGCTGCCGCCTTCTATTGCGATGTGTTCCGACGATGTCCAGTTTTCATTGATGAGGTATTCGGCAGCAGCTATGAAGTCGTTGAACACATTGAGCTTCTGCTGCTTTGTGCCGGCATGGTGCCATGATTCGCCGTATTCGCCACCTCCGCGCAGGTTAGCCTGGGCGTAGATGCCGCCGTTTTCAAGCCAGAGAAGGCGGTTGGCTGAGAAGCTGGGAGGCAGTGAGATGTTGAAGCCGCCGTATCCGTAGAGATATACGGGGTTCTTGCCGTTGCGTTCCAGTCCTTTCTTGTAGGTGAGGAACATGGGGATTTTTGTTCCGTCGGCCGAGGGGTAGAACACTTGTTCGGTCACGTAGTCGTCAAGATTCACGCCCTCTATTTCGGGAGTGGATATCAGATTGCTGGTACCGTCGGCAAGATTGTAGGAGAATACCGACGACGGATAAGTGAACGAAGTGAAGGTATAGAACACATCGGGATGTTTCTTCGATGAGGAGACGGTGCCTACTGTTCCGAGGGTGGGGAGCTTGATTTCGCCTGTGGTGTTTCCGCTACGGTCGGTTACTACAAGGCGGTCGGCAGCGTCCTGCTGATAGGTGAGAATCATGCCTTCGGGAGTAAGCGAGACAGAGCTGAGCACGCCTTCTTTCTCCGGCACTACTTCCGTCCAGTTCTCGCGCTGGGGCTTGGCGGGATCGAGGGCCATCAGACGGTTCCTTTCTGCCCCATAGTTGGTGAGAAGAAGAAGCTTGCCGTCCATCATCCCTACGGGCGAGATGCTGTATTGCTGTGAGGGCTCGGCTACAAGCCACTGTGCCGACGGATTCGCAAGGTTCTTGAGCATGAGCGATTCGCCGAAACCTTCGCCGCCACCCAGCACAAAAAGATAGTCAGACCCTTCGGGCACATAGGCTGAGTGGAAGTGAAGCGGATGTGCTTTGTCCTCAAACACCAGTTTGTCCTGCGACTGCGGGGTGCCTATTTTGTGATAGTATATCTGATGGTTTTCATTGGCGTTGGAGAATTCCTTGCCGGCTTCGGGACGGGGATAGGCGCTGTAGAAGAAGCCGTCGCCATGCCAGTCGGCGCCAGTGAATTTGGCCCATTCTATATGGTCGTCGAGCAGCTTTTTCGACTCGGTATCCATCACGAAGATTTCAGTCCAGTCTGATCCGGAGCGCGACACGGTGTAAGCGGTGTATTTACCGTCGGGCGACTGCGCAAGGCCGGTAAGGGCCACGGTGCCGTCGTCGCTCAGTGAATTCGGATCGAGGAACACTTCCGGCTCAGTGCCGAGAGAGTCCATGCGGTATATGATCGACTGGTTTTTCAGGCCGTCGTTTTTTGAGAAATAATATTTGCCGTCGTTTTCACGGGAGGGCGCTCCTTCTTTGATATAGTTGTTGAGCTGGGTAAGGCGCTTGCGGATGTCCTCGCGGAAAGGAATTTCGGCCAGATAGGAGTTTGTCACGGCATTTTCAGCCTCGACCCACTCCTTGGTGGCGGCCGATGTGTCGTTTTCGAGCGGACGGTAGGGATCGGCTACGCTCATCCCGAAGTATTCATCCACGGTATTGTCCTGTGGGGCTTTGGGATACGTTATCTGACGGTGTGCGCAACTTCCGAGCAAAATGGCTCCTGCTGAACTGATCATTATTAACGGGGATATTTTCATCGTTGTGATAATTACTGGATATTGCTGGGTATTGATGGCGCCTTTGGCAAAAACAAAGGCGTTTTTAGCTGCTTGCAAAGTTAATGAAAACCATATAAATATATACCTAATTTAGCTTTATAACTGGTCGAAGTTTGTGAAATATATTGAATTCGAGGTTTTGGCAGCGTTTTTCTCTTTTGTATGTGTGATGATGTATAATGTAGACTATCAGCATGTTTGCTGTTTATTAAACAAAATTAACACAATTATTCTCGCAATAGTATTGCATATTCGGTAATAATCCCTACCTTTGCACTCGTAAAACATCGCGGGGTAGAGCAGTGGTAGCTCATTGGGCTCATAACCCAAAGGTCGTAGGTTCGAGTCCTGCCCCCGCTACTTGGAAAGCTTCCTGGCCATTCCGGCCGGGAAGCTTTGTTTTATTCCCTTGGTAGGACTCTCCCTCTGGGACGGTCGGCCTCATCCTGGGAGGGTCGGCGTCCCCGCCGTCCGCTCCCCGCGACGTTTTTCGACCGACGGCCGGAGGCCGACGCTCCCAGTGGAGGAGTCGTGTGATGTAGTGGTCGATGAGCGTAGATATCGCATTCCATATATCTTAATTATGCTCCAATGTAGGGCTGCTCCATGGAGCAGCCGATGTCATGACGTGGGTTATCAGCGGATGCACGAGCGAGCGTGCCTACACGGGGAAGGAGATTTCTTGGGTTTTGTCAAAATATTATGAAATAGTTGGATAATCGTGTGATTGTTTAAATTGACGAGAATCTATAGTCCGGATTGATTACTTTTGTTAAGTGATTAAATCCGAAACGATGAGATATTCTTATTGTAAAAGTTGTAAAAGGAAAAATTGTTGAAGAAAGCGGAGCCCACTGATTCCTTAGGCCGGAAGTGGTATGGCCTACCGATCACAAGGGGCTCCTTGTCACGCTGATTTATGAGTGAAATGATTAACCATTGGCCAAAATCTATATTATAGCTTCAGGAGAAAGAAAGATTGTGTTAAGTGAAATGAGCGCCGGATAGTGTCCGGCGCTCATTTCACTTAATTACACTTTAGTAAAATAAAGACCAAGTGGAAAAATCGGCCCGACGCCACAGTCACCGGACATGATGTTTTTTCTGTGGCGTTTTTTCTGTGGTGTGCAAAACGTTAATGTTTTGTTTTGTATTCATAGAATAGTTACATATTGCGAAATAAACCAAATTATCAATAATATCAGTGGATTATGTCAAACCGAATTATTACATCAATATTTTGCTCCGCCATTGCGATAGCAGCGATCGCACAAAGCGAGATGCCCGACAGTATTAAATCCCAATGCTCAAATTCGATTGTAGGACGCCCATATGAATTATTTGACGCAACGGCATTCTGCTCATACTCAAATTTTCATCCCTCGCAGTATCTTACCGATAATAACTGGGATATTCTGTGCGCATTCGTTCAGCCCGGAAAGGTCGCAAAATTAGACTCACTCGGCGTTCCATACAATAAAAGCCAGCTGAGACTGCTTGAAGTAGGCGATCTGCTTTCTTCTGACAATGGAATATATTCCACTTCGATAAGCATCTTTGGCGAGGAAGAGACTTCGGCTATCCGTAAACAATCAAAAGAGTTTGCCGACAGTATATTTCTGCTTATCGAGCCGGAGATAAAACAACTCATCTCCGCTTTTGACAAGGCTGGATACACCAACCAGACGTATAGCCTTATATTTTCCTATCTTCTCGACACATATATATGGGATGACGATCTATTATCATCTCCGATAAGCTGCGAGGATCATGGCACATGGTCGGGAGCCTACTGGGCGATGTATGAAAGCCGTTCTCACGATAAAATCGGCACCAATGGTTATGGCCCGGTAATGCAGAACTGGACTGATAGCCTGGGATATTGGCTAAGTTCCAAAAAGCTTATTTCATTTGCCCAGGAAGTGATGAAAACTAAAGGCGGCAGGATTGAGAATAAAGAGGTGATAGATGCGGTAGAAGGCTGGGGCTTGACAGATGAGAAAGGCAATATTCTCATCCCGGTACTGCATGCCCGCAACAATGACAATATTGACACCCTGTGCAAAAGCATCACCAACCGATTAAGCGATGCCGTAAAGAGCTACTGCGCTGTATGGTATAAGACTCATAATATTTCGTCAGAACGAGTCGGTCGAATCATTTTTTACCGCGAAGTAATGTGGGATTTGCTCGACATACTCGAATCACACGGAATGATTACAATGCCAGCCATTCTAAAAGGCGAAGAAGTAGGCAAGCAACATTTCGGCGATATCTGCTTTATCGTAATAGATGATTCCGAAAAGTAAGGTCTAATCCGGTGAGAATCGCCTGCATATAACCACCTGTTGTTATCGGTCTGTTGTTATTGGGATAATCAGCAGTAAAGCGCAGGATGCGCGATTTTTGTAAAACCGGCCGCGTCAGCCGCCGGAAAAGCTGCAGCCACCCTCTCAGCGAGGCAAGCTTGGGAATCGCGCGCCTCGCTTTCCGCGGTAGCCTGGGATTGTCTGTGTCTTTACCTGATTATTAGATATTTCCACGATTAAGTATGATGTTCTTTAGTTTGGACATGGTTATACAATATCTTGTGGATAAATGTTTACTGAGATTTTTTTAACTCCAACCCATTCCTTTTAAGAATATCTTTGACGACATTAAAATCATAGTCATGGTTTCGCTCCAATTTTTTTTGTATTACCGAAATCGGTATAGGGAATGATTATCAGTCTGATACCATGTTTCGGTAACACATCTTTACGACGCTGGTCATAAATCCTTCGTTGTTCACCCCTGGAAACACTGCTGACTGTTTTATTGTTGTCGAAAAAAGGTGTTAGTTTAGTATGCTGACTTTCGTAGTATTCAACCACCAAATTCAATTCGGGATAGTAGGCATCAACAGGAAGACTTGTTCCGGCATCTCCTTTAAGGAAGTCAAAACGATGCTGACGTGAGGCTTTACAACCAAGAATTTCATCACATAAATCTATGACATAATGCTCATCAGAGGCATTTCTGCCTTTGGAGGTTGCAGTGTGTCCCTTCATTTCTGAATTGTCTCTTTGAAGCGTGCGTATGCTAAGTCCTACTTCGTATCCACGAAGTTCCATTCGATTTAACCCTCTAGCAATATGTCTAACAAAAATAACAAGCGGTGTGTCAGAATCAGAAGTCTGACACACCGCTTGTTATTTGAGGTATAAATTTATACGAGTTTGCCGATCCAGGAGTCGCGGTCGCCGGGGAGAAGGTCAACAACCGGGATTTCGATCATGGTGTAGGCGCCTGGCTGCAGACGCTTGGTGGCGCGGGCCACTCCCACAAGTATCTGCGCTGTGAGCGCGGGATTGTTGATCGACATGGTGAACTCAAACCGCTGGTTCTGGGTGGTGCCTGAAACGCCCTTGCGGGTCATGTGGACGCCGTGTCCCATATCCTTCACAGCATCAACGGACTCTACCTCCATGACGTGAGTTTCGTCGGACGCGAAGTAGGGGTCAGCCTTTACCTGAGCTGCAACATCCTCAAGTTTTGCGCCGGGCTCCAGTTCCACATATACCATGCGGCGGTGAATGCCGGTGCCGAGCGGAATGGTCATGGAGAGAGCGTTTTTCACGCCTTTCTTGGATTTTACACAAACGGTGTGGCCCATGCTCATGCCGGGGCCGAAGTTGGTGTAAGTGATGCCCTTGGGGGCGGCGGCTTCGAGAAGGGTGCGTACCACGGAGTCGCTTCCCGGGTCCCAACCGGCTGATATCACTGCCACCGTGCCGTTTTCCTGGGCTATCTTGCCGAGATTCTGGCGAAGAGCGGGGATAAGGGTGTGGATGTCGAAGGAATCAACAGTGTTGATGCCCATGGCGAGGTATTCTGATGCATATTTCTCAACCTCACGTGTGGGGGTGCAGAGAATAGCCACGTCAACTTTTCCGAGTTCGCGGATGTCAGTCACCACTTTTATTCCTGTGAGTTCGGCGGGAGGATTGGCGGCTGAGCGACGTACCACGCCGGCAATCTCGAAGTCGGGAGCTGCCTGCAGGGCGTCTATCACAAACCGTCCTATATTGCCGTAGCCTACTACGGCTGCTTTGATAGGTTCCATTCTGTTTCTGAATTTATTTTCTGTTTCTGAATTTATTTTTTGAGGCCTTCGACAATCTCGCGGGTGTCGCGGGCTATCATAAGTTCCTCGTCGGTGGGAATAACCACTACGGCCACTTTCGAAGCCGGGGTGGAGATGAGGGTTTCGGTGCCGCGGGTCTTGGCGTTGAGTTCCTCGTTAAGTTCCACGCCCATGAAGCCGAGGGGGGCGCACACGTTTTTGCGGACGCCGGTCTGGTTCTCGCCCACACCGCCTGTGAACACTATCACATCGAGGCCACCCATTTCGGCGGCGTAAGCGCCGATGTATTTGATGATGCGCTGTTCATAAATTTCAAGAGCGAGGTGCGCGCGCTGGTCGCCGGCATTGTCGGCGGCCTCAATCTCGCGCATGTCGTTGCTTATACCTGAAACTCCGAGCACACCGCTTTCTTTGTTGATGAGCGTCTGGATTTCCTTGGCGTTGAGGTTGTGTTTCTCCATGAGGAATGTGATTACGCCGGGGTCAACATCGCCAACACGTGTTCCCATCATCAGTCCCTCGGTGGGGGTGAGACCCATTGAGGTGTCCACGCTCTTTCCGTCGAGAACGGCTGTGATGGAACCTCCGTTGCCTATATGGCAGGTAACCATTTTGAGGTTGTTGATGTCGCGGCCAAGGAATTCGGCGGCACGGGCCGACACGTAGCGGTGGCTGGTTCCGTGGAAGCCGTAGCGGCGCACTCCGTCCTCAAGATAATACTTGTAGGGGAGGGGATACATGTAGCTCTTGGCAGGCATTGTCTGATGGAAAGCGGTGTCGAACACGCCCACCTGCGGCACGCCGGGCATGAGCGAGGTGATGGCCTCGATGCCGGTGATGTTGGCGGGATTGTGGAGCGGAGCCAGTGGATAGCAGTCTTTCACCTGCTGTATTACCTCGTCTGTGATGAGGACGCTCTTGTTGAACTTTTCGCCTCCGTGGACCACGCGGTGACCTACGGCGTCAATCTCGCTGAACGACTTTATGCAGCCTTCCTTGGGGTCGGTGAGGATATCGAGGATTGCCTGTACGGCCTGACGGTGGTCAATGTGTCCCAGTTCCTTGATTTCTTTGGAACCGTCGGGGCGTTTGAATTTCAGGAAGCCGTCGGGCAGACCGATTTTTTCCACTCCACCTTCTGCGAGGGTCTTCTCGGCGTCGGTGTCTATGAGTTTGTATTTTACGGAGCTGCTTCCGCAGTTCAATACAAGTATTTTCATCTTCTGTTTCGGTTATAAGTGGGTTTATTTGTTGTTCTTGAGTCCTATGGCCTGGTTGGCGGTCATTATTATGGTCTTGTAGATATCCTCGGGGTAGCATCCGCGAGAGAGGTCGTTGACGGGAGCGGCAAGACCCTGAAGAACGGGACCTACGGCCTCTACGTTGCCCAGGCGCTGCACGAGCTTGTAGGCGATATTACCCACCTCAAGCGAGGGGAACACGAGCACGTTGGCGCGTCCGCTCAGGGGGCTGTTGGGCGCTTTTGTGGCGGCCACGCTGGGCACGATGGAAGCGTCGGCCTGAAGTTCGCCGTCAATGTTGAGGTCGGGGCGCATTTCTTTGGCTATCTTTGTGGCCTCGATTACTTTGTCGACTTTTTCATGCTTGGCGCTGCCTTTGGTCGAGAAGCTCAGGATGGCTACGCGAGGCTCTATTCCGGCTATGTCGCGGGCAGTCTGGGCTGCGCTCACTGCAATCTGGGCGAGCTCGGGGGCGGTTGGGTCGGGTACCACGGCGCAGTCGGCGAATATCAGGATGCCGTCAGTTCCATAGTTCAGCCCGGGAGGCAGCAGCATGAGGAAAGCTCCGGAAACCACCGATATGCCGGGCTGGGTCTTGATTACCTGGAAAGCTGCTCGGAGCACGTTGCCAGTGGTGTTCATGGCTCCGGCCACCTGTCCGTCGGCATCGCCGGCCTTCACCATAAGGCAGCCAAGGTAAAGCGGATTGTGGGTTGTGAGGCGTGCTTCCTCCATTGTTATTCCCTTGCTCTTGCGAAGGTCGAAGAACAGGGGCGCATATTTGTCGATTACGGCTTCGTCGGCGGGATTCACTATTGTAGCCTTGGGAATATGGGTGAGCTTGAGCTCCTTGGCCATAGCGAGGATTTCGACGGGGTCGCCTATGAGGATTATCTTGGCTATGCCGTCGGCAATGATTCTGTCGGCGGCTGTAAGTGTGCGGGGTTCAGTTCCTTCAGGAAGTACTATCCGCTGGGGATTGGCCTTTGCGTTGGCCGTAAGCTTTTCAAAGAGTGTCATGGCGAAAGGGTTTTGATTTATCCCGTTTCTGGGAAATTTCAGGTTAATTATTATCGCAAAATTACTTTTAAATGGTGAAATTACATAGATTTTTAGGCTAAAAAAACACTTTATTCCTCCCCGGCGTTATATAAGTGTATTTACCCAACGACAATTGAATTATGGACTCCAGACATCGCAAGAAAACCAAAACTAAAGTGTGGCTCGCCATTGGCGTGGCATTTCTGATAATTCTCCTTATCCTCTGGCTGACAATGGCCGACCTCTGGGGCGACACCGACGTGGCTGCCCAGATTGCGCCGCTGTCCTCAACGCTTAAACTCATGGTCGTATGATTACCCTGCTCGCATCGCTTGCTTCAGTCGGCACGTCTATCTGGCTGGTATGGGGCCTGGTGGGCTTGATCGGCGGATTTATGACCGGCCGATTCAAAGGCGCAGGTAGCGGGTTCACTCTCCTTGCCGTTATCATCGGCATTGCCGGAGCCGTGGGCGGAGGCGCGCTTTTCGCCGCTCTCGCCGGAGTGGACGATCGCATGCAATATGCCTCACTCGTAGCCTCAGTGGCAGGAGCAGCTCTTCTGCTCTGGATTCTCTGGCTATGCGTCCGTCGGCCCCGCACCGAGGACTGACCACGAGCCTGCGAACTGGGAACGTCGGCCTCCAGCCGTCGAACTCTTCCCTCAATTCCACCGTTTTAGCTAATTTATTTACTACACCTGCATAAAAAAAACAAGCAGAGCGACGGTAAAACCATCGTTCTGCTTTTGTTTCGGTCGTCGGTAAGAAGTGGCTTATTTCTTAACCACGCGACGTTCCTTGATACGTGCTTTCTTACCGGTGAGATTACGCAGGTAGTAAAGCTTGGCGCGACGCACTTTACCGTATTTGTTAACGGTGATAGAGTCGATAAACGGAGATTCCAGAGGGAAAATACGCTCAACGCCAATATTGTCGCTCATCTTGCGCACTGTGAAGCGCTTCTTTTCACCGTCGCCGGAGATGCGGATTACTACGCCGCGATACTGCTGGATACGTTCCTTGTTACCCTCTTTGATGCGGTAAGCAACGGTTACGGTGTCGCCCGGAGCGAATTCGGGATGTGTTTTGCCGGTAGCATAAGCTTCCTCGACAACTTTGATTAAATCCATTTTCTTTTGATATTAAAAATGTTAACACTACCACGCAATATAACGGGCTGCATGTCCTCGACAGAGATTGCGTGAATCGACCGCAAAGTTACCGATTTTTTTCCACCCCGCCAAATCCCCGCCCTCCAATTTTCACCGAAAATTTCTAACGTAGCAGGATACTGGGAGCGTCGGCCTCCGGCCGTCGGCAGTTGAGATGCGAGGATGGCGTTTCGGGGTGGGGGCGGCGGGAAGCCGACCCTCCCAGGTGATCTTCAGGGTGGCCCTGAACCACATATTCCGGCTTTTCACAACCAGCAACGCAAAATTTCTTTAACAAATGCCGAAGTCTGTTAAAATGCCGGTGGAGGGAAGTGGGGCGCAACTATTGTGGCACAAACTTTGTTAAAGTAATAAACTCGAAACACTATTTATTTGACGTTTATGAACTTTAATAATTTCACAATCAAATCGCAGGAAGCCATTCAGAAAGCTTTCGAGCTTACCAAGGGCAACGGCAACCAGGCCATTGAGCCGGTTCATCTGCTGAAAGGCGTGATAGAGGAAGGCGAGTCGCTCGTGAAGTTTATCTTCGCGAAGGTAGGCGCCAATCTTCCCGTGCTCAATCAGCAGCTGGAGCGTGAGATAGCCTCTTTGCCAAAGGTGAGCGGCGGCAGCGAGCCCTATCTGAGCCGCTACAGCAATGATGTGCTTCAGAAAGCGCTTGATGTCGCCAAGAAGCAAGGCGACGAATACGTCACTCTCGAGGCCATGCTTGTGGCTCTCTTTGAAATCAATTCTCAAGCTTCCACCATCATGAAAGATGCCGGTCTGGGGGCCTCTGAATTGCAGAGCGCAATAGCCGAGCTGCGCAAGGGCAAGAAAGCCACCGACCAGGGAGCCGAGGAGCAATATAACGCTCTCAGCAAATATGCCATAAATCTCAATGAGCGTGCCCGCTCGGGCAAGCTCGACCCCGTGATAGGCCGCGACGAGGAGATTCGCCGCGTGCTCCAGATTCTGAGCCGGCGCACCAAGAACAATCCTATGCTCGTGGGTGAGCCCGGTACCGGCAAGACGGCCATAGCCGAGGGGCTGGCTCAGCGCATAGTGCGCGGCGACGTGCCGGAAAACCTGCGCACCAAGCAGATTTTCTCTCTTGATATGGGAGCGCTTGTGGCAGGCGCCAAATACAAAGGTGAGTTCGAGGAGCGCCTCAAGGCCATTGTCAACGAGGTTACGCAGAGCGACGGCGAGATAATCCTATTTATTGACGAAATACACACCCTTGTGGGCGCGGGCAAAGGCGAAGGAGCCATGGATGCCGCCAATATCCTCAAGCCGGCCCTGGCGCGCGGCGAGCTCCGCAGTATAGGCGCCACCACGCTCGACGAGTATCAGAAATACTTTGAGAAGGACAAGGCGCTCGAACGCCGTTTCCAGAAGGTGATGGTCAACGAGCCCGACGAGATGAGCGCCATAGCCATTCTGCGCGGCCTCAAGGAGCGCTACGAGAATCACCATCAGGTGCGCATACGCGACGAGGCTATTATCGCTGCCGTGCAGCTTTCCGAACGTTATATCACCGATCGTTTTCTTCCCGACAAGGCCATTGACCTTGTGGATGAGGCTGCGTCCAAACTGCGCCTTGAGATTGATTCTCTGCCGCAGGCTCTCGACGAAATCACCCGCCGCATTGCCCAGAAGGAGATAGAGCGCGAGGCCATAAAGCGCGAGGGCGACACCGAGAAGGTGAAGGAAATAGAGCGCGACCTTGCCGCCATGCGCGAGGAAGAGAAAGAGTACACCGCCAAATGGAAGGCTGAGAAAGACCTTATAGACCGCATACAGCAGAACAAGATAGACATCGAGCAGCTCAACTTCGAGGCCGACCGCGCCGAGCGCGAAGGCGATTATGCCAAAGTGGCAGAAATCCGCTATTCCAAGGTGCAGGCCAAGGAAAAGGAGAATGCCGAGATTCAGGAACAGCTCAAGATAATGCAGGGCGAGAAAGCCCTCATAAAGGAAGAGGTAGATGCCGAGGACATAGCCGATGTCGTTTCGCGCTGGACCGGCATTCCCGTCAACAAGATGGTGCAGAGCGAGAAGGAGAAACTGCTCCATCTCGAGGCTGAGCTTCATCAGCGCGTGGTGGGTCAGGAAGACGCAATCCGCGCTATCGCCGACGCTGTGCGCCGCTCACGCGCAGGTCTTAACGACCCGCGTCGACCTATCGGTTCGTTCATATTCCTCGGCACCACAGGCGTGGGCAAGACGGAGCTTGCGAAGGCGCTTGCCGAGTATCTGTTTGACGACGAGAACATGATGACCCGTATAGACATGAGCGAGTATCAGGAGAAGCACACCGTGAGCCGACTCGTCGGAGCGCCTCCCGGATACGTGGGTTACGACGAGGGCGGTCAGCTTACCGAGGCCGTGCGACGCAAGCCCTATTCAGTGGTGCTCTTCGACGAAATTGAGAAAGCCCATCCCGATGTGTTCAACATCCTTCTGCAGGTGCTTGACGACGGACGTCTGACCGACAACAAGGGCCGTCTGGTCAACTTCAAGAACACCATCATAATCATGACCTCCAACATGGGTTCTTCCGTGATCCGCGACAACTTCTCGAAGATGACTCCCGAGAACCGCGAGGAAACCATCGAGACCACCAAGGGTCAGGTTATCGAGATGCTCAAGCAGACCATCCGTCCAGAGTTCCTCAACCGTATCGACGAGATAATCATGTTTACCCCGCTCAACGAGGCCGAAATAGAGGAAATCGTCGGATTGCAGATCAAGAGCGTGCAGAAGATGCTTGCCGTCAACGGCGTGACACTGGAGGTGACGCCTGCCGCAATGAAATTCCTTGCCGAAGAAGGATATGATCCCGAGTTCGGAGCACGTCCTGTCAAGAGGGTTATCCACCGTCTCGTCCTCAACCGTCTTTCCAAGGATATCCTGGCCCAGAAGGTCGACCGCGAGCACCCGATAATAATCGATGTCAAGGACGACCAGCTTGTATTCAGCAACTGATATATGATATAATCCCGCAGGATACATCTCACGGTATCCCCCCTTGTCATACAAAAGCTGCCGGCGCTCCCGGTATATAATCCCGGCGCTGGCAGCTTTTTCCCCTATTCACCCTTTATCACTTCATATATATTCTTGTCAGGGATGGTTCCGGAGAAAGGAACATCTTATGATTTTACAAATACTTAAATGTCTTACTACAAATGAAACGGATTCTTTTTCTTCTTCTCGCACTCCCGATGCTCGTAGTTATGGTATCGTGCGACCACACTGACGATGTCAATGTGACTTTCAGCATGGATTTCGGTCCGGATGTCACGGTTGTCAACGGCAAAGCCTACGTTGTCTCCACCGGTACATTCGAAATCAAAGGTATCGGCGTGCGGCCGGTCAACACAAAGCATTCTGCCGCCATCACGCAGGTGGCCTACTGGATCAATGGCCTGCCGGTCTATCCTATAACCAATGTGGCTCCTTTCGGCATGAGCATTGCCGCTGAGAATCTGGCTGAAGGTATAAATACCGTCACCATGGATATGACGGTGATCGAGACCGATTGTCCTATTTCCACGGCAGTGGCCCAGATAGATGTGGTGGTTGTTCCTACAGCCGAGGATATTCCTTCTGAAGGAGTGGAACCCTCCACTAACCATGCACTTCCGTTCCACATGAAATAGAACAGGAAATAACTTCGAGAAGGTGTTGCCTGCCCCTCAGGCCATATAATGAAACATCCCGGATTCCGGGGAGCGAAAAGGTAATGCGGGGTGTCAAAACTCAAGTTTTGACACCCCGCATTTGTGGTAAGGTTATCGCTCAGGTCAGTTAAGTGACCGGAAATTATTTATCCTCATACTTCTTCACAATCACGGTGGCATTGTGGCCGCCGAATCCGAAGGCATTGCTCAGAGCTGCGCGTACGGTGCGTTTCTGTGCCTTGTTGAAGGTGAAGTTGAGCGAATAGTCTATGTTCTCATCGCAGTCGTCCTCCTCATGGTTGATGGTGGGAGGCACTATATCCTCTTCCACGGCCTTGATGCTGAACATGGCTTCAAGAGCGCCGGTGGCACCGAGAAGGTGTCCGGTCATTGACTTGGTGGAGCTGATGTTGAGCTTGTAGGCTGCATCGCCGAAGAGTTCGGTGATGGCCTTGATCTCGGAAACGTCGCCCACCGGAGTGGAGGTGCCGTGAACGTTGATATAGTCGATATCCTCAGGCTTCATTCCGGCGTCGTCGAGAGCGGCTTTCATAGCCAGCTTTGCGCCGAGTCCGTCAGGATGAGTGGCGGTGAGGTGATAGGCATCGGCCGACATACCGCCGCCTACTACTTCTGCGTAGATTTTGGCTCCGCGGGCTTTGGCGTGCTCGAGTTCCTCGAGAATGAGTATGGCGGAACCTTCACCCATCACGAAACCGTCGCGCGACTTGCTGAAGGGGCGCGAGGCTGTCTCGGGGCTGTCGTTGCGCGTCGAGAGGGCGTGCATTGAGTTGAAGCCGCCTACACCTGCAGGGTAGATGGCTGCTTCAGCACCGCCGGTTATGAAAGCGTCGGCTTTGCCAAGACGGATATAGTTGAAGGCGTCGATGATTGCGTTGTTGGATGAGGCGCATGCCGATACCACACCGTAGTTGGGGCCGTGATATCCGTATTCCATGGAGATGTGACCCGAAGCAATGTCGGCAATCATCTTGGGAATAAAGAACGGATTGTATTTCGGGCCGTTTTCTTTGTTGATGGCGTAATATCCGGCTTCTTCCTCGAAAGTGTGAAGACCACCGATACCGGCTGCTACAATCACGCCGATACGGTCGCGGTCTATTCCTTCAGTGTTCTCGAGCCCGCTGTCCTCTACAGCCTGACGGGCTGCCACAAGGGCATACTGTGCATAGAGGTCGAGGGTACGGAGTTTCTTGCGGTCGATGTGCTCGGCGGCGTTGAAACCCTTCACTTCGCATGCAAACTGGGTCTTGAACAGAGAGGCGTCGAAGTGGGTGATAGGTCCGGCACCGCTCTTTCCGGCTTTAGCGGCTTCCCATGTGGTGGCCACGTCATTGCCGAGCGGAGTAATGGCACCAAGGCCGGTCACTACTACTCTTTTTAATTCCATTCTGTGTTATAAAGATGGTTAGGGAGAAAAGTGAGGAGAAAGGAGTTGATGGAAGAAATGCAGGAAGTCCTGAGCCGGTGTGGCTTAGGCTTTCTGGTTAGCTTCGATGTAGTTGATGGCGTCACCGACGGTCTTGATGGTTTCTGCCTGCTCGTCGGGGATGGTGATTCCGAATTCTTTTTCAAACTCCATGATGAGTTCTACGGTGTCAAGGCTGTCAGCGCCGAGGTCTTTGGTGAATTCTGCGGTTTCGGTAACTTCGTTTTCGTCAACACCAAGTTTGTCTACGATAATAGCTTTAACGCGAGATGCAATTTCTGACATAGTTTCTGATTTTTGATTAGAAAATAATTATTTTGCGGTGCAAAGTAAGCAAATTATTGCCAAATCACCAAGCATTAAGGAAATAAAGTTGTAATTGCCATTGCAACTCGGTTTTGGAAAAAACATTTTGCTTACCGGATAGCTCTTGGCATATAGAAGATTTAATTTTAACTTTGCATTGGTTAAATCGGCCCCTGCGGTCCGAAAACCGTTGTTATTGCCGCTTTTCGGGGAAACAATCCCTTTTGTGGTGGTGTTTTTGAAATATACATTTATCCATGCGCTGTATTATGACCTTCCGCAATCTTTTCATGGCAGCCCAGCTTCTGCTGCTTGCCGCGGCCTGTGGCCCTTCTCATCCTGCCGATTCCTCGAATCCTTCACCCGCCGGGGCGGAAATTGAGGAATTTCCCATCAACACCACTCTTCTCACATCGTCGGAAACCTATTTCGGAGTGCATGACTCTGTTCTCGGCGACACCTACCTCACGCTTACAGCCTCGATTCTCTGGCCCGAAAAGGTGTCTGACCGCGATATACGTCCTCTTCAGGACACAATAATGCATGTGGCATTTCCGGCAAGTTCCGACAATAATCCCCGTCATGCCATCCGGGAGTTCGTTACGGATGTGAGCGCTTATATGCTTTGTAAAATGAAGCCGGTCGATAAAGTGGAGAAGGTAGGGGAATCCGTAAGAAGCTTTTATTCCGAGGTAAGCGGACGTCTGATTGAGGTCAACGAGCAATCGTGCACTTATCTGCTTTCTTTCTCCGAATATATGGGCGGAGCGCATCCCAATTATGCGTCGGTGGTGATGAGCTATGATTTTACCGAAGGCAAGTGCGTCGATTATGGCTATTTGTTCAAGGATGGTGTCGAACCGGAGTTGCAGGGACTTATTCTTGAATCGCTTGCGGCAAACATGGCCGTCTCCGTCAAGGAACTTGACTCAGAACTTCTGGTAAAGCCTCTGCCGGTATCCAAGGATGTGTATGTGCTCAACGGAATGCTTGTGTTCCATTACAATCCCTATGACATCCTGCCTTACAGCTACGGCACTATCGACGTGGACGTGGCTCCTTATCAGGTGAAGGATTTCCTTACTCCTGAGGCAACCCGGATGCTGATAGACAACTAAGACACAGTTCCCCAATATTTGTTAACGCTGGGGCGGTCAAGCGTTGTGCAGATG
>OLWA01000193.1_pt1 | contig 80397 bp, 66 predicted proteins | sample 1673251 | NCBI WGS metagenome assembly OLWA01 (sample SAMEA3178937, study PRJEB25190) | human gut metagenome | biome: human gut; feature: human-associated habitat; material: faeces | place: Austria | collected 2013 | reverse complement strand
TTGATGTACAACATGCAATGTAGGGGCGAGTGGAAGCTCGCCCGCGGTGACAGCAGCCCCGGAATGTGCGCGTGGGTGCGCCATGCGGGTGTGGCGGGCGACCTCCCAGTCGCCCCTACAGCTACGCGATGCAACCGTGGTGTACTTTGTCGATGTAATCCTTGTGTATTTTATTGATTTACAACATGCAATGTAGGGGCGAGTGGAAGCTCGCCCGCGGTGACAGCAACCACGGAATATGCGCGTGGGTGCACCATGCGGGTGTAGCGGGCGACCTCCCAGTCGCCCCTACAGCTACGCGATGTAACCCGTGGTGTGTTTTTGTTGATGTACAATTCGTGGGGTTATACTTTGTCAAGGGGGATGCGCTTGCCGGTTTCACGATAGGCGGTAGGCGTCATGCCGGTTTCTTCACGGAACTGACGAGAAAGATGCGCCACACTGCTGTAACCTGTCAGACAGGCAATTTCCGACACTGTCATCTCTCCATAATCAAGCAGTTCCTTGACATATTCAATCTTCTGAGCTATATAATAGCGCTCTATGGTGCGGTTTTCATGCTCGGCAAATAGTCGCCCCAGAGTCCGGTAGTCCACACCAAGCTCATCGGAGAGGTAGACCGACAGCTTCACTTTCCTGTCATCGTCGCGCGAGCGGGCAAGACGCAACACAGCCGCCTTAACCTTTTCGACCAAGGAAGCCCCGCGGTCACGCAACAACTGGAAACCCTCGGCGACAAGACAACGGTCGATGCGGTCAAGCTCCTCTCCCGACAAGTCACGGTCAAGAGCCACACGCCCCATCGTGACTACAGCTTCGGGATAGCCCAACGAGCGCATGATGCCTGTCACCACCGACACACACCGGTCACACACCATATTTTTTACCGCAATCTCCATCAGCTGCAAAACTAACAAAATTTTCCTGTCTGAACAAACCGGGGCACCTTCATTGTTAAACAATAGACTATTAAAACCTATTGAAATGAAAGCCAACTCACTCTGTGGACAACGCAATATATCCATGCTCATGGATCTGTATGAACTGACTATGACCAATGGATTTTTCCTTCTCGGAAAAGGCAAGGAAAAGAGCGTATATGACATGTTTTACCGGAGAAACCCCGACAACGGAGGATTCACTATTTTCGCCGGGCTCGAACAGGTGCTTGAATTTATCGAGTGTTTTCATTTCACGCAGGAAGACATCGATTACCTGCGCGGACTCCATCTATTTTCAGAAGAGTATCTCGACTTTCTCCGCGACTTCAGGTTTACCGGCGACATCTACGCATTTCCCGAAGGCACAATCGCCTATCCCGACGAGCCGCTTGTCACCGTCATCGCCCCGCTCATAGAGTCGCAGGTAATCGAGACGGCAATGCTGTCGCAGTTCAACCACCAGTCGCTCATAGCCACCAAGGCAAACCGCATCGTAAGGGCTGCTCGCGGCAAAGAGGTAGCCGACATGGGAGCTCGGCGCGCACATAACGCCGACGCGGCAATATACGGGGCAAGAGCCGCCTACATAGGCGGAGTAAGCCGTACAGCCACAGTCATAGCCGGCGAGATGTTTGACATCCCAGTGACAGGCACAATGGCCCACAGCTGGATCATGGCTTTCGAGTCGGAATACGAGGCATTCCGCGCCTATGCCGAAATCTACGGCAGCAGGTCAATATTTCTGGTAGACACCTACAACACCCTGGAGTCGGGCGTGCCAAACGCCATCCGGGTATTCCACGAAGTGTTGCAACCGCGCGGAGAGCGGCTTCACGGCATACGTATCGACTCGGGCGACATAGCGTCACTATCAAAGAAAGCACGCAAAATGCTCGATGACGCCGGGATGACCGACTGCCTTATCGTGGCCTCAAACAGCCTTGACGAGGGCACTATCGGCTCGATTCTGTCACAAGGCGGATGTATCGACATATTCGGTGTCGGAGAACGACTGATTACGGCAAAGAGCGACTCTACATTTGGCGGAGTCTACAAGCTGACGGCACTTGAACGCAACGGACAGTGGGAGCCGAAAATAAAAATATCGGACAATGTGACAAAAATCACCAACCCCGGACTGAAAAGCATATACCGCATCTACAACAGCGAAGGGGCAAGCGTAGGCGAGCTAATCACCCACCACAGCGACACGATGCCCGACCTCGCGACACTCGACTGCGTGTCGCCCGACAAGCCCTGGCAACATGTAAACCTCGACGGATGTCATCTCAAGCCGCTCCAGGTCAAGGTCATGGAACATGGCAAGCGTCTTTATCCCAAGACCTCGCTGTCAGACATACGCGACTACGTCAACCGCCAGCTATCGACCGAGGTAAGAAGCGAGGAGCAGCGTTTTTACAATCCCGACAGCCATCCGCTGCTTATGTCGCGCTCCTACTACGACATGAAAGTCGACCTTCTTGAAAAAACCGAGAACATGAACCGGCGGCAATAACGCGGTCAACCTGCACTATTTAAACAGATTCTTAGCGATTTTCATTAATTCTCACTACCTTTGCCGTGATGAAAATAAAGACATGGATTGCGGCAATAGTGTTTGTGGCGGGAATAATCGCCGCATGCTTTGTCTATGTCAACTTACGGAGGTCGGTCAAGTCGGTAGTCGTCGATGAAAAGATGTTTCCGGTACGCGGCATGGACCTGTCGTCCCACAACGGAGAGATTGACTTCTCACGTATAGCCGCCGACTCCATCGACTTTATCATGCTGAAAGCCACAGAAGGGACAAGCTTCAAGGACCCGCGCTTTCACTCCAACTATCTTCAGGCGCGCAAGTCAGAGATCAAGGCTGTCGGCGCCTACCACTTCTTCCGATTTGACACCGACGGCGAGATGCAGGCGATCAACTTCCTCAACTCACTGCGAGGCAAGACCCTTGACCTCCCGGCAGTAATAGACCTGGAAGAATGGAGCAACCCCTCAGGCATCCCTACCGAAGAGATCGTAAAGCGGCTCAGAGCCATGATAGAATGTCTCCACCGCAACGGTCACAATGTCATGTTTTATACAAACAAGGATGGTTACGAGCGATTCCTGAAGGGACGGTTTGACGAATATCCGCTATGGATCTGCTCGTTCACCGACCCGCCTCTCGACGACGGCAACGACCGGTGGTCGCTATGGCAATACAGCCATCAGGGATGGACCGAGGCTTGCAATTCAGAAGTAGACATGAACACATTCAACGGCAGCCATGAAGAGTGGCTTGCCTGGCTGAAATCATCAACATTTTAGGCAATCGACACTAATAAACGAAAAGTTATGGACTATCAGATATTCCCCCCCGAAGAAATTGTAGACGCTATCATAAAACTGCCGCTATCCAAAAGCATCAGCAACAGGGCACTGATGATCAACGCGCTCTCAGGCAATGCCGGCACGATAGCGGAAGTGGCGAAATGTGACGACACCGACGCCATGAGCCGCGCACTTGACAGCGACAGCGATGAAATCAACATAGGCGCGGCAGGGACTGCAATGCGCTTCCTCACAGCCTTTTTCGCCATGCAGGAAGGACGTACGGTGACACTCGACGGAAGCGAGCGCATGAGACAGCGCCCGATAGGAGTGCTCGTAAACGCCCTCCGCGACTGCGGCGCCGACATAAGCTACGCCCGGGAAGAGAATTATCCCCCGCTCCGCATAACAGGCAAAAAACTCACCGGCGGAACCATAACAGTCGACGGATCGACAAGCTCCCAATACATCTCGGCCCTGCTCATGGCGGCGCCACGTATGGAAAAAGGTCTGACCATAAATCTCACAGGCGATATTGTATCGCGTCCCTACATACTCATGACCCTCGGGCTAATGGAGCAATGGGGCGTGGAAAGCGAATTTGCCGGTAACACAATCACTATCGCTCCGCAAAGCTATCGCGCCACGGATTTCACCGTAGAAGCCGACTGGTCGGCGGCGTCTTACTGGTTTGAGACAGCAGCCTTCTCTTTCGGCAACATAAAACTACTCGGACTGGAGTCACGCTCTCTTCAGGGCGACAGCCGCATAATGTCACTGTTCAACAACTTCGGCATCGAAGCGCAATGGGACAATGAATCGGCGCTTGAACTGAACGCGTCGCCCGACATCACCCCCCGGCTTGTCGCCGACCTCACCGACTGTCCCGACCTCGCACAGACAATCATAGTCACCTGCTGCGTGCTGAACCTTCCATTCCGCATAACCGGACTGTCGACCCTCAAAATCAAGGAGACCGACCGCATTGCCGCCCTGTGCAATGAATTGCGCAAACTATCGTTCATCATCGGACAGCCCGATGACAGCACCCTTGAATGGGAAGGCGCCCGCGCCCCGGTCAACGCCGACGTGCCGTTGGCAATCGATACATACGACGACCACCGCATGGCAATGGCATTTGCCCCGGTAGCACTCTTCCTGCCCGGAATCGTAATCCGCGACGTGGAAGTCGTGAGCAAGTCTTATCCTGAATTCTGGAACGACATGCGCAAGACAGGCTTCACCCTTGAAGAAATCACCCCGTCAAAAGTGGAGGAATAGCCGATGGAGGTAAGTCTGATAATCATTGGCGCGCTTGTCGCAGCAGGCATAATACTCTATCTCCATGACAGCCACTCGCGCAGGAAAGCTGAGTCGCAGGGCATAACAGAGCCTGCCTATAACGAGCCGGAGGAAGAATGTTGCGGAATGCACATCACCTGTGAGCGCGACTCGCTGCTGGCTTCGGTAAGCGACAAAATCGAGTATTACGACGACGAGGAACTCGACGCATACAAAGGACGTAACGCCGACGACTACACCGACGATGAAATCGAGCAGTTTCGCGACATATTGCTGACACTGCTGCCCGAAGACATAGCCGGCTGGGGCAGAAGCATCCAGCTCCGCGGCATCGAGCTTCCGACTCCTGTAAAGGAAGAGCTCCTGATGATCGTAGCCGAGGCGAGACGCGAGCCTCATGTCAACCCAACCGCCTGATAACCCCCAAGCAGCAAGAGATGGAATATCTTCAATACGCCTTTTTTCGCAACGCGCTTGCCGGCATAATCATCGTCAGCATAGCAGCCGCCATAATCGGCACATATATCATAAGCCGCCGCATGGTCTCAATCACCGGCGGCGTCACCCATGCCTGTTTCGGCGGGCTCGGACTCGGCTATTACCTCGGAGTCAGCCCGGTCGCCATGGCAGCGGCATTTGCCGTAGTCTCGTCACTCGGAGTAGAGTGGATAGCCGGGCGCTATCGCGTAAGGGAAGACTCGGCGATTGCCGTAATCTGGTCGCTCGGCATGGCTGTCGGCATCCTCTTTGTCTTTCTGACGCCTGGATATGTGCCGGAGCTCAACTCCTTCCTCTTCGGCAATATACTCACAATCACGTCATCCGACCTATGGCTGTTTGCCCTGTTCACAATCCTGCTTATCGCCTTTTTCCTTACATTCCGCCAGACGATAGTCGCCTGCGCCTTTGACCGGGACTTCGCCAAGGTCGCAGGACTCCCCGTCAAGACCATCAATTACGTGATGACCGTGTTTGTCGCGGTCAGCGTAGTGCTTACCATACGCCTCATAGGCATAATGCTGCTTCTTTCCATGCTTACAGTGCCTGTGCTCATCGCCGAGGTGTGGCGAAAAAGATTCATGTCGATAATGATTGTGGCTATGGCTGTGTCACTCGCCTGTTCGATAGCCGGGCTATTCCTTGCCACGGTGGTGGATGTGCCCTGTTCGGCAATTATCGTGCTGCTCCAGATCACGGTGTATGCTTTAGCGAGAGTCATCAACGACATAATTAGCAGGAAACTTGCGCAATAATCGAGCCGGCACGACGTTATTGTAATCGTAAGGCATTATAAAAAAACGTGAAAAAGTCAGCACTGATAATCCTGCTTGTATTTTCGGTGGTCGCTGTGTCGTGCAGCCCGCGGAAAAACACAGCCATGTCCCGCAATTATCAGGCATTTATCACCCGCTACAACATCTACTACAATGGTGATGAGCATTATAAAGAAACGATGAAATCGCTTGAGCGAGGATATGAGGACGACTATTCACGACTGCTGTTCATTCATCCCGTCGACGCCCGCAAAGACCCTGACGCGCCACAGCCGTCGGGCGACTTCACCCGCTCTATCGAAAAAGCCCAAAAGGCAATCCAGCTGAGATCAATAAAAAAGAAGCCGGCAAAAAAGCCCGGAAAATCATCGGACCCGGAGTATAAGGCATGGATGAAGCGCGATGAATACAACCCGTTTATCCACAACTCATGGATGCAGATGGGAAGGGCACAGTATAACAACGGTGACTTCCTTGGCGCCGCCTCCACATTTTATTATATCGTCAAGCATTTCACCTGGCTACCCAACACTGTCACAGAGGCTAAACTATGGCAGGCGCGTTCCTATCTTGCCATGGGCTGGGACTACGAGGCAGAAAACATAATCACAAAAATTCCTGAAAAGGCGCTTGTCAACGGTGACCTGAGAGGGCTGTATAACATGGTGACGGCAATGATGCATCTGCAATCCCATGACCCCTTGAAGGCGATACCCTATGTCGAAAACACGATACGCCACTCTTCCGGCATACAGAAATCAAGGTTGTATTTTCTGCTCGGACAGCTCCAGTCGCGCGCAGGCAACAAAAACGCCGCTTACGAGGCATATAAGAAGTCGGCAAGCTCGCAGGTGTCATATCGTGCGCAACTCAACGCACGCATAAAACAGAGCGAGGTATATTCAGGAAGCAACGTGGAACCTGAAGTAAAGGCACTGCGGCGCATGACCCGCTATGACCGCAACCAGCCATATCTCGACCAGATATACTATGCCATAGGAAATCTTTACCTCTCACGCGGCGACACGGTGAAAGCCATCGACAACTATAAACTCGCCGCCGAGAAATCAACGCGCAACGGCATCGACAAGGCGATAAGCCAGCTGCAACTCGGCTCGCTTTACTTTGACCGTCACCGCTATGACCTCGCACAGCCGTGCTATGCCGAGGCTGTCCCGCTGCTTCCCGAAAGCTATCCCGGCATCGACTCACTCCGCAAGCGCAGCGACGTGCTTGACCAGCTTGCCCTGTACTCTCAGAATGTCACCCTCAACGACTCCCTGCTGCGACTCTCGGAAATGCCCGAAGAGCAGCAGCTTGCCGTAGTCAATAAAATCATAGACGAGCTGAAGAAGAAGGAGGCTGAAGAAGCCGAGAAGCTTAGACGCGAGGAATACCTTGCCTCTCAGCAGGGAGCCAACAATGTGCAAAACTCGGGAAACGCCGCGTCGGCTCCGACGACATTCACCATGAACAACGATGACTCATGGTACTTCTACAATACTGCCACCCGCAACGCCGGCAAGACCGAGTTCCAGAAGCGCTGGGGCTCACGAAAGCTTGAAGATGACTGGCGACGCCGCAACAAGGCATCATTCAGCTTCAGCGACTTTGAAAACGACGGCTCTGACGACGAGGAAAATGATAATGAAGAAGGCGCGGCTGAAGAAAACAAGCAGGGAGAACAGACAGAAAAGCAGAATGACCCCCATTACCCGGAGTATTACCTGCGCCAGATTCCGTCCACTCCCGAAGAGAAGCTTACGGCAAACGATGTGATACAAGAGGGCATGTATAACATGGGACTCATACTCAAGGACCAGCTGGAAGCCTATGGCGACGCGTCAGATGAATGGAACGACCTGCTGAAGCGTTATCCCGACAATATCTACCGCATGGACGTGTACTACAACATGTATCTCATGTACATGCGTTCCGGCAACAGGAAGCTTGCCGAACATTACAGGGCCCTGATGCTTGAGCACTTCCCTGATTCAAAATACGGGCAGGCAATGCGTGACCCCGACTATCTTGACAAGCTGCGCGACATGGAAGCCGCCCAGGAGCGCATGTATGAACGTGCCTATGAAGCATATCTTGACAACCGCAACAGCGAAGTACACGCCGCCTACCGCGAGATGATGAAAAAGTATCCGTTGAGCAAGATAATGCCCAAATTCATGTTTATCGACGCCCTCAGCTATGTCTCGGAAAACAATCAGGAAAGTTTCCGCTCCACCTTGAAAGAGCTTTTGGAGCGTTATCCCGAGACCGACATAACACCGATAGCCTCATCCTACCTTCGCGGGCTCGCACAGGGCAAAAAGCTCAATAGCGGCGCCTCCAACATGAGAGGAATGATATGGGACCTGCGACTTGGAAACGACTCCACCTCGCTTGACACCGACTCAATCGTGTTTGACCTCAATCCCGCCGACCCGCAGCTGCTTGTGCTCGTATATCCTACCGACGAAGTGTCAGGCAACCAACTCCTCTTTGACATCGCACGCCACAACTTCGGGTCATTCATAGTAAAAGACTTCGACCTTGAGCCTATGAATTTCGGGCGCCTCGGCTTGCTTCTTGTAAAAGGATTTGCTAACTTTGAGGAGCTTAATCATTACCGTAAAGTCATGGACAGCGATGCAGAGCTTGTGTTGCCCCCACAGGTAAGACCGGTGATGATCAGCGAAAAGAACTTTGAAACCCTACTGCAACACGGAAGCACATTTGAGGATTATTTCCGCTATGTCGACGAGCAGGCGGCAGAGGCGCCGGTAGTCACGGCTCCCGGCGATGTCGAGACCGATGACATGTACTTTGAAGCCATCGCGGGCGACCGCCCCGAAGAGACCGAGGAGACTGAGGAGCCGGTGGAGAGCCAGGAGCCCGATGCCGACATCGACCCCGTGGAAGATGTCGACAATCAGGAAGCTACGACGTTGACCGAAGACGCGGCTGAGGACGTCCCGGTTGATAATCAACCCGACTCATTGCCTGCTGAAACCGAGGCGGCAACCCCGGCGACGGTCATTGACCCGATGCCGGCTGAAGAGCCTGTCACAACCCCGGCGACGACAGAGCCTCAGGCAACAACCCCGGCGACAATCATCACGGAACCACAACCGGCACCACGGCCCGCACCCAAGCCGGCTGTGACTTATCCGGAATATCCTTCCGGCTCAGAGGGCGATGACGATTTATTAGACTAAACGACCCAGTTATGAACCGGTACAATATATTATGGGCTGATGACGAGATTGACTTGCTGAAGCCCCACATACTGTTTTTAAAAAACAAAGGATATGACGTAACCACCGCCAACAGCGGAAGAGACGCCCTCGATCTCGTAGAGACCGACCGCTTTGACCTCATCATCCTTGACGAGAACATGCCCGGACTCACAGGACTGGAGACGCTTGCCCGGATAAAGCAGATAGCCCCCCTCACTCCAATCATAATGATTACAAAGAGTGAAGAAGAAAACATCATGAACCAGGCTATCGGAAACAAGATTGCCGATTATCTTATCAAGCCCGTCAATCCGAGCCAGATACTTCTATCTATCAAAAAAAATCTTCACTCCGAACGCCTTGTGAGCGAACAGGCGGCAACCGACTACCGTCAGGAGTTCAACAACATATCGTCGCTTATAAATGATTGCCGCACAATCGAAGACTGGTATGACCTTTACGGTAAACTCGTGTTCTGGGAGCTTGAGCTCGCTGCCGCCGACTCAGGCATGGAAGAGCTTCTGCGCATGCAGAAAGATGAAGCCAACTCCGCTTTCAACAAGTTTGTGCGCAAAAATTATGAAAGCTGGGTAACAGGTGGCGAACATCCGCTCATGAGCCAGGAGATATTCAAAAAGCGTGTTTTCCCCCTGCTTGACAATGGCGAAAAGGTATTTTTCATTGTAATCGACAATTTCAGGCTTGACCAGTGGAGGTCGGTAAAACCGTTACTCTCCGACATCTTCACTTTCCAAGAGGAGCTATATACATCAATTCTCCCCACCGCCACCCAGTATGCCCGCAACGCTATCTTCTCCGGGCTTATGCCGCTTGACATATCCAAGATGTTTCCCGACCTATGGGTTGACGAAGACGAGGAAGAAGGCAAAAACCTTAACGAATCGCCGCTGATAGCCACACAGTTTGAACGCTTTCGCCGCAAAGTGAAGTTTTCCTATAACAAAATCAACGATTCGGTGACAGGAGAGAAACTGATACGCGAGTTTTCCAATCTGGAGAGCAACGATCTTAATGTACTGGTGATCAACTTTATCGACATGCTGTCACATGCCCGCACCGAATCAAAGATGATACGCGAGCTCGCCGCCAACAATGCCGCCTACCGCTCACTGACCGAATCGTGGTTCCGCCACTCGTCGGCGCTTGAACTATTTCGCAAAATAGCGGAAAAGGGCTACAAGATTGTACTCACCACCGACCACGGCACAATCCAGGTCAACAACCCGATAAAAGTAATCGGCGACCGCAACACCAACACAAATCTACGTTATAAGGTAGGCAAAAATCTGAGCTACAATCCACGCCAGGTCTATGAGATAAAGCAGCCGGAACGCTATGGACTCCCGGCACCCAACATCTCGTCAACCTACATTTTCGCGTCAGGACACGACTTCTTCGCTTATCCCAATAATTATAACTACTACGTCCAGTATTACTCCGGCACTTTCCAGCATGGAGGCATCTCTCTTGAAGAGATGATAATACCGCTAATTACATTAACTGCTAAATAAAAACATCAAAAAAAACGACATGGCAACCACAAAGATTCTAATCCCCTCTACAGCCGACCTTGAAAAGGCTGCCGGTGAATTTATCGACATAATGGGCGACTACACCGTGTTTGCATTCTACGGAGACATGGGTGTCGGCAAGACCACGTTCATCTCCGCGCTTTCGCGCGCTCTCGGAGTCGAGGACGACCCTACAAGCAGCCCCTCATTTGCCATAATCAACGAATATCGCTCCGACACTACGGCAGAGCTTATCTATCACTTTGACCTCTACCGGCTTGAGACCCTTGAAGAAGCCTTTGACATAGGCGTAGAGGATTACTTCGATTCAGGAGCGCTATGCTTTATCGAGTGGCCTGAACGAATAGCCGACATACTCCCCGACGACACCGTGCGCGTCGACATAAAGGAACTTCCCGACGGGTCACGCGAACTGACTGTCACCAAGCCGGAATAATCATGAGCCCAGTCACGGCAACCTATATACTCGCCTTTATATTCATTGCCTGCGGAGCCTTCTCGATCGTTGCGGCAATAGCCGGATGGGAATGGTTTTTCACCAACATGAATGTAAGGGTACTCACCTCACGCATGAAGCGCAGCCACGCCCGTTGCCTGTACTTCATGCTCGGGATTGCCATCATAGGCATGGGCGGCTATCTCTTCACGACTGTATAACTCTTATGGAATATTACAATATCATAAGGCTCAAAGAATGTCGGTCGACCAACAGCTCACTCGCCGAAATCGCCCGCGACTCGCCTGACGGAACCGTGCTGGTCACCGACTCGCAGACAGCGGGACGTGGACAGCGCGGCAACAGCTGGGAGGCGGAGCCGGGAAAGAACCTTACATTTTCACTGCTCATAAAACCGGAGGCGATAGCCGCCCATGACCAGTTTTACATCTCTGAGGCTGTAGCCCTCGGCATCCGCGACGCCCTTATGAACTATCTGCCTTCACAGGAAGTGACAGTCAAGTGGCCCAACGACATCTATGCCGGTGACAGAAAAATATGCGGCATACTGATAGAAAACAGTCTTTCGGGCAACACAATCGGACATTCCATCGCAGGGATAGGAATCAACGTGAATCAGCAGGAATTTAAAAGCGACGCGCCAAACCCCGTGTCAACCGTCATGCTCACCGGCAAGCATCTGCCTCTTGACCGGCTGCTTCACGAAGTGGTCGACGCCATCTACCACCGTCTGTCGCAACCTGTAGCGGCACGCCACGCCGATTACATGGACTCGTTGTGGCGCCGCCTTGGCGGAACCTACCGCGACATGTCGACAGGCGAGGAATTTCACGCCGTGATAACCGGAGTCGCCTCTACGGGACACCTGTCGCTGCTTGACACATTTTGCAACCACCGCCTCTACGCCTTCAAGGAGGTGCAGGCGATATTATAGCCGGCTTCCGCAGCATGGCACGACAGCAGTTGCCGCAAGCGACAGAACTTATTGAAAATATGGCAAAAAATTTGTAATTTTGCAACGATAAAAAAGCTACTGACAAGTGACGACAATTGACATAATATTACTGATAGTCATCGGTGCCTCCCTGGTGCTCGGTCTCTACAAGGGAATAATCGCCCAGATAGCCTCCATCGGCGGTGTTTTGCTCGGCATAATAGCCTGCCGCTTCTTTTCCGATGATGCCGGCAGTCTTTACATGTCGTGGATGCCCGACACTTTCAGCAACGAGACATTGGCAAACATTGCCGGAGGAATCACCGTATATCTGGTGGTATATTTCGGCGTAGGCGCATTTGCCTCACTACTCAGAAGAATCACCGACACCCTGATGGCAGGCTGGCTCGACCATCTGCTCGGCGGAGTGTTCAGTGTATTCAAGTGGATGATACTCACGAGCGTGTTTCTCAATCTGTTTTACATGATAGCGCCTCACTGCATTATTTTCCACTCATCGTCGCTCGCCTCAGGCAAGCTGTTTGTCATGGTGATGCAGCTCGCCCCACGATTATTCGGAATCATCGCCGAGCCGGTAGGCGAGATGATCAATAATATTACTTAACAGCCACAACATTCTACAATAGTGATTGTTATCACTTAACATATATATTTCCCCAATATATCAAATACTGAAAAATGAGTGAAGATAACCAAAATATAAACAAGCCGGACAATAACGACGACATCATAAAAAATGTCACCGGTGACGATTACAAGTATGGATTTGTCACCGACATCGACACCGATGTCATCCCGAAAGGGCTGAACGAAGATGTAGTAAGGCTTATCTCAAAGAAAAAAAACGAGCCGGAATGGCTGCTTGAGTTCCGACTCAAAGCCTATCGCCACTGGCTTACTCTGAAAATGCCGGAGTGGGCACATCTCGACGTCCCCCCGATCGACTACCAGGCGATAAGCTATTACGCCGCACCACGTAAGAAAGAGGGTCCGAAAAGTCTTGACGAGGTTGACCCCGAGCTGCTTGACACGTTTAACAAACTCGGCATACCGCTGCAGGAGCAAAAGGCTCTTTCAGGAATGGCTGTAGACGCCGTGATGGACTCTGTGTCGGTAAAGACCACACATAAGGAGAAACTTGCCGAACTTGGAGTGATATTCTGCTCCTTTTCCGAGGCGGTAAAGGACTATCCAGATCTGGTGAAGCGCTATCTCGGCAGCGTGGTAAGCTACCGCGACAACTTCTTTGCGGCGCTTAACTCGGCGGTGTTTTCCGACGGCTCATTTGTCTACATCCCCAAGGGAGTGAGGTGCCCGATGGAACTGTCGACCTATTTCCGTATAAACGCAGCCGGAACAGGTCAGTTTGAACGGACTCTTATCGTAGCCGATGACGATGCCTACGTAAGTTATCTCGAAGGATGCACCGCCCCTATGCGCGACGAAAACCAGCTACACGCTGCAATCGTGGAAATCGTGGTTGAAGACCGTGCCGAAGTGAAATATTCGACAGTACAGAACTGGTATGCCGGCGACAAAGACGGCAACGGAGGTGTATATAACTTTGTCACCAAGCGCGGTCTTTGCCGTGGCGATTACTCCAAACTGTCATGGACCCAGGTTGAGACCGGCTCGGCGATTACGTGGAAATATCCGAGCTGCATCCTGCAGGGCGAAGGGTCGGTAGGCGAGTTTTATTCAGTCGCCGTGACCCGCAATTACCAGCAAGCCGACACAGGCACCAAGATGATACATGCAGGCCGCAACACCCGCTCCACTATCGTGAGCAAAGGAATCTCGGCGGGACATAGCCAGAACTCTTACCGAGGGCTCGTAAAGGTATTGCCCAACGCCGACGGATGCCGCAACTACACCCAATGTGACAGCCTTCTTCTCAGTTCAACCTGTGGCGCCCACACATTTCCCTACATCGACGTGCTCAATGACACAGCAGTCGTGGAGCATGAGGCGACCACGTCCAAAATCAGCGAAGACCAGGTGTTTTACTGCAACCAGCGAGGCATACCCACAGAGGAGGCAATCGGGCTTATCGTCAACGGCTATGCCAAAGAGGTGATGAACAAGCTGCCGATGGAATTTGCTGTCGAGGCACAGCGCCTGCTCCAAGTGACCCTCGAAGGGTCGGTAGGCTAATGCGGGAGGGCTGCCTACATTCATTCAACAATAGATAAAAACATAACCGAAATGGATAAAAACATATTACTTGACATTCACGACCTGCATGCGTCGGTCGACGGCAAAGAGATATTGAAAGGCATCAATCTGAGAGTGAACGAGGGCGAGGTTCACGCCATAATGGGACCCAACGGCTCGGGAAAGTCCACCCTTTCGATGGTGCTTGCAGGCGCTCCCGGATACTCGGTTACCGCGGGGAGCGTTGATTTCCACGGAAAGCAACTGCTTGAACTTTCGCCCGAGGACCGCAGTCATGAGGGACTGTTTCTTTCATTCCAGTATCCGGTCGAGATACCGGGAGTGTCAATGGTCAATTTCATGCGTGCCGCAGTCAACGAGAAGCGCAAGTATTTCAACGAGCCGCAGCTGTCGGCAAGCGACTTCCTCAAGCTGATGCGCCAGAAACGCGCCATCGTTGAGCTTGACAACAAACTCGCATCGCGCTCGGTAAATGAAGGGTTTTCCGGCGGTGAGAAAAAACGCAATGAAATATTTCAGATGGCGGTGCTTGAACCGCGCCTGTCAATCCTTGACGAGACCGACTCAGGTCTTGACATCGATGCCCTGCGCATAGTGGCGGGAGGCGTCAACAAGCTCAAGACCGACCGCAATGCGACCATAGTGATAACCCACTACCAGCGATTGCTTGACTACATCAAGCCCGATTTCGTACACGTATTGTACAAAGGCCGCATCGTCAAGACAGCGGGTCCGGAACTGGCGCTTGAACTTGAAGAAAAAGGCTACGACTGGCTAAAGCAAAACGAAAATCAGGATTGACCATGGGCAGTCTTTCACAATACACCGACATCTACCGTGACCACCGCGAGGCTCTTGACAGCCACTCGGCTCCGGTGATAAACGCCATGCGTGCCGAGGCTTACGAGGCACTGAAAGGGAAAGAGCTTCCCGACAGGCACACAGAGGGCTACGAAAAGACCTCGATAGAAGAAATGATGGCTCCCGACTTCGGGCTAAACATCAACCGCGTAAATATTCCGGTTGACGTAGCGGCTTCGTTTCACTGCGGGGTGCCCAACATGAGTACACTGCTCGGAATCGTGGTCAACGATTCATTTCATCCCGTAGGCACAATGCTGTCGCGTCTGCCTGACGGGGTGATTTACGGCTCGCTTGCAAAAGCGGCTGCAGAACATCCTGAACTCGTGGGCAGATATTACGGAAAAGTCGCAAGCCTTGACTCCGCGACCACGGCGCTCAACACAATGCTCGTCCAGGACGGCGTATTCATATATGTGCCCAAGGGTGTCGCGCTTGAAAAGCCGTTGCAGCTTGTAAACATATTCAGCTCCCCCACTCCGCTCATGGCAATACGCAGGGTGCTTATTGTCATGGAAGAAGGGGCGTCGGCACAACTGCTCGTGTGTGACCACACACAGGGCTGCGCTCAGAAATATCTCTCATCGCAGATAGTGGAGATTGCACTCAACGCCAACTCGCGTCTCGACTACTACGACCTTGAGGAATCAGGCGAAGGCACAGCGCGATGCTCGTCAATATACGCCCGTCAGGAATCGGGCTCGTCGCTGCTCATCAACGGCATGACACTCAGCTGCGGCAACACCCGCAATGACTACGCAATCGAGATTGCCGGCGACGGCTGCGACACCTTGCTCGCAGGAATGGCCATAGCCTCCGGACATCAGCACATCGACAATAACTCTTCGGTAAATCACCGTGGCTCCCACTGTCACAGCCGCCAGCTGTTCAAATATGTGCTTGACGACGATGCTTCCGGTGCGTTTGAAGGCGGAATCGTGGTCAACGAAGGCGCGGTAATGACCGAAGCCTATCAGAGCGACCGCAATCTGCTCGCCTCGACCGGAGCGAAGATGCACACAAAACCGCAACTGCTCATATACTGCGACGACGTGAAGTGCAGCCACGGAGCGACAACCGGTCAGCTCGACCAGGAAGCGCTGTTTTACATGCGCTCCCGCGGAATCGGAGAGAAGATGGCACGCACGATGCTTATGCAGGCATTCATGTCGGAGGTTATCGACACTGTAAGGATGGAGGGATTGCGCGAGCGTCTCCACATGCTTGTCGAAAAACGCTTTCACGGTCAGCAGTCATTCTGCGGTGACTGCGCCTCAGGATGTGCATCGGTAAAAAAACAGTAGATTATGGACAATTATGACGTAAACCGGTTACGTTCCGACTTCCCCGGTCTTGACCGGAAAATATATAACCGGCAGCTCGTATATCTTGACAACACCGCGACGTCGCAGACCCCGCGACAGGTCGTGGAAAGCATCGAGCATATATATTATAACTCAAAAGCCAATGTACACCGTGGCGTCCACACCCTCTCCCAGGAGATGACCGCCTTGCAGGAGGCGGCACGCGAAAGAGTGAGAGGATGGATAAACGCCGCTTCCACCGACGAGATAATATTCACCCGCGGCACAACCGAGTCGATAAACCTCGTGGCATCGTCTTACGGCAGTTTTTTTCATGACGGCGACGAGATTATAGTCAGCGTCATGGAGCATCACGCCAATATCGTGCCCTGGCAGCTCCTGCAAAGCAGAGTGAACGTGAAGCTCCGCGTAATCCCTATGGACGACAGGGGTGTGCTGGATCTTGACGCTTACGCCAAGCTTTTCAACAGCCACACCGCTATGGTGGCGATAGCGCATGTAAGCAATGTTCTCGGCACAGTCAATCCTGTCGACGAGATTATCAGGATTGCTCATGACAACGGTGTGCCGGTACTTGTCGACGGAGCGCAGGCTGTAGCCCACCAGCGTGTCGACGTGACCGCACTTGACTGCGATTTTTACACATTCTCTTCCCATAAGATGTATGGACCGTCGGGGATAGGAGTGCTTTATGGCAAACGCGACCTTCTGGAAAAGATGCCTCCCTATCAGGGCGGCGGCGAAATGATAGGCAACGTAAGTTTTGAACACACCACTTTTGCCGAGCTTCCCTATAAATTTGAAGCGGGAACACCCGACTTTGTGGACATCGCCGCGCTTAAAAGCGCAATCGACTATCTTGAACAGATAGGTATGGAAGCAATAGCGGCTCACGAGCATAAGCTACTTGAATACACCACTCAAAAGATGATGGAAATTCCCGGAATGAGGATATTCGGAACAGCACCGGGTAAGGACGCAATCATATCGTTTCTCATCGGCGACGCCCATCACTACGACACAGGAATGTTGCTCGACAAACTCGGCATAGCTGTACGCACAGGTCATCACTGTGCAGAACCGCTAATGCACCGCCTCGGAATCGAGGGCACTGTAAGAGCCTCTTTCGGACTATACAACACGATTGAAGAGTGTGACATCTTTATCGCAGCACTTAAACGAGTGGCGATGATGCTCGGTTGATATCCCGATGGGTATTCCCCATGAGCATGCCACACGACTTCACCACAAATGCAACACATTAACGGAATCACTTACCTGTATTTATATAAAAAGGGGATGCGCCTGAACGCATCCCCTGATTTTTTATTGAGATAACTAAATAAGCATTACTTAACAAGCACCTTGCTTACCTTGTTGCCCTGACGAACAACGTAGATACCATTGGCGGGGTTAGCCACCTTTACACCCTGAAGATTGTAATACTCAACAGGAGCATTCTCATCAACAGCTACATTGTCGATACCTACAGTAGCATTAGCAACAGCCTTAACGCTTACCAATAGTCCATCAGAGTTAATAATAACCTCCTTCTTCTCATTTACAGCAGAAATCGCAGCTTCTGTCAGAGCATAAGAAATAGTTACTGTATTATCCTCATTAACTACCTTTTCTCCTTCTACTAATTCAAGATTAGTCCAACCACTGTTGCATACCTGTGCCCATTCGGGAGCGGAAGCAAATGTTACTTCAAGTTTAACAGCATCCTCAGGAATAGTAGTAAACACCTGACTTCCACACTGACGTTCGCCATAAGCAAGAACGCCCTCAGCCTCAAATGTCTTATCGGTCTTAACTATTTTAGTCAAAACACAACCTCCATCGCCCTGAACGAAAATCTTGCCGCCACAAGCATCAAGCATTTGCTGAGTAACACCAACATAAACTTCCTTTTTCTCCATATCGGCTGGGTTTATTTTAGTTGTACCTAAAAGATTACTCCAGTCGGAACCTTTTATTAACACTTGACCACTTGAACTACCGGCATCAGTAAAAGTATAGCACAATACATCTCCAACATTCAATTTGGCAGGATTAATATCACCTCCACTATTCCAGCCTGTAATCGTCAATTCTCCTTCCCAAAGCAGGTTAGGATCAACATCGGCGGCAGTAAGCACGGCAATAGAACTAACTGTCATATTAAGTCCCTGAACAATCAAGCCTGTTGCTTTAAGTTCTTCAGCAGCCTCTGCTCCAAGGTCCCACTCTGCTTTCGCATCTCCCACTGCAGGATTCTTAAATCCTGTACCTTTGAGTTCGGGCCAGCCCTCAACATTGGTCTTAACTCCTATAGATGCTCCTTCTTTAACTTCAGAAAAATAGACTATCACCTTATCGCCATCAGCAACAAAATTTACATCGGAAGCGGGAACAATGATATTATCTCCCCAATCGGTAAATACCTGTTCTCCGGTCCACACGACCTGTTCTCCGGCAAAAGACGACACTGCAAGAGCTGCGACAGCAGCAAAAGAGAGTAAATTTTTAATCATAAATGTTTGATTTAGGTTATTAAATTAGGTTAGTTAATTCTTTTTATGTTAAGGTATCGCAAATATAAGCACAATTAGCGCCTCGCAATGATACTATTTTATCTTATTCTTACACTTTGCCTCCCGTGACTAAAAATCACATGCCAAATCAGGCGTATTTCATCCTGCACCATTTACAATTTCCTTCACCTCCCCAACCTTACATCTAACAGAAAAACGATTCTTTATCCTGCAATGTATAAATCTCAATATTTTTATATACATTTGCACATACACTTATTAAAGAACGCGCGATGCTCAATGTCAATATACATATAAACCGGCTTGGACCGATAACCGGACCTGCAACAATACAACTTAAACCATTCCTTATCTTTTCAGGTCCTTCCGGTGTCGGCAAAAGCTATCTGTCACTATTAGTACACTATGTATATCGAATCTTTTCCGGAGAGGGATTAAAAGAGATCACGAAGGAACAAAACATAGATTATGAACGGCTAAAAGAAGAATTGCCAGACGGGACCAATCTTCTTTATCGCCTGTCAACAGCCGACCTGACCCGATGGATAAATGAGAATGCTGTCACTTATCTTCGCAACATGCTTGGCAATCCGGAACTTGAGGCAGATTTTGCCATTGATTTCCCCGGACTCCCGGAAAATCTGTCGTTTACGCTCAAGCGCAGCACAATGAGCCTTGGCGACGGAGAGGTGATTGAACAAGTAGAGACTCTTAACCTCATGGAGATGGACAATCCTATAAACCTCCCGCCTTACGGTGCGAGCTGGAAGGATGTGCCTTTCCGCTTTCTTATATCTTTCTTTTTAAGAGAAAAATATAATGTAGACATAACACAGTCCTTTTTGATGCCACCATCGCGCGGCAGCCTGCTCACATTGCCCGAAAGTGTAAGGTCTATGATAACAGGTATGTACAAAGAGTTTATCGAAGACTTGTCGATACTAAAAAACATATCACCTGCAGCATATAGACCAAGGAAGTCCAACAAGAGAATCGAGCAAAAAGTGCAATCCTCACTTAAAGAATCGATACTCCACGGAGACATAGCGATCGTAGACGATGAAATTGTCTATAATCTCTCTGACGAGACTGCGATTCCAATCACTGCCGCGGCGTCTTCAATAAAAGAGCTGACCCCATTTGCCATCATGCTTCAAAAAGGCTATCTTGGACAATGCGCCACCTTGTTTGAGGAACCGGAAGCTCATCTTCACCCGGAATTACAGATAAAAGTAGCCGAATTGCTTTGCTTCTCCATAAACGCCGGGGCGCATATGCAAATCACCACCCACAGTGATTATCTTCTACGGCACATCAACGACATGGTGCGCCTTGGAATCATGCGCGCCACTCTGAATGACGAAGACAAATTCTCTGAATATTGTCTTAAAATGGGATTTGACCCGGAAGCAGCCATCCCGGCTGACTGCATAAACGCATATTATATAAAGCCTACTGCTGACAACAATTCTGCAATAAAACTACAAGACAGCCGTATGGGAATCCCGTTTGATTCATTCAAAACGGTAATAGACAATAACATGCACCGCAGCGCAAAGCTATACGACGATGTAGAGGATTTAATAGATTCACAGCCCGAAGAGCATACTGATGGACAGGTTAATCAATGATTTCAATAAACTATATCCTGCATTTGAGGCAAAACATATTGTCGGCAAAGACATTGTCATAACTGAACATGAAAACGAAGGGAAACCGAATACATTTAAGGAACTGACGATAAAAAACGTTACCGGATGGGAGTTTTCAAGAGATTTCCTTGAATCCACAAAAGCATTTCACAACAGCGCGCAAGACACGGCATTCACCATCCGGACATGCCACGAGATCATGACTCGCGAATGTGACGGGATGTTTTGTACGGAGGACAATAACCGGATTATATTCCATCTCTTCGAGCTTAAAAGCACATTTAGCACCGACAATCTTGCAAAGGCAAAAGACCAGATAACAGGCAGCTATCTGAAACTGTTGCATCTTATTGCCCCTTTGCAAAGTTTCAGTCGTAAAAACATCACAATGTGTGGACACATAATAATATACGAACCGGACACCGAGAGGCTATCATCCATTAAATCGCTGACCGACCCAAAATCAAGATTCAGCATAAGAATACATGATAGCAAAAGATATGATATGCCGGCCGACAAATGCAGCAGATACTGGCATCCATTGATATGTCCCGACATCAACCTTAATCTCGTTGAGGTACCCTACGGCACTATTTCCCACCAAATCACATTATAATTATATCCTTATATAAACTTTTCTTATCTTTGCATTGTAATAGTCGGGAGGTCAATCATTGAGGGATGACTCTATCGGAGCGACCTGTCGAAATAAAACCTGCAATAGATGAAAAAGATTGTTATATTGCCTGCGGCGCTTGCAATTGCACTAAGCGCACATCCACAGGTCAACTCCCCGGCTCCCGACGGTTACAGGACCCGTGGTGAACTGATGTATCGTGACACAAATTATCAAGGAACCATAGACCAGCTGACATCGGCTGCCAACTCACTTTCAACCGGGCTTGCCAAAGAAGAGTCGGATTATATCACCTCGCTAAGTTACCTGCAGTCGGGATTGATTGCCGAGGCGCGAGAGGCTCTTGAAAAGTTTGTAAGCGAATATCCGGCATCGCCCCACCGCCTCAACGCCCGCATGGCAATCGCCGATTGTGATTTTTATGAAGGCAACTACAAGAAGGCGCTTTCGCTCTACCGTGCCATCGACCAAAGCGGGCTCGACCTTGCCTCTCAGGAAAATTATGAATACCGCACCGCATATTGCCGCATGATGCTCGACGACTACGAGAAAGCCCTTCAGGGATTCAGGGCTCTTCAGGGTTCAAGCCGTTATGGAGCCGCGTCGCGCTTTTATCAAGGCTACATCTATTACGCCCAAGGAGCTTATGCCGAGGCTAAAAAATATTTTTCAGGAGTAAACACCCGTACCGAGCCGGGCAACCGTGCGCCCTACTATCTTACTCAGATAGCCTATATAGACCGCGACTATGAAAAAGCCGCCGAGCTTGCGAAAACCCACATGAATGACATCCCGGAATATAAGTCGGAGATGCAGCGCATAGCGGGCGAGTCGCTTTACAATCTCGGAAACGAAGAGGCGGCGATGCCATACATAGCCGAGTACACCGGCGACGTCACCAACCCCAAGCCGTCGGCAATGTACATATTAGGTGTAAGCCAATATAAGGACAATGACTATGAGGCGGCAATCTATACGCTGCAGCCCGTAACTAAATGTGACGATGCGATGGGTCAGTCGGCTTATCTCTATATCGGACAGTCTTATCTGCAGCTCGGCAACCTGAACGCCGCCCTTCTCGCCCTCGAAAAAGCCTATCGCATGGACTATGACAAGAATGTGCAGGAAACGGCGTTCTACAATTATGCCGTGGCAAAGGCAGAGGGAGGAAAGACACCTTTCGGAAGCTCGGTAACCATGTTTGAGGACTTCCTCAGGCGCTATCCTGACTCACGCTACGCTCCCGAGGTGGAGGAATACCTCGTGACCGGCTACATGACCGACAACAATTACGAAAAAGCGCTCGAGTCAATCCAGAAGATACGTCGCCCGTCGGCAAAGATACTTACCGCAAAACAGCGTGTACTCTACACCCTCGGCACCCGAGACCTCGCCTCGGGGCGCGTAAGCCGGGCGATAACCCGGTTCACAGAGGCTAAATCACTTGCCTCACAGAGCAAAGCCATCGCAACCGAGTGTGACCTCTGGCTCGGCGACTGTTATTACCGACAGGGCGAATATCAACGAGCCACACGCGCCTACAACGATTACCTGAAAGCATCAAAGGCAAGTGACGCCAACCGTCCGCTCGCCTATTATGACCGCGGGTATGCCCTCTTTGCCGAAAAACGCTACGGTGACGCACGCGCTGACTTTGAGCGTGTGGTCAAGACACCCGGCAACCTTGACGAGCAGGTCATCGCCGACACCTACAACCGTCTCGGCGACTGCCATTACTACCAGTCAGACTTCAACTCGGCATCGGCAAACTATGACCGCGCCTACTCTCTCAATCCGGAGGCGGGCGACTACGCCCTGTTCCAGAAAGCCATGATGAAGGGACTTGTCAAGAATCATCGCGGCAAGATCGAGTCGCTTGACGACATGATGGAGCGTTATCCCTCGTCAGGACTCGTGCCGGCGGCAATGCTTGAAAAAGCGGAGAGCTATGTCTCGCTTAACCGTCCGGGCGATGCGACAGTAGTCTACGAAGCGCTCGTAAAACGCTATCCCACCACCTCCCAGGGCAGAAACGGCTATCTGCAGCTTGCAATCACACAGCTCGCGCAAGGGAAGACAGAAAAAGCCATCCAGTCATATCAGACCGTGATACGCAATTACCCGACAAGCGAGGAGGCACGCGTTGCCTCCGACGACCTGAAGCGACTCATGGCCGACGAGGGAAGGCTCAACGAATTCAGCCGGTTCATAGCCTCGGTGCCTAACGCGCCGAAGTTTGAGACATCGGAACTCGACGAACTGACATTCCACGCGGCAGAACGCACCTACCTCAACGACAAGAGCAAGACGACAAGGCTCAAAGATTATATCACCCAATATCCCGGAGGCCGTTACGAGACCCAGGCGCTCACCTATCTGTCACAATCAGCGCTTGAATCAGGCAATCCCGCCGAGGCATTAAAATATGCCACGATGCTCACCGACCGCTATCCCGACTCGGAAGCTGCGGAAGACGCGCTCGCCATCAAGGGAAGCGTAGAGTATGACCTCGGCAACGGAGAGGCGGCACTCGCCACATTCAAGCGTCTTGAATCGCGGGCGTCGGCATCACGCAACATTGTCACCGCACGCCTCGGCATATTACGTGTATCGCGCGACATGAACCGTCACTCCGATGTAATCGACATTGCCGACAAACTGTTAAAATCCACAGCCATCGGCACAGCGCAGAAAAACGAAATCATCTACTCCAAGGCTTATGCCCTTTCCCGGTCGGGCAGAGGCGATGAGGCTGTCAAGGAGTGGGAAAAACTCGCCAAAAACACCGATGACCTCTACGGAGCCAAATCAGCCTACTACCTCGGACAGCACTACTTTGACACAGGAGCCACAAAGAAGGCAAAAAGTGCGGTCGAGAAGCTTATCGACTCCAATACGCCTCACAGCTACTGGCTTGCCAGAGGCTACATACTGTTGAGCGACATCTGCAAGAGACAGGGCAGCGACTTCGAGGCTACGGAATATCTCAAAAGCCTCAAGGAAAACTATCCCGGCAATGAGAAAGACATATTCAACATGATTGACGAGCGACTAAAGTAACACCACACTCACGACAATGGCAAAAACAGCATATAACATGGCGGCTCTAATCGCCGCAATCAGCCTATCCCACACGGCAACCGCCGATGACCTCACTAAAGAAATCACGGTGGAGAAAGACATAGTGTTGCAGGAACGCGAAGCACAGAAGCTATCGCTGCTCCCGCAATTCAATCTTCCGGCTATCGAGACTAAAAACCTGAAGTGGACCTACCGTGGCATCGACGCTCCGGTCACCCACGACATCACCCTCCTTCCTCCTGCGGCTTATGAGGCGACGATGGAGAAGTCGCCTTACCGCGGCTATCTTGACGCCGGCTATTTCCCTTTGCTCGAGATAGGCGTATCGGCAGGATACCGCATTGTTGACAAAGAAGCGACTCGCCTCGGAGCATGGCTGCAATATGACGGAAGCAGCTATAAGCGCAATAACCGCGCCGGCGACAAAATCGACATGCGCGACCACACGGCAACAATAGGGCTGAACCTGAGCCACAGCATAGATGGAGCCGGAACTCTTGACGCCCACCTATCCTACAGGCTCGCGTCATTTAACTTCCCCATCATACCCGGCGACGGCGTTTCGCAGGCATCCAACACCATTCTTGCCGGCATCGGATGGCATGGCGCTGCCGGCAATTTCAGCTACAACGCAGCTGTCGATTATGGATTTTTCAACTTCACGGAAGGTCATGACAGAGGTGTAGGCTCACCATCCTTGAAACCTCTGACTGAGAATCACGCGAAAATCAATCTTGGGGGAGCCTATGGATTTGACAACCGTAATTTTGTGGGCGCCGACATAAACACAGCTTTTGCCGGCGCATCAAATACAATAACGACAGCCGCGGGCGGCTCTACCTTTGTCATCGAGCCGAGAGGCAATTACAGCCACGGATATGTCGCCGTCACGCCATATTACCGTCATGCAGGCACCTCCTACTCTATAAAACTCGGTATTCAGCTGTATGACACCTGGGGCGGAGACAATGGTTTCAGAATAGCACCCGACCTGCGTGCCGACTGGCGCTCGGGCGACAAATTTGCCATCTACGCGCGTTTTACCGGAGGCAATCCGTCGCTCAACGACCTGTCGTCACTCTTTACAGCCAACCACTACATAAATCCATCGCTTGCCTATGGTGACAGCCACACCCGCTGGAATGTCGACGCCGGATTCATAATCGGTCCCTTTGCCGGAGCAAGCATCGAGGTTCACGGTGGAGGCGGCAAAGTCAACAATCTCCTGATGCCCACGTTGCTCAACGGTCAGGATTATCTTGCCGGATTTTATCAGCCGGTCGATTTCTCCGACTATCACTATGGCGGAGCGTTCAACTACCGTTACCGCGACCTGTTCGCGATAAGAGTGTCTTATGACGGAGCGCCGCAAGACTATGACAAGGGCAATGCAGCGTGGCTTGACCGCGCAAAGCATGTGGTCGAAGCCAAAGTGACGGTCAATCCTGTCAAAGCCCTCGACCTTGAACTCGGCTACCGGCTCCGCTCCGGACGCTCGACCTACGAAATCTCGCCAAGCGGACTCGGTGTCGCCCAGTTCAGCGAAAATCTCTATACGCGCCGCGTAAAACTCGGTGACGTCAACAATCTGCACTTAGGCGCAGCCTATCAGATAACCCCGGCGTTTACCGTAGGAGTCCGCGTAGAGAACCTCCTTAACGAAAAGTGGGATACATTTTATGGCATACCGTCAAAAGGAGTAAGCGGACTCGCCGGCATCGGATACAAATTCTAATCCAAACACCAACAAATACTAAACCTAATCACCAACACGATGAAACTGACAAAACTCATTGCCACGGCACTTGTGGCAACTTGTGGTGTCATGACACTGCACTCGTCGCCGGTAATACCTCGTGACGAAGCCATGGAACAGCGTATCGAGCAACTCTTGAAGAAAATGACGCTCGAAGAAAAGGTAGGACAGATGGCAGAGCTGACACTCGGTGTGCTCGGCGGTCCGTTTGACCCGGCGACACGCAGCGACTTCACTATCGCTGCCGACTCCCTTGATAAAATCATAGGCAAATATAAGGTAGGCTCAATCCTTAATGTAGCCGACATCGCACTTACGCCCCAAGAATGGTACTCGATAGTATCACAGATTCAGGCTTACTCTATGGAACATCTCGGCATCCCCTGTATCTACGGTCTTGATATGAACCACGGAGCGAGCTACACAATGGGTGCCACTCTGTTTCCTCAGAATATAAACATGGGTGCCACTTTCAACAGAGAGCTTGCCCGCCGCGGAGGTGAAATCACCGCCTACGAGACCCGCGCAAGCGATGTGCCCTGGACTTACAATCCCACCGTCGACCTCGGAAGAGACCCGCGCTGGCCGCGCATATGGGAGAATTATGGCGAAGACGCCTATCTGAGCGCACAGATGGGTAGCGCGACAGTGCTCGGCATGCAGGGTCCCGACCCCAACCATATCGACCGCTACCACATAGCGTCCAATCTCAAGCACTTCATGGGCTATGGCGTGCCGGTAAGCGGAAAAGACCGCACTCACTCCTCGATCAGCGAGCAGGAAATGAGAGAAAAGCACTTCGCTCCCTATCTTGAAGCAATCCGCAACGGAAAGTCGCTGTCGATAATGGTAAACTCCACGACCAACAACGGAATACCGTTTCACGCAAATGCAAAATATCTTACCCAATGGCTCAAGGACGAGCTTGAATGGGACGGCATGATTGTCACCGACTGGGCCGACATCAACAACCTGTACACCCGTGAATATGTTGCTGCCGACAAGAAAGATGCCATACGCCTTGCCATCAATGCCGGCATTGACATGGCGATGGAGCCGTATGACGTGGACTTCTGCACTCTGCTGAAAGAGCTTGTAGAAGAAGGAGAAGTGCCGATGAGCCGCATCAATGACGCATGTGCCCGTATATTAAGATTGAAGATGCGCCTCGGTCTTTTTGAATATCCCGACACGAAATGGACCGACTATCCGCTTTTTGGCTCGAAAGAGTTTGCCGATGCTTCACGCCAGGCAGCAGAAGAGTCTATGGTGTTGCTGAAAAACGACAACTCAATCTTGCCTATAAAAGGAGGCAAACGCATACTCGTCACCGGGCCTAACGCCAACTCCATGCGCTCGCTCAACGGAGGATGGACCTACACCTGGCAGGGACAGTACACCGATAAGATTGCCGAGCAGCACAATACCATCTATGAAAGCCTTACCGAGCGCTTCGGCAAAGAAAACGTAGTGTTTGAGGAAGGTGTGAAATATCTTGACTACCAGTGGGGCGGAAACTTCGGTCCGGAAGATGCGTCAGGAATCTCAAAGGCAGTTGACGCGGCAAAGGATGTAGACATCATTGTCGCCTGCATAGGAGAGACAAGCTATTGCGAGACTCCGGGCAATATCAACGACCTCAACCTCTCTGCCAATCAGATACAGCTCGTAAAAGAGCTTTCAAAAACAGGCAAACCCATAGTGCTTATACTCAATGAAGGACGCCCGCGCCTCATCAGCGAAATCGAGCCTCTTGCATCTGCCGTGGTCGACATCATGCTTCCCGGCAATTACGGGGGCGACGCTCTCGCCTCTCTGCTCTCAGGCGACAAGAACTTCAGCGGCCGACTTCCCATCACTTATCCGAAACACAGCGCGGCTCTCATCACCTACGACTACAAGAAGGGCGAAAGCTCACAGACAATGTCGGGAGCCTATAACTATGACGCCGTGGTTGACGTGCAGTGGATGTTTGGCACCGGATTGAGCTACACCACATTCAAATACTCCAATCTTCGCGTCAACAAGCCGGAATTCAAGGCCGGCGACACACTTATATTCAGTCTTGAGGTGACCAATACCGGAAGTGTGGCAGGCAAGGAGAGTGTGCTTCTCTATTCAAGCGACCTCGTTGCCTCTACATCACCCGATGTGCGCCGACTTCGCCAGTTTGAAAAAATTGACCTGCAGCCCGGAGAGACAAAGACAGTAAATCTCAGCGTACCTGCCAACGACCTCGCATTTGTCGGCTACGATGAAAAGTGGGTGCTTGAAAAAGGTGATTTCCGCATTCAGGTAGGCGACCAGGTAATCAATGTCCGCGCTACCGAGACTAAGAAATGGGACACACCCAACCGCGACTAAACAATCAACCGTCATAAATGAGAAAAAGGAGGGAATTTCCCTCCTTTTTCATTTATGACCGGCAAGCCGGTCAATCATCAATATTCGATTCAATAACACTTATATACGATTATACGGTCGTTTACTAAATATAATATTCTATGAGATTCACAATCCCTGCACGCAAAGCATATTGTGTGGCTTCATGCACAGTGCTTATCTCAAGTTTTCGGAATATGTTTTTCTTATGAGTCACGATTGTGTGTACACTTGAGCATCTTGCCTCAGCAATCTCCTTTGCAGTCAATCCGCGGGCGAGCGCCTTCAATATCTCAATCTCCGTATTGGTGAGCGGCGACGCGTCTTCCTTATTACCGTGACGCGCTATTATATCTGCGACATGGCTTCTTACATTTTTGCCTGCAAGGGTTGACTCTACCGCATGATTCAGCTCGTCAATATCAGCCGTCTTTTCAACAAAACTCACCCTGTCGCAATCACTCAGCCGCCTTACAAAACCGGGATTGAACTCTGACGACCACATAACCCAGCGAGCCCCGCTGAAACGTGACATCATAATCAGGAGGGAGTCCACACTACCAATGTCAAAGATAGCATAATCGAGCCATACAACCACATCCCGCCGTAGCATCAGTGCATCGACAAGCTCAGCCTTACTGTCGACACAGACCATATCGACATTACGCCCTTCCATAAGAGCGACAAGCCCGATACGTGTCACCGCCTGACGGTCGGCGATAATTACAGCAGCGGCATCCACTCCATCCATATTTTCTTCACTCCGGCCTAAAGCGGATACTCGTCAAAGGCATACAACACGGTAGACAGATAGCGTTCGCCCGTGTCAGGCAGAACCGCGACGATGGTCTTGCCCTCGTTTTCTTTACGTGAAGCAATCTCCAGTGCCGCATACAACGCCGCTCCCGATGAAATGCCCACCAGCAGGCCCTCCTCCTTAGCCAAGAGCCGTGACGAGCGTATGGCATCGTCATCGTTCACCTTTATAACTTCGTCGATTAAAGAGCTGTCGTAGTTTGCCGGCACAAAACCTGCGCCTATTCCCTGTATTTTATGCGCCCCGGCCTTTTCACCGGAGATAACGGCAGAACCGGCAGGTTCCACGGCGACAGCCTTTACCGACGGTTTTAGCTCTTTCAGCCGCCGTGTAGTGCCACAAAGCGTACCGCCCGTGCCCACACCGGTTACGAAATAATCGATATCACCGTCAGTGTCACGCCATATTTCCTCCGCAGTAGTCATATAATGAGCCTCCGGATTTGCAGAATTTTCAAATTGCTGCGGTATATAAGCCCCGGGGATTTCCGCTTTCAGCTCGGCAGCCTTTCTGATAGCTCCGCTCATTCCCTCGCTGCCCGGGGTAAGGACAAGGTTTGCGCCCAACGCCTTGAGAAGACTCTGGCGCTCAACGCTCATGGTGTCGGGCATCGTCAATATAAGCTTATACCCCTTGACCGCGGCTACCCAGGCAAGACCGATACCGGTGTTTCCACTCGTAGGCTCGATTATAGTGGCACCCGGAAGCAACAGTCCTTCCTTCTCGGCATTTTCAATCATAGCGAAAGCTATGCGGTCTTTGACACTGCCACCGGGATTGAAATATTCAATTTTGACAAGGACACGCGCGTGAAGATGCCTTTTATTTTCAATATTGCTGACTTCCAGCAACGGTGTGTTGCCTATAAGTTCGGTAAGAGACTTGTAAATCTTAGCCATAATAATTCTGTTGGTTGTTGATTTTGCAAAAATAGCAATGAAACAATTAAGATACAATACCATAAACATGGTAAAGACATCAAATTGTTCAACAACACGTAAGAGATATTATTTTGCGAGGCTCAAGAAATATGTGTCATATATGACTGACCGACCGCCAAACTCCTCTTTATGGGCAACCATGCCGGCATTAAGATAGCGTCCGCCATCTTCATTGGATGTCCCGAAGTCAAAATATGCCGCATCGGTAATCCTGTTGAAAATTATGTCATGGTATATTACGTCGGTAGCGTAAATCGCCTTGCCCTCAGGCGTACATGCCGCATATTGCAGATGCAGCACATCGTTACACACATAAATAACCGCACCGGCAACGATTTCGCCTTCATGACGCGCGATGAAAAAACGTATCTCCGACGGAAATTGAGCGTGAAGCGACTCGAGTTCTTCAGCAGTGTGGACAGGAACAGTGTTATGACGCACACGCCTGTCATCTACTATAATCTGCCAGAACAGGTTCACGTCATCCACCTCTTCTACCGAGATACCAAACCGCCGCTGCCGCTTTGCCGCACGTTTCCCGAGGCGGCTTGAAGCCACAGGTCTACGCATGTCAATTGCCGTCGCAAGATTACGGACGGTCAACTGCGCGTCGTTGCGAAACAACGCGTATAAATCCTCGTCGGCGAGAATGCGATGATATATGTGAGGTACAGGTTTATAGACAAGTCCGGAAAATCCTTGACTGCGACAGTATCGGGTCACCGCATCCAACCATACAAGGGGATCGACACCTGAAGTGCGCTCAGTCATCACAAAACCGCCATAAGTCAGTCCTGCATGGGATGACAGCACATCTCCCTTTACTGTCGCAGGCAGAAGCGAGACAAGCTCTCCGCTGTCATCATACAGCATCAGCGAATGGTCGGGGAAGCGGTCGGCATGATAGTCCATATAACCGCGTTGAAGCAGAAAGGTGACATTCTTGGATTTACCGACAAATTCATCCCATATCGTCCTGTCGGCAGGAGTGTAACGCTCAACCCTCATCAGAGCATCATCTTATATATCTCAGCCGTGTCGGCAGGCGAAAGTTTCACATAAGAGCCGACAGGATTGCCCTTGTGTTCATGTAGTTTTGCCACAAGACGCTCAATATCGGGAGAGTCGACGCCAAGCTCTCTGAGAGTAACAGGCATCCCTATGCTCTGGTAAAACTCTTTCAGTCTACTTATGCCCTCTTCTGCTATCTCGGTCTCAGTGAGATTGTCGGGCGACACACCCATGACACGTATCGCGAACTGCGCCACCTTAGCCGGATTGGTGCGGCTCACATAACTCATCCATGCCGGATTAACGACAGCAAGACCGGCACCGTGGGCCACATCATATATGGCGCTTAATTCATGTTCCATAAAATGTGAGGCCCAATCCTCAGCCCTGCCGGTGCCACAAAGCCCGTTATGGGCAAGCGTCGAGCTCCACATGATATTGGCTCTCGCCTCATAATCATAAGGATCAGCCATTATCTTACGCGCTTCATTAATTATAGCGGTAAGAAGTCCTTCAGCCAGCCTGTCAGTAGTCTCACAATCAGGAGTGTTTGAGAAGTAGCGTTCAAAAATGTGAGCCATCATGTCAACAATGCCGCAACCGGTCTGATATTGAGGCAATGTAAATGTAAGCTCCGGATTCATCACTGCAAATCGCGGGCGCAATGCACTCTCTGTGCGCAGACTGAGCTTTATCAGTCCAGCTTTCTTTGTAATGACCGAATTGCCCGAGCCCTCGCTGCCGGCGGCGGGAATCGTCAGGACAACACCCACCGGCAAAGCCTTCTCGACAACTTTTTTACCACAATAGAAGTCCCAGAAGTCACCGTCATAAGGCACTCCGCAGGCAATCGCCTTTGCTGTGTCGATAACCGAGCCGCCGCCCACTGCAAGCAGGAAGTCTATCTTATGGTCACGAACCATATCGATGCCTTCATACACACGGTCGTCGGTAGGATTAGGGCATATACCGCCCATCTCTTCCCACATCACTCCCGCTTCATCAAGCGATTTCTTGACACGGTCGAGCAATCCGCTACGCACTACCGAGCCTCCTCCATATACAAGAAGCACGCGGTTGCCTCCAAACTGCTTTACAAGATTTCCGGTCAAGGATTCAGTGTCGCGCCCGAACACAAATTTTGTCGGACTCCAGAATGTGAAGTTGTCCATAATTGTTATATATCTAAAAAAACAATGCATAATCCATGACCACATCAAATATGGTCATGAACCATGCACTGCAGGTTATCATTAACGGCGGTTGCCCTTCTGGCGTTTCTGCTGTTCACGCAACGCAGCCTGCTGCTGGCGCTGTGCCTCTTCAAGACGAGCCATGAAACCTGATTTCTTACGCGGCTTCTTGGCAGCCTCCGCCATCTTGGCACGCATCTTCTCTTCGCTTACGACATGACGGAACACATAAGTCTGTATAATCGTGATAAGAAGCGACAGGAAGTAGTAATAGCTAAGTCCGGCGGCATAGTTGTTGAAGAACACAAGGAACATCAAAGGCATCAGATACATCATCCATTTCATACCCGGCATGGCATTGCTCGAAGCCTGGCTTGCCATGGTAATCTTTGTATAGATAATGTTGGTCACTGTCATGAGAAGACAGAAAAGCGACAGATGATTGCCAAAATATTCAGTCACCAGAGGAATATGTCCGGTCCATGAGATTATCGCATCGGGAGCCGACAGGTCTTTCGCCCAAAGGAACGACTCGCCGCGCAACTCTATACATGACGGGAAGAAGGTGAACATCGCGATAAGCACAGGCATCTGCAGTAACATCGGCAGACATCCCGCCATAGGATTGGCTCCGGCACGCGAATAGAGCTCCATCGTCTTCTGCTGGCGCGTCATGGCATTTTCCTGTCCGGGATATTTCTCGTTGATAGCCTGAATTTCCGGATTAAGAAGACGCATCTTTGCCTGCGACATGTAGCTCTTATAGGTGAACGGGAATATAATCAGCTTTATAAATATAGTAAGCAAGAGAATTATTATTCCGTAGTTGGTAAACCACTTGCCGAGTATCTCAAACACCGGGATGATAATCCATGTATTAATCCAGCGGAACAATGTCCATCCAAGCGGCACAAGACGGGTAAGCTCAAGGTCGTCACCGGGCTGCAGATTGTCAGACAGAGAGGAGAGCATCGGATATAGATTCGGGCCTACAAAAATGTCAAATGATGCAGGATTGGACTCCGATGCAGAGTAGTCTACAGTCGCCACGGCATCCATCTCTTTCAGATAGTCGGGGTCGAGCTTGTCAAGCACCTGCGACTTCAGGTCGGCGCGGTTAAAATGGTTCTTGGCAATAAACGCCATTGAGAAGAACTGGTTTTTAAAGCCAATCCACTTTATGCGCTCGTTGACCTCCTCATCGTCATTTTTAGCCTCGCTGAGGTTTTCCACATCACCGCCGGCATATTTGTAATATATCGCGGAGTTGCGCTCCTCAAACATGCGTCCTTTCTCCTGACGGGTCATCTTCTGATGCCAGAGGAAATCCATAGTCACCACGCTTGAGGGGATGACCGACTCCATGCCTTTCTGAACCACGTCAAGCTTTACTATATAGCTGTCAGGGACAAGCGTATAGCGCAACCCGAAGGAAGCACCGCCGCCAAGGTCAAGGCTCATCAATACGGTAGAGTCACTTTCCTGTACAGGATTAAAATAAAAGTCACGGGTGTCAAACTCGCGGTCGGAAGAGTTCAATATAAATGAATAGCTGTCATTGTCAGGAGTGCAGACAACCACATTGCCGCCGCGATAAGAGTCATATTTTTTAAGCTCGGCACGCGCAATCGCTCCACCCTTACTTGACAGGTCGATCGAGACAAGCTCGTTTTCAAGCTTTACTTTTGTATCGCTTCCATGAAGATAGCGGGCAAAGCCACGATACTGTGACAGGTCACGCAGCTTCGACTTTACCGCAGCAATAGCCTTGTTCATCACCGGAGCCGGAGGCAGCTGCACCGAGCTCAGTTCAGGCGTCAGCAGGTAATTTATGTTTATCTGAGTAGTGTCTACCTTAACGTAACCTTGAATGTTTCTGCCGTCGGAAGAGAGGCTCATATCAGTTGTGGTAAACATGGCGCGTCCGGTTGAGTCGGCGACTCCATACTGCTTGATAGCTCCGGCGAGCATGTTGTACTCAGCCTGGGTAAGGCTGTCGGCAGGCGATGCAAGCTCATTGTCGGTTATCGCTTTCTCTTCTCCTGAGGTAAGCTGTTCCTGAGGCATCGGGCTATTTGGGTCGACTTCTGGCTTATTAAGCCACATGAAGCCGAGGATGACTGCTCCCATAAGGAGGAGTCCGAGCATCGTATTTTTATCCATTATTTCTGTTTATCGTGTTTATATGTGATTGCAGCTTTAATAAAGTCAAGGAATATGGGATTGGGACTGAGCACTGTCGAGGAGTATTCAGGATGATACTGTGTGCCGATAAACCAGCGGTGGTCAGGCAGCTCAACGACTTCCACAAGATGAGTGTCAGGGTTCTCTCCGACACATCTCATTCCTGCCGCCTCAAAGCGCTCACGGTAATCGTTGTTAAACTCAAAGCGATGGCGGTGACGCTCTTTGACCTCGGTGCTGCCATAGGCCGCCGCTGCCCGTGAACCGGGAGCGAGCACACAATCATAAGCCCCGAGACGCATCGTGCCTCCCTTTTCCGTAACCGACTTCTGCTCGTCCATAAGGTCAATGACATTATGAGGAGTGGTGGTGTCCATTTCGGTGGAGTTGGCATCAGCAAGACCAAGCACATTGCGCGCAAACTCAATCACCATGCACTGCATGCCAAGACAGATGCCGAATGTCGGTACATCATGCTCGCGACACCATTTCAGCGCGACAAACTTGCCGTCAATGCCACGGTGTCCAAAACCGGGGGCGATAATCACTCCATCCATCCCTGAAAGCTTTTCATTGACATTGTCGTCGTTAAGCTTTTCGGAATGGACATATACCAGGTTGAGTTTATGGTCATTGTATGTCGCCGCCTGAAAGAGCGATTCATTGATTGACTTGTAGGCATCCTGAAGCTCGACATACTTCCCGACGAGACCTATAGTCACCGTCTCCTCGGCTTTATCCATGTGGTCAAGAAATTTAAGCCATGAAGACATGTCGGGCTCGCCTTCGACAGGCACCCCGGTCTTGCGCAACACGATCTCGTCAAGGTGCTGCTCATGCATCTTTAACGGCACCTGATAAATCGAGGGCACATCGGGCGACTGGATTACCGCGTCGGGCGACACATTACAGAACTGCGCGATCTTGCGGCGCATGTCGGCGGGTATATCATGTTCGGTGCGCAACACCAGTATGTCGGGCTGTATACCCACCTCCTGCAATTGCTTTACCGAGTGCTGGGTAGGCTTTGTCTTCAGCTCCTTTGCCGCGCGTATATAAGGCACATAGGTCAAGTGAATGCAAAGAGCATTCTGCCCCATCTCCCATCGAAGCTGCCTGACAGCTTCCAGATAAGGCAACGACTCGATGTCACCGACAGTTCCGCCGATTTCAGTGATTACATAGTCAAATTTTCCTGTGTTACCGAGCAGCTTGACATTACGCTTTATCTCATCGGTCACGTGAGGGATTATCTGCACAGTCTTGCCAAGATAGTCGCCCCTGCGCTCCTTGTCTATGACACTCTGATAGATGCGCCCTGTGGTGACGTTGTTGGCTCGTGTAGTCGGGACATTTGTAAAGCGCTCGTAATGACCGAGGTCCAGGTCGGCTTCATGTCCGTCGACGGTGACATAACACTCGCCGTGTTCATAGGGGTTAAGAGTTCCCGGATCGATGTTGATATACGGGTCAAACTTCTGGATGGTAACACGCAGACCGCGAGCTTTAAGCAAGCAGGCAAGCGAAGAGGAGATAATTCCTTTTCCTAAGGATGACACAACTCCTCCGGTCACAAAGATATATTTTGTTTCCACGCCGGTTGGTTATTTTTATCAAGCCGCAAAGTTACATAAATTAATCCACAATCTGAAATAAATTTAGCAGCCGGCTTCAGAATGGTGTATCAGGCAAGACGACTTGCTAAAAAGACAAGGGCGGCAACACCGTCATGGTGTCTCCGCCCCGTCACATTAATTTTTTTTATTCTTACTTCGATTCGGGAGGAGTTATGCCTTCCTGAGTGGCACGCTTCTCCATGCGCTCGATACGCTTGTCAAGGTCGGGGTGAGAAGAAAACAGCTGGTTGATTTTGCTGTCCTTCTGTGCGCCCGCTTCTTCCTGAAGGGCTTTAAGCTTCTTGAATGAAAGAGCCATTGCCCAGGGGTTCTTGCCGTGGCTCTTGAGAAATTCGTAGCCGTAGTCGTCGGCATCCTTCTCCTGCTTCTGAGAGTAAGTGGCTCCGGCAAGAGCTTCACCGAGGTCGCCAAGCTGAGAGTCGGTCAAGGCTGCGGCTGTGCCGTTGGTAGCGCCGATTCCGTCTTTCAGAGCTGAAGTAAGCAGCGACTGCTTGAATGCCTTCTTTGAATCATGGTGAGCCACATGACCGATCTCGTGACCGATTACGCCAAGCAGCTCCTCATCGCTCATGATGTCCATCAGTGCGGCAAATACACGCACACTGCCGTCGGCACATGCGAAAGCGTTTACGTCAACCACCCAATACACCTTGAAGTTCAAGGGTATGCCTTCCACAGAGGTAAGCCCCTTTGTGAGGCTGTCAAGACGCTGTGTATAAGGATGGTCAGGCTCACACACCTTATTGTGGGTATCCATCCAGTCGATATACTCCTTTACATAAGCGGTCATCTGTGCATCGGTAAGAGTCACAGCCTGGGCAGCCTTGGTAGCGGCGCCAACCGCCTTTTTCAGATTAAATTGTGCCATAGCGGGAAAAGACACCGCAAGGCAGCACACAATAGCAAAAAACTTTACAATTCGATTCATGATTTTACTAAAAAATAATGTTGCAAAGAGAAATGTTTTTATAAATCAGTTGCAAAGAAAACTAAAATTATGCTAACCGCAAAATTATCATGCCACCTCTCCATGAGTTTAACAATTTGGCATCGACCGGTGTTATAGGATAAACGACTAATACATATATAGCTATGACACGAATAAAGCTTGGCACAACGTCTCTGCATGTGACCTATACCGACGACGAACTGAAGACAAAAGTAATCGGATACCTACGCTCCTGCGATGACGGTGTAGGATTCCGGGACATTTGCGACAATATACTGACACTGGCCGAAGATGACGGAAAGCTGTCGCGCGACGGCTCGGAACAGTATCAGTGGGAAGAGCTTGACCGGAGCGACATACTCAGAATTGACGCTATCCTTAACGATGCGATAACCGACCGCGTGATAATGATAGATTTCAACACCACCCATTATCAGGCAACCGACACCTACTTCATTGCAAGGCAATGACAATAATGACAACACACTATATAATCAATTAATAATATTTAATCGCAACCTTTACATGAACAAGATCGTAATTATGGGAGCCACCTCCGGCATAGGGCTGCACCTTGCAGAGACCTATGCGGCTATGGGGTGGAAGGTCGGCGTCGCCGGCAGAAAAGAAGTCCCGATGAAAAAGCTGAAAGAGATGTTTCCCGAACAGATTGAATGGGAGAAAATTGACATCAATAAAAATGAAGCGCCTCAAAAGCTCCTCGGACTTATCAGAAAGCTTGGCGGGATGGACGTATATCTCCACACAGCAGGCGTAGGTTATGAAAATCCCGAACTTGACACCGAAAAGGACATAGCCACCGTGGAGACCAATGTGGTCGGCTATACCCGCATGCTTGACACCGTATATCGCTTTTTCCGCAAGATGAGCGAGAAGGGCATCGACGGTCACATAGCCGTAATATCATCAGTCGCAGGTACAAAGGGCATCGGAAAGCTCGCAAGCTACTCGGCATCAAAGAAATATCAATCCACCTATCTTGAAGCGCTCGAACAGCTCGCCCACAGCGAAGGCGTGGATGTCGCGTTTACCGATATTCGTCCCGGATGGGTGCGCACCCCGTTGCTTGACAATGACCGCATATATCCGATGACGATGGAAGAGGAGAAAGTTGTGCCGTTAATCATAAAGGCAATCAAGAAGCGCTCGCGCATAGCTATCGTCGACTGGCGATGGGCCACGGCAGTGGCATTCTGGAGGCTCATACCCGGATTCCTATGGATAAGGATTCCGCTCTCAATTTCCCGTGAGGCAAGCCCGGAGCAGACCGAAATTGACGCCGAACTCGCAGAGAACTGACGACAACTGATATAATAAAAGCCGGCTTACATCCGTTATGACTAAGTAATGGATGTAAGCCGCACATATAAATTTCTTGCAATAATGATTCTGTCGCTGTTTACAGCGGCAGCGCCTGCCCATGCGCAACAGCGTAACGACAAACTGCTTAACCGTCCCTATTCCGACCTGCGCCCCTGGCATCTCGGATTTTCAATCGGCGTCCACACCCAGGACCTGCAGTTTACCCACAACGGCTTTGTCACTGAAAACGGCGAGACATGGTTTATGGAACAGCCCGATTTCTCACCGGGATTCTGCGTCAACGGACTTTTTGATTTAAGGCTCAACTCATATTTCAGCCTCAGGTTTACTCCCGGCATGTATTTCGGCAACCGGTTAATCAGGATGCGCGACACGACCGGCGGCGGAGTTCAGCAGCACAACCTCAAGACCAACCTTGTGGTAATACCGATCGACATTAAATTTGCGGCACAGCGCTACCACAACTCGCGTCCTTACCTCATTGCCGGAGCCATGGTGACATTTGACGTGTCAAAGCGTCGTCCTCGCGACCTGTTACAGCTGAAAAGCACCGACTTTCTGCTTACGGCAGGATTTGGCTGCGACTTCTACCTGCCATTTTTCAAGTTGTGTCCCGAAGTCAAATTCTGCTTCGGGCTGACCGACGTGATAAAGCATGACCGTCCTGATTTTGTCGACGACCCTGACGGATTCAAGTTTACCCAATCATTAAAAAAGGCAACCACACAGATGGTCGTGCTTACATTTTATTTTGAATGACATAACCGATGGCAAGACTACACCACATACTGCTGTTTATAATAATCGCCATAGCAATGATATTGCCCGGGCGGGCATCGGCACAGGTCGACGCCCAGTTCACGCAGTATTATGAAGTGCCATCCTACTATAACGCCGGAGCTATCGGAACATCTGACTTCGTAAGGCTTCGCGGCGGCTCACGCCTGCAGTGGGTAGGCATCCCTAAAGCGCCGAAGACATTTCTTGTCACGGGCGACATGCCCTTCAAGCTTCTGGAAAAGCGTTTCGGAGTAGGTCTTGTGTTGCAGCAGGAGAGCATGGGTCTTTACAAAAACATGACCATTGGCGCACAGGCAGCCTACAAGCTTAAACTATTCAAAGGAGAGCTCAGCATAGGCCTGCAGCTCGGATTTATCGATGAGTCATTCAAGGGGTCGGAAGTAATCCTGCCCGACGGCGACGACTACCATCAAGGCACCGACGAGGGCATCCCCACCACCGATGTCCACGGCACATCATTTGACCTCGGACTCGGAGTATGGTACACCCACCGCTATTTCTGGGCGGGACTTTCGGCAACCCATATCAACGAGCCCTCGATCACCATGTCGACCGACGGCACTGACGGCAAAGAATATGAATTCAAGGCGGGACGCGTGGTTTATTTCGTCGCCGGCGGCAATATTCCTATAAAAAACACGTTATTTGAAATACAACCGTCATTTCTTGTGAAAAGCGACTTCACGTTCACTACCGGCGAGGTCACGGCGAGAGTGCGTTACAACAAGTTTCTCACCGCCGGACTCGGCTATCGGCTTAACGATGCCATTTCGCTGATACTGGGTGCTGAATTTAAAAACTTTTTTCTGGGCTACAGCTACGATTACGCCACTTCAGCCATATCGAGAGCCAGTAACGGAAGCCACGAGATATGGGCGGGCTACCGGTTGAAACTCGACCTTGGAGAGAAAAACAAGCATAAGCATAAAAGCATACGCATAATGTAACCAATCAATATGAGAAAAGATCTGAAACATCTGTTTATGACCATATTCGCCTGCGCCATGCTGGCGTCATGCGCCGTAGGAGGCAGGAGCAGTTCGGGTGGAGAAGTGACCGGCGTAGGCGGCACATCCTGGACCGAGCCGACACCTTACGGAATGGTTCTCATTGACCGCGGCTCCATGAAAGTGGGACCGTCACAAGCCGACAGCGCGTGGAATCTCCGTGCCGATGCCCGTGGCATCTCGGTCGACGGATTCTGGATGGACGAGACCGAAATCACCAACAGCAAATACAAGCAATTTGTATTCTGGGTAAGGGACTCTATTATCCGCGAACGCCTCGCCGACCCTGCCTATGGCGGCAATGAAGCCTATAAAATAGAAGAAGACAGGGAAGGAAACCCTATCGGCCCGTATCTTAACTGGAACAAGCCGATACCCTGGCGCAATCCCGGCGAAGACGAAGCGCGGGCTATCGAAAGCCTGTACCGTGTCAATCCTATCACAGGTGTAAAGGAGCTTGACCCGGAGCAGTTGACTTACCGATATGAAGTGTATAACCACACAGAAGCGGCAAAGCGCAAAAACCGCCTGAACCCGGCACGTCGCGAATACAATACCGACAAACCTGTGCCAACCGACCTCCCCGTCATATCAAAAGACACAGCCTATATAAATGACGAGGGTGAGATTGTGCGCGAGACCATCACACGCGCCCTGACCGGCGACTACGACTTCCTCAACACATACATTGTCAATGTCTATCCCGACACCACCGCATGGATAAACGACTTTGACAACGCTTACAACGAGCCTTATGTGAGACTCTATTTCTCCCACGGAGGCTACAGCGACTATCCTGTCGTAGGAGTAAGCTGGGAACAGGCCAACGCGTTCAGCAACTGGCGCACCGACTTCCTGCGCAGGTCGCTCGGCAAAGACGGCATATATATCGAGCCTTACCGTCTCCCGACAGAAGCGGAATGGGAGTATGCCGCACGTGCCGGTAAAGACGAGAACATGTATCCCTGGGACGGCGAGCTTCCGCTCACGGAAGATAAAGGATGCTTCTACGCCAACTTCAAGCCAGCTGAGGGAAACTATGTCAGAGACGGTCACATAATCACGTCACGTGTCGGGACTTACGCGCCAAACGACTTCGGTCTATACGACATGGCGGGAAATGTCAGCGAGTGGACCTCCACAGCCTATACGGAAAGTGTAGGCAAGCTTACGAGCGACCTGAATCCGGAATACCGCTATGACGCGGCGGTAGAAGACCCCTACCGCATGAAACGCAAGATTGTCAGAGGCGGTTCGTGGAAAGATGTCGCCCACAACGTAAGAAGCGACATACGCATGTGGGAATATCAGAATGAACAGCGAAGCTATATCGGATTCCGCAACGTCAGGACCCAGATAGGCTTTGCCAAAGGACAGAAGAAATAAAAACCTTATACTTACTACCAATCAAGAGCAATGGGAAAAATCAAAAGATATAAGAACAGTGTCGAACGCTTCCTCTCGGGAGAGAAGGGACAGCGCTTCTTCAACTTCGCCTATTCAATCGGTGCCGCAATCGTGATATGGGGTGCCCTTTTCAAGATACTCCACCTGCCCGGCGGCAACATGCTGCTGTCAATCGGTATGGGTACAGAGGTGCTTATGTTTATCCTTACAGCCTTTGACCGTCCTCCGCGCGAGTATCATTGGGAAGAGGTGTTTCCGGTGCTTTCTTCCAAAAATCCTGAAGACCGTCCCGAATTTAACGGCGGCGGCGTATTCCCCGGCATGACTACGGGCACTCCGGCAGTGCAGCAGAGCGGAGCGCAACTGCCTCCACGGTCGGCGGCAGAGCTACTGATTCCTGACGACGCGACCCCCTCGGAACGCTACGTGGCTCAGATGTCGGCACTGTCAGAACAGATGGATCAGCTCCGCAAGACCACCGAATCACTCAACCACGTCTCGGAGGTGCTTCTTGAGTCTTACCGCGCTATCACCGAAAACTCCGAAAACATCACACGCAGTTCAAGCGGATATGTTGAAGAAATGCAGTCGCTCAACCGCAATATCGCGGGACTCAACACAATATATGAAATCCAGCTGAAGAGCGTAAGCTCCCAGCTCGACTCGATCGACCGCGTAAACAAGGGCATCAAAGACATCCGCGACATGTATGAGAAGTCGTCGGCTATGAGCGAGCGCTACTGTGAAGAGACCGAGAAGATGGCTCGCTACATGCAGCAGCTCAATCAGGTATATGAGAAGATGCTCCATGCAATGACAATCAACATGTATCGCCCGATGGGAGGAATGCCCGAGGGAACCACTGTTTCAAACGAGGTAAATGGGAAGTAACAATACACGCGGACTATCACCACGCCAAAAGATGATTAACCTCATGTACATCGTCTTGACGGCGATGCTTGCACTTAATGTGTCAAGCGATGTGCTGGAAGGGTTCAGTCAGGTGGAAGACGGTCTTTCGCGATCCAACAAAAATATTTCGGAGCGCAACGAGGCGCTCTACCGGCGCCTGGAAGCTTTCAACGAGCAGAATCCGGGCAAGGGAGGCATATGGTATGACAAGGCTACCGATGTGCGCAATACAACCGGACGCCTCTACCAGCTGATTGACTCCCTGAAACTTGCGATAGCAGTGCGTGCCGACGGCAAAAAGGCCGATGTAAAAAACATCCTCAATCAAGACGATCTTGAAGCCGCCTCTGTAGTAATGCTCGGAGCAGTTTCTCCCAAGGGGAAGCATCTGAAAAAAGAGGTTCAGGGCTACACGGAGTATATCGCATCATTCATGACCGACTCGGTTAAAAGCGACAATATACGCAAAGCGCTTTCTACCGCCGACATTACGAGAAAGGGCACGGTGATACCTGTGTCATGGGAAGAGGCTATGTTTGACAACAAGCCGGTAGTCGCCGCAATCACGCTTCTTACCAAGCTGCAAAGCGACATCCGCTATGCCGAAGGTGAGGCTCTCGCCACGCTCCTGTCCAATGTCGACGCCGGCGACGTGAGAGTCAACGAGCTTAACGCATTTGTAATCCCGCAATCACGCAATGTGATGAGAGGCAGCAAATACTCCGCCAATATCGTGCTTGCCGCCGTCGACACTACACAGCGCCCGGCGATATACATCAACGGCAAGCAGCTCGAAAACGACCACGGACTATTTGAAACGATTGCCGGAGCAACAGGCACATTTGACTACAAAGGCTACCTCGAAGTGCCTCATGGCGATGGCTCGGTAACTCGCCATGATTTCTCGTCAAGCTACACGGTGATTGAGCCTACCGCCACCATCTCAGCGATAATGATGAATGTGCTGTATGCCGGCATCGACAATCCGATGAGCATCTCTGTCCCGGGAGTGGCGCCCGGAGCTATCTCCGCAACCATGACCAACGGAAGCCTTACCCGTCACGGCGACTCATGGGTGGCGCGTCCTGCAAAGGTAGGCGCTGAAGCAGTGGTGACCGTATCGGCAAATATCGACGGACGCCAGCAGACTGTGGCATCAACCACATTCCGTGTAAGAAAGCTGCCCGACCCCACTCCCTACATCGCGTTTACCGACCAGAACGGTCATCAGGAGCGCTACAAAGGCTCAAAACCGTTTGCCAAGACACTTCTCCTCGCAGCTCCCGGCATCGAGGCGGCAATCGACGACGACCTGCTTAACGTGAGCTATAAGGTACTCAGCTTTGAAACCGTGTTTTTCGACTCAATGGGCAATGCCATCCCCGAGGTATCGGCAGGCTCCCAGTTCTCACAGCGCCAGAAAGACTCTTTCCGCAGGCTGTCACGAGGAAAACGCTTTTACATCTCACGCGTCAGGGCTGTGGGTCCCGACGGCATAGAGCGCGACCTCGCCCCTATGGAGGTAATTGTTAACTAAGCATCAAAACAAATTGTCATGAGACTTTTACGACATATCATTTTCACGATAGCTGCAATCTCAGTGACTGCATCAGCCTTGGCACAGCAGTCGTCAAGCTCTTCGGTAGTGCGCAAAGGCGGCAGAGACGCCAAGAAAGAGACTACCGAAAAATCGGCACGCGTCACTGACCGAATGCAACAGTTTTTCAACGAGCCTGAGCGCAGCGATGCTGACGCGCAGTGGATGAAAATCGTCTACAGGCAGATTGACCTTGACAAGGTGAAAAATGCACCGCTCTACTACCCCGAGGAGGTAATCGACGGTCAGGAAAACCTGTTTCGCATAATTCTCCGTCTCCTTGCCGACGGAGAGGTAAACGCCTACGAGTATCTTGACGGAAGAGAGGTGTTCACCGACCAGTACAAAGTCAATGTGCGCGACATGCTTGACCGCTTCCACATCCTCTATACCGACGCGAAAGGCTCGACAGAGAAAAATCCCAAGTTTAACATCGAGGAGAGCGACGTGCCCGCCAATGAAGTGCTCACATATTACCTCCTTGAGCGCTGGGAAGTAGACAAGCGCTCCAACCGCATGCGCACCACCGTCGAGGCGATATGCCCTGTGTTGCACCGTTCGGGCGATTTCGGCGGCGAAGCTGTCAAGTATCCGATGTTCTGGATAAAGATGGACGCGCTCCGCCCCTATCTTACCCAGCAGTCCATATTTGTCGATGACGACAATAACCTCGCCAAATACAACTACGACGATTTCTTCCAGCTGTCGCTCTACGAAGGCGACATATACAAGACCCGCAACCTTCGCAATAAGTCGATGATGCAGCTTTATCCTGATCCCGACTCTTTGAAACACGCCCAGGACAGCATCCAGAATTATCTCGTCAATTATGAGAAAAAGATGTGGGTGCCTACTCGCGAAGAGATAATCGCACAGCGTGAAGAGCGCGAGCGCATAGCTGCCGGCGACACAATCGCGACACGCGAGGACAACGCTACCGCCAAGAAGAGCCCCGCCAGGTCGTCAAGGGCAAGAAAAGCCACAAAGACAAAAGCCCCGAAAGCAAAAAAAGTAAAGGAGGCAAAGCCGAAAGCGTCGTCATCAAGCTCAGCGACAAGATCAGTGCGCCGCCGCAAGTAACCACAAATCTGAACAAATAATTAAATACCCATTAAACAACAAATTATGGCAAACAACAAAACAAAATGCGCATAATTCTTTGTTTATCGTTGAAATATATATAAATTTGGGGTGCAATATCTTTTTTTGAAGATATTGCACTTTTACATATAAGCTCAAGCGCCTCTGAATCACCACCTCGGAATGTAACGAGCTAAAACAATACACATTGAGAACGTGCCTTACGGTGCGGACTTTCTCATAGTGTATTTAGGCTTGTGGTGAGCCAAGAGGCGTATGACGAAAGTCTGCGCTTTTGTTTTATTGGCAAGTGTGCATACCAAGTCAAACGACATGATGGCAATAATGCACAAAACCAATAATAAACCAACAAGACAACATGAAAAAAGTATTTTCGCTAATGTTGCTACTCGCAACTATGGTCACGTTCACCGCTTGTGGCGATGATGAGCCTGACAACACCAATTTATCACAGACATCCTACACAATGTATCATGAGGGCACTCAAGTCATCGAAGGGAACAATCTGTCAGATATATCATGGCAATCAGATAATGAATTTGTTGCTACTATTAAGAACAATGTAATTACAGGGCAGTATGTTGGTAAAACCACAGTAAAATCTGCGACAAACAATCTATCATTTACAGTTGAAGTTAAGCCAAAATACAACACTTATGAAGAACCGCTTTTAGAATGGGGAGCTTCAAAAGCAACAATAAAAGCAAAATACGGAACTCCACAATCAGAGGACACAAACAGTCTAATTTATCAAACCTCTGACTATAATGCCCCGATTATGCTATTTATATTTGAAAACGGAAAAATGTCCACTTGCGGAGTTGTATGTAAAGTTTCTGCTGCATCTCAACTTGGAGATTTTCTCGTTGAAAGATATATACCGGTAAAAGTTGATACTGACAATTACTCTGCAACACTTCTTCATTGCTATGGCAAAATTAGCGACCCGCAAGTTGACTATGGTGTAGCAATGCAATATAACTCATCTATAGGAGGAATCCTTGTTGCATATACAGGCGTCAATGGGTCAAAATCAATGGATGCAGAAGAAGCTATAGATTTTCACAAAGCTTTTGAATCACTTGAAAGTGTATTAAAATAATTCAATATCGTTTTAATCTAACATAACAATACCGCAATCAGTCTTTTAGGTTACTGGTTAACGTATATCAAAATAAGTCTTATCACTATCGCGCTGCTGAATGGGGGACAAGTAGGTCAACCGGGGACAGCATCACATCGAGTGCAATAGCAGATCCGCGGGCGACCTTCCAGTCGCCCCTACAGCTACGCGGTGAATCCTGGATGCCTGGTGTGCAAGAATTTTAATTACTTTAATTAAGACGGGTTTAAACTTTTTCGCGCAATCTGCTTGCATATTACCGGCAAATGTCGTAACTTTGCGACACCAAACTGAGGTGCGTTAGTTCAGTTGGTTAGAATACGTGCCTGTCACGCACGGGGTCACGGGTTCGAGTCCCGTACGCACCGCCAAGCAGCTCCTCACGGAGCTGCTTTACTTTTATATGGGATTTCATCTGTCTGAATTATGGATAATATGCAATCGGCGATAAATCCTGCGAAAAGCGAGCGGCTTTGGAACAGGAATTACATCAAGGTGATGTGCAGCAACTTTCTTCTATTCTTTGCATTTTACATCCTGACACCGCTCCTTCCGCTATATCTCAACGAGCAGTTCAGCGCCGACAAAGACATGATTGGCATCGTCTTGTCGGGATATGTGGTGGCAACACTGCTTATCCGACCGTTCAGCGGCTTCTTTGTTGACAGCTTCAACCGCAAGAAAGTGCTGATGATATGTTTCTTTGCGTTTTTCATCCTGTTTGCCGGATATATCGGAGCTGGCACCCTGTTGATGTTTGCCATCGTAAGAACCATGCACGGCATACCGTTTGGGGCGGCGACAGTTGCCAACAGCACCGTGGCGATAGATGTGCTACCCTCGTCACGTCGCAATGAAGGCATAGGCTTCTACGGACTGAGCAACAACCTTGCCATGGCGATAGCCCCGTCGGCCGGCATATACATCCACTCGGCAACAGGAAGCTTCCAGGCGATTTTCTGGATTGCACTCATGCTCGCCCTTGCAGGATTCTGCACCGCTTCTTCCGTAAAGATTCCGCAACGCGAAATAATAAAAAACAAGCCTAAGCTGAGCCTCGACCATTTTTTCCTCGGCAGGGCATGGTTAATGGCAATAAACATCTGCCTGTTCGGACTCTGCTGGGGCATAATGAGCAATTATGTCGCAATCTACGGTCAGGAAGAACTCGGCATTACCGACGGCACAGGCGTCTTCTTTGCCATCCTGTCGTTAGGTCTGTTTTCCTCCCGCCTTTACGGGTCACGCGCACTGCGCGCCGGGCGTCTCACCCAAAGCTGTGCCGGAGGAGTGTTACTGTCACTTGTCGGCTACACCCTCTTCGCCCTCTCTATCAACCAGTGGACATTTTATCTCTCCGCCCTGTTTGTCGGTCTCGGCAACGGACAGATGTATCCCGCGTTCCTGAATATGTTTATAAAAGTGGCGCGCCACGACCAGCGAGGCACGGCAAATTCATCGATACTCATATCATGGGACCTCGGTATGGGTATCGGCATCCTTGTCGGAGGCTTTCTCGCCGAATATATCAGCTATGGCGCGGCTTTCCGTGTAACCGCAGTGATGCAGGCGGCAGGAGCCATGCTCTTTCTTCTGGCGACACGCCGGTTCTTTATCAGCAGAAAGCTACACGACGATTGAACCACAAAATCCATTTTAAGCGAAGTAATTGCGCTACGTGAAATTTTTTTCGTAACTTTACGCATTGATTGTTAGTGAACACCTAAATCCGGATTTATCATGAAACGAATATTCTTCACACTAATAGCAATAACCGCGACAATATCAGCCTGCTGTCAGTCACGCACCATAGAGCTTGACAGCCCGTCAATGCGCGTATATCTTCCCGACCCGGCAATAGCCACGGGACGCGCCGTAGTGGCTTGTCCCGGAGGAGGCTACACCCATCTCGCAAAAGACCACGAAGGATATGACTGGGCGCCGTTTTACAACAAGCTCGGCATTGCCTATGCAGTTGTGTGCTATCGTTTCCCCAAAGGCAACCCCGACCTTCCTGTCACCGACGCCGCCAATGCTGTAAAAATCATGCGCGACAGTGCCGAGGTGTGGGGCATTAACCCCTTTGACATCGGCATAATGGGATCATCGGCAGGAGGACATCTCGCCTCGACCGTGGCCACTCATGCCGATTCTGAGTCGCGTCCCGACTTCCAGATACTTTTCTATCCGGTAATCACGATGGACAAAAGCTATACCCATCTCGGCTCTCATGACAACCTCATAGGCAAAGACGCCACCCCGGAACAGGAATTACTGTATTCCAACGAAAAGCAGGTGACCGACAAAACCCCGCGTGCGTTCATCGCATTCAGCGACGACGACACGGTAGTGCCCCCTATGAACGGCATCAATTATTACGCTGCACTTCACAACAACGGAGTACCCGCCGTTATCCACATCTATCCTTCCGGCGGTCACGGATGGGGCATACGTGAAGGATTCAAGTATAAAGCCGAAATGCAAGCTGACCTTAAAGCGTGGCTTGAAAGCTTCTGACAAAGCAGTAATCCATCGACCATGAACCTAAGAGCTATATCATCATCACTTCTTGCCGCCACGTCGCTCATTGCCGTGGCTGAATCACGCTCACTCGACGTGACCGTAACCAACACTCTCGACACTGACCGTCAGGGTCATCCCGTGATAGTCGACCTTGACAAGCACGCCGCCGGCCTGGACATAACCAAAGCGACTGCGACAATCGGCGGCAGGGAAATAGCCACCCAGCTTGACGACCTCGACAACGACGGCATAGCCGACGAGCTTGTAATGGTCATCGACATCCCGGCAAACGACGCTGCCACGATAAACGTAACGCTTGACACCGAAGGGACTCAGTCACAATATGAGCCGTCTACCTACGCCTATATAAAACTGCGTGACGAAAAGAAGACCCACGTTAAAGTCGACGCCATATCTTTCCCCGGCGACATCGATGTAAAGACCACCTACAACTCCATTTACGGTCACGGAGCGGTAATGGAGGGGCTCCACAACGCCCTGCGCATATATATGGACAACCGACAGAGCATCGACCTCTACGGAAAATCCACTCCTCGCCTCGAGCTTGACGTGACTGGCTTTTACACGACTCCCGAACAGCTCGCCGAAGGATATGGAAGAGACATCCTGTGGGCGGGTAAATCAGTGGCGGCAGGCTCATTCCGCGGCTACCGGAACGGGGCACCATGCACCATCGACACCGTGGCATCGCGCGGACAGTCGGTAATCGTCACCGGTCCGCTTCGCTCAATCGTGGAAGTGACCGACAAAGACTGGATATATAACGGCAAGCGCCATCAGATGAAACAGCGCTACACCATCTACGCCCGCCGTCATGACTTTGATGTCGACGTGACAATAACCGGAATCACCGCCGACGACCTGTTCTGCACCGGAATCCAGAAGCTGGAGACTGACAACGAAGGATTCATCGAAGCCGACGGGCTCGCAGGAAGCCGGGGCAGCAATGTGCCCGACAAGAAGCATCCCGAGCTGCCGGAGACACTCGGACTCGGATTGCATGTCGCCCCGGTCAACAATGGCGGCATGAGCGAAGATGAATACAACTATCTTGCAATGCTCACCCCCGACAGCAACGGTAAAATCCACTATACCGTCAACGTCGGGGCTGAAAGAGAAGCCGACGGCTTCAAGAGCGCCGAAAGCTGGTTTGACAATCTCAGGAAGTGGCACAAAGAGCTGTCGACTCCCTGCATCATTGAAATAAAGTGACCGATTAACCTAAAAATCATCTAAATATAAATCGCAATGGTAAATTTTTCATTAGAAGGAAAAGTGGCGCTCGTTACAGGAGCCGCCTATGGAATAGGACTCGCTATCGCCAGGGCTTATGCCGAGGCTGGAGCAAAAATAGTATTCAACTGCTCACGCCAGGAAACTGTTGACCGCGGCATGCAGGCCTACAAAGAGCTTGGCATCGACGCCAAGGGCTATCTCTGCGATGTCACTGACGAAGAGGCTGTAAAAGCTATGGTCGCCGATATTGAAAAGACAGTGGGCACCATCGACATCCTTGTCAACAACGCCGGAATCATCAAGCGCATCCCTATGGAAGAGATGGCTGTCGAAGACTTCCGCCGCGTAATTGACGTCGACCTTGTAGCTCCCTACATCTGTGCCAAGGCGGTAATCCCCGGAATGATCAAGAAAGGTCACGGCAAGATTATCAACATCTGCTCCATGATGAGCGAGCTCGGACGCGAGACAGTGTCGGCTTATGCTGCGGCAAAGGGCGGTCTAAAAATGCTTACCCGCAATATCTGCTCTGAATATGGCGAACACAACATCCAGTGCAACGGCATAGGACCGGGCTATATCGCCACCGAACAGACCGCACCACTGCGCGAGCTGCAACCCGACGGCAGCCGCCATCCGTTTGACCAGTTCATCATCTCCAAGACTCCCGCAGCCCGCTGGGGCACACCGGAAGACCTTATGGGTCCCGCAGTATTCCTCGCTTCCGACGCCTCTGACTTTGTCAACGGACACGTGCTTTATGTCGACGGAGGTATTCTCGCTTACATCGGAAAACAGCCTAAATAATGGAACAGGTATTTTCCTATATCATAGGTCTGGGCGCGGCAGTGATGATGCCTATCATCTTTACCGTGCTCGGACTTTGTATCGGCATCAAGTTTGGCAAAGCCCTTAACTGCGGACTTAAAGTCGGCGTCGGATTCGTGGGACTCTCGGTAATCACCGCACTGCTCACCTCGTCACTCGGTCCGGCACTCAACAGCGTGGTAGACATTTACAATCTCCAGCTTAAAGTGTTTGACATGGGATGGCCTGCCGCAGCCGCCGTTGCCTACAACACCGCAGTCGGAGCGTTCATAATCCCGGTGTGTCTCGGAGTCAATATCGTGTTGCTTCTTCTTAAAGGCACACGCACAGTCAACATCGACCTGTGGAACTATTGGCATTTCGCGTTTATCGGAGCTGTCGTGTACTTCGCGAGCGGCTCTATATTATGGGGATTTTTCGCAGCAATCATCTGCTACATAATAACCCTCGTGATTGCCGACATAACAGCAGCCAAGTTTCAGTCATATTATAAGGACATGGAAGGCATCTCTATACCACAGCCATTCTGTGCCGGTTTCGCACCCTTTGCATGGGGCATCAACAAAGTGCTTGACAAGATACCCGGAATGGACAAGCTGGAGATTGATGCCGAAGGCCTTAAAAAGAAGTTCGGACTTCTTGGCGAACCCCTGTTTCTCGGCGTCGTGGTAGGCGTGGCGATAGGCTGCCTCACCTGCACCTCAGTGGAAGAGATTGTCGACAAAATCCCCTACATACTCGGACTCGGTATCAAGATGGGAGCTGTAATGGAACTTATTCCACGTGTCACAGTCCTTTTCATTGAAGGTCTGAAACCCATCTCCGATGCAACCCGCGAGCTGATAGCCCGCAAATTCAAGGGTGCCGAGGGACTCTCAATCGGTATGAGCCCGGCGCTTGTAATCGGACATCCCACCACTCTTGTCGTATCGCTGCTGCTGATTCCCGTCACCCTCTTCCTCGCAGTAATCCTGCCAGGCAACGAGTTTCTTCCGCTTGCATCGCTTGCAGGCATGTTCTATGTATTCCCGCTTGTACTCCCCTATACCAAGGGAAATGTGGTGAAGACATTTATCGTAGGACTCGTTGTAATCGTGCTCGCTTTGTTCATGGTCACCAATCTTGCGCCTGAATTTACCAAAGCCGCTCATGATGTATATGCCAACACGGGCGACGGCGCGGTTGCCATTCCGCAGGGATTTGAAGGCGGCAGCCTCGACTTTGCAGGCTCCCCGCTCGCATGGCTCATATTCCAGTGCAGCTACAATCTGAAGTGGATAGGCGCGGGACTCCTTACGGCAGCCACCCTCGGTCTTGTAATATGGAACCGCATCAAAATTATCAAAGACCAGAATGTCGCAATAAAACATAATGATAAATAATCACCCTGATTTGAATAAAATGGCACTCTAATACAGGATAAACATCCTAACTTTGCCTTAACGAAAAAAATTAGCAATGAAGAAAATAATATTATCACTCTCAATCGCAATGGCAACACTTGCAATGTCGGCACAAAAGCCTGAATATACAGTACAACGCGCATGTCATCCCGAAGACGTGAAGCATTATGACACCGAACAGCTCCGTTCGCGTTTCGCCATGCCGAAAGTCATGGAAGCCGACAAGGTGCTTCTCACCTACTCGATGTATGACCGCCTTGTATTCGGCGGAGCAATGCCCGTAACAAAAGAAATCACCCTTGAGACCATCGACCCGCTGAAATCAGAGTATTTCCTTGAGCGTCGCGAGCTTGGTGTAATCAACATAGGCGGCGACGGCATAGTGACTGTCGACGGAAAAGAGTATGAGCTCCACTTCAAGGATGCCCTTTACGTAGGACGTGGCAATAAAAACGTGACCTTCCGCAGCAAGGACGCTTCCAATCCCGCGAAGTTCTATATCAACTCAACCACAGCCCACAAAGCTTACAAGACCCAGCTGATTACAATTGACGGACGCAAAGGCTCTCTCAAAGCCAATTCATTTGCCGCAGGCAAGATGGAGGAGAGCAATGACCGCGTAATCAACCAGCTTATCGTAAACAATGTGCTTGAAGAGGGTCCCTGCCAGCTCCAGATGGGTCTGACAGAACTTAAACCGGGTAGTGTGTGGAATACAATGCCCGCCCACACTCACGACCGCCGCGTAGAGGCATATTTCTACTTCAACGTGCCCGAAGGCAACGCCATTTGCCACATTATGGGCGAGCCGCAGGAAAACCGCATGGTATGGCTTCACAACGAGCAGGCGATAATGTCGCCCGAATGGTCGGTACACGCTGCCGCCGGAACATCCAACTACATGTTTATCTGGGGCATGGGCGGTGAAAATCTTGACTATAGCGACATGGACAAGATTTCCTATCTTGAAATGAAATAAGCGATGAATGAAATCCGTGAAATAGTTCACTATTCGGAATACACGGCTGAATTGCGTGTATATGCTCCCTCCGTTGCAAAATCGTGCCGTCCGGGACATTTCGTGATTGTAAGATTCAGCGAGGACGGGGCGCGCATTCCGTTCACAATCGTGGATTCCGATGAAAAAGCAGGGACTATAAACATCTTAATCCATAAGGCTGCCGGATTGAGCGAGGCTCTTGCCTCGCTTCAGCCCGGCGACTGCCTGCCTAACCTGCTCGGGCCTCTTGGTCAAGCCATAGAGATTAAAGACTACGGCACAGTCGTGTGCTGTGGCGACGGCGCGGGCTTTGTTCCGCTGCTCCCTATCGTAAGGGCTTTGAAAAAAGCAGGCAATCACGTAATCTCCGTGTTTTCCGAACAATCATCACAGACGGCATGTCTTCAAGGCAAGGTAAGCGAATACAGCGAAGTAATCGATGTCCGTGACAGAAAAGCCGTTGAAGTGGTCGATGAGATTATGCAGCGTCGCAAAATCGACAAGATGTTTATTTCGGGTCCTACATTAATGATGAAAGAGATTTCCGGATTGACACGTACGACGGGAGTTCCCACCGTATGCATACTTAACATGATAATGGTCGACGGAGTGGGTCTGTGTGGTATTTGCCGCGTCATGGTAGACGGCGAGCGCAAACTCACTTGTATTGACGGACCGTCATTTGACGCGCATAAAGTTGACTTTGACCAGCTGCTGAACCGTCAGCGCCTCTATGTATAAACGACATGGCAGAAAGCATCACCAACCGTAACGAAAAATGGCGGGAAGAGCTACGACAGCTTCATTCCACCAAACAACGCACATCACTTCCACGTGTGAAAATGCCCGAGGTCGACCCCGGGTATCGCGTGACATGTGTCGATGAGGTCAACCAGGGGCTAAGTGTAGAGCAGGCTGTGCTTGAATCGCGCCGTTGCCTTGACTGTCCCGACCCGGGATGTGTGAAAGGGTGTCCTGTAGCCAATAATATCCCCGGGTTCATAAAAAATATCGAGCGCCGCAACTTTTCAGAAGCGCTGAAAGTCATAAACGAGACAAGCGTCCTGCCTGCCGTGTGTGGAAGAGTATGTCCTCAGGAAAAGCAGTGCGAGGCGTCATGTATATATAACAAGATGAAGAAACAGCCTGTGGCAATCGGACACCTTGAACGCTTTGTGGCTGACTTCATCCGTGAAAGCGAGCGTCAGCAGCAGAATGACGACAAGACTGTCAGAGACGATGCTGCACCACAGTCGGCTCTCCCGCTCTCCATAAAGATAGCAGTAATAGGCTCCGGACCCTCCGGCCTTGCTTTCGCAGGTGACATGGCGAAGCGCGGATACAAAGTAACGGTATTTGAAGCGCTGCACACCTTTGGCGGAGTGCTGAAATACGGAATACCCGAATTCTGCCTGCCCAACGAGATAGTCGATTATGAAATCGAGAGGCTGAAAAAACTCGGCATCGAATTTGTAAAAGACAGCTTTGTCGGCAAGACAATTTCCTATCAGGAACTGCAGGCTCTCGGATTCAAAGGCATATACATAGCTACCGGCGCCGGAAAACCACGCTTCATGTGTGTTCCGGGAGAAAACCTGCCGGGAGTAATGACCGCAAATGAATATCTCATACGCCTGAATCTGCTTGACTCACAGGCCTACGGCAAAAACTCAACTTCGCTTGCAGGAAAACGCGTCGCGGTAATAGGCGGAGGCAACACAGCGATTGACGCTGTAAGATTTGCCCTGCGCATGGGCGCTGAAAAAGCGATGATTGTCTACAGGCGCAGCGAGGCGGAAATGCCGGCACGCTCCGAGGAGATACGCCACGCCCGTGAAGAGGGAGTGGAGTTTATGACTCTCAGCAATCCGGTGGAATACATCAGCGATGACAGCGGCTTCCTGAAAGCCATGCGCCTGCAAAAAATGGAGCTTGGCGAGCCCGACGCTTCAGGCCGACGCTCGCCGGTGGCTATCCCCGGCGCCGTGGAAGAGATTCCTGTCGACCTCGTAGTGGTAAGTGTAGGCTCCCTTCCTAACCCCCCGACTTCTCTCCCCGACCTGGAAATGACACGCCAGGGCGGCATAGTAGTCGACAACTCTTCAATGAAGTCATCGTCACCGGCGATATATGCCGGCGGCGACATCGTAAGAGGTCCCGCCACGGTAATCCTCGCCATGGGCGACGGTCGACGCGCTGCCAACGCTATGGCAGAGGCGTTTGAACGCAGACTACAGTCACTTGAATTATAAATTAATCCATATTGTTACACTTATAAATCATTTTATCACATGAAAATCATCACTTTAGGCGAGATTATGCTCCGCCTTTCACCGGCAGGTAACAACCGCTTCGTACAGGTTGACAACTTCAACGTAATCTGGGGTGGCGGTGAAGCTAATGTAGCAGTAAGCTGTGCCAACTACGGTCACGAGGCTTGCTTCGTAACCAAGTTGCCGAAACATGAAATAGGACAGGCAGCTCTTAACTCACTCCGTCGTTACGGCGTGAACACAGAATATATCGCACGCGGCGGTGACCGCGTCGGCATCTATTACTGCGAGACCGGAGCGTCAATGCGTCCCTCAAAGGTAATATATGACCGTGCCAACTCAGCGATAGCAGAGGCCGACCCGAGCGACTTTGACTTTGACGCTATAATGGAAGGCGCCGACTGGTTCCACTGGAGCGGTATCACTCCCGCTATCAGCGACAAGGCAGCCGAGCTTACCCGCCTTGCATGTGAAGCTGCAAAGCGTCACGGCGTGACTGTATCGGTTGACCTGAACTTCCGCAAGAAGCTCTGGACAAAGGAAAAGGCTCAGTCAATCATGCGTCCCCTGATGAAATATGTAGATGTATGTATCGGTAACGAAGAAGACGCAGAGCTTTGCCTCGGCTTCAAGCCCGACGCTGACGTAGAAGGCGGTAACACCGATGCTGAAGGCTACAAGGGCATCTTTGCTGCCATGATGAAGGAATTTGGATTCAAGTATGTCGTTTCTACCCTGCGCGAATCATTCTCTGCAACCCACAACGGATGGAAGGCTATGATTTACAATGGCGAAGAGTTCTACCAGAGCAAGCGTTACGACATCAACCCGATTATCGACCGCGTAGGCGGTGGCGACTCTTTCTCAGGCGGTCTTATCCACGGTCTTCTCACCAAGCCCAACCAGGGAGAGGCTCTTGAGTTTGCAGTTGCGGCATCAGCTCTTAAACACACTATCAACGGTGACTACAACCTTGTTTCGGTAGAAGAGGTAGAATCACTCGCAGGCGGTAACGCCAATGGTCGTGTTCAGCGTTAATGACAAGATTGAATAACCGACTTTTTACAAGAAAATAAAGATGGCAAAATTTGATAAACAGGCAGTGCTTGCCAAAATCGGTGAAACCGGTATGGTTCCCGTATTTTACCACTCCGACGCAGAAGTGGCAAAGCAGGTAGTAAAAGCATGCTACGACGGCGGTGTGCGCGCGTTTGAATTTACCAACCGCGGCGACTTCGCTCACGAAGTGTTTGCTGAAGTAGTTAAATATGCAGCAAAGGAATGTCCTGAGATGGCAATGGGTGTAGGCTCAATAGTGGATCCCGCGACAGCAGCCCTCTATCTTCAGCTTGGCGCATGCTTCGTTGTAGGACCGCTTTTCAATCCTGAGATTGCAAAGGTGTGCAACCGTCGTCTCGTGCCCTACACTCCGGGCTGCGGCACTATCTCTGAGGTAGGCGCCGCTCAGGAAGTAGGCTGTGACCTCTGCAAGGTATTCCCCGGCGATGTTCTCGGACCGAAATTTGTCAAAGGTCTGAAGGCTCCGATGCCCTGGTCAAAGCTTATGGTGACCGGCGGTGTTGAACCTACACAGGAAAACATCACTTCATGGATCAAGGCAGGCGTATATTGCGTCGGCATGGGTTCAAAGCTTTTCCCCGGCGACCGCGTGAAAGCTCAGGACTGGCAGTATGTAACCGACAAGTGCCGCGAGGCTCTCGGCTATGTAAAATCAGCCCGCGAGCAGTAATCGTCGACATCCCGATAACAGAGAGGGAGTTGTGGAGTCATCCGCAGCTCCCCTTTTTATTAGCTTCCAATCTGCTATAGCAGCGATTATCAACGTGGTAATGTCACAAAGAAGATAGCTACCGATGACGCGGGTATTGTCTTTACGTAATAACCCCGGAAGTCACTGTACAAAAAAGAGGGTGTGGCAAAACATTTTTAGCCACACCCTCCAACATTATTATTGAAGGTAAGTTAGAAAATTATTCCTTAGTTCTTGAAGAACTTGATAGACTGGCTCTGAGAATCATTTTCAATCACAAGCACATAAACGCCCGGTGCGACATTCTCGGTAACTACAGAAGGCGTGCCGTAACCCTTGGCAACCACGATACCGGTAACAGCGTCAATCAGTGTAAGATTGCCCTCTGTGATATTGGCATTTACCAATACATCGTCGATTCCGGCAGGATCGGGCTTGGTCTCTTCATAGCGCTTAGCCACTTTTGCAGCACTCATCGCTCCCTCATATATAATCAGCTCGTCGACTTCACCGGCGAAAGGATTGTCGTAATTGACATTCACGTTGCCGATTACAAGAGCCTCTTTATTGTCGTTGACAGCCGATGTATTATCAGCAGCGTCAGCGGCAAGCTCTCCGTCGATAAAGAGTTTCAACTGCTTTGTCTTGCCTTCACGCACACACACGAGATGGTGCCATTTGCCGTCAAAACATTCTGAAGCCGCGGCCGATGCCTCGCTCTTCTGCTTGTCATCGTCAACCGCAAAACGCAGATTACCGTTCTTATATTCGATACCTACCCAATTGCCGCTATCGCCGGTGGAAGAGTTGGCTGCTATACTTCCTTTATGGAAAATATATGCACCCGACGACTTTGACTTGAACCAGAACTCTATTGTGAAATCACGGTCGCCAAACTGAATCTTATCGTAAGCGCCCTGCTTCAGATAAGAGCCTCCGGCAAGAGCCACGGCATTACCGCTCACGCCCTTTACAAGTGATGCAGAGTTGCCGACTACGGCAGCCTCTCCTTCAACTTCATTGGGAGTGGTCTCTCCAAGCGTCTCAAACGAATATTTTGCAATCGGTGTAAGTACCACCTTTGCGACAACATCTATTGTTCCGGTAAGTTTTGCTTCCGCGCCTTCCTCGCCTGTTGCGACAAGAGTCAGCTCATAAGAGCCTATTTCAGCGGGGACACCGGAAATAGTGAATATGCCTGTATTGTCATTAAAATCAAGTGTCACTCCCTCGGGAAGGCCTTCGGCAACAAGAGTGTTTGCAGCAATCGCCTGACCGGTGATTTCCTGAATGGCGTCACCTACTTCAATCAACTGCTTCATGCTGCCTGACTTTACCGAGATACGCGGCGCGTTGGAAAAACGGTCGGCAAGATAATATCCGAGATGGGGAGGCTGGTTGTAAGCCACATTCTGCCATGCAATAGCCATGCGGTAATTATGGTCCTGCATGAGACACGGAACCCTGTATTCAGAGGGGATTGTGGTTGTGAACACCAGCAGGTCAGTGCTGTTTTCTCCATCCCAAAGGATTATCTCCTCGCGCCAGTCGCCAAGAATGTCGGCAGAAAGACACGGAGTAGCCTTGGTGGTGTTGCATGACTGAGCGTTCCACTTGCTGAACGACATGAGCGTAGTGCTGCTTGTAAGCGTAGAATTGCGCTTTTCTATAATAGGATAAGACTTTTCGTTATCCTTGTTGTATTTACCGTCAAACAATTCGTCAAGCAGGTCACCGTCCCAGTATATGCGGAAACAGCTTGACGGCACCTTGCCGTCGGCAGCGACATTTCCCTGACAGTCAAATGTCGCATTTACCCTTGTGCCATTGACAAAACGCGAACCGGGCCACACCTCATAGCCGCGCCAGTTCTCGCTAAGGTCACCGACAAGACCGCGACCTATGTCGTTGCCCGACTGTGCCTCTCCCCAAAGAATCTTTCCGGTAGCGGCATCGCGGAACTCGCAGTCCCATTTATAGGCCGATGACTTCTCTTCGTGTACCATAAACACTTCAAGTCCGTCGCGGTCAGGGTCGAAATCTCCGAGGTGGAGCGCATCGCCGTGACCGGCACCTGTGCGGTAAAGGAGCTTGCCGTCATGGTCAATACATGCAGCGCCATATACGATCTCATCGCAGCCGTCGCCGTCGACATCACCCACAGTAAGCGAGTGGGCACCTTCTCCATAAGCGCCCTGCCCCTTTGTAGTAGACTCGTGAAGCCAGCGCTGCTTCAGTTCCTTGCCGTCGAAGTCCCATGCACACAGATAGCTGTGGGTATAATATCCGCGACAGAACACCGCGCTCGGCTTCTTGCCGTCAAGATAAGCCACGCAGGCAAGATAACGCTCGCAGCGGTTTCCATAAGAGTCGCCCCAACTGCTGTTGCTCTGAACTGAGCGTAACGGCACATAGCTTGTAGTAGTAATCTCGGCGCCTGTCAGACCGTCAAACACCGTAAGGTATTCCGGACCGCTCACTACAATACCGGTATTGTCACCCGACTTGGTGCGGTAGTCATCAGTCACCTTGTCATCGCCCATAAGCACGGGATTTCCCTTGCCGTCGATTGTTCCAGGAGCTGTCTTACATATCATCTCAGCCTTTCCGTCTCCGTCAAAGTCATAGACCATAAACTGCGTATAATGGGCTCCTGCACGGATATTCCGCCCGAGATCGACACGCCACAGCTTGGTTCCGTCAAGTTTATAGCAGTCGATTATGACATTTCCGGTGTTGCGACGGTGAGAGTTGTCGGCGGCATCGCTCGGATCCCACTTTACAAAAATCTCATATTCGCCGTCACCGTCGACATCGCCTACGCTACAGTCGTTAGGAGTGTAGGTATAGGTGTAGTCCTCGGTCTTGCTCATCGAGTTTTTACCTCCCTTAGCCGACACGCCTGAAGCGGGACGGTCAAGCTTTATGCGCAGATACGGGTCACCCCACACTGACGCCTCCTTGCTTGACTCATCAGTGTCATTACGCTTTACAACATACTTGGATGAAACCGTGCCTTCGGCATCAAGCAGGTTAGTGCCGCCCTTAATCGGCTCGGCATTCACTTTCACCCCGTCACGATACACATCAAATGTGGTCGACTTGCTGTCGTCGGCAAGACTTCGCCAAGAAACAAAAACACCGTTTTCGGTATTTACAGCCACCACTCCACGATCGAGAAACTCAGCTTGCTGCGCCCCGGCACCAATTGATGCACCGAGAAGCGCCATTACTAAAATCGATTTTTTCAACATTGAGTTTTAGGTATAGATTACAGTTAAAAATATGCAAAATTACACGTCTACAAAGATAATGATGATTAATCCATTCAAGATGGATTTTTCTTCAAAATTCAGTCATATTTTCGATTTTAGACAAGCAAAATGCCAAAGAAAACCATTCAAAATCAAAATTTTCAGCATGAAAACCGATTATTGCACCTCTATTTTAATATGTATTTAGTAACTTTGTTTTGCTAATGCCTAAATTTAACTTTAAACAATACTTTTCATGAAAATCATTTCATCACTGATGCTCCTTGTCATGTTGCCTGTTTTGATAATGGCACAGGAACCGACCGACTCAATCACTGTGTTCATGATCGGTGACTCCACTATGGCAAACAAGCCTCTTAAAGACGAAAATCAGGAACGCGGATGGGGACAGATGTTACCTATGATGCTCCAGGGCAAAATACGCGTCGACAATCACGCCGTAAACGGAAGAAGCTCACGCTCCTTTATAAATGAAGGACGATGGGACAAAGTGATTGAACTTATACGTCCCGGCGATTATCTTGTAATCGAATTTGGACATAACGACGAGAAACCGGGCGAGAAACGTCACACCGACCCCGGAAGCACCTTTGACGACAACCTGAGGATGTTTGCGCAGAAAGCGCTTGAAAAAGGCGCGACCCCCATATTGATGAATTCAATCGTCAGGCGCAATTTCCCCGCTAATATCGCAGAAAAAGCTGAAGACCGCGATGATAACCCGCCGAGCGCCACAGGTCCCACCAAAAACGCTGTCGAGGGTGACATTCTCGTCGACACCCACGGTGCCTACCTCATTTCACCACGCACGGTAGCCGAGGAGCTCGGCACTCCGTTTGTCGACCTTAACGCCCTCACCCATTGCCTCGTGCAGAGCCTCGGCAGGGAAAAGTCAAAGGAACTATTCATGTGGATTCCGGCAAATACCTATAAATTCTGCCCTGACGGAAAAATCGACAATACCCATCTTAACATTTACGGTGGAAAAGTGGTAGCCGCCATCGCAGCCAAAGCAATCGCAGAGGCGGTGCCCGGATTAAAGCCATATATTAAGCCCGGAATACTCTCACTCCCCGATATTAAATAATCTATACCTTATAATAAATTAATTGACCAATCATGATTCATAGATTCAGCAAGCTGAGAGCAATTGCAGCATCGTGTATAATAACAGCCGCTTCCGCATCGGCTACCGACTTTAAAATCACGGATTTCGGAGTAGTGACCGACAGCACCATCGTGCAGACAGCAGCCATCCAGGCGGTGATAGACTCGGCAGAAGCCTCGGGCGGCGGCAGAATTGTGATTCCCGAAGGCACATTCCTGTCGGGAGGACTGTTTTTCAAACCGGGCACAAAGCTCCATCTTGAAAAAGGCGCTGTGATAAAAGGAAGCGACGACATCAACGACTACCCCCTCCTGCCTTCACGCATGGAAGGAAGAAGCATATATTATTACGCTGCGCTTATAAACGCATATTATGTCGATAATTTCGAGATAACAGGACCGGGAACTGTCAATGGCAATGCGCTGAAATTCTGGGAAGAATTCTGGGCACTCCGTAAGGTGAAGCCCAAATGCACCAACCTCGAAGTACACCGTCCGCGTCTTGTCTTTTTGTGGGGTTGCGACAACCTGCACATCGACGGACCCACCCTCTGCAACTCGGCGTTCTGGACAACCCATCTCTACCAGTGCAACAATGTGCTTATCGAGAACACCCGCATGGAGGCTCCGCGAGAACCCGTACGCGCCCCGAGCAGCGACGCCCTTGACCTTGACGCCTGCCGCAACGTGACCGTGCGTAACTGCTATCTTAACTGTGATGACGACGGCGCCTGCCTTAAAGGCGGCAAAGGAGTGTTTGCCCACATCTCGCCTGAAAACGGTATCGTGGAAAATATCCTTGTCGAAAACTGCACATTCGGTCCAAATCTCCACGGAGTGCTGACACTCGGAAGCGAGTGTATACACGCCAAAAACGTGACTGTGCGCAACTGCACCTTGCAGACCCGCTGCTCGATACTACGTCTGAAGATGCGCCCCGACACATATCAGACCTACGAGAACATCACGGTAAAGGATATAACCGGCACATGCTCCACAGTGATTGAAATGCGTCCATGGAAGCAGTTTTTTGACCTTGAAGGCACCGACGAAAAACCGGTCGGCACAGTCCGTAATATCCTTGTCGAGAATATTGACGTCGACTGCAAGAGCTTCGGCCACATAGCAGGAAACCCCGATGACACTGTAAGCGACTTTGTCATCCGCAACGTAAACATCCGTGCCACCGACCCGGAATTTGTATGCGCCTATCCGCAGATTGTATTTGACAATGTGACAATCAACGGCAAAAAAGTCAGCAATCCGGCAAAAAGCAATCAGTGAATTTCATTGCATTAATATTATACAATCATTATTTTCTTAGTTTACAGAGTTATGCGAAAAACAATCCTTACTATTGCATTGCTGGCGGTGACATTCCAGTCCCGCGCCGATGACAATCTGAGACTCGTATCCTCCACCCCTGCCTCGACATGGGTGGAGGCTTACCCTATCGGTAATTCGCGTCTCGGAGCAATGATCTACGGAGGTGTCGACTCCGATGAAATCCAGCTCAATGAAGAGACCTTCTGGTCAGGCAGTCCTTACAACAACAATAGCGAAAGAGGGCTTCAGCATCTTGACGAGATACGCGGTCTTGTATTTGACGACAAGTTCAGCGAGGCGGAAAAGCTTATAGGAGAAACGTATTTTACAGGGACCAACGGCATGCGCTATCTCCCCGCGGGAAGTCTCCGCCTTGATTTCGGCGACCGTGGCGACGCGACATCCTATTCACGCGTGCTCGACCTTAACGACGCTGTAGCCACCACCCGGTACACTATAGGCGACGTCACCTATACACGCACATCGTTTGCACCCCTCAACTACAATGCCATAATAATCCATATCACTGCAAGCCGCAAGGGGGCTCTCGACTTTAATATCGGCTATACGTCACCGCTTCCCTCGGAAGTCTCGGCTAAAGGCAACACTCTCGTGGCTAAATGTGACGGAGCCGACCATGAAGGAGTGAAGTCGGCACTGCGTGCCCAGATAAGGGTCAAAGCCGTGTCTGACGGCAAGGTGAGCGGCTCCGGCGGACGCCTGTCGGTAAAAGGAGCCGGAGAGGCTACGCTTTATATCACAGCGGCAACCAACTTCGTCAACTATGACGATGTAAGCGGCAACAAGACCAAGAAAACCGTCAGCGCGATAGCATCGGTGGCAAAGGTGCCCTATGAATCGCTGCTTGACGAGCATATAAAAGCCTATACCAAGCAGTTTAACCGCGTAAGCCTTACATTGCCGTCGGTATCTGACGTTACCGATACACGCGACAGGCTCGTAAACTTCGCCAAAGACAATGACCCGGCACTTGTGGCACTGATGTTCCAATATGGCAGGTATCTGCTCATCAGCTCTTCACAGCCCGGAGGCGAGCCGGCTAATCTTCAAGGCATATGGAATGACCGTGAATATGCCCCCTGGGACAGCAAATTCACAATAAACATCAACACCGAGATGAATTACTGGCCTGCCGAAGTGACGGCACTGCCTGAGACTCATGAACCGCTCTTTGACATGGTGGAAGACCTGTCAAAAACAGGAGTCGCGACAGCAAAGACCCTTTACGACGCAAATGGCTGGGTAGCCCACCACAATACCGACCTCTGGCGCGCGACGGGACCCGTGGACGCAGCGCGTTACGGAATGTGGCCCAACGGCGGCGCATGGCTCACCACTCATCTCTGGCAACACTATCTGTTTACAGGCGACAAGGATTTCCTGAAACGCTATTATCCTGTAATGAAGGGTGCCGCTGATTTTTATCTCAGCCATCTCACTGAACACCCTCGCTACGGCTGGCTCGTCACAGCCCCCTCCATGTCACCTGAACATGGCTACGGAAAATCATCCATCACCGCAGGATGCACGATGGATAATCAGATTGCTTTTGACGCACTGTCAAACGCCCTCAAGGCAGGCGAAATACTCGGCATAGCCGATAAGTCTTACTCTGACTCTCTACGTGCTGCCATCGACAGGCTTCCCCCCATGCAGGTGGGCAGGTACGGACAGTTGCAGGAATGGCTCGTAGACGCCGATGACCCGACCGACCAACACCGCCATGTGTCACACCTGTACGGGCTATACCCGTCAAACCAGATTTCGCCCTACTCCACCCCCGAGGCTTTCAAGGGAGCGATGAACACGCTGACTCAACGCGGCGACATGGCTACCGGATGGAGCATCGGCTGGAAGGTGAATCTGTGGGCGCGACTGCTCGACGGCAATCATGCCTACAAGATTATACAAAACCTCATGTCGCTGCTGCCTGATGACAGCAAAACGGCTGAATATCCTGACGGAAGGCTATATCCCAATCTGTTTGACGCTCATCCGCCGTTCCAGATCGACGGCAACTTCGGGCTCACCGCCGGCATTGCCGAGATGTTGCTGCAAAGTCATGACGGTGCGCTGCATCTGCTGCCCGCCCTCCCCGACGCGTGGAAGTCGGGAGAAGTGAAAGGACTGCGTGCGCGCGGCAACTTTGACGTCGACATGACATGGGACGATGGACAGCTGAAATGTGCGTCAGTGACCTCGCGTTCAGGAGGAGTGCTGCGTGTGCGTTCCAACGTTCCGCTTACCGGCGACGGATTGACCACAGCCACAGGCGAATGTCCCAACCCTCTTTACGCCCACTCTACCGTCAAGCCGGTAAAAGTAAGCGAAGAGTCATCACGTCAGTGGCCGGTAATAAACCGCGTATATGAATATGACGTAACCACTGTCCCCGGACAGACAGTCAAACTATATCGTAAGTAAATGAATCTTAGACTTCTATTATCAATTGCGCTCTGCGTGACTGCTATTTTTGCAGTCGCGCAGTCGCGCGAAATTCCGCGTGACACCTCATTCACCGCGCGTTCAACCTATATCAAGGTCAAGAAAAATCATCCGGAGGCGCGTCTCGTAGAGCCGCTGCTGCCCGAAGGAGTAAAAGCCATGGAAGATATAACTTACCGTCATCTTGACAACACTCCCTATGGCGACCGCGACCTGCATGTCGACATATATCGCCCCGACGACGACAACCGTTATCCGGCGCTGCTGATGATTCACGGTGGCGGATGGCGCTCAGGCTCACGCGAACTGCAACGTCCCCTTGCCATGCACATAGCCAAAGAGGGATATGTCACCGTGCCGGTGGAATACCGTCTCAGCCTTGAGGCAAAATATCCTGCGGCATTACATGACATAAAGGCAGCGATAAGATGGCTCCGCGCCAATGCCGACCGATATGGCATAGACCCCGACAAAATCGCAATATCGGGATGCTCGGCAGGCGGACAGCTCGCGGCACTTGCAGGAATAACCAACGGCTCTGAAAGACATGAAGGGGGCGACTATGACGTCACGAGCGACGTGCAGGCGATAGTCAACATCGACGGCATTGTCACTTTCGTGTCACCTGAAAATATCGCCGATGCCGCCGAACGTCTCCGCAAGAAAAGAGAAATGCCGGTAAACGCGTTCTGGCTCGGGGGCATGTATGACGACGCCACAGCCAACTGGGAAGAGGCATCGGCTATAAAATGGGTCACCCGCCGCTCCGCGCCGATATGCTTTATCAACAGCCGGCTTCCGCGCTACCACGACGGGCGCGACCCGCTCTGCGAAATCTACGACAATCTCGGCATAGACCACGAGACCCATGAACTTGACTCTGACATCCATCCGTTCTGGTTTTTTGAAAGATGGTTTGCACCGACTGTAAGACTCACCGTCGATTTCCTTGACAGGCATCTGAAATAACAAACAAGCCTGCCGCCACGTTATAATCATGACATGACTGACGTGATGACACCGGAACAGCGCCATAAATGCATGGCTGCGATAAAGGGGCGCGACACGAAACCGGAATTAATCGTACGCCGGTTTCTGCACGCCCGCGGTCTGCGCTACAGGCTGAATAACCGAAATCTGCCCGGCACTCCCGACATTGTACTGAAAAAATATCGCACAGTCATCTTTATCGACGGATGTTTCTGGCACGGACATGAAGGATGCCGACAATTCAAGCTACCAAAAAGCAACACCGACTTCTGGCGACACAAAATCAACATGAACATCGCGCGCGACTACCGCGCCAACGTTGAGCTACGTCTACTCGGCTGGCGTGTAATCAGAGTGTGGGAGTGTGAAATCCGCCCACAATCCACCGCCTCGACACGCCTCGAATCGCTCTACCGCAGCATCGTAGACCCTCCCGGCTACGAAGCCGCCCCCATGCAATCAACCGCAGCAGAACCCCTCACCCCGCTCAACCCCTGACTGACGACAAAAGGCTATATACGCTCTTCCAATTTTGAACAGATGGTGAGTAGATTCAGATAAGGCGTTATCGCAAATTATCGCTTATTTTGCTGCAATCTGAAACAGCGAGGGTAGATGGGCTGCGATGGAGCGGGGTATATAACGCAAAAAAGGTCGAGCCTCTCGGCTGGACCTTTTTTGAGCGGAAGACGAGGCTCAAACTCGCGACCCTCAGCTTGGAAGGCTGATGCTCTATCAACTGAGCTACTTCCGCAGATATAATAGTAGTAGCGTGGGCGAAGATGGATTCGAACCACCGAAGGCATAAGCCAGCAGATTTACAGTCTGCCCCATTTGGCCACTCTGGTATTCGCCCATTCCCTTAACGGGATTGCAAAGTTAGTTATAACTTTCTTACTTTGCAAGAAAAATCTATCATTTTTATTGCCGCCTCCGCAGCTTCGGTGCCTTTATTACCGAGTTTTCCACCTGCGCGGTCGATAGCATCCTGCTCTGTATCAACCGTAAGCACCCCGAAAATAACGGGAGTCTTGCCCTTTGCATTCAGTCGGGTCACGCCCTGCGTGACGCTGTCACACACGTAGTCAAAGTGAGGAGTGCCACCGCGTATCACGCATCCAAACACGATTACGGCATCATATTCCTTGACAAGCGCGGCTGCTCCATAGGTAAGTTCGACCGCACCCGGCACATGATAGCAATCATAGGCAACTCCATTTTCTTTAAGCAGCGCCACCGCGCCCTCGGTAAGCGCCTCGGTAACGTGAGAGTTCCACTCGGCAGTCACTATCGCCACCTTTGTATTCTTATCCAGTACGGGCAGTCCTCCATGAGGAGCGCCGGAAGCTAATGCTGTTGACATAATCTATATCTATTAAATTTTTATTTTTCTACTTTTTATTCACGATAACGCTTTACGACATCCCTCCGGATCAACTGCGTGAAAACAGTTTGTGCCAGCCGGCAAGAAAATCGTTAAGCGAAAAAGTCTTTTCGTCGATAAGATGCTCTATGCGCGCAATCAGAACCTCATCGCCCGACTTACGCACATTCTGAAGAAGCGACCGGAGAAGATGCACACCTTTCTGCCTTGTCGAGAAATTGCGTGACAACGCATCGCCAAGCATCACCGACACATTTAATTTGCGGGACGTAAATGAATCATCGACCTTGTCAAGATATTTCAGCGCTCGGCTCAGATAGCGCACAGCTTCCCTCGACCTGTCAAGTTTCAGCAAAGTGTCAGCCTCCTTGACAAGCGAATCGACAAGCCTGTTCACTGCGGCAGGCGCGCCTGTCGCGGCATTTGCCAGATAAGTGGAGGTCGCCACCTGATAATGGGCGAGCATATTGACCTGCCTGATGCGTGAGCGATAGATGGATGTAGCCGCGTTCATCACGTTGACATGGGCCGACGCATAACGCTCCGGTGAGTTTTCGGCAAGAGAGGCATAGAGCGTCATCGCCTTGTCAAGCATGCGCTCGGCGGCACTATATTCATTTCGGGCGGCATGCAGGAAAGCGAGGTCGTAAAGCAGCGCGGCAAGCACGCTCTTAAAACCGGCGTCTTTTCTTTTTTGCACGCCGGCAAGAAGCCGGAGAGCATCGGTTATGCCGGCGAGCGCCCTGTCGGAGTCGCCAAGCTCTATCAATGCCTCCGCAACCACCTGCATCAGAGCTGCACGCACCACAATATCATCGCCGCTGCGGTCGATTGAGGCGACTGCCGTAATAAACCCGATGGCATCATCGGCTTTCCCGGCGTCAATCGCCTGACGCATATATGCACTTACCGTGTCATATGCCTCATCAAATGACATTGATTCGAGAAGCCGGCAGGCGTCATCGACACTTTTACCGCAAAACCGGCTACTGTCGACAAGCCCCCTGTTGATAAATCCTGATTCAAGCGATGTCGATTTCATAAGCGTCACGACTCTTTTATCGGAAGCAGTCCGTCAAATGTCCGCGATGCCTTAGCCGCCATCTCCGACGCCTCGTCAATCACAGCCATCATCGTCTCCCGGCTTATGCGTTCATTCAGCATGCCATGTTTTCCCTCAAGCTGCGAAAGCAACTGAGCTACAGGCTGTCCGGTCTCTTGGGCAAGCTGGGTAAGTGTATGCATCACCGCCTCCCCCTCTCCGCTGAGGGTAAACCGGGTTATATCGTTTTTAATCATCGCGTCAATAACGCCGGTAATCGCCCCTACACTCCATGCAAAGCGGTTGTCGCCCATCTCCACTCCGGTCTCGACCATCTCCTTGTCATGATAATAACGCAATCGGGCATTGTCGCGGTCTATGTTTATAAAGTCATGGGCATAAAAGCTGATATGATTCTTATAGGCCGCGGCATCATCGGGAGTGCGGAATATTGTGTTCAGGTCCCTGTTGCGGGTAATCACGACATCGGCAATCTCAAAATTTTCAAGAATCGCCGGCATGACCCTGGTTATGCGCGGTTCCTTTTCAGGAGCAAACCCCGGCACATATAGGATGATAGCCTTGCGTTCGGAGGCGTGTTTCACTATCTCGAAAAGATGAGGTCTCACCCTCGGGTCAATGGCATAAAAACCACCGAATATCAGGATGTCATCTTTGTCGATACGGGGCCACACCACGTCAAAGCTGTCATTGTTGTAACGTCCGTAGCGCACAATCTGAGGCGTCCCGTCACTTTCACGGAATATGAATGAAGAAGGCGTGACACCCTCCGTATAGCGGTCGATGTGGTCGACTGAGACACGACTCGATTTCAGCGAGTCGATAATCATGTCTCCTACCCGGTCACGGGCAGCCTCGCCGACAAAACTGACTTCCCTGCCTATGCGTCCGAGATTGGCTGCGACATTAAGTATAAGCCCTCCGGGCAATGATGCGCGGGGCACATCGCCGTCAAACAGAATGTCAAGTACACACTCGCCTATTGCTATAATCTTTCTCATCTCGTCAAAGGTTAATTATGATTCGTCAGCACGCGATTTAGAGCCAAGGTAGCCACCGTGATGGCGCAAGGCATATTCCCGGCGGGTAAATCCTGAAAGGCGCATGACATTGACTACAAGGACATCACCAATCACAGTCATCATGGTGGTCGAGGTGGTAGGTGTCAGTCCAAGCGGACACACCTCGGGCGACCCTCCGGTCGACAGGGTGACATCGGCGATTGCTGCAAGCTCGCTGTCGGGATTTCCTGTGATTACAATCAGCGGAAGTCCGGGATAAAGGTTATGGGCAAGACTCACCAGGTCGATAATCTCCCGCGTCTTGCCGGAATTGGATATGAGCAGCATCACGTCGTTTGGCTGAATCACGCCAAGGTCGCCGTGCTGCGCCTCCGCGGGATGCAGGTTGACTGACGGGGTGCCGGTCGAGCAGAAAGTAGTGGCGATATTCATAGCTATCTGCCCTGCCTTTCCCATGCCTGACGTAACCACCTTTCCTCCACGGCGATGGACATGCTCAAGTATAAGCCTCACCGCTTCGTCATATGCCGGAGTCACCGGTATATTGGATATCGCGCGGCTTTCACAATCGAGGATGTCGCGCATGGATTGCTGTATATCTGTCATATTCTCAGAATCGTTTCTTAAACACAAAGATAGTTATTTTTATGCAAACCATGCCTCACGATTGCAAATTCTTGCTTTTCCTCCATCCGCGCCATCGCCTGATGCCTTACTCCTCAGGAAGTATCTTCACATTGCCTCCGGCATTGACGCGATAGCGTGCCGAGGTCTTGTCGGCAAGATTAGTGACGCGGAACACATAATCTTCGATATTTACATTCGCGCGTTCCGACCCGTCATAAGCGTTGCGCACCGCCTCCTCTATCGTATGAAAGCCCGAGCCCTCATACGTGTCAATCTTCTTTCCGTCGAAATATAGCTCCACAAGCACATCATCGGCGGGATGTATACGATTTTGTGTCATAGTCATCTCATTGTTTCTTTTACATTCAATAACTATAACACCTTTCATGGTATAAAAGTCACCATCAACCACCGCACACATTCAGCCGCAGCACTTGACACGACCGCTTTTTAATCATATTTAACAACCGCCTTAACCGGAATAAGAGTGCAGCGAGGAGAGTGCATTGACTCCGAAATAGGTCATGACAACGGCAAGAAACGCAAACAGCATGTAAATATGAAATACCATCGGGCGGTTCAATGGCTTGATCGAACGGTGCATGGCGACGGCATATATCACAAATGTGACCAGCGCCCAGGTCTCCTTAGGGTCCCATGCCCAATATCTGCCCCACGATATGTTGGCCCACACAGCGCCGGTGATTATGCCCAGACCGAGCAGATATATAGCCGGATACAACAACACCCTGTCGAGCGCCATCATGCGCGAAGCCACCGAGGGCAAGAACAGTGAGATCAGGCTGCATGTCACGATAAAGGCAAAGAGCGCGTAAGAGGTCATGACAAGAGTGACATGTATGCTCAGCCAGGGCGAGGCAAGCACAGGCATCAACGGGGTCATGACCGGATTGGCGCCGATAAGATGGGAGACGAGCGCAACAGCCCCGGCAAGAAGCATCCCGGCAGGAAGCAACAACGACGAGACCCGGTGAAATGCCAGGAGCAAGGGCAGCAATATGATAAGAAGAAACTCCATCGTCTCCCCGGTATTGGCAAGCGGGATGTGACCTGCCACATACCATTCAAGCAGGTAGGCGACTGCCTGCAGTGTCAGTGCAGCCCAAAGCAGCGTCAGTGCCGCGACATTAAACCCTCGCCGCCCAAGCAGCGCGACAAAAGCCATGGCGGCACCGGCGAAAAGGGTTATAAAGACAAGCATCGAAAACGGCACACGATTGTATATCAGTTCGGCCTCAACTCTACCTTCCGACAACTGGCGGCAACCGTCAGGCACGGGAGCGATAAGATTGCCGCCAAGCAATTGCATCAGCAGTCCCACCTTTTCGTCCAGTTCCTCTACGGCACGGTCAAGCGTCTTGTCGCCGCTGCCATACATCGACTGCAGCTTGTAATCGCCCGCATCAGAAAACAGATCGTCGAGCGATACATATCTTCCCTCAACGCCAAGCCGGCGACGCAACGACTCTTCTTTGACAAGAATCGCGCGTTCGCCCTGCCACTGTTCAGGATAAAGCAGCCACGAGACCATCACCTGCTCCGCCAACAGCCCTCTGTAGCTCGACGAGCCGGTGATTTTTTTTGTAAAGTCACGCGCAAGCGAGTTAAATGTCATCACCCTGCCATTATACATCACCTGCTTTGAGGCGAGCGAGTCGGCTTGTTGCCTCGGGACGCCCGCAATCGTATCGGCACAGACATCGCCCCCGCCGCCGGCAATCATAAGCGCAACCACGGCAAGACTCCTGACGCTCTTTCTGAAGCGCGACCCACGCGCTGCCATCAGCCATAGACCGGCAACGGCAAAAAGCGCGTAACCGGTGTAAGTCAGCGCTATGCCATAAGGGTCATGGTTGACACCGAGCACAGTGTGACCCTCGCTGTCATATGACATCTGGCACAGTCTGTAACCGTCAACCGAAACAATATTGTTGACCGACACCACAGCTTTTTCGCCATCAACTGCAAGATAGCTGATGAAATCACGGGGCACTTCTCCCCCGGGGTAATAATCCACCTTAAAACTGTCGAGCGACAGGCTGAAAGGAAACGTCGCCTCCTTTCCCGTCGCCGACATATAGCCGTAGACCGTCTCCCCGCTGCCGAGCCTCACCTGCCCGCGGTCACCCGTAAGCCAGGTGACAACACCGCCGGCGACAACCAGCAGCAAGGCTATATGCAACAGCCACGCCGGTTTAGAAAGACGCATAGCCATTACCCGACACTCGGCGCACCGCCATACACTCCATCTCTATCAGCCACTCTGGACGACACACCGGAGCAAGCACTATCACGCGCGGCACTCCCGGAAAACGCTCCTCAAACATGGCGTTGACCGCCGCATAATCAGCGATGTCGCGCAGATAGACTATCATGTGGCACACATCATGCCATCCACACTCCGCCTCGTCAAGAAGTGCGCCGACATTTTCCCACATCCTCTTTGTCTGAGCCTTGACATCGCCTTTATGCACGACTTCGCCACGGTTATTGATGCTTGCCGTGCCTGAGATGAACACATGACGGCGGTCGCCATAATCCACATAGGTGCCACGCTCAAACGCCACTCCGTATTCATAAGTGGGATTCAGATATTCCGGCGCATAAAGATAACTCATCTGCCCCGGCTCGATACCCTTCACCGCATATGTGTCCATCTCGACCGTGACACGCGGGTCGGCGTGACGTCCGCCGATACCGGTGCTGGCGATGAAATGGGTTTCGGCTGTAAGATTATTGGTCATGAACATCTCGTTACGTCCCTTGACCACTCCGGCATAATTGACATCGACATCATGGACAAAAAACCATGTGCGCACACAATTGTCGGCAATCGTACACCCCTCGTCCTCAAGCCGGAGGGCATAGTCGCAAAGCAATGCACGGGTGGCAACCTCCGAACGCACGTCGGGAGTGCATGCGCTCCCTTGCCAGAAGTGGGTGTAGCTGCCGTGGGTCACCGAGTAAAGTCCGTTATAGAGGTTGTTTACCCCGACACCTTCCTGGAAATACACCCACAAGGCTATCTTTGTACCGTCGAGCGGCGACTGCTCTACAATCGACACCGCACACTCTTCTTCTCTCGGCAACTGAGGCTGCTGATTTGCCGCATCGCTCAGGAAATAGCGTTTAAACACCGGCACGACATCCTTGCCAAGCCGTTCACGCAAGGCATTATAGGCGGTCATTACAGTCGACAATTGTGTCGCAAAGGTCTCGCCGGCGGCTGTCGACTTGATTATCGCATGAAACTCCGCCGCGTCGCTGCCGTCCATAAATGCCGACACGGTAGTCGAAGCCCCGTTGGTATAATATGTTGTCATTTTACGTCCTGTCTTTTCTTCAAGTATCATGGCTAATCATTTTTTAGCACCTGCATCGATCCAGGCTTTCACCAGGTCGACAGAGGTAGTGTTGGAAATAATTGTCTGGTGGCGATAAGCCCAGTCATCCGACATGTCAGTCGCGAGAGCGCGCCAAAGCACACTTTCCTGCGCGTTGCCCGGACTGACACGCATCATGTCGGGCGATTTCACCGACTCTTTGTTGACGAGCGCGACGTAAGATTCCGGTGCGACGAGATTAAGCGAGGCCGCCGCATGGTTGCTGCCGCCGTGACACTGCACGCACGCCGCGTCAAACACCGATGTCTGTACGGCTCCATACATGCCGCCGTCCACTTTTCCGGCATCGAAGTGGATATATCCGTCGCTTGCCTTCACAGGCTCAGTCGACGCCAGCGTGACCACTCGCTTGCGGAGACGGTTGATGACACACAGTTCGACTGAAGTCACGTCGTCGGTCACGCCACCCATCTCCATGTCGCCGCCCGTGACAGGCTTCGACACCTCGGCATAGTCGCTGTCGGCAAATCCCGCCACGACAACCGTGTAGTCGCTTCCGCTCCAGCTGTCCAGCCCGGTGACTTCACCCGTAAACCTCACTGTCGAGGTGACGCCGTCGTCGCCGCCGGTCCCCGCGTCATCATATATCTTGCCGTCGTCGCAGGCTACCGCAGCCACGGCAAGTACAGAGGATAATATCAGATAGTCAACTCTCATGGCGTCAGAATGAATATTGCAGAAGTACTGTCGCCGAGTGCATGGCAAGCCCGAGGTCGTCGTTGTCGCGGTCAAGCTGTGTCGCATGACCTGTCCTGCCGGTATAGCGGTACATCGCCTGAAGCTTCAGTCCAGCTCCACGGAAGAAATAGTTGACTCCTACGGAAGGCATGTTGAGCATTCCTCCGCGGTCAAGACCGTTACGGTCCATCAGGTCATAGCGCAATGCGCCCTGGAGGCAGTCGGTGATGAAATATCCCGCCTGGACATATCCTCCGAGGTAGTCGTAGGAGTCATGTATCTTCTGGCGCTTTGTGAAACCCACTCTCATATAATAAGCCTCGGCGGCGAGATAAAGACGGTTTTTTATCCATGCAAACTCCATTCCGGCGCGGAAATCATTGGTGCTCTCGTTCTCGCTCTCGACATTCAGCGATGCCGACACCCCGATAAGCATCTTGTCAAGATTAAGCTGGCGCGGATTGCCCTGGGTGGCGGGCATCACCCCCTTGGGCTGGAATGTAAATCTTCCGGCATAAAGCAGCGAGGGTATGTGCCAGTCGTCGCTGAATGTCTTTGTCGCGGTATTGATTGACGCACCGGTGCCGTTGAACAGTCCCGCCTGATAACCCCACTTGCCGTTTATCATGCCGTGAACCTCGACTCCGAGGTCAAAGCCGGTGCCGATATTGGGAGTGACGGCATTGAGCGAATGAGGCATTATCACGGGTGCCGTGAGCGACACGGGAAGCGAAGGAAACAGCGTCTCGCCGAGTGTCGTCAGATAAGCGTGGGAAAAAGGTGTCTTGAATTTACCTATACGCACGGCAAACTCGTCGCGCACCTTTACGTCAGCCCATGCCTGCTGCAGTAGCGCGCCGCCTGAAGCAGCCGCGTTGATTGACAGGTTGTAGGTCACGATGCCGAATGCCTTGCCCGTGAATCCAAGCACGGCATAGGGTATGGCGAAGCCCGTGTTTGCCACATTATCCTGATTGTAGGCGGGGTCAAGACCTTCGCTGTCGTAATAGTTGAAGTTTGCCGAGGTCTGCACGAGAAGATACGGCTTGAAGAGGAAATCGCCGTTACGCGTACTCCAGGAGAAGCCGTCACGCCCTGCGAGCGACACGACTCCATTCTCTGTATCGGCTTCATACTGCGCCGAAGAGGCAACCGGAAGTAGCGAAACCATCACTATTGCTGATAAGATTGATTTTATTCTTGACATAACAAAGTTACTGATTAATGTTGAATTAAAAAACGGGTCATAACGATTTTAAAAATGCCACAAGCGCCTCGCGGTCATCACGCGACATCTTTTTGAAAAGATTTTTCGACGCCTCGCCCTCACCGCCGTGCCACATTATAGCCTCGATGAAGTTGCGTGCGCGCCCGTCGTGAAGGAAATATGTGTGACCGTTGACCTTCTCCTGAAGCCCTATGCCCCAGAGAGGCGTTGTGCGCCATTCGTTGCCCTGGGCAAGTCCCGACACATAATTGTCGTTGAGACCGACACCCATTATCTCCGACCCCATGTCATGAAGGAGATAGTCGGAATAAGGGTGAATCGTCTGATTGCCGAGCCAGGGCAGCTGAGTGCCGTTGAGCAGTGTCGAACCGCGCGGACGGGTGTGGAGCGTGGTCACGTGACAGAGGTGACACTTGGCTTCGTAAAACATCTGTTCGCCGCGTTTCACCTGCGGGTCATCGACATTTCTGCGCGCCGGCACACCGAGCGACTGCATGTACAGGTCGACATTTTCCATCTCCTCGGTCGACACATCGAGCTTGTCGTAGAGAAGACCCATCATGGAGCCCTGCGACATCTGAATCTGCCCCTCGCATATCTCTTCGGGGTAGCGGCTGTTAGTGACACCCATGTCGCTTGAAAATCCAAGCTCTACCGTGAGGTCGGCATGCTGCGCCTTGTTGCCCGACACTCCGAGACACTTAACTCCGCGCTCGGTGACATAGTTGCATCGTCCCGAGATGCCAAGTTCCGGATAATTGCTTCTTGCCGCGAGCGCCTCTATCTCGGCGGGGTCGAGTGCCATCATCTGTCCCATGCCGACGTGACGCAACGGGATGCGCACCGTGCAGAACAGGTCGTCGGGGCTTATCTCTTCGGCATACCAGTCGGTTATCGTGTAAGTGGGATAAGCCAGCTCGTAAGGCTCGCCGTCGGGGAAGGTGAACGACTCGTAATGCCAGTCGACTTTCAGCTTGCCTTCGGGCTTTACGCCATATATAGCCTGGTCGTGCAGCACCCTGCCGTAGTCTTTGAAAAACGCCCCGTTTTTGCGCGTCACATACACGAGCATCGCCGAAAATCCGTAGCTGCCCGAGCCGCCGTCGGCCCAGAGCGCCGGCTTGGTGCGTCCGGCGTTGCTGTGGCAGCTTCCGCAGGAATATCCGGCATAGACCGGACCGAGGCCGCCGCCGTAGCCGTTGGACGATGTGCGCATGTCGTCATAGAGTTTGTCACCTCTGAAAAACCGGGTCGAATTAGCGCCGGTCACCCAGTCGGCCTGGGTGTCAAACGCCTTTGACGAGTTCAGAAATATGGTTGAGGTGCCGGCGGAGAGCTCATATCCCTGCGGCACTTCTACATCAAGCACGTCAAGACCCTCCCGGTCACACGACACGAGAGGGCTGACTATCGCTGTAATGAATGTTGTCAGATATATCTTACGTAGTATCATTTCACTGTCCTTGCCTTGCCATCCTTGAACAGAAGGTATTCGAGGGTATGGAATCCGCGTATGTTCTGCGCGCTCTCCACCTTGCTGTCATCATCAGAGTCACTCCATTCCAGGTCGCCGAGGTTGCCCGAGGTAAGATGATTTACGATTGCATCCTGGTCGAGGGGCCAGCTGTCCATGTTGGGGTCAAGGCCGAGTGCGTCGACAGGTCCGAAGAGGAATGCCTCGCTCATCTCCCACGGTCCGCGGGCGTCGAGCCAAGCCGCACATGCCGCCTCAAATGCAGCGTCGGTGCGCTTGTCGCTCAGTTCACGCACAGCGGCGAGAAGGGCCGCGTTCTTGTCGCGGAGGTCGCTGTAAGTGGGGAGTATCACGTAGTCCACATAGTCGTTGACTATCGCGTCAAGCTCCGCGTCATAGCCGTTGAGATTGCTGAAAAACGGCTTCAGGTCATTATTGATTACCTCGTCGAGCGCCGCACACGCGTCCATGGCGTCGCGTGCCTCCTGCGAGTCGATATTGTTGCGGAAGGGCGCGGTAATGGCGAGTATCGATGACGCTGCGGTCTCGATAGCCGCGTTGACCTTGGCGTCAAGCGCGGGGTCGATGCTCTTCACGAGAGCCGACATCGAGTGCTGACCGCGGTTGTTGCCGTAGGTGCAGGTGTAAGAGTTGCGTATCGAGTAGATGTTGTTGGTGTAGTCCTCGCGTGAGTGCCAGCTATACCATGACTCGACGGCATAGAGAGCTTCCTCATGCTTGCCGCTCTTGTAGTAGTTGTAGGGTTCGCCTATCTTGGCGTTGCCCACCTCGTCGGCTATCGAGCTGCATCCGTCAAGTATCTCCTCGATGCAGTTGAAGGCGCTGGAATAGGTCGAGTTGTCATGGCGGCGGAATGTTGTGGCGTAAGCGTCGCCTCCGTCATATGCCACCGCCCATGCCTCATAAAGGCTGTTGGCGTCATCCTTCAGCAGATTTGCCACCTGGATAGAGTAGTTGTGCCATGCGTTGGCGTTTTCGGCTGTATAGTCGAGATCTTTTGCCGACACGCCTGAATTATCGTTCTTGGGGTCGTCGCTGCTGCAGGCGACCATTGTGCAGCCCAGAGCGAGGGCAGCGATTGCAGAGTAAAATTTTTTGTCCATTGTATAACTGTTTTTTATTGTTTAATCATTACGTGGGGGGAGGGTCAGCGGCGCAGGAACCATCCTATGTAGGCGATGCCTATCGACACCTCGTTTTCGCTGTTGTAGGGTCCGCTGCCGAAGGGATTGGAGGTGCCTATCTGACGGTTGGAGTAGTCGGCCTTGACAACAAGGTTGGGTAGCGCATACCAGTTTACACCGGCGCTCCACTTGCTCACTTCGAGGCGGCGGTCGGCGGTCGCGGGCGACTCTACCGACTTCTGTGGATTGAAATACTCGTAGCGGGCAAAGGGGTAGATGACCGGCATCTTCTTGACGCCTAACACATTGCCGAGGTTAAACCCTACTTCCGCGCCATAGCTGAGGGCATTTTTTGCCACCGGGAGCAGGCGGCTGTAAGGCGATGCGCCGGGGAGCTTGTTGTTTTTGCCGTTGACCGATGCCGTGTTGCCTATGTGACCGTATACCACATCGGCTCTCACCGTCACGTAGCGGTTGCGGTACTGTCCGTCCCAGCTCGCCATTGTCACCGGTATTCTGCCGTCGGAGGCATAGGTCTGCGACTTGTCGGAGTTGGCGCCGGCGTTGTGGCAGTAGTAAAATGACACTCCCGAGCGCAGTCCCTTCACGCCGCGGTAGTCGATGCGGGCGACGTAGCCGGGCGATGTGAAATTGTCGGTCTCGAAAAATCCCTGTTTGCCGCCGGCGATCCATGTGTCGCGGTCAAATCCGTTGGCGTTTAGGCCCGCCACTACCATCGCCTGCCAGTCAAACACGCCATGCCCCGACCCGAATGTACCGAACAGTGAGAGTCCGGTCTCGTGCCATGTGCTCGGAAGCATCACGGTCTCGCTCTCGGGGCGAACGGTCCCGAAGAAATTGATTGGCTCGTGGTGGGTGTTGGTGAGCCCGAACGGCACTATCATGTGACCTACCCTGACGTTAAACGCCGGGACGATAAGTCGCGTGAGGTGAAACTGTTCGAGTGCCACTTCGCCGCCTTTTTCGACTTCGGTCTCATACTCACCGTTTTCGCTGTTTTCTATCTCGTAGGCGATACCCGTGCCGCCCGATTCAAATTCGATCTCGGCGCCGAGTATCCATTTAGGTGTAAACTTATAGTCAAATGCAAGCACAAACCGCGGTATTGCCACTGTGTTGCGACGCTCCTTGGTGACACCGTTTTTCTGAAAACGGTTGATGCCGTAGTCTTTGAACGACGCTACCATCTCGCCGTAACCGCCAAACCTGAATTTTGAATAGCCTGCCGTGTCGGCTGCCTCCTGTCCCGTGACAGGAAGGGCGGCAAGCAGCGCAAGCAATGCACCTGTGATTTTACTTTTTCCGTTCATCTGATTTTGGTTAATTTTATCGGTTGCAAAATTACCGCACCCCCCAAAATCACGAAATACTTAAAATTGATGATTTTTAGACCGATTCTAAACAACAATTAACCAAAAATAGTGAACACCCACATTTCACGGGCAAACAACACACCCCCGCACATGATACGCGGGCGAGCTTCCACTCGCCCCTACACTGCATATATATGCCAACATAACCACCGCATGTACAATGCCGCGACACACCCACCGCGCGCAAATCACCGCGCGCAAATCCACCGCATGCAAACCCCACCGCGTAGCTGTAGGGGCGAGTGGAAGCTCGCCCGCAACACACGCAATGCAT
>OLWA01000189.1_pt1 | contig 81075 bp, 88 predicted proteins | sample 1673251 | NCBI WGS metagenome assembly OLWA01 (sample SAMEA3178937, study PRJEB25190) | human gut metagenome | biome: human gut; feature: human-associated habitat; material: faeces | place: Austria | collected 2013 | reverse complement strand
TTTCACGATGGATGTTTCCAACAAGTACGGCTACAACAACATGGCCATCGGCATGTATGCCGGAAACAGCGGAAATGCCCTTTATTGTCCGACCGGATATCTGGAGCTGTTAAGACTTCAGGACCGTTTCGTTTATCTGCCGGAAATGCCGTATCGCAAAGTGGATCTGGATCAGGCAATGCGAAATGTGCTTGGACAGGAAACCTTTGAAGCAGATGGCGGACAGGGAAATGTTATGGGCTGGCTGAATACCGTAACTGTTGAAAATGTGCATCCGAACACCACAGTGGCGCTGCGAGTGAAAGGTCTGTCCGGCAGCGCAGATGCACTGAAGCTTTACGGTTACGGTGCAGACGGCTCCCTCCAGGAACTGCCTGCAGACCTGTGGCATATCCAGACAGAGGAGGGAGCAATCCCGGATACCTTATCTGAGGATGTACTGTATGAAATCCACGTTCTGGTACAGGATGGCGGTACATTCGACCTTAGCGAAAATGAGAAGGAAATCAAAGTATCCGTTGTTACAGCTCAGTAAAAAGGGTGGAACTTTTTCAGAAAGATTCTGGCACTTATTAGTCCATGATGAAATTACCGGTGCAGTGTGAGTTTTATACTCATACTGTACCGGTGTTTTTATTATTTCAGAAACAGATGAAGCAGCTTCCGGGAAATCCGCCCGTAGGGCTGATAACGTATAGGCAGATCAATCCAGGTTTTTTTATCTACAATGCTCTTATAATGGGAAAAGGTTTCAAATCCTTTTTTACCATGATAGCTTCCCATACCGCTTTCTCCGAAGCCTCCAAAGGGCAATTCACTGGTTGCAAGATGAATGACTACATCATTGATACAGCCGCCTCCGAATCCGCATTCAGAGGTGACTTTTTTTATTATAGCCTTATCCTGTGCAAAAATATAAAGTGCAAGAGGATGAGCCAGGGAATTTATTTTATGGATAACCTCATCAATGGAGGTGAAGGTAAGCACAGGAAGCACAGGCCCGAAAATTTCTTCCTGCATTACAGCATCCTCGAAGGTAACCTTATCCATTACAGTAGGTTCGATCTGCAGTGTTTTGGGTCGTACATTTCCACCGCAGATTACCTTTGAGGAATCAATTAATCCCTGAATACGGTCAAAATGTTTTTGGTTGATGATCTTTCCGTAATTTTTGTTATCCAGAGGTGCTTTGCCAAACTGCCTGCGGATCTGTTTTCGGATCTGCTCTAGAAATTCGTCTTTTACTTCACTGTGGCAATAAACATAGTCAGGAGCCACGCAAGTCTGTCCGCAATTCAGATACTTTCCAAATACAATACGTTTGGCGGCGAGCTTTAAGTTTGCAGATTTGTCTATAATACAGGGGCTTTTGCCACCAAGCTCCAAAGTGACAGGAGTAAGATGCTCACTGGCCTTTCGCATAACCTCTTTTCCCACAGACTGGCTTCCTGTGAAAAAGATATAGTCAAAATGCTCCTGAAGAAGACAGGCATTTTCTGCACGTCCTCCCATAACAACTGCTACATGGTGCTCCGGAAAGCATTCCCGGACGATTTCACAGATAACAGCTCCGGTGGCAGGAGAATAAGCACTTGGCTTAAGGACTGCTGTGTTTCCGGCAGCAAGCGCATCTGCCAAAGGGTCAAAGGTGAGAAGAAACGGATAATTCCATGGACTCATGATCAGTGAAACACCGTAAGGAGACGGCTTCTGGAAGCTTCGTGAGTGAAATTGTGCAAGTGGTGTATGCACAGTTTTTTCCCTGGAAAGGGAACGGATGTGCTTCAGCAGATAGGTGATCTCGCTGAGAACAAGACCGGATTCACACATGTAGCTCTCAAAGCTGCTTTTCCCAAGATCTGCCTTTAATGCAGCATCAATCTGCTCCTGATGTGCTTGGATGGAGGCTTGAAGCTTTTTTAATGCTTCAATACGAAAATCAATATTAAGTGTAGCACCTGTATAAAAGAATTCCCGCTGCCTGCGGATGATATCCTGGATCGCTTCCTGTGTCATGGGATTTTCCTCGCATTATAAAATGTAGTATTGTTTAGAGTCCCTCTCCAGGGACGAGATCCTGTTTGAAAAAAGCGTTTTATGCTTCCGGCTGTTCTTTATCCGGCATCAGCATATAATAAAACTTCTCCAGCTCCCCGGCATCCATCAGTACCGGAACGGGATACAGAGGATTGGCTTCCTTGTCTGCATAATGAGACAATTTCGGAATGTCCTCTTCCTGGATTTCCGGAATGAAATCTCCGATGCCAAAGCGGGCTTTCATACCTTTGATGGCCTGGATAAAGCCTGCGGCAGCTTCCTCCACAGGTGTTTCCTTGTCAGCCACACCTGCTGCAACAGCTAAAGCAGCCAGTTTCTTGTGAATGGTTTTTCCGTAGGCTTCCAGCACATAAGGCAGCAGTACTGCATTGGCAAGTCCGTGAGGCACATTGTACTGTCCGCCCAGGGAATGTGCTACTGCATGTACATAGCCCACATAAGATTTGGTAAAAGCACAGCCTGCAAAGTAGGAAGCGCGGAGCATATTCCGGCGGGCTTCCTTATTAGAGCCATCTGTGTATGCGGTATCCAGATTTTCAAAAATCAGCTTTACAGCATCCAGGGCATTTTTCCTGGTGCCTGGCGTGGTGGAATTGCCGATGTATGCCTCCACTGCATGGGTAAGGGCATCCATACCAGTAGTTGCGGTGATAAAAGGCGGAAGGCTTAAGGTAACCTTAGGATCCAGAACTGCATAGCGCGGAATCAACGGAAAATCGTTGATGGCATATTTGTGTCTGGTCTGCGCATCTACAATTACGGCGGCCAGCGTGGTTTCACTTCCGGTTCCTGCTGTAGTTGGAACAGCAATCAGAAGAGGAAGCTTCTTGTGCACCTTCAGAATTCCCTTCATCTTGGCAAGGGACTGACGGGGCTTGGCGACCCTGGCACCAACTGCCTTGGCACAGTCCATACTGGAACCGCCGCCGAAGCCGATAATGGCTTTACAGTTGTTTGCATGGTAAAGCTCAAGCGCTTCTGCCACATTGTCTGTAGTAGGGTTGGCTACTGTTTTGTCATAAAGGATATAAGAAATGCCGCTGTCTGTCAACGCCTTTTCCAGACGGTCGGTAAGCCCAAGCTGATGAATGCCTGCATCTGTGATGATTAGCACATTCTCGCATTTTTTCTTTTTCAGCATATCGGGAACTTCCTTCAGGCTGCCGATGATCTTCGGGTTTCGGTAAGGCAGAAAGGGAAGTGCGAACTTAAACACATTCTGGAAAATTCTGCAGTATATTTTCTTTACTGGATTCATAATAAAATTTCTCGCTTTCTTGTACGGTTTTTATCCTGAATGAAATTATATCATGGTTTCAAATATTGTAAAGATAAAATAATTTTAATATCAAGATAAATTTGCAGACAGATTTCTCTTATCGACTGATGGGGGATTGTGTGTTATGATAATATAAAGATAAAGAATTGCGGGAGCTGCAAAACAGCGGAGCAATTCGTAGATATCAAGTTAGGGGCAAAATACTTTTTGCCCCTAACATCCTATTAAGAACATAAAGAAAGGGGTATTTTCCATGGCAGAGACCTTTGGAAAGAATCCGGAAAAGAACTTGAGCATAGGCATTCTGGCACATGTAGATGCAGGAAAGACTACATTGTCAGAAGCACTTTTATATTTAAGCGGCAAAATCCGCAAGCTGGGAAGAGTAGACCATAAAGACGCATACCTGGACACTTCTCCTTTGGAGCGGGAACGTGGAATTACAATTTTTTCCAAGCAGGCCATCCTTGATCTTGGAGACACCAGAGTCACGCTTCTGGACACTCCGGGCCATGTGGATTTTTCCGCGGAGATGGAGCGGACCCTGCAGGTATTAGATTACGCCATTTTGGTGATCAACGGAGCAGACGGCGTGCAGGGACATACTGTAACGTTGTGGAGACTTCTGGAAAGATACCAGATTCCAACTTTTATTTTTATCAACAAAATGGATCAGGACGGAGCCGACCAGGAGGCTCTTCTGGCAGAACTGAGGAAACGCCTGAGCGAAAACTGTCTGGACTTTGGTCCCACGGATATCAAAACAGAGATTCAAAAAGAAACAGATCCGGGCAGCCGCGCGGAGCAGAACACCAACGAAATTTTCCACACAGAAGCAGAACACGGGGAAGAATTCTGGGAAAGCCTGGCTATGTGCGATGAGCATCTTCTGGAAAAATATCTGGAAGAGGGCGAGGTGGGCCCGGAAGAAGTCACTAGGCTGATCATTGAGCGCAAGGTTTTCCCCTGCTATTTTGGTTCTGCGCTGAAAATGGGCGGCGTGAAATATCTCATCGGCGGACTTGAGCACTATACAGCCAATCCTCTTTACCCGGAGGCCTTCGGTGCCAAGGTGTACAAGATTGCAAGGGACGAGCAGGGAAACCGCCTTTCCTATATGAAAATCACTGGCGGAACCCTGAAGGTGAAAGACCTTCTTACCACAAGCAAGGGAAATGTGGCAGCAGGGGAAGAAATCTGGGAGGAAAAAGCCGACCAGATCCGCATTTATTCCGGAGCAAAATTTGAACTGGCGAAAGAAGCAAAAGCGGGAACTGTTTGTGCCGTCACAGGTCTTACCCACACATTTCCGGGCCAGGGACTTGGAATCACGGAAAATTCCAACATGCCTGTTCTGGAGCCTGTACTGAACTACCGGATCCTGCTCCCGGAAGGCTGCGATGTGCACCAGATGCTGAAGAAATTAAAGGAACTGGAAGAGGAGGATCCCCAGCTTCATATTGTATGGGATGAGCAGTTAGGAGAAATCCATGCCATGCTCATGGGAGATGTGCAGATCGAGATTCTGAAACGGCTGATCTGGGAAAGGTTCCATGTAGCAGTAGACTTCGGCACCGGAAACATTGTATATAAGGAAACAATTGCTGCGCCTGTGGAGGGCGTGGGACATTTTGAGCCTTTGCGCCACTATGCGGAGGTACATTTGCTTCTGGAGCCAGGTGAGCCGGGAAGCGGCCTGCAGTTTTTCACGGCGTGCAGCGAGGATGTTCTGGACCGCAACTGGCAGCGGCTGATTCTCACCCATCTGGAGGAAAAGGAACACAGAGGCGTGCTTACCGGAGCGCCTATCACGGATATGCAGATTACACTGCTCACCGGGCGCGCCCATCAGAAGCATACAGAGGGCGGTGATTTCCGACAGGCAACCTACCGCGCTATCCGCCAGGGCTTGAAAAAAGCCACAAGCGTTTTGTTAGAGCCATACTATGAATTTCGCCTGGAAATTCCGGTGGACACAGTAGGCCGTGCCATGACGGATATCCAGAAAATGCAGGGAACCCTTCTGCCCCCGGAAACGGAGGACATGACTGCAATTTTGAAGGGAAAAGCACCGGTTTCTGCTATGCGTGATTACCAGAAGGAAGTGGTTTCCTATACAAGAGGCCTGGGAAGGCTGTTCTGCAGCCTGAAAGGCTATGAGCCCTGTAAAAATCAGGAAGAGATTGTGGAACAGATTGGCTATGATTCTGAGCGTGACCTGGACAATCCCACTGGTTCTGTATTTTGTGCCCATGGCGCAGGATTTGTGGTGCCATGGTATCAGGTGGAAGAGTATATGCATCTGGACACAGGGATTTCCGAGGAGTTTGATGATGATCTAAGCGCAGAGGAAGACTGGCAGAGCACAGAAAGCGGAGAAGAAAATGCAGCATACGGCGGTGCCGGCAGCCAATCGGGAAATCAGGCCCGCGGTGCCAGCCAGACTTCAGGAAAATCCGGCTACCAGCCACCAAAGTCCGCTTATCGCGGCAGCTATGAAGACGATAAGGAACTTCAGGCAATTTTCGAGCGAACCTTCGGTCCTGTAAAAAGAGACAGAATGTCTTCCTATAAAAAAGTAGTAACTGCGCCATCCTCTCCATCCACCAGCTCCTACCGGAAAAAGGACAAAGAAGAATACCTTCTGGTGGACGGCTACAACATTATTTTTGCATGGCCGGAACTGAAGGAACTGGCAGATGCGGATGTCCGTGCGGCGCAGACCAAGCTGATGGACATTCTCAGCAATTATCAGGGATACAAAAAATGCACGCTGATTCTTGTTTTTGACGCATACAAAGTGGAAGGCCACCAGGAAGAGGTTCTGACCTATCACAACATTCATGTGGTTTATACTAAAGAAGCAGAGACAGCAGACCAGTACATTGAGAAAACCGTTCATAAGATCGGCAGACAGCATCAGGTGACAGTAGCTACCTCCGATGGCCTGGAACAGATTATAATTATGGGACAGGGGGCAAACCGAATTTCTGCAAGAGGTCTGCAAGAGGAAATTGAGGAAACCAGGAAGCAGCTTCGCCAGGAGTGGCATCAGCGCCGCCAGTCAAGTCATACGTACTTGTTTGATCATGCAGATGAAGAAACAGCAAAGCTGATGGAGGAAGTCCGTCTTGGAAAGAAAAAACTGTAAGAGGTTCACTGACAATTTGAAAATGATGAGATAAAGGAGATGTATCCAAAATGAGAGAGAAGCTTACTCGCAAGGATGTTGAGAAAATTGAGCAGGAAATTGAGCATCGCAAGCTGGTAATCCGTAAGGAAGCCATTGAAGCTGTGAAGGAAGCCCGTGCTCAGGGTGATTTAAGCGAGAATTTCGAGTACTATGCTGCCAAGCGCCATAAGAACCAGAACGAGAGCCGTATCCGCTATCTGGAGAACATGTTAAAAACAGCCACCATCGTATCGGACAAATCCAGCAGTGATGAAGTAGGAATGGATGATATTGTGGAGGTTTATTTCGAGGAGGATGACGAGATTGATAAATACAAGCTGGTTACATCCATCAGGGGAAACTCCATGGAGAACCGGATCAGCATTGATTCCCCCATCGGCATGGCATTAAAAGGCCACAAGGTAGGCGACCGCGTGGAAGTAAAAGTAAATGATAATTACAGCTACTTCCTGGAAATCCGCTCCATTGACAAAACCCACTCTGAGGAGGAAGAGATAAGAGGATTTTAAAAGACCTTTACCGGATAAAATGCTGCATTCAGTTGTTTTCCAGGCTCACCAGCCGCATTTACAGTAATTTTACATTGGAGCCAATGTGATTTAACAAAGATTTGGTAGTAAAAACCAGGGAAATGTAAAGTATTTTACATAGATTTAACATTCCTCTCCCCCGAAATTTTACATAGACCACCTATATTAATCTCATAACCAAGAAACAAACAAACTCTAACAAATGGATAAAAGGAGAGGAAAAAGAATGGATTTTTTTAGCATCCTGACTTTGCTGGGAGGTCTGGCAATGTTCTTGTACGGAATGCAGGTTATGGGAGATGGACTGGAAAAGCTTTCAGGAGGAAAGCTTGAGAAGATTCTTGAGAATCTTTCTTCAAACAGATTAAAGGCAGTTCTGGTTGGCGCTGCCGTGACAGCAGTTATTCAATCGTCATCAGCAACGACAGTTATGGTTGTAGGCTTTGTAAACTCAGGAATCATGCACTTATCCCAGGCCGTTGGCTTCATTATGGGAGCAAATATCGGTACTACGATTACTGCATGGATTCTTAGTCTTGCCGGAATTGAAAGCTCGAATTTCTTTGTGAAATTATTAAATCCAAGCTCATTTTCACCTATTCTGGCACTGATTGGTGTGATTTTCATTGTTTTTCTTCACGATGAAAAAAAGAAGGATATAGGAAACATTATGGTAGGATTTGCAGTGCTTATGTTCGGAATGAACACTATGAGCGGCGCTGTAAAACCACTTGCCCAGGTTCCGGAATTTACTAATATTCTGCTGAAATTTTCCAACCCGGTTCTGGGAGTGCTGGCAGGTGCGCTTTTGACGGCGGTTATTCAGTCATCCTCCGCTTCCGTAGGAATTCTTCAGGCACTTTGTGTAACCGGTGCTGTCCAGTACGGCACAGCACTGCCGATTATCATGGGACAGAACATTGGAACCTGTATTACAGCTATGCTTTCTTCTATTGGTGCAACCAAAAACGCAAAGCGTGCAGCTGTGGTTCATCTGTACTTTAACATTGTAGGAACCATTGCATTTATGGGTGTTTTCTATCTCCTTAATACATTTTTACATTTTTCATTTATCAATGATGTGGCAGGACCGGCAGGAATTGCTGTCATTCATAGTGCATTTAACGTAATTGCAACTGCTGTACTTCTTCCGTTTGGTGACGTTCTTGTAAAAATGGCATGTGCGACTATTCGTGATACCAAGGAAGAAAAAGCCATCTCAGAAGAAGATCAGGAGTTTATGATCCTGGAATCCCGCTTTTTGAGCAATCCTGGAATTGCCATTGAACAGAGTAAAACAGCAGCAAAAAAAATGGCAGAGCAGTCTCAAAATGCGCTGAAGCTTTCCTTTGGACTTCTGGATACTTTCCAGGAGGAAAATGCGTTCCGTGTGGAAAAAATCGAGGCAAAGGTTGACCGCTATGAGGATGAGCTTGGAACCTATCTGATTAAATTGAATCAGAAGGAGCTTTCCGTAGAGGACAGTCACAGTCTTTCCATTATGCTTCATTGCATCGGTGACTTTGAACGTATTTCTGATCATGCTTTAAGTATTATGAAGTCAGCCAAAGAGATGTGGAAAAAAAATGCAGTTTTTTCTCCACAGGCAGTGAAGGAGCTTCATGTTATGGAAAAAGCGGTGGTTGATATTGTGGATAAGGCGTATACAGTATTTGCCAACCAGGACATTCAGCTGGCAGAGGAAATCGAACCTTTAGAGGAAGTGATCGACGAGCTTAGCCGTGAATTAAAAAGACGCCATGTAAACCGCCTTAGAGCAGGAGAATGCACTATTGAGATGGGATTTATTTTGTCTGATGTAACTACAAGTCTTGAGCGAATTGCAGATCATTGTTCTAATATTGGTGTCTGTGTAACACAGGTAAGGGAAGACCTATATGACACGCACAGCCATTTGGATACTGTGAAAAATGCTCCGGGAGAGCACTTTCACCATGAGCTTGAGGTGGCAAGAGTAAACTATATGCTTCCGTAAAGGTGCGCAGATAATGCGTATGGGAGGAGAGAACTGAAAATGATTTTTTGTGTAGAGGACGACAACAACATTCGTGATCTTCTGGTATACACCCTGGAGACCACAGGCTTTCATGCGAAAGGTCTGGCAGACCCCTTGGAGCTGTGGCAGGCTCTTGCACAAGAGGAGCCGGAACTGATCCTTCTGGATATCATGCTCCCGGGAGAGGATGGCTATTCGATTCTGGATAAGCTGAAAAAATCTTCCGGAACCAGAGATATTCCGGTAATTATGGTAACTGCCAAGGAGGCTGAATTTGATAAGGTGCGTGCCCTGGAAGCAGGCGCAGATGATTATATTACCAAGCCCTTTGGAATGATGGAATTTATTGCCAGGGTGAAGGCTGTGCTTCGGCGCAGCAGCCGTCACGGAGATGACAGAGAGCTGCGTTGCGAGGAACTGAGTATTTTCCCGGGACGTCATCAGGTTTACAGCGATAATCAGCCTGTAGAACTAACCAGAAAAGAATTTGAGCTTCTTCTCTACCTTATGGAAAACAGAGGAATTGTTATGACCCGTGACCAGATTCTGTGTCACATATGGGGATATGATTTTGACGGAGAAACAAGAACTGTGGATGTACATGTTCGAACCCTTCGCCAGAAGTTAGGAGATACCGGCAGACTGATTGAAACTGTTCGTGGTGTGGGCTATCGCATGGCGGATAAGGGAGGAAATCAGGGATGAAGCAGAAAATTCTGAATCATACTAGCATAATGATTATTCTTACAGTGCTTTTAACTTTTGTGGCTGCAAGCTTTGTGATGTATGGAAAATTTGATTCAGTTATGAAAACAGGAGTTAGAAATGAAGCCGAATATGTAAAGGTAGGGCTGGAGGAAGCAGGAACAATCTATCTGAATGAAAAAGTGGGACAAGCTACAGATACTCGTATTACGCTTACGGATAAAGACGGAAATGTTCTTTACGATAGTGAGGCTGATGCTTCTTTGCTTCCTAATCACAGCGATCGTCCTGAATTTATTCAGGCAATGGAGAGCGGGCAGGGTGAGATCGTCCGTTATTCAGAAACCCTTGCCCGGCAGACCTTTTATTATGCAGTGAAGCTGTCTGATGGCAGAATCCTGCGTCTGGCAAAAACAACAGACAGTGTTTTTCATACTTTGATGACAAGCTTTACTTTGCTTGGGCTTCTTATGATTCTAATCATCCTGGTAGAATATGTGCTTGCACAGCAGCAGACAAAGAGCCTGATCGAGCCTATTAATAATCTGAATCTGGAGAAACCTCTCGACAATGTGTGTTATGAGGAGCTTCGGCCTCTTCTTGTGAGGGTTGACCAGCAAAATAAGCAGATTGCAAGCCAGCTGGAAGAACTGAAAAAAACAGAAGCTGTGCGCAGGGAATTTTCCGCCAATGTTTCTCATGAACTGAAAACTCCGCTTATGTCTATTTCCGGTTATGCAGAGCTGATGATGAACGGAATGGTCAGACCGGAGAACATTGCTGATTTTTCAGGAAGAATCTATAAGGAGGCCAATCGTCTGGGAAATCTGGTGGCAGATATTATTCAGCTTTCCCGTTTGGATGAACAGCAGGACAGCACAGTTTCCATGGAGAGTGTGGAATTGGATGAGCTTGCCCAGGATGTGGTAAATAATCTTCGCAGTCACGCAGAGAAAAAAGAAATCCTTCTGGATTATCACGGAGAGCCGGCAACTATTCAGGGAGTACGCCATGTGCTTTATGAAATGCTTTACAATATTGCAGACAATGCAGTGCGCTATACCAATCCAGGCGGACACATTCATATTTATGTGGGAAAAAGAGGCGGAAAGCCTTTTTACAGGGTAGAGGATGACGGAATAGGAATTCCAAAATCTGAACAAAAACGAATATTTGAACGGTTTTACCGGGTGGATAAAAGCCATTCACGGCAAACCGGAGGAACAGGACTTGGACTGTCCATTGTCAAGCATGGAGCCAATTTACACCATGCGAAGATTACAGTGGATAGTGATCTTGGAAAAGGTACAAAAATGGAGCTGCTATTTTAGGCAGCTCCATTTTGTATGAGATTGAGATTTACAGTTCACTCATTGCGTCCTCATCTGCCACGATAATGGCATTTGGATGGAACTGAAGAATAGAAGCCGGACACTGTGGAGTAACCGGACCCTTGAGAGCTGCTGCGAGAGCCTTTGCCTTGTTTTTGCCGTTGGCAACCAGAAGAATGCTCTTAGCTCGCATAATATTGCCAATTCCCATAGTATAGGCTTTACGCGGAACATCCTCTTCACTTGCAAAGAATCTCTTATTTGCCTGAATGGTTGCATCTGTAAGATCTACACAGTGTGTGCCTGCCTCGAAGTGATCAGCCGGCTCATTAAAACCGATATGACCGTTGGGTCCGATTCCAAGAAGCTGTAAATCAACTGTGCCAATATTCTCAAGCAGAGTATTGTATGCGCTGCAGCATGCATCTGCATCTGGATTGGTTCCATCAGGAACATATGTATTCTTAACATCAATATTCACCCTGCTGAACAGATTCTTGTTCATGAAATAGCGGTAGCTTTGGTCGTTGGAGCCGTCCAGTCCCACATATTCATCCAGGTTCACGGATTTTACATGGGAGAAATCAAGAATTCCCTCTTCGTACATAGCAGCCAGCTGGTCATAGGTTCCTACCGGGGAAGAGCCTGTGGCAAGACCCAGGATGCAGTCCGGTTTGGATAAGATCGTACCTGCAATAATGGTAGCTGCAGTACGGCTGAGCTCTTCATAATTTTTTACTTTAATAACCTTCATATCTGATCTCCTTCTCTATCTATATGGCATGCTTATCCGCTTTGATGGGGAAAAGCCGATAGCGCATATCATCAACAGGGTGCAAAAAAATAACGGCATATGGGATGCTGCCATCTGAAAACCCCTGCCCCTGTATTTCTGATACTATCAGTATAACGTATATTTGTAAGAAATGCTATAAATATTTCTGCTTTTTTTTGCCTTTTTTGGTGAAAAGTGATTGCATGTTGGAAAATCATTTTCTATAATGAAAATAACAGCATAAAATCTGATTCCATATCAGAGATGATGCGCAATTTATGCACAGGAATTATAAAAATGAAGAAAAAACACACATTAAAAAAAGAACTGACCCTTCTTATGATACTGGCATCTGCGTGCACCCTGCTGTCTGCATGTGTGGCTGTTTTTTATGTTTTCTTTTCTTTCTTTTTCCAGAAGACACAGGAAGATATTGAGTACGTACTTCGAAACACCAGCCAGCAGTATCAGGCGCATATGCAGTTCATTGAGGACAGTGTGATCACCATACGTCACAATACAGTGCTGGATGAGTTTTTCCAGGAGAAAGACTATGATCCAGATGAAATTGAATCTCAGCTTTCCTATAGCATGGAATTGTTTTCACAACGGAACATGGTGGACAGGCAGCTGCCCTTTGTGACAAGCATTTATCTGTTTAACAACAGTGATGACTGCATTTATGAACATTATTATGCTACTACCCTGGCTGCTGAGCGGGAGCAGAAAAGCCGGTATGAAAACATGCTGCAGAGTTTGAAAATAACAGAAAGCCAATATATCTGTCTGACTGATGTGGATGAGATAAATATTTTTTTCCGTATCTATGATGACAGCATGCAGGAAAAAGGAGTGGGAATCGTCCAGATTTCCCAGGCGGCTGCAGCGGCTGTATTAAATGCAGTGAATTCCTACAGCAATGGTTCCTGGGCAGTACTTGACAAAACAGATATGCTTCTTGCATCAGGTGGTGATAAGGAAAATATTCTGGCACTTCAGAAAACAGAGATTTCCTGGAGCGGAATCAGGGCACTGGGTAATGCGAGGGTAATAGGCTATGCAGATCAGTGCGGCTTCGGGGTGCGAACAGTTATCGCAGTTGGATATGGAAATATTTTTTCCATTTTGAAACCCACTCTTTTGATCTTTTTGGTGGGACTGATCGTGGTAATTGCCATCACCTTTCTGGTATCCTATGTTACCAGCTATCGTTTTACCAAACCGGTAACAAGAATGATTCAGAGTATTCAGGCGTTTGGCAAGCCCAAGCTGGATGTGCGTATGGAGGATTCCTCTATTCAGGAATTTCACGATATGGGGATTGTGTTCAACAAGATGGCAGAGAGAATTGAGTATCTGATCACACAGGTATATGAGAAAGAAATTCTGGCAGTCCGCGCCCAGGTAAAGTATCTGCAGTCTCAGATTAATCCTCATTTTCAGTTCAACATTCTGGCTATGCTCAGTCTGAAGGCAAAAATGGCGGGAAACGAAGAGGTTTACGACGGCCTGAATGCGTTTTCTAAGCTGATGCAGGGCAAGATCTTCAGGGAAAAAGAGATTAAGATCAAGGTAAAGGAAGAACTGGAAATTGTGCAGTTTTATTTGTATCTGCAGAAAAGCAGATACCAGGACAAGCTTTCCTATGAAGTGACGCTGGAAAATCCGGAAATAGAGAATAATCTGATTCCACGCCTTCTTATCGAGCCTCTGGTGGAAAATGCGGTGTCCCATGGTTTGGAACCAAAACGGGAAAAAGGAATGCTGAAGGTTCATCTTTACGAAAGGGAGCTGCTTCATATTTGCGTGGAAGATAACGGAGTGGGTATTGATTTTACCAAAATGGAGGAAAAACAGGAGAAATCAGGAGAGAAGAATAAGATAGAACACACTCATACCGGATGGGAAAACACCAGAAGAATGCTTCAGATCCTGTATGGAGATGACCATGAATTTAAGGTGTGGAGTGAGAAGGGAAAGGGAACCAGAATTGAGATACTGGTTCCTATTGAAAAAGGAGAGAGCTATGTGGAAAGTATTGGCAGCAGATGATGAAAGCTATATCAGGGAAGCCCTGCAGAAGCTGATCAACTGGGAGAAAATGGACTGCAGTCTGGAAAAGGTGGTCAGCGATGGTCAGGAACTTCTGGACGGGATTACCGGAAGCATGCCGGATATTGTGATCACTGATATCCAGATGCCAGGCGTAGACGGGCTTCAGGTATGTAAATATATATATGAAACAAGTCCGGAAACCCAGGTGATCATTCTTACTGCATATTCGGATTTTGAATATGCAAAGGAAGCCATCAAGTACAGTGCCTGCGGTTATGTACTGAAAATTTCCATTATTGATGAGCTTCCGGAAGCTGTGGAAAAAGCAATCGGAAACCTATCCAGGCTGAAAAAAGAATTTGAAACAACCGAAGCCAGAAGAACTGAGGAACCGGAATCACTGCTTTCCCAGGTGGAACAGTATGTGGAAGGAAACTACCGTAATAAGATTACGCTGGATGACATTGCAGATACCCTGCATGTGAACCGAAGCTATTTAAGCCGTTTTTACAAGAACAAAACAGGAGTAAATCTGTTTGATACTATTTTGAATAAACGTATTGAGGCTGCGAAGGATTATTTGCGGAATACCGACATGAAGACCTATGAAATTTCAGAGGCTGTGGGAGTGGAGGATGCAGGATATTTTTCCAAGATGTTCAAAAAGATTACAGGAGTATCTCCAAAAGAATTCAGGAAAAGAGAAAAAAATGAAGAGACGAAGTAGAAACTGCCTGTCTGGTCTTATATTGCTGCTGGCACTGTCCCTTTGCGGATGCGGAGAAAAGGAAAAAGAGCCTGTGACTATTACAGTGATCCACGCCTGGGGCGGAACCGGGGCAGACCATGTTGCAATGCGTGATATTTACGATGGCTTCCAGAAGGAAAATCCGGATATTGAAGTCCAGATGATATCCATGCCTGCACGGGAGGAGATGCTGCGCAAAGTGGAAGATATGATCATGGTGGGAAACATGCCGGATGTGATCACCTTCAGCGGAATGGGACAGAACACAACCTACGATTTTATTGTGAAAAACAATATGGCACTGGATATTATGCCTTATCTGAAAGAAGATAAGGAGTTTGCGGCGAATATTTCCAGAACTAATTTGAATTACTGGACGACAGATAACGGACAGCTGTTCACCGTAGCAGATGTTTTATCCTTGAGTGGTGGGTATTGGTACAATAAGGATATTTTAGATGCGGCAGGGGTGAAAAGCCTTCCGAAATCCTGGGATGCATTTCGTGGCATGTGCTACAAAATACTAAAATGGGCCAACGAGCAGGAGAATGAGGTAAAGCCGCTTCAGACCTCGCCGGAGGGATATCTTTATTTTATGGATCAGATGCTGCTGGAAAAGCTGGAAGATGAGGAAAACCAGATTTCATGGAAGAACCAGGTTCGGGAGGTGCTTAAGCAGCTTCAGGGAATCTATGCTTATTCTGCTTCAGAAAATGCAGAATACAGCTATCTGGATGAGACCAGACTGTTTAACGAAGGAAAGCTGGCAGTGTATGTAAATGGTGTCTGGGGCGCTTCCATGATTTCTGAAAATATCAATGCCAGATATGCCCTGCTTCCCACCTTTTCCCAGGATGCGGTTTCCTGCGAATCAGCATGCCTTGGCTATGTGCTGGGAAATAGCCAAAATGAGCAGAAGGAGAATGCATCTGTTGATTTTCTGAAATATATGCTCAGCGAAAAGGTACAAAAAAGAATCCTGGAGGAAACAGAGCAGATTCCGGCAAATGAATACGTGGTGCTGGATGCCTACAAGGAGGCAATGCCTCGTCTGTATCAGGCTGCTTCTTTGGTGCTTGGAGCTGACAGGAAAATTGAAGTTCCGGATAACCTGTGGTCAGCAGATCAGAAGACCTATTTTACAGGCAATATTTTTCGCGTATTGACAGGTGCAATGACGCCGGAGAACTTTCAGAAACGTCTTGGAAAAATGCGAACTACAGAAAATAACAGTCAGAAATAAATACTGTCAAACAAAAAATAAGATGGAGATCAGCAGAAGTGGAAAAGAAAAAGCTGAACTTCATCTTATTTTTGTGCAAAAAGTGTAAAATATTGAGCGACGGTAAATATATTCCTGGTTTTCATTGTGAAAATGTCAATAATTACCTGTAAAATGCAAATTGGATTCATTCAAAAATACCAAAAACAACGATACAATAAGGATAGTAAAAGCAAAGACATATAAAGCTATGAAGGAGGAAGTTTCAATGAAGAAAAAAATGGTAAGTGTTTTACTGGCAGCAGCAATGGGGACTACTGCATTGGTTGGATTTGGAAGCACAGCTTATGCTGCTGATGATGTTCTGGAATTTTACCATGGCTATTATCAGGATGAGAGTGAGTGGGCAGCAGCGCAGGTAATGCGTGATATTTATGACGGGTTTGCAGAAGCCCATGCAGACGGACCGGTTACTTTCAAACCAATCGCAGTGGAGAACAGAGATGATATTGTAAGCGCACAGGTTGCTGGCGGTTCCTTTCCGGATATGGTAGATGTTGGAGGCGGTGGAGTTCCACAGGCAGCACTTTCCCAGGATCTTGTATATGACCTGAAGCCATACATTGATGAGAACGGTCTTCAGGATGCTGTTGGACTGAACTACACACAGCATGACATTGACGGACATATCTATGCAGTGCATGATCAGATTGAAAGCCGCGGACTATGGTACAACTCCGACATTTTTGAAAAAGCCGGAATCACAGAGGATGCTTTTGCCAACTGGGATTCCTTTGCAGCAGCTATGGAGAAAATCCGTGCTCTGGATGAGGATGTTTACGGATACATTGCAGGACAGGGTTCCAGCTATATTGTAAATACGGTTATGGCATCTACTGACGAAGGAAAAGCAATGCTGGAATCTGAACTTACAGAAGATACCATCAATTCTGATGAGTTCGCAAATGCATTTAAGACTGCAGCAAAGCTGGATCAGGACAACGGATCTGAGCACACAACGGATGACAACGGAAACCTTATGGCTGAGTTTAATACAAATGGAAAAGCTGGTGTTCTATTTAACGGCGTATGGAATGCAAGCGGAATTGACGCATCTCTTAGTGATGTGATCGAGCCGGCTCTTTTCCCGGGAAACATCGCAATCGCTTCCGCAGGCGGCGGACTTGCTGTTGCAAACAACATGAGCGAGGAAAAAACAGAGCTTGCACTTGAGTTTATTAAATACATGACAAGCGAAGAGGTTCAGGAGAAAATCTTCACAGGCGTACAGGCGAATCCATGTAATACAACAATCGATTTAAATGCATTGGCCGAAAACAGTGATGATGCAGCAACCAAGAAGCTTGCACTGGCTTGCTCTGAGGTAAACGGAGCTGAAAATGTAGTAATCGATATGAACTACACATGGGGCTCTGACGTTGACAAGGCAATTATCAATGCCCTGATGGAGTGCGCAGTATCCGGAACTGATATTGATGCAAGATTCGCAGCGCTTCAGACAGAACTGATTGCACTGATCGCCTGAATAACAGAAATTCAGAAATATGCTGTGATGAACATAAACTATGAAGGAAAGGGAGGGGAGCAATCCCTTCCCTTTTTGAAAGGTAACTGTAAACGGTTACTCTGGAGGTATTAATTTGGAAAATTTAAAAGCTGTGAACAAAAGAAAGAATAAGCTGGGAATGCGTAGAAAAGGCTTTATCATTGCTTTTCTTGCACCTACTCTTATTGCATTTTGCGTATTTTATCTGTATCCCATTATCACCGTGTTTGTCACTTCTTTTTGCAAATGGGATTACACTAACATTACCAGCCCGGAATTTTTCGGCTGGAGCAATCTTTGGGACAATTATGATTATATTTTTAACAAGTATCCGTTTTTCTGGGAAGCCCTTCGCAATTCCACAACATGGGCAATTTTGGGTGCGGTAGTTCAGATTCCTATAGCAACGCTGATCGCTCTGGCACTGTCCAGAAAAGTAAAAGGCATCAAATTTGTACGAAATGTTTATATTATTCCAAATATGATTTCAACTGCCGCAATGGGCATTGTATTTTTACAGCTGTATAATCCGTCCTATGGAATCATCAATCCAATTATTCGTCTTTTTCATAAGGACTTTACTGATAATATTCTGCTTCTGAAGGGATCTGCTTTTGTGGCAATGACCTGTGCCTACATTTTTTTTACTGGGACCACCACCCTGATGATTCTGGGAAATATTATGGCAGTACCGGAAGAGGTAAGGGAAGCAGCCATGTTGGATGGAGCCAGTGGTCTGAAGCAGGACTGGCATATCACCATTCCTATGATAAAAGGAACCTTAAAAACCGTATCTGTACTTGCTGCCACTTCCGGCTTCCTCCTTTACAACGAGGTTTATTTCCTGACAAAAGGTGCTGCCGGAACCTACAGTATCAGCTACATTATCCGTGAACTGGCAATCACCAGTCCAAGAACCCAGTTTGGTCGTGCAAATGCAGTTGCCATGATTCAGATTTTGGCTGGAATGGTGATCATTCTGGTAATTAATTTTGCATACAGTGTTTCTTTCAAAAAAGAGAAAAAGTAAGAAAAGAGGAAGAATATGAAAAAAATGAAATCTGGAAAGGGCATAAACAGTATGCCGGCAGGAACCAGAATTGTTACTTATATTTGTCTCGTGTGGGCACTTGTCGTGTCACTGGTTCCCCTTGGATGGCTGGTACTCTCCAGTTTGAAAAAGGACCCTATGGCGCGTCCTGGATTTCAGCTTCCGGAGACCATCTGCCTGGACGGATATATTTCTACCTTTAGGGATCTGCATGTGCTGAGGTACTTCGGAAACAGTTTATTCGTAGCTGGCGTATCCGTTGTGATCAGTGTTGTGATGATCTCTATGTCTGCCTATGTAGTTGCAAGAATGGAATTCAAGGGAAAAGCGTTGGTAAATATTTTATTATATTCTACCATGTTTATTCCTGCTACAGCCCTTACCTATCCGGTTTACAACCTGGTAAACCGCCTGCATCTGTATGATACAAGATCTGCCCTGATTTTAATCTACTCCTGCAGCGGAATTGCAGTCAGTTTTTTTGTAATCAAGAACTATTATGATAACATTCCAAGAGAGCTTGAGGAGGCTGCCAGAATTGACGGATGCGGCTATGTACAGACCTGGGTAAAAGTAATTTTCCCAATTGCACGTCCTGGTATTATGACAGCTGCAGTGCTTGCGTTTTTGAACAACTGGAACGAATATTACTGGGCTTCTCTTGTACTGATTACCAAGGAAAAGCTGACCGTTCCTGCACTTTTGTCCACCTTTACAACTGCCTTTAATACTAATTACAACGGACTTTTTTCTGCTATGGTTATTATTATTTTGCCTCCTGTGCTTTTGTACTGTATTTTCAGCAGATTCTTTATTGAGGCACTGTCCGGCGGAGCAGTAAAGGGATGATTTTTCAAACACGCTTGAAGACTTAGAAAACAATAGGAGAACAATAATATGAACGAAGAAATTAGAAAGCGTACAAAATGGTTTATGGATGCCAGATTCGGCATGTTTATTCACTGGGGACTTTACTCCATTCCTGCTTGCGGCGAGTGGATGATGTCAGAAAAAGAAATGACAACAGAAGAATATCACAAGTATTTTGAACAGTTTGATCCTGTAGACTATGACCCGAAAAAGTGGGTTCGCCTGGCGAAAAAAGCGGGAATGAAATATGCAGTTCTTACCGCAAAGCACCACGATGGCTTCTGTCTGTTTGATTCCAAGCTGACCGATTACAAAGCAACAAATACAAAAGCCGGACGCGATCTGGTAAGAGAATTTGTAGATGCCTGCCATGAGGAAGGGCTGAAGACCGGACTATATTTTTCCATTATTGACTGGCACCATCCGGACTTTCCAAAATATGGGGACAGGCAGCATCCAATGCGGAACAATCTGGCATACAAGGATGAAAAAATTGATTTTGACCGGTATTTGGAATACATGCATGGACAGGTAAAAGAGCTTGTGACCAATTACGGCAAGCTGGATCTTCTGTGGTTTGACTTTTCTTATGATGATATGACTGGGGAAAAATGGAAGGCAACTGAGCTGATTAAAATGGTGCGCACCTACCAGCCGGACGTAATTATAGACAACCGCCTGGAAGGGGCAGGAGACAATCATGGCAGCATCACCACAGATGAACCGCTGATCTACAGCGGCGACTTCGCAAGCCCGGAGCAGATCATTCCGCCAAAGGGCGTGTGCGATGACAGGGGAAATCCCATTCCCTGGGAGCTGTGTGCAACCATGAACAACCATTGGGGCTACTGTAATTTCGACCACCAGTACAAAACACCCCAGATGCTTGTGCGAAAGCTGGTAGAGTGCGTCAGCAAAGGAGGAAACATGATCCTGAATGTGGGACCGGATGCCCGTGGAAATATCCCTCCTGAAAGCGTGGAAATTCTCACAGAAGTGGGAAAATGGATGGATAAAAATAAAGAAAGCATTTACGGATGCGGCATTTCCCAGCTGGAAAAGCCGGATTGGGGACGCTATACCCAGAAGGACGACACCATTTATGCCCATGTTTATGAGACGCCCCTTGGCGCGCTGCCCTTGTATGGAATCGGACCGGATAAGCTGGAATCCGTTACCTATCTTGCAGATGGAAGCGAGGTAAACAGAGGAGAGGCTTGGAATACCGTACTGTATCCGGATGTGGCATTTTTATCCTTTGGGGAGAATCCGGTGTTTACCTATCCTTTGCCGGATGAAAAGGACACCGTTTTAAAAATCCGTTTGAAACAGGAGTGAGACAGAATATGAAAAAAGTTACAGCTATTTTGATTGGAGCAGGTCTTCGGGGAGGCTATGTATATTCCCAGTACGCCCTGGATCACCCTGACGAATTTCAGGTAGTGGCAGTGGCAGAGCCGGATCCGGAGCGCAGGGAGCTTTTCGCGGCGAAGCATCAGATTCCTTCTGAACTGTGCTTTGAAAGCTATGAAGAGCTGCTGAAAAAAGAAAAAATGGCAGACTGCGCAATGGTCTGCACCCAGGATAAAATGCATTATGAGCCAGTTGTAATGGCAATGGAAAAAGGCTATCACGTACTTTGTGAAAAGCCCATGTCCCCGGACAAAAAAGAAATCATAAAGATGGGGGAGATGGCGAAAAAATACAACCGGATTTTGTCTGTGTGCCACGTACTTCGGTATTCACCCTTCTTTTCCAAATTAAAGGAACTTCTGGAAGAGGGCAGAATCGGAAGGCTGATGACCATTCAGCACATGGAGGAAGTGGGCTACTGGCACCACGCTCACAGCTTTGTCCGCGGAAACTGGCGAAATGCAGAGGAATCCAGCCCTATGATCCTGCAGAAATGCTGCCATGATATGGATATTATGCTGTGGCTGGCGGACAGCAAATGCGAAAGCATCAGCTCCTTCGGGGAATTATCTTATTTCAAAGAGGAAAACAGTCCCGAAGGTGCGCCTGCCTATTGTCTGGATGGCTGCAGCCACAGGGATGAATGTGCCTTTTATGCACCAAGGTTTTATCTGGAGCATCCCAAAGCAGTGGATGACGGGCTTGTGTATGCCGTAACAGATCCGGCAGACCCGGAGCATGTTCTGGAAGCGCTGAAAAAAGGGCCTTACGGCAGATGTGTGTTCCACTGTGATAACACCGTTGTGGATCATCAGAGTGTGGATATCCATTTTGAAAATCAGGTGACCGCTACCTTCCTTATGACCGCATTTACCAACCAGTGTGCAAGACGGATCCGCCTTATGGGAACAAAGGGGGAAATCAAGGGAGATATGGACACGGGCGTGATCGAGATCATTGATTTCGTAAGCCAGAACCATGAAACCATACAGCTGCACACTCCGGCCAAGGGACACAACGGAAGCGACATGAGCATGATGCGTGATTTCGTAAGAATGATCGGAGAAGGCAAAAAAGGAAAGACAGATGCCTCCGTTTCTGTGGAAAGCCATCTGATGGCCCTGGCAGCAGAGGAAGCAAGAGTAAAAGGACAGGTTATCGATTTCGGGGAGTTTTGTAAGTGGAATTAATTGAATTTTTGAATAGAATTCATATGGTACAGCCAGCTGTGGAAATGTTGAAACAGCTGGCTGCTTCCAAAAGAATAAAAGAAGAACAGTATTTGCAGGATAAAATGCTTTATAAAAGAAACAGGCAGCAGTTTTATGAGAAGGTAAAGCAGCATAAGGACTATCGGCTGCGGTTTTTGTATGATTTCTGCCGCATGGGAGTAGAAGCCTATGAGGATTATCAGTCACAGGGAATCGGGGATGAAATATTTGACGCTACCTTTTATGATCTTACCCTATGGTGTGAAAACTGCTTCCGGGAATATGGGGAGTATGGCATCAACGAATACGACTGGTTTTTCCGTCATTTTGACCTGCAGATTTTCCGGCTGGGAAGGCTGGAATTTGAAAAAATGGAATCTCCATGGGAGATCCACGCTGCGGGCTGGGAAATAAGAAAAGGCCACCCGGTGATCAGTGTCCACATTCCGCAGGGGGAAAAGCTGACACCCCAGGCAGCAGCCCATTCCCTGGAAAAAGGAAAAAGCTTCTGGGGAGATGAGCTGCCTTATCTGTGTCATTCCTGGCTTTTATATCCGGGGCTGAAAGAAGTACTTTCACAGACAAGCAATATCCTGCAGTTTCAGAATTATTTTCAGATTGTGGACATTGATTTTGCAGAGAAAGAAGCAGAGTGGCGAATTTTCGGAAAGGTGGAAGAAAATCCGGGAAAATATCCAGAAAACACCACCCTGCAAAAAAGGGCAAAACAGTATCTTCTGTCCGGGAAAAAACTTGGAAACGGGCTGGGAGTTCTGCAGGAACTTTGAGGTTAAAATTGACAAGAATGGGATAGTCTGTTACGATAATCAGAGTAACAAAATTGAAATTTTATTGCGCGAAAGCAGGGAGGTAGCAGTAATATGAAAAAGCCAGCATTAGTAGTAATGGCAGCAGGTATGGGAAGCAGATACGGCGGTCTCAAACAGATCGACCCGATAGATAAAGAGGGAGATATTATTATCGATTTTTCTATCTATGATGCGCTCCAGGCAGGATTTGAAAAAATTGTATTTATCATAAAGAAAGAAAACGAGGCAGATTTCCGTGCAGCCATCGGCGACCGCATGAGCAAGCATGCAGAGGTAGTCTTTGTATTCCAGGATCTGCACAATCTTCCGGAAGGCTATCAGGTTCCGGAAGGACGTGTGAAACCATGGGGCACAGGTCATGCGATCATGAGCTGTATCGATGTGATCGACGGACCATTTGCAGTTATCAATGCAGACGATTATTATGGACGTCATGCATTTCAGATGGCTTATGATTTCCTTACCAAGAACCAGGATCAGGATGGTGTTTACCAGTATATGATGGTTGGCTACAAGCTGGAGAACACCCTTACCGACAACGGCCATGTGGCACGAGGCGTATGTGTGACAGACGAGGACGGATACCTGAAGGATATCAATGAGCGTACCCACATTGAGAAAAAGGACGGCGGCGCAGCCTACACAGAGGATGACGGTGCTACCTGGACCGCACTTCCTATGGATGCTACCGTATCCATGAACATGTGGGGATTTTCCGCAAGCATTCTGAAGGAGCTGAAGGACAGATTCCCGTTATTCCTTGAGAAGAACATAGAGAAGAACCCGCTGAAGTGCGAGTATTTCCTTCCATTTGTAGTAGATGAGCTTCTTGGTGAGAAGAAAGCCACTGTTAAGGTGCTGAAATCCATGGACAAATGGTATGGCGTTACCTATAAAGAGGACAAGCCGGTTGTAATGGCTGCTGTCCAGAAGATGAAGGATGAAGGCGTTTATCCTCAGAAGCTGTGGGAGGACTGATCCGTGGAAAGAGCAAAAGAGGCAAGCCGTCAGGAACTGCTGGAAGTAATTTCAGGCTTTGATTTTGGCGGAGAACTGGAAGAGGTTGGTATTTTTGGAAACGGTCATATTAACGAGACTTACTGTGCGGTATTTTCCACAGATACCGGAAAGAAAAAATTTATTCTGCAGAAAATGAATCACCAGATTTTCAAGGATCCTGTTGGCCTTATGGAAAATATCAGCGGAGTCACCTCCTGGCTGAAGAAGAAAATCCAGGAGAACGGCGGGGATGTGGAGCGTGAGACTTTGAATATTGTCAATGACCGCGAGGGTTCCCCTTATCTGGTAGATAAAGAAGGAGAATACTGGAGAGCCTACCTGTTTATTGAAGGAGCGACCTGCTTTGACCAGGTGGAAAATGATGAGGATTTCTACCAGAGTGCCCTTGCATTTGGTAATTTCCAGAGACTTCTTTCTGATTATCCGGCAGAAACTCTTCATGAGACCATTCCGGATTTTCACAATACAGTGAAGCGTTTCGGCGATTTCAAAAAGGCTGTGGCAGAGGATGCGTGCGGCCGCGCAGCTGATGTCCAGAAGGAGATTCAGTTTGTCTTGGAAAGAGAGCAGCTGGCACATACCCTTGTGGACCTTCAGAATGCAGGAAAGCTGCCGCTTCGCGTAACTCACAATGACACCAAGCTGAACAATATTATGATCGATGATGTCACCCACAAGGGAATCTGCGTCATTGACCTTGATACGGTAATGCCGGGACTTTCCCTGAATGATTTCGGAGATTCCATCCGCTTCGGAGCCAGCACGGCAGCAGAGGACGAACAGGACATTTCCAAAGTATCCTGTGACCTTCACCTGTTTGAAGTGTATGTAAAGGGATTCCTGGAAGGCTGCGGCGGTGCACTTACAGATCTGGAAGTGGAAATGCTTCCTATGGGCGCCATTCTTATGACCTTTGAATGTGGAATGCGCTTCCTTGCAGATCACCTTGAGGGAGACCATTATTTCCGTATCCACAGGGAAAATCACAATCTGGATCGTGCCAGAACCCAGTTTAAGCTTGTTTGGGATATGGAACAGAAATTATCTGAGATGAAAGCTATTGTACAAAAATATAAATAGTGGTATCCTAAAACTTGCAGAGAATAAGTTGTCTTTGCGGATACCATAAGGAAACCAAAAGTTGGTTGCATAAGGAGGAAATTATCATGGCAATTTTAGTAACAGGCGGTGCAGGATATATTGGAAGCCACACAGTTGTAGAACTTCAGAACTCCGGTTACGATGTAGTAGTTCTGGACAATCTGTCCAATTCCAGCGAGAAGGCACTTGATAGAGTTTCCAAAATTACAGGCAAGCCAGTGAAATTCTATAAAGCTGATATCCTGGACAGAGAAGCCCTCGACCAGATTTTTGACAAAGAAGACATTGACTCCTGTATTCATTTCGCCGGACTGAAGGCAGTTGGAGAGTCTGTAGTGAAACCATGGGAATATTATGAGAATAATATTGCAGGAACCCTGACTCTTGTAGATGTAATGAGAAAACACGGCGTTAAGAATATTATTTTCTCTTCCTCTGCAACTGTATATGGTGATCCGGCTCAGATCCCGATCACAGAAGAGTGCCCGAAGGGACAGTGCACCAACCCATACGGCTGGACCAAATCCATGCTGGAGCAGGTGCTGACTGACATTCAGAAGGCTGATCCTGAGTGGAATGTAATGCTTCTTCGTTACTTCAATCCAATTGGAGCACACAAGAGCGGAACCATCGGAGAGAACCCAAATGGTATCCCGAACAACCTTATGCCATACATCACACAGGTTGCTGTTGGCAAGCTGAAAGAGCTTGGCGTATTCGGAAACGACTACGACACTCCGGACGGAACTGGTGTGAGAGATTATATCCATGTTGTAGACCTTGCAAAGGGTCATGTAAAAGCATTGAAGAAAATCGAGGAGAATCCGGGACTTGCAATTTACAACCTTGGTACAGGAAAGGGCTACAGCGTTCTTGACATTGTGAAGAACTTTGAAGCAGCAACAGGCGTGAAGATTCCATATGTGATCAAACCACGTCGTGCCGGTGATATTGCAACCTGCTACTGCGATGCTTCCAAGGCAGCCAGAGAGCTTGGCTGGACTGCAGAAAATGGCATCCGTGAAATGTGCGAGGATTCCTGGAGATGGCAGAGCAATAACCCGAATGGCTATATGTAAAAAACTGTATACGATTTCAGGTCATAAAAATACAATATCAATGTTTTTATCGTGATCCACCCGGATTTCCCTGATGCAGGAACGCCAGAGCCTACGGCGCTCCTGCGGATCCAGGGTGAAGTAGATGGAAGGCAGATCCATTTTCAACATATTCCTAAGGGCGGACAGATCACGCTTTTCTATGGCAGCAGCTTCTGCCGGCAGCTGAGACAATTCTTCCTGGTACTTTGCTTTACTGACTTTTAACTCATCCATAGTAATAATCTCATTTATATACAAATCTTTTAATCGTTCAATCTTCTTTTCAATTGCAGCACGTTTTGACTCATAATCAATTACCTTTGCATTTTTCTGTTCGTACTTCGAAATCTCAATCTCCAAAAGTTCATGCAGATGCTCCACAAGATACCTTTCCAGAGGAGCTTCATAGAAAAGCTTTCTGTTAGGGCAACGCTTATAAGGATAAGCGATACGGCAACGGTATGCCGGAAAAATTCGATAAGAACCATCCTTGCGCTTCCCTCCACGTTGGGGAAAGCCATTAATAGCATGATCACAATCCGCACATCGTATCAATCCGGTAAAGATATATTCATACTTCCGGTTGGAATGTATATTCATCGCCAACTGCCTTTGTACGCTGTCAAATAGCTCATGAGAGATGAGCGGTTCGCAGAAGTGTTCGTTATCGCGAAATACACCGATATATTTTTTCTGCTTCAGGATTGTATTTTTTAAATTGGCAGAATACATAACGATGCCAAGCTCCTGTTCCATGAATTGTACAGTGTCGGAAAGGGAGCTGGTAGCAGCATAGTGCTCAAAGATCTTAATTACCTTTCCTGCATCTTTGTTAGGAACCAGGTGTTTATCTACAATAGAATAACCAAGAGGAGCCTTCCCGCTTAATACCTCCCCACGCTTATACTTGAAATCGAACACATCCCGGATCCTGGTACTGTCGTTGGCAGCTTCCAGCTCCGCAAAGGTCATGCTCTGCGCTACGAAGGCCCGCCCATGAGGGGTAGAAGTATCGAAATACGGCTGATCCACAGCCAGCCAGGCACAATGATTTGCCTCCAAGGTAGCCTGTGTGTTCAGGTAGTGTCGCAGGGAACGGAACCAACGGTCCAGCTTGGTAAAGATGATCAGATCGATCTGGCCGGAACGCACATCATTCATCAATCTGGAAAAATCTCCACGCTTGATCTTCTGTCCGGATACGCCATCATCCACATAAGTATCATACAGTACAAGATTATCATGCTTTTCCACATATTCCCTGCAGGTATCCAGCTGCTCATCCACACTGTCACCCTTCTTGGCTTGCTGATCGGTGGAAACACGAATGTAAATTGCTGTGCGAAGTACATTGGACTGTTCTTTTTTCATAAGGTATCATCCTCCTATAATTGCGCCCGCGCAATCGGGCAAAAATGGGTACAAAAAATACAGCCAGCGCAAACAAAGGTTCCGCTTGCATGGCTGCTCCGAAGGTGATACAATATTCCTGCTAAAGATAGGTATCTCTTCGGAGATCCTTGCCGCTCTGGTGCTGGTAACACCGGGGCGGTTTTTATTTAGTTATTTAAAGACTTTATTATTTACTGGCGAAGTGGTGCACCGGTATTGTCACGGAAGTTTCCAAACGCTATCTTAAAGATATCAACAAACCATCCGATGAAGAATAGTCCAAAAGTGCAGGTGTATAAAATACCTTTTCCAATTTTGCCAACATAATATTGGTGAGCTCCTAGTGGGCCAAGAAAGATGCACAGAAGAAGAGCTACCTTTTTACTCTTATCACTTGTAACAGTTACATAATTTGCCATGATTGCTTTCCTCCAAATTTCTTTGTATTATTTGTTCTTTGTTTCATAGTTTGCTGATTTATAAGTAATCATTTCGCCAGATGAATCATCTGAATTATATTGTACAACTTGGACGGTATGTGTACCGACAGAAAGCATATCACCACTGAGATCAAGGGAAATCTGGCTGTTGGCGAGTTGTTCTTTGGCTACGAGCATTCCATCAACATAGATGTAAGAAAGCTTCGAACCATCAAAATCCAGCGAGTCCAAACCGATTTGAAGAAGTGCTTCGCCATCAATAAAAATTATAGGTACGTTTCCGTTCTCAGAAGATCCGCCAGGTGTATAAAGGCAAATGGTACCGGTTCCCATGTCTTCGTAGTCTCCACCAGGGAGTTCAAGGGTTTCAGTAGAAGCACCATCAGAATAATCCCCATTCATAGAAGACATAAAAGAATCCCAATCAGACTTGTTTTCCTCGTAGTTCTGTGTTGTTTCAGCTTCGCTTGAAGAATCTGTGACCTTAAGAGTATAATCCACATCCTTTTTGGCAACCCCATTTAACTGCTGATATATTGGAGCTACGAATAATGGAAGGAAGCCAATAAAGAATTCTGAGGACGACAAGTTGACAGAGGAAAGTGTAATATTGAATTCTGTCATATCATCATTGTAGGTAATATCCTCAACATTAGGATAATTAGTATCATCATCCAGAATCTCTTTTATGTTATTGTCAAAATCAGATTTAATAGATGCTTTCCATTTTTCTTGCTGATCAGTATCAAGAGTATATGTAGTAGATCCATCTGGATTAACCTCTATACCCTTTGCGTCCGGCACTTCCTCATCATCTGTTTCATTTCCATAATACGGTACAGTAACAGTAATATCCTCTGCAAATACAGACACTGCAGGAGTGATGGCGAGTGTGACTGATAATAATACAGCAAATACTTTCTTTCTCATGTAAAGTCCCCTTAAAATTTATTATTAAAACGCAGAAGCGAATTAATCAAGAATAAAAATACAAAAATATTACATACTAATGTCATGAAAATATTACTGACAAGAGTTATGTATGAAAAAAATGTATCTGTACGGCAGCTGTCAAACATGACCGGGATTCCTAAGTCTACGATCAGCAACATAGCGACCGGGAAATATTCTCCAACGCTGGATAATCTGGAGAAAATTGCGAAAGCGTTGAAGGTGAGAATCTCAGATTTATACGAATCGCCGTACAAGTGAAAAAAGTGTCCAGTATGCTGGACGATTGCGATTGAAAATTAAATAATGACCTCTGAATTTCGTATTATAAGTAGAGATATAAAAAATCGAGAAAAAAATAAAAAATTCGAGATTTTTAGTTCTACCATGAATTTCCAATGCATATATTGTCGATATAGGCAAATAGCTAAAAACGAAAAGCGGAGGTACATACTTATGAAGAATGTGGAAAGCACAAAGCAGTACATCAGAGAAATGCTGGCCAAGCTGGATGATTCGGATGAAATATTCTTGAAACAGCTATGTGTGATCATCCGAAAACATTTGGATCGGAAACATCTCGGAGAGAAGAGGGGGCGTTAGCCCTCTTTCTTTTTGTTTAAATTTTCCACCAACTTCTTACTGGCTTCCTGGAGCACCTTCTGGCTGGACGGAGAAAGCTCATTATATGTCTGAACAATCTCAAGGATAATTCCAAAGAAAGGATTATCCCGCCCATCTTCCAGCAGATCACTGACCAGTGCAGCGATTTCTTCTTCTTCGGTACGTTTCCGGGTCATATCACCTTCACCAGTTTTAAGCCATTTTTCATTAATATTGAATTCACGACAAATATCTTTTAACATTCTTTCTGTTAAACTACGGTTTCCTCTTTCAATATTTGACATAGTCACCTTGGTAACGCTTAAACGTTTACCGAATTCTTCTAATGTCATGTCTTGAGCCTTACGAACCTCTTTGACTCTTTCTCCCAATGTCATTTTTTCACCTCCATTTCTTGAATTCAGAATATCACTATTAGAGAGTAATGTCAACATAAAAAGTTAGCAAAGTAAACAAAATACTCTTGACAAAGTTATCTTTTAAAACTATAATGTAAACAAAGAAAACAGAAAGCGAGGTGAGAATATGACAAAAGAAAAGAAAGAACGTATCACAGCAATCGTACAGAATCTGAAACAGATGGACATTGTAAGCCTTAAGCTGATGGAGAATAACTCAGAACTCCTGAGAGCCAGAGATGCAATGGAAATGGAAACCCAGAAGGCTGGATAACAGGAAAGGAGATGAGATGAAATGCATTTTCAAAGCGTCCAGCTAAACAATGGAAACGTTTTTGACGGAGAAAAAATCGGAGAACTTGTTTCCGAAATAATAAACAAATTCTCCGAAGCTGGTCTCTCATGCGATGAAGCAAAAATTGTACTGGATGAAGCTAAAGGAATCCTTGGGGAGTTTAGTGCAGTCCAAAAGATTCCCTAAAGATTTTTTGAACAAATCGAGAGAGAAAGGAGCGTAGAAATTATGTCAGAAAAAGACGTTATCGAAGTAACTGTTTCAATACTGGTAAGTATTTTAACTGCATTGTTTGTAGTTAAATTCATGCGCTAACCAGTAAAGCTGTTACGAAAGCAACGATAATGGGTACCAAGATGGACTTAAAAAGAAAAGATAACAAAGCATTTAAGGAGAATTGAAGATAATGAAGACCTTTATGCGTTAAATGATAGATTTGATCATTTAATCCTTCAGGAGCTGTTAAAGCAAGGTAACCGTGGAATTCCAATGATTGTTCCAAACTATGTATTTCGGTTGATAGTTCTTTACAAGGCTGTTGTGTTGAACTGTTTTCATACAAATGAATTGAATGATCAAATTCATCGTAGTAAAAATTTAACTCTGTTTTGTTGGTCAGTTTATGGGCTAATTTTAAAAATTTAATTTCTTGTAGTGTCATAAAACCACCTCACTTGTTTTGTTAAATTGTATCAAATAGAGCAAAAATGTGCAAGACATGGAAGAGTATATATTTACAGAATAGGAGAGGAAATAAGGAAAGTCAACAAATACCGTTCGAGGTATTTCGACAGAAAAGCATGGAAACCCAGAAAGCAGGATAACAGGAAAGGAGATGAGGAGAGACGAGAAGGATTAATAAAATCCTCACAAATATTGTTGTGTGGATATTAAAAAAAATCCGCTGGGAAAACACAGAGTTTAACCAGCAGACTATTAGTACTATTCTCGGGTGGACGTTTGGCTTTATTTTAGCATGTATATATAAATTTATACTTGCTTAACTAAGTCACCAATTTTGGGAGCTTCAAAAGCGATATGTTCTCGGGATACTCTTTCTTCTTCAGTGGTGCCGAGTCCATATACTGGATTTTTACGGATTATTTTTGTGGGTTGAGATGTTTCATAAGAATCTGATTCAATAGTAGCCATTGTTTCTTGAACATGAACCACTCTTCCAGTACCTTTTACTATCTCTAGATAACCAAGAGACTCATTGGTATCTGGATCTAAAATTTCATGACCAGATAAGGCATATACCATATAACGTTGACCTTTTCTAATACCTTTATTACTGCCGGCATTTATGACAACTTTGTAATCATTTTCTAAGATTGCGACAACTTTGTACTGAGTCATAGTATACCTCCTAAATATAATCTGCAATTATTTTTATTGCTTCAGTTGTGAGAGACGGGCGAACAAGAATATTGGCTTTTTCGTTATTAATATATTCTAAAATATTTTTTTCTTCTGAATTAATAGCGAATACCTTTATTTGCGCAACACCACTTTGATTTATTGTTTGAACCAAACCATAGGCTATTGCCTGTTCGTATTCTCCGGAAAGCTGATAAAAAGTAACCCAGGAAGAATAAGCAAATAAATTGTTGGGTTTGCAAAGACATACATTGTGTGAGCATTCAATAATTTGAACTTGAGTATTGGGAGACAATTCTTTTAATTCTATCCGTGATTTTACAAGGAGCCAAATTGTAATCACGAAAAGAAAAACAATAATTAGCAATACCCATATTGGAACCTTCATTTCTCTATTAAAGATGAAAAAGATGAAGGACATTATTGCACCAAGAGCAAAAGAAACAAGATTACTTGTATCTTTGAAGTATTTTTTCAAATTGGAATCACATCCTTTCATGGAAATTTTATCATGTAATGATTGGGTTTTCAATTAAAAAAGTGAAAATCGAAACAGACGACGGGCCCAAGAGAGAAAGAAGCGTAGGTAAAATGGAAATTATTGGAGCAAGTATTTTAGCGTCAGTGATCACTACTAAAATATTAGCCACTTACTATTTCAAAAAGGTAGATGGCTATGTTAAAGAGATGTGTGAAATGACAATTAAAAGTAATGAGGACACGTTATCTATTTTACGCAACACAGTTCGAGATATTTCGACAGGAAAGGAGCATGAGAAATGTTTGAAGTTGAAAAAGTAGATAAAACTATTGAAATGGTATGCGACAGAGTACAGAGAAAGTCCAAGGAAGGTGCCTTTGAAGATCTGGAGCTTCCGAACCTGGTAACCGCCCTGGCAGATCTAATCTCTGCCAGAGAAAAACTTTCTTAGGCTAAAGGGGGTAAAAAACATGACACAACCAAATATTACTTTCCAGATGCCAGATCCGGAGAAAACAGCAGCAGCATTCTGTAAAATGCTGTCCCAGATCCTTTCTGAAAAATATGATGCCAAGGTAACTGTAACAAAGAAGGAGAGGAAAACAGGATGAAGCGCAATGTAATTTTATCCATTATTATCGGCATCCTCACCACATACCTGCCAATCTGGCAGTGGGACGGAGCCCAGGCAGCAGGAGCTGTGGCGTGTTCAGTAATGACATGGATGTTAATACAAGGCACTGAACCGGAAGGAGATAGGTATGATCTTAGAAAAAGAAATCAATGAGTTATTCGAGCTTTCAAAGAAAGCAATAGAAAAGAAAACAGCATGGGCAATCGACTTCACTATAGGAGCAACAGGCCCATTGTGCGGAGTCATGATAAAAGAAACTCCAGAAATTGAAGCTGCTTTTTACTGCATTTACAGAAATAAAGAATTTATGGAAACATCACTTAAAAACTGTACAGCTGCCAAGGAACACTTAAACAGATTACTGGAGAAAAAGCAGGAAGGAGAAGCCTGAATGAGCGGAAGAATTACAATCGCAAATCCCAATGGAGCTGGATATAGAATTCCTGGCTGCAGAGCTTCTTCTCTCCGCTTGGAGTGGCAGCAGGAGCAGACCGTGCTCTTTGGTACTGTAGCGGATCGCCTGGGAGAGTATGAAGATCTTGGCTCCGTGGAGGAACTGCGGGAACTGAAACGGAGGGGCTATTGATGGACAAGCCAGAGAAAAGACGTACCTGGACAATCCTGTACGCAGATGGTTACAAGGAATATTATACCGGAACCAGAGCTGAAGCGGAGGCCTTGGCAGAAGAACGGTGCGTTCTGCATCTCAATGATTATATAATCGCATAAAAATTGCCCCATGTACGGGAATACATGGGGCAAAGACTATCCGTAGCTTGGATGAAATGCCTATACATAATATACCATCCAAGCTTCGAAAAGTCAAGAAAACAGGGGGATTTCTTCCCTGTTTAGCACTTGATAAAGATATTAAAGATAGGACTTGGAATGTATGGGGACAATAAGAAAAGGATACCGTTTACGAGGTGGAGATGTCTTGGATATCCTTGAGTACCATGATGGAAGATATGGCGCCAGGGGTAAGAAGAGGATGCCGAAGAAGAAACCAACCAAAGAAGATATGCAGAAAGTAAATGCCTGGCATAAAGCTCGAATGGCCAGACTGAGATTGATAGAGTATTTCACGCCAGGAGATCTGTGGGTGGATCTGACATATGAATTGAGAAACCGACCTCCCGATATGAAAACAGTCGTGAAGCAAGTTGGGAAAATGCTCAGGAAAGTTAGAAGTGAATACCGGAAGCGAAAAAGGGAGCTGTTCTGGATCAGGAATGTAGAGCTTGGAACGAAGGGGGGATGGCACATCCATCTGGTTGTAAACGAAATAGGAGATAGCTTGAGTATTCTGCAGAAGGCATGGGAATTTGGACATGTAAGTGGAATTACAATCAAGAACAGTAAATACTATGACGAAGATTTTTCCGGGCTATCAAATTACATAACCAAAGATGAGAATACGCAGGAATTCAAAAAAGATGGCACGCCAGCCAAACCCAAAATCAAAGAAGCGAGCTATAGCCATTCCAGGAATATGCCATTACCAGAACCGGAAAAGAAAAAATTGGTTCGCTGGAAGAAGGAGATAAAGCCGAAAAAGGGATATTACATGGCAGCTTTCCATGAGGGTATTAATCCGAAAACCGGATTTAGCTACCGCCGATATACACTAATCAAATTGGATAGGAGGATTTAAAGAGTGCAGCAAGTAGATATATACCTGTATCCTTCTTCCAGAGCACCCAAGCTCAAGGAAGGATACTATTACTGGAAGGCACGCTGCAGGGGCGTACCGAGAGAGGGAACCGGACAAGCCGGGGAATGCACATCCGGTCAGCGCCTGGTTCTGATGTGTGCGGCCGCAGCCCTAAAGATTGTAATCCGCCCTGCCATGATAACAATCCACACGGATAGCTATTACCTGGTAGGAAACCATAAAAAACTGCAGCAGTGGAAAGATAATGACTGGAAGAAGCAAGACGGCACAGAAGCCAGAAATGCCGACCTCTGGCAGCAGATCATGGACTTGGAAAGTCAGCACAAAGTCAAATACCAATTAGAACGGCCAATGCCGAAGAAAGAGGAAGCATAGGAGGAAAGTTATGTTTGAGAAATTTGGAGAAATGGACAGCAGCAAGGATATCAATGAACTTGCAGAAAATCTGTTCAACGAAGGAGACACTGACAGTATTAAGATCATGGCAGCAGAAAACGGAATTCCGGAAGATTTTGTAAAACTGTACCTGGAAGGAGATATCCCTTGCCTATGTGATGCTGAAACCGCAGCCATTGGGAAGCTGGATGTGGAGAGCAAAGCTCTGAAGCTGAAAGGCCTTATGGTGGATTGGGTGGAATACATCAAAAGCCTGTGCATGGAAAGTGATCTGATGGCCCACCAGGTACGAAAAAAGGGAAAGTCACTGAAGGAGTGCATGGCAGTTCTTCTGACCTATTCCTTCCAGAATCGGATCAGCGTGGACAAGGAGATCATAAAAGCCGCAAAAATATCCGCAAGCAAGGTGGACTTTGGCGTTCCCGGAATGGGTGAAGCCAAGAAGCTGATCCGGGAGTACTATCTGGGAGGTGCCAGAAGTTGAAGAGAACAGCATTGCTTTTGAACATTCCCAAGCAGGAAGCCCCGGAAAAAATAAGCGGGTTTGTAACAGCGGTAAGCCAGGTTGCAGATTACGACGGGCAGCAGTACTTGAATATCGATCTTTTCTATTTGGGCGAACTGAAGGCAAGATACTTTGCAGATCGGTTTACATATGCCTGTTACGTGGACGGATCCTGGCGAACCTGCAGACTGTATAACATTGCAAGAATCTGCATGGGAAAAACTGTGCTGAAAGGAAATGAAACATACTTTCGGCACGACGAGTGGAAATGGAACACAAAGGAAGATGAACAGATTGTAAGGAATTATCTGGGGAAAGAGATTGATTATTACGAAACCTGCATTGGTCAGGAAAAGTATATGAATGCTTTGCAAAAAAAAAGAAACAGGATTGAAGAGATGATGAACAAGGTACCAGTCCTGCCGGAAAACCTGGAAAAGTGGCTGAGAACAACTATATTTCCACAGGAATATTTGTTTATGAAGCGGAAAAAGAGCCGGACGGATTATTCCTGTACGGTTTGCGGTCATAAGGGCTGGAGCAAAATAGGATGGAAGCATAATGAAAAAACCACTTGCCCGAAATGCGGACAGCCTGTCACAGCCTGCCTGAACAGGGAAAAGATACAGAAAAAAGAACCGGTTGTTGTGCTACAGATAATGGATGAACTGGAATGGGTGGAACGGCAGCTGCAGACGCGGTGTACCTGGACACCGGGGGAAAAACAGATTGAGATCATGGAAGAGATAAGGGTGATCATTCCAAGAGCTAGGAACTGGGGAAAAGTATGGTATGGGACAGGCTGTGAACGGGATGAATTCGATCAGGACTTCTGGGACCATAACCAGACAAACAAACGGTTTTACAAATCGTATTTATATCCGGAAAACCTAAAGGAAGTATTGGCATATGGGGACTCACTGCAGAACAGCGGATTAGACATCCTTGCAGATATTCAAAGAAAAATCAACGTAAATACCTTCATTGTTACATTCAAAGCACGAAAATGGCTGGAATATTGGATTAAAGCAGGGCTTATACAGTTAGCTGAAGATGTGGTGGAACTGTATGGGATGTGGGGCAATCCAGAATACATCCGGACAGACGGTAAAAAACTGACAGAAAATCTCGGATTGAACGGGAACCGGCTTCACAGGCTGAAGGAAATCGATGGAGGGTTAGACGCTTTAAAGTGGCTGCAGTATGAAGAGAAAAGGGAAGCATCAGGGAAAAAAATAAAGATATCGAAGGAAAGTCTGGAATTCCTTTCCGGAAAAAGAGTTGGTACGAAAGAATGCCGAAAGATACTGAATGAACTGGGAAGTGTAAACCGTATGGTTAATTACATGAAGAAGCAGAAGATAAACCCTAATAGTTTGGCGCAGATATGGACTGACTACCTGAGAATGGCACAAAATGAAGGGCTGGATGTAACAGATGATATTGTAAGACTCCCCAAAGATCTGAAAGCCCGACACGATGAACTGGTAGAACGAATCAATGCCAGACGGGATGCGGAAAAGGTGAAAAAGGAAGCCGAAAAATACGAAAGGCTCAACAAAGAAATAGTGAAGCATCTGCCGGAAGCCAAACGGTATTTCTGGGAAAACAAGGATTATATGATCATCCCGGCGGGCCAATGCGAAGAACTGATTGATGAAGGCAGGACACTTCACCATTGTGTAGGAGCTTCCACAAGGTATATGGAAAAGATGGCAGCAGGTGAAAGCTGGATCCTGTTCCTGCGAAAAAAGCAGGAACTAAAAAAACCGTATTACACAATAGAAATAGACATGGAAGATGACAGGATCTTACAGTGGTATTCCGAGTACGATCGTAAACCGGCTGAAAAGCAAATAAAAAAATTACTGGATACATTCAGGAAGAGCATCAGGAAGAAACCCGAGAGAATCCAGATCGCAGTATAAGGAGGACATTATGGAGTATGTACAATTAACCCTGGATGACTACATCCAGTGCAAAACAGAGATTAAAGAGAATTTAACCGGAATCGTAAAGAGTTTTGTAAAGATTGGATGGCAGCTGACCCGGATCAATGCTTCCAAGGCCTATACACTGGATGGATACAGTTCCATCAGCGAATTTGCCAAGGCAGAATATGATATGAACCCGGACGGGGTAAGCCGTTTTATGAACGTATATGAGCGTTATTCTGTTCCGGGAGACACACCGGAGCTACAGGAGCAGTACAAAGATTTTAAATTCGCCCAGCTTTCCGAAATGCTGCAGCTCACAGAAGAAGATCAGCTGCTGATCACCCCAGACATCAAGAGGGCAGACATCCGGGAATTGAAGAAGTTCAACAAGGAAAACGAACACAATCCCGAACAGTTATTAAATTGGAAAAACAGGCAGGAAAATAAAATCTTTGATACAATCTATGAATTTTTCAAATCTTCCAGGGAACTCCTGAACACTCTGTTCGGATCAGATGCCTATAGAGCCGGATCACTGGAACAGATGGTAGAAATTGTAAATCCTTCCGGAAGCAGGAGCTACCGGAAAGGAACTGTATTTCTGATGATGTACGGATCAGAAAAAGGCATTATGGTCAAACAGATTCCGCAAGGTACGGAAAATATGCCATGGAGCGAGTTCTTCAACATTGTTCAGGATCTGTTTGGAGAAAAGGCAGCAGGAGACAGAACCTGGGAAGCCTATTTTGAGCCAAAAAATCAAAAAATAGCAGAACCAAAAAAAGAGCCTTCCCATTTGGAAGATTCCGGGGCAGACATGGAAATTGCGCCGGCGCAAGTGCCAGACGAAAACGAGGAAAAAAGTCAAGAAATTGCACCTGTACCGGAGGAAAATACACCAGAAGAGGCGGAGAAGACGGTTCCGGATGTGGAAAAGCCAGAAAATCCGGTTGAGATTGTGGAAAACGAAGAACAAATTCCAGGGCAGGACAGCATTCTGAACCACGAGGAGTATATGCCGAAACCAGAGGCAGAAAGTCCAGAGAAAATTCAAGAGCCGGAACACAAGGAACCTGTTTTAGAGACGACGGAAAATGGGGAGCCAGAACCTGCAGAACCAGAAGCTGAGTTGCCTGCAGAACCAGAAGAGCGTCTGGCAGTAGAAGAGGAAGAACCACCAAAGGAAGAAATTCCAGATCCAGTTCCGGAAGAAACGCCGGAGAAAGAGCCACAGGATCAGGAATCCGAAATTGCGCCCGCGCAAGAAATAGTAGAAAAGCCAATCCACAGAAAAGAATTCTTAGATTCCCTCACAGAGTATGGAGCAGCTGCTTACTTTGCTAAAGCCTTTGAGGGATTCGGAGCTATTACATTCAGCCAGCTTAAAAGTCCTGGCTTCTGGGAACGCTGGATGAACGCCGAAGTAGATCACCTGGGGCTCCCCTGGGTGGATTAATCAAGGGTGCAATCTGAATCACATATATATCACAATTTCAATTCCCTGCCCCAACCTGTTAAGGGGCAGGGGGAAAGGAGCAATATGGAAGATAAAATCGTAGAAGCCATTGATCAGATCGATATGAGTGATCTTGAGCTTCCTTCATTCGCAATATATAAGAATCCGGAAGACTATCCTGGAAAAACAGTAGCCAGATTGTTCGAAAAAGGATTGCCCAACTGATGTAGTAATAATCAGAAAAGATGTCCGGGAATTACATCAACTATTCCGGTGCCGCACAAGGATGTCATTTATGCCGCCGCTTCCAGGAGATCCAGCAAATCTGGTAGGAGTATGGATATAGGCTTAAAGTTCCCAAAAGGAACATCAAAGAAGAAAAAAAGAAAATCCCATCCTCCAAGCATCCTGGGAAGTCAGAAAGGATGGTGCTACTTATGTGGGAGATGTACACATACTGAGGTTCATCATATCTTCGGCGGACCCAACCGAACATTATCCGAAGAATATGGATTAAAAGTAGATCTGTGTGTAGAGTGCCATAAATTCGGTCCCCATGCGGTACATAGAGATCCGGAAATTATGGACATGCTCCACCGCCAGGGACAGGAAGCATTCGAAGCCCAGGCCGGCAGCAGGGAAGAATTTATGAGGACATTCGGGAGGAACTGGTTATGACATTATATGAGATCACAGAAAACGTTGCAGAAGAAGCTGGGGAAGCAGTAACCATACAAGAAGCCTCTGAATTGTTGGGACGGACAATTGGAAGCCTGTATGGTGCCGCAGCTGAAGGACGGCGGATAGCCGGAAAATATTACTTAAGAGCGGTAGATCGAACGATCAGCAGGAGCAGAGACATTACACTGCTCCTGGAATACGATCGGGCCAGGCAGCAGCTCCTGAGGATGAAACAATGAGCGCAAAGATAATCCTGCATCCTTCCGCTCCAGGATACTGCAAGGAATGCGTGTACTACACAAAGGATGACGCGTGTACAAATAAGGAATATCAGAAAAATATCTACAATGTCTGCTGTGTATGGCACTATTGCAAATTTAAGAAAGTTCGGAGGTAAAAAGTGATAGATAAACCTGTTTTGGATGCTACGTGTGGATCAAAGATGATTTGGTTCAACAAAAATAATAAACTGGCCGTATATGTTGACAGGCGCGAGCTGGACTGCGAAGCAATATGGACAAGTGGAGATGGACAATCAACAAGGTACTGCAACATCCATCCTGATATTATCGCAGACTTCACAGATCTGCCATTTGAGGATAATACTTTTTATCACATCATATTTGATCCGCCACATCTTGTTGATGGCGGAGACAATGCCTGGATGGTAAAGAAGTACGGCAAACTCAACAAGGATACATGGAAACAAGTGTTACATGATGGTTTTTCTGAGTGCATGCGTGTACTCAAACCTTATGGCACATTGATTTTTAAGTGGAATGAGACACAGATTCCAGTAAAGGACGTTATTACAGCTATTGGACATAAACCACTGTACGGCAATAGATCCGGCAAACAGGGGAAAACACATTGGATGGCATTTGTGAAGGAGGTGGAGCAATGAAGAATCGAACCTGCAAGACATGTAGATATAACGATAATCTCCTGTGTGACCGCAAAGGAATCTGGATACAGGATGATAATACATGCAATAAGTGGAAGCAGGATAATATGGCAACTTGGCGAGAAACCATGTTGGCAAAGTTTTTAAGGACGAGGTGAGGTAAAAATGACAAGGGCAGAAACAACAAAATTCATTGGACAGTTGCCTGGCCAGAAACGGAGGTGTCACATGAGTAAAGCGTATAAGGATCCAACGGCAGACGAAGCAATATTTCAGATAGACAGATGGGAAAAACGGCAGCAGGAGTTAGAAGAGAAGCACGGAATCAAAAGAGGAGATGTTATTCAGATAACACAAACCAGTTATGCTTCTGGTGATGGAAAGATTATCACAAAGAAAGTGAAGACCAGAGTAAAAGCATTATATCCACATGTGGTAGAATTGCAGTTATCAAATGGTTTGACTAGATCCCCTACATACTGGGAATTAGAAAGACTAAAAGCGGGAGGTGATACCAATGGACAAGAACATCCTGGATCAGTACATGGATGCATGTGCACTGATCAAAGAGACAGAAGCAGATATTCAGGAACTCAAAAAAAGAAAAAGAGTCGTTCAAGATTCTGTTAAAGGATCCAATCCAGAATTTCCCTACCAATCGCAGAGCTTTCACATCGAGGGAACTACAGAACGCACAGGAGATTGGAGCCTGCTGGCAGCAGAACAGAGGATCCTGGCTGATCGGAAAGCAAATGCCGCTAAAATCAAAACAGAAGTGGAAGCTTGGATGAACACCATTCCGCAGAGGATGCAGAGGATTATACGGTTTAGATTTTTCCAGAACTTATCTTGGGAAGAAACAGCAACTCGGATGGGAAGAAATGCTACAGCGGGCAGCGTAAAAATGGAATATCAAAGATTTTTTGATAAAAAATGAAAGTTTGTTACGAATGTTACCAATGTTACGATTTCAAATGTTATAGTATAAACTGAACTTAGGATAAAAAGTTCTCAGACGAAAAACTCCTATGTATTAAGTAGCGGCTATCAGGCCTCATACTCCTGGTAGCTGATTCGGGAAATGGTGAACCCGAAAGAATCAATAAGAACTCCTTAAAGTGAAAGGCATCTGGCAGCAGTCAGGTGCCTTTTATGTACTGTCAAGTCGGAAATAAAAGAAATTTCGGCCCTTTTTTAACTTTACAAAATTATAATTCAATGCTATAGTTAAAAAAGAAAAGAATAAAGTTAAAAAGGAGGCCGCTATGAGTTTTACTAAAGAGAAAAAAGAAAAGATAAAAAGATATATACTAGAAAAAATAGATAATCGTCAGACAGATATTGCTAAAAGAACTTCGGAAGCATTTGGAATATCTTTGAATACAGTGTATCGATATATTAGGGAACTTGAAGCTGGCAAAATAATTAAGAAAAGCGAATTAAATAGTAGAGCGTATCAATTGGTAAGAAAGTCCCAAAACTATTTTTATAGACGCTCTGATATGCCAGATATGGAAGAAGATATTATTTACGATTTATGCATAAAAAGCTATATTGAAAATTTGCCGATGAATGTACAAAAAATATGGCAGTATTCTTTTATGGAAATGATGAATAACGCAATTGACCATTCAGAATCTGAAGTTTTTTTGATACGGATAGTTCAAGATTATTTGAATACTGTGATTATTATTGCAGACCGTGGGGTTGGGATTTTTCGAAAGATAAAAGATTATTATAATTTTCCAACTCTGGATGATGCTGTAGGAGAATTATTTAAAGGAAAACTTACAACAGATACTAAAAAACATTCTGGCGAGGGGATATTTTTTACATCACGGGTCTTAGATATATTCGCAGCATTTTCCGATGGAAAGATATTTACACATGATAAGTACAACGAAATTCTGCAAGATGCAAGTGAAATAGAAGTACTAAAACAACAAAAAGATAGTGGTGGAACGAGTATTCTTATGAGCTTATCAAATTGTAGCAAAAAAAACTTAAGGGAGGTGTTTGACATGTTTTCAGATGTTGATGGTGGATTCACAAAAACACACGTACCAATAAAAAATATTTTTGAAACTTATCCTGTATCCAGATCTCAAGCTAAAAGACTTTGCAATAGATTTGAAAAGTTTAAAGAGGTAGAATTAGATTTTGACGGTGTCGAAGAGATTGGCCAAGGATTTGCGCATGAGATATTTGTTGTTTTTCAAAAAAAGCATACCGGTATTAAGATTGTACCAGTTAATGTTAATCCAGAAGTTGAAAAAATGATAAACCATGTAAAAATCGCAGAATAAGCACATGATAGTTCAACACAAATGTTGTTACAACAGAGCAGCTCTTCGGGGCTGCTTTTGTTATACTCAAAAACAAACACGAATGAGAGGTGGTGAGGCTTGGCACGAGCACCAAACGAGAAAGTTGAGCAGGCCAAGTCATTATATGATAAAGGCTTGAAATTAATAGAGATTTCCAGTCAGCTGAATGTTCCGGAAGGAACGGTTCGGAGCTGGAAAAACAGATATCATTGGGATTGCAACGTTGCGAAAGAAAAATGCAACGTTGCAAAGAAACGAGGCGGGCAGCCGAAAAACAAAAATGCGGTTGGCAATACTGGCGGAGCAGCTCCGCCGGAGAACAAGAATGCCTTAAAGACAGGAGAGTTTGAAACTCTCTTTTTTGATTGCTTAGAACCAGATGAACAGAAGCTGATCCAGGCAGTGCAGCCAGATAAAGAGCAGCTGCTCCTTCAGGAAATTCAGTTACTGACTGTCCGGGAACGGCGCATGCTGAAAAGGATTGAAGCTTTGAAGCTCCTGGAATCTTCTCCAATACAGGAAGAGGAGCCTAAAGCAGGAAAGAAAGGAACCGAAACTGAAAGGCCGCCAGCCGGCATGTCAGTCACAAAGTACAAACGCGGTACAGAAAAAGGCAAGCCAACTCTTCTGAGGGAATACGAGGGTATTCTTGGCCAGATCCAATCCATTGAAGATGCTCTTACCAGAGTCCAGGCCAGACGCCAGCGTGCAATTGAAGCCCTGCATAAGTTTGGCTATGATGATGCTCATCTGGAGCTTGAAACTATGAAGTTCGAGCTGGAGCTTCTGAAACAGGACGGCCAGAACGAGGAAGAAGCGGATGACGGCTTCCTGGATGCAATGAATGCGGCAGCAGAATCTGTCTGGGGTGATGAGGATGTATGAGAAACTAAACAGCCTTAAGAAGCGCCTGCAGCAGATGAAGCAGAACCGGACAACCAGACAGAACGGCCAGACATTTCACTTCTCTCCATTCTCAAAGAAGCAGAAACAGGTACTGACCTGGTGGTGCAAAGAATCCCCAGTCCATGACAAAGATGGAATCATAGCAGATGGAGCTATCCGATCAGGAAAAACCGTCAGCATGTCATTGTCATTTGTTATGTGGGCAATGAGCAGCTTTGCAGGTCAGAACTTTGCCATGTGCGGAAAGACAATCGGCTCCTTCCGGCGAAATGTTTTGTTCTGGCTGAAGCTCATGCTCCGGTCAAGAGGTTACTCTATCACGGATCACAGAGCGGACAACCTGGTAGTCATCCGGAAGAATGGTATTGAAAACTATTTCTACATCTTTGGTGGCAAAGATGAACGTTCCCAGGACCTGATTCAGGGTATTACACTGGCTGGTGTTTTCTTTGACGAGGTTGCACTGATGCCGGAATCCTTTGTCAACCAGGCAACAGGACGTTGTTCTGTGAAAGGCTCCAAGTTCTGGTTCAACTGCAACCCGGATGGACCGTATCACTGGTTTAAGGTCAACTGGATTGACAAGTCTACCGGATATCTGGGAAAAGAACAGGTCAGAAAGATCCGCCAGAAGGCAAAAGCAGAAGGCAAGGATCCAGGACTGAAAGAGCTTCTGTATCTGCATTTCACCATGGATGACAACCTGTCCCTGGATGAAGAGGTAAAAGCCAGATACCGCAGCATGTACATTGGCGTATTCTTCAAGCGTTACATCCTGGGATTATGGGCAGCAGCCGAGGGCGTTATTTATGATATGTTTGATGAAGCCAGGCATGTCCGCGATATCAAGGATTTCTTTCAGCTTCTGATCAACGGCAACCGATATGTTTCCTGTGACTATGGTACTCAGAATGCAACCGTCTTCCTGCTCTGGAACAAAGGCAGGGATGGAGTCTGGTACTGCATCCGGGAATATTACTATTCAGGACGTGATAAAGGCAAACAGAAAACAGATTCTGAATATGCAGATGATTTAAAAAAATGGCTGGATGGCACGAAGATAAAAGCAATCATCGTGGATCCATCTGCAGCTTCCTTCATTGCAGAGCTACGCAAGCGCGGGTACAAGGTTCTGAAAGCCAACAATGATGTGCTGGACGGAATCCGGCTGGTAGGAATGCTTCTAAATTTGGAATTGCTGAAATTTGCCAGCTCCTGTACAGAAACCATAAAAGAATTTGCTTCCTATATCTGGGATGAAAAAGCCCTGGAACGTGGGGAGGACAAGCCTGTTAAGCAGCACGATCACAGCTGTGATGCTGTACGGTACTTTGTGAGTACAGTGCTTGGCAGTAAGGTAGCAAGACTTCGAGAAATAAGTAGGTGAGAACAATGTATATATTTACAATTCCAAGAGAAAAATTTGATGAGAGGGCACCGGATAAAAGGATCATCCGTCAGCTGATCAGTAAGCACATCAGCCAGGTTGGAGATCTGAAAAAGAACATGGCTTATTACCAGGGGAAACATAAGATCCTGGAAGATGCCAAGCGGGAAAACAGGCTGGTATGCAACCATGCAAAGGACATTTCAGACACAGCCAGCAGTTATTTTATCGGAAATCCTGTTACTTATAAGTCAGATGCTGATATAAAGGATTTGACAGATTCGCTGGAGACAGCAGGGGCAGATGAGACTGACGGCGATAATGGTCTGGATCTTTCCATCTATGGCCTGGCTTATGAATATGTGTATGTGAAGGAAAATGAGAATAATCTACTGACCAAGAACCTGTCCCCGGAAAATACGTTCATGGTGAAAGATGACAGCATAGAGGAAAACGAGCTCTTTGCTGTCTATTATTATGTACGGAAAGATGATTCGGGGACGGGACCGGAGCATTACATAGCAACCGTGCTGACGCCGAATTACAAGTATGAGCTGGACATCCAAAATAATGAAGTACCACAGTTGACAACAGAACTGCCGGTTCCTCATTACCTGGGAGAAATCCCGATTATTGAGTATCTAAACAATAAGCTGGCAATCGGCGACTTTGAGCTTCAGATTCCGCTGATCGACGCATACAATGCGCTGATGAGCGATCGCATTACAGACAAGGAGCAGTTCATTGACGCCATCCTTGCCATTTATGGTACGCTGCTCTCAGACGAGGATGAGCCTGGCACAGAAGAGGAAGACCAGAACATCAAAAAGGCAAAAGAAAGGCTGAAAAAGTACAAGGTACTTGAAATGCCTGATACATCTAAGGCTGAGTATCTGACCAGGACATTTGATGAATCCGGAGTGGAAATACTGAAAAAAGCCATTGAGCAGGATATCCACAAGTTTTCCCATATTCCCTGCATGTCGGATGAATCCTTTGGTGGAAACGTGTCTGGTGTGGCTATGGAGTTTAAGCTCCTGGGCATGGAGAACATCACCAAGATAAAGACCAGATATTACAGAAAAGGTTTAAGAAAGCGCATTCGGATTTTTTGCAATTATCTGGCACTCCATGGTAAGAGCGTGGACCCGGCCGGGATCACAATGACTTTTACCAGGGCACTTCCGAAGAATCTGCTGGAGATATCCCAGATTGTGGCAAACTTGTGGGGAAAGGTAAGCCGAAAGACATTACTGTCCCAGGTACCGTTTGTGGATGATGTGGACGAGGAACTGAAAGCTCTGGACGAAGAGGCGGAAGAGAATTTGAAACGGCAGCAGGAAGCCTTTGGCATGCAGGAGAACACACCTCCAACAGATGGCAATCCAGATCAGCACCCACCGGGTGATAAAACTAAAAAGGATGATGCCGAATGAGTACTTACTGGGAGGACCGCGCTGTTTGGGATCTATATCAAAATATGGATGACGCCGAAGCTGTGGCCGCTTTGATTGCCAGAGTATACAGGCGCGCTTCCATGCAGCTTGTGTTTGATGCGCAGGATATATTTGAAAAATATATGACAAAGCATAAGCTTTCAGAACTGGAAGCCCGCAGGATGCTGGATGCGGTGCAGGATAAGAATTCTCTGGATGAGCTGTTACAGGTTTTAAAGAACAAGGATTTTTCAGAAAAAAACAAAGAGGAACTGTTAAGGGAGCTGGAAGCTCCTGCGTACCGTGCCAGAATGGAAAGATTGCAGGAACTGCTGCAACAGGTTGATGCGGTAATGGAAAACGTCTATCATCAGGAACAACAGTTTGATACCAGTTTCCTCCGTGATCTGGGGGAGAAAGCCTATTACCAGTCTATCTACAATATCCAGAAACGTACAGGCCTTGGATTCAGCTTTTCGCATATCAGCCAGAAGCAGGTTGAACAAGTCCTGCGGATGAACTGGTCAGGAAAGCATTATTCAAAGCGTATCTGGAAGAACACAGAAAATCTGGCGCAGACATTGAAAGAAGAAATGCTGGTCAGTCTTCTCACTGGCCGTACTGATCGGGAAACAGCGCAGATCATTGAAAACAAATTCGGGACAGGAGCTATCCAGGCAAGGCGGTTGGTGAGGACAGAGAGCTGCTTTGTAGCCGGCGAGCTTACAGCCAGGGGCTATGAGGAATGCGGTGTTGAAAAATACCGATATCTAGCAACCTTGGACCTGCGCACCAGTGAGATATGCCGGAAACTGGATGGGAAAGTATTTCCTCTATCAAAAAGGCAGGCAGGAAAGAACTACCCGCCCATGCATCCCTGGTGCCGTTCCACCACCATTAGCATCATTGATGAAGAAACTCTTGCCCGGATGAAAAGAAGCGCCTATAACCCGTCTACAGGCCGTATAGAGACGGTGCCATCCAACATGACTTACGATCAGTGGTATGAAAAATACGTAAAAGGCAATACCAAGGCAGAAGCCCAGGAGAAAGCTGTTAAGAACAGTGCATCAGACTGGGAACAGTATGAACGCTATCAGAAAGTCCTGGGAAAAGAAATTCCAAAAAGTTTTGCAGGATTCCAGGAAATCAAGTATAATGAACCTGAGAAATGGAGATTCATGAAGCTGGATTACCAGAGAAGGAATGAGCTTCTGCAGCATCCAGAGTTGAAACTGCCGAATGCAGAAAACGCAATTTTGCCAGAGCCTAAGTTTACGAAATATCTGTTTGATGAGAACAGTGAGAAAGGTTATCCTAAGGGCAGAGCCTTTACAGATCGCTTGGGCTATGGAATGGATAATTGGCAGAAACTTCAGAAAGCGTTGAAAGAAGGCACAACGCAGTATCCGGCCACGTTCAAAGGAAATGAAGGATTTGGTGATAGATATGAACAAAAAATGGTTTTGTATGGTCTTAAGGACACACCAGCAAATGTAATTGTTGCATGGATCAAAAAGGCTGATGGTACAACAAAGCTGACCAGTACGTACATTAAGGAGGCAAAGTAAATGCATATAAAAGAATTTGATACAGTCCTTCTGAAAGATGGACGGAAGGCAGCAGTTGTTGAGATATTAGATGATACACATTTCCTTGTGGATGTAGGGGATTCGCCTGCTGACTGGGATACTATTAACGCAACTATGGATGATATCGAAAAAGTGATTTCCGACTGATAATTGTTAATAAAGTTATAAAAACAATGATAGCACGTTGAAAAACGTGTTATTTTTGTACTCATTTTTAAGAAAGAGAGGATAGGGAAAATGAAAAGAAGAGCAACCAAAAGAATTGCAGTATTAATGACATTGGTAATCCTGGTGTGCTTTGTAGCTACTGGTTGCACAGAAGCTGACCAGGTGAGTGCGAACATTTCACAGGAGGCAGATAACTTCAATGTAACCAGAAAACTTACTGTTTTGAATGCCAGAACAGATACAATCCTGTTGGAATTGACAGGAACATTTGCACTGAAGAATAACTCTTCAAATGAACTGGAAGTAATTATTGAGACCGCAGAAGGGAAGTACCAGAAAGACTATGTTTATTTGAATGACTATACCATGTATGTAGTTGAAGACATTTCTGGATCGGATGTGGACAAGTACCATTATGAGATTAATTTCCTTCCGCAGTGGGGACTTAAAGTCACACACAATGATTAAAATTGCGCCGGCGCAAGAGGAGGTGAGAACCATGAAAATAAAAGCAATCAAGCGTTACAGTGACATCCGTCTACACAAGGTAATCGAATCTGGTACCGTCCTGGAGGTGGACGAGGCAAGGGCTGATCACCTGGTGAAGGAAGGCATGGCTGAAATCGTGAAGGAACCAGATAAGACCGCACAGAGAAAGGAATAGGTGATCCAATTATCTCCCTTTGGGACGCAGGGTGACGCGTCTTATTTTTATGCTCCGAAACGAGGGTAAACTAAAAAATCTGAAACGAATGGCCCGGGTCCTGCAAGGAAATAGGCTGGGCGGAAAGGATAGACATGAGAAATAGAGTTGTAAAAGCATTTTGTAAAGTACCAATGAACCTGCAGTTTTTTGCAGAAGGAGGAGACGGTGCTGGGGCTGATGGCGGCAATGGCGGCGGATCCGGCGAGGGCGAAGGCGCAGGCAGTGAAGGTGGAACTGGTGGAGATGCCCCTCCATCTTTTGATGACTTCCTGAAAACAGGCGGTAACCAGGCAGAATTTGACCGCCGTGTCCAGAAAGCAGTCAATACGGCAGTGACCAATGCACAGGAGAAATGGCAGGCACTGACAGATGATAAACTTTCTGAAGCTGAGAAGCTTGCCAAGATGACTAAGGAAGAAAAAGCACAGTACATGCAGCAGAAGAAAGAAAAGGAACTTTCCGACAGGGAGGCAGCAATCACACGCAAGGAACTGATGGCAGAAGCCAAGAACACCCTTGCCAGTGACGGGCTTCCCCAGGAACTTGCAGAGGTACTGGATTATTCAGATGCTGATACCTGCAAGAAATCCATGGAGAAAGTCAAGGAAGTGTTCCAGAGAGCTGTAGAGACTGCAGTGGAGGAAAAGCTGAAAGGCGGCAAGCCTCCGAAAAAAGCACCTGGCGGTGACGCACAGAAAGCCCTGGAAGAGCAGGTGTATAACATCATGATGGGCAATAATTAAAGGAGAGTGAATAAATTATGGCAATTAACACATTAGCAGCTGCAACCTTATTTATGACTATGCTGGATAAGGTCGCAGTACAGGAAGCAACAACCGGATGGATGGACGCCAACGCAGGACGTGTGATCTATAACGGTGGAAATGAAGTAAAGATCCCGAAAATGTCCCTTCAGGGAATGGGAGATTACGACAGGGATAACGGATATACACAGGGCTCTGTTACTCTGAATTATCAGACAAAAACAATGACTCAGGATCGTGGACGTCTGTTCAATCTTGATCCAATGGATATCAACGAGGCGAACTTCATTCCAACAGCGTCTGCTGTTATGGGTGAGTTCCAGAGAATGCATGTAGTTCCAGAGATTGACGCTTACCGTATCTCTAAAGTGGCTACAGAAGCAATCACAGCTGAAAAGGCAGGAATGGTGGATTACGGTTACACTCCGGGAGCCACTGGAACTTCTGCGCTCAGAGCTTTTAAAGAAGGTATCAAGGCGGTACGGGATAACTATACCGGACCTCTTGTATGCCAGGCAACTACTGATTTTATCATGGAGCTGGAACTGGAACTTGCTGGAAAAATTACTGCGACAACCTTTTCCAAAGGCGGCATTGACACACAGGTTCCTTCTGTGGACCGCGTGCCGATTATTCCAACATCCTCTAACCGTATGTATACTTCTATCAAGATCAATGATGGAAAGACAGAGGGGCAGAAACAGGGCGGTTATGAAAAGGGAGCCACCGCAAAGAATGTCAACTTCTTTATCTGCCCGGTAACCACACCAATTGCGATCACAAAACAGGATGTCATGAGAATCTTTGATCCGTTAGTAAACCAGAGATTAAACGCATGGCAGCTGGATTACCGTAGATTCCATGATATCTGGATCCTGGAGAACAAACTGGATTCCGTTTATGTGAATATTAAGGAGGCAAAAGCATGAGAGTGATCAGAGAAAATGTAGAACGTGAAGTGGATGCTTCCAAGTGCGAGCTGCTGCTTAAAGATGGCTATAAGCTGGTAGAGACTTCCGGGGATTCCAAAAAAGAATCCTCGGAAGCGGCAGTGGAAACTCATGGAGACATTGCCAACATGAGCCTGACTGAGCTTCGTGCTGTTGCTAAGAAAAGAGGACTTTCCGGTTATTCCAGTCTGAGCAAAGACGAGCTGCTTGGCATATTGAGAGGGTGATCTGATTGACAAATGCAGAGAAAAGTAAGGCGATTGAAAAACTGATCCCCCTGACAAAATGTAATGATGAGGAACTTTTAGAAACACTGCTGGATGAAGCAGAAGCTTTTGTTCTGGCTTACACCAATCGGACTAAGATTGTAACTGGGCTTGTGAAGGTAGTAAGGGACCTTGCCGTAATCGCGCTGAACCGCCTGGGTACAGAGGGCGAAAACAGCAGATCAGAGGGCGGAGAATCCTATTCCTTTGACAATGCCCCAAGACAGGTGTACGACACAATGAACCGTTACCGCCTGGCAAGAGTGGGAGGCAGGACCTATGAGACTAAAGCAAAGTAGGCTGAAAACCTATTACCACCGAAAACGTACTGTACAGAAAAATAACGAAGGCAGCACTTACGAAGAGTACGGTGCTGCCAGTTCTTTTTCCGGAGAATCCTGGCCTGCTTCCGGGAAGGTCCAGGCACAGCAGTATGGTCAGCGACTGGGCTATATCCGCAATCTGAAAATTGATGGAGCATATACCATTAAGTCGGACGAAAATGGAAAATTGCATTATGTCCTGGAAAATGGCACTGATCTGATGGAATTGGACGGTATCTGCCTGTTTACTGATGGGGCAGCAGATCCGGATTATAAGATCGTGGCAATTAAGCCTTACCATTTTCTTACGCTGGAGGTGGAGCGGATATGAGTGTAGAAGGACTGGATGAACTGGAAGTGAAGTTAGATCAGCTGGCAGACATAGATCTGAAAAAGGCAGTTTCGGATACAGTTCAAACCGTCCGAAGTGCTGCGGCTATGAATGTGCATGTAGATACAGGAGAACTACGGCAGAGCATTTATGCAGATGTGGAAGTTAGTGGTGATACGGCGACTGGCACCTGCTGGACAAATAAGCCTTATGCTGTATATCTGGAATTTGGTACCGGACCAAAAGGCCAGGAGAGTCATGCCGGTATTTCTCCGAAGATTACTCCTGCTTATACTCAGAATCCATGGTGGATCCATGAGAGCCAGGTGGATAGACGAGTAGCTGAAAAATACCACTGGTTTCACATTGATACCCCAGATGGAAGATTCTATCAGTGCACTGGTCAGCCTGCCTATCCGTTTATGTATCCGGCGCTAAAAGATAACCAGGATCAGATCCTGGAAGGAATGAAAGCTGAATTTTCGGCAGCAATAAAGGAGAGCATTAAATGAAAAATGTAAAAGATCAGGTATATGCAGCCCTGCTCACGGTTACAGAGCATGTGTCTGATACATACCCCAAGGAATGGGCGGAGAATGGACCAACCATTCAGTACACAGAAGAAGAAAACAGCGTATTTGAGGGCAGCAGCTGCAGTGAGGGCATGCATGAGGACAAGTCCAAGGTGCGGTATCGCATCGACGTTTGGGCACACAAAACTACATCGCCTACAGCAGTGGCTGTAGACAAGGCTGTATCTGCCCTTGGCTTAAAGCGTATCAATTGTGCAGATGTTTCGGATCCATCTGGCATGAAGCACAAGCAGATGAGATACGAAGGAATTATTGATATGGATTCAGAACGGGTATACTGGCTGAATTAAGAAAGGAGAGCAAAGCATGTTAGCAAATGGCGCAAAATTAGGATATAAGAAAAAATCTGCATCCAGTGCTGCTTATACAGATCTTCCGGGATTAAAAGAAATCCCGGAATTAGGTTATGAGCCGGAAAAAGTAGAGAACACCGGACTGAATGATCCCCATAAGATGTATGAACTGGGCATCGGTGATCTTCCAGACATGGTGTACAAACTCAAATATGATAATACAAAGGCAGACAGCCCTTACCGTGTTATGCGAAAAGCGGCAGATGACCTGGAAGTACTGAGCTTTCAGGAAACAGATCCAGATGGCACAAAGGTTCAGTATGACGCCCAGGTATCAGTAAAACGTACTGGCGGTGCCGTCAATGGCGCGATTGACTTTGAACTTACAATGATTGTACAGTCAGACATTGAAATTGTAGACCCGGCATAAGGAGGTAGAATATGGAAAACTTAGGCGGATTAAATGAAGTATCCGAAAAGGAAGAAAATACAGAAGTAAAGGTAGTGAATCTGGACGATGAGAAAAAGAAACGGAAACCATTTCACTTCTGGACAGTAAAAGGAAGAGATTACCAGCTGAAATTAAAAGCATCTACCATTAACAAGCTGGAAAACAAATATCGGCAGAACATCTTGAACCTGGTGGATGATATGCCGCCTCTTTCTGTAATGCTTACCATTATCCAGGCAGCCATGGAGCCGTGGGAGCATGGAATTAGCTATCCGGATGTTATGAAACTTTATGATGCCTGGACAGAAGAAGACGGAAACCAGACAGATCTTTTCAAAGACATTATCATTCCGACTCTGGTGGTATCGGGTTTTTTCCCGGAGAAACAGGCACAGAGCATCCTGGAGGAACTGGCAAACCAGTAAAGACAACCTCAGAGTTTCTGAGCGAATTATATCCATTTGCTCTTGATGCTGGTATCTCCGTTGATCTGTTTTGGAATTCTTCCGTGAATGAGATCATAGATATGCTGGAAAGCTACAGACGAAGGAAAGAACAGGAACGTAAGCTGAAAATCCAGGATGATTTTATCATTGCGGAAGTAATTGCCGCAAATGTACTGATTCCATTTGGAGACAATAAATCCGAACTTCCTCATCCATGGGACTATTACCCTGGTTTCTTCCGGAAAGAAAAAGAACTTTGGGAGGAAAATCAGCTGAAACAGCAGATGGAAGAATATTATGAAAATCGAAAAGCGTATATAAGAGAAATGAACAGACGCAGGCAGCTTGGACTATAACCGGGCTGCCTGTTTTGTGCCATAAGGAGGTGAGAAAAATGGCAGATGAAAAAATCCTTGCAACCCTGAAAGCTATTATAACAGCCGATAAGAGACCATTGAAAAAAGCTCTGGATGGCGCTAAAAGGGATACAGAGAAGAGTACTTCACAGATCCAGGGGATGCTGCAGAAAATCCGAAAAACAATGTCTTCTGTTTCTTTAAAAGGAACGGTAAAAGTACCCACGAAAGAGTTCCAATATATAGAACAGTCTATTGAAAAAATACAAGAAAAAATAAAATTTCTTGAGGCAGAAGAGAAGGCTTTATATGATTTGGGCGAAAACAATGGTATGTCAGAGAAATATCGGAAGCTAAATAAAAACGTGGAAGAAGCAGGGAGAGCACTGGATAGACTTCTTGAAAAGCAGAAAATTCTTGAAGCATCTGGAAAGGCTTCAGAATATACACCTCAATTTAGTAATTTGAAAAATTCGTTGGATGCAGAGGAAAAAAAGCTTGAAGGACTTCGTAGTGAATGGTTAGAGAGAAAAGATAAGAATTTACCTTTAAATTATGTCACAGATGATGGAACTTTGAGAAATTTAGAAACTGATATAAAAGAAACTCTTGGAAAGATTACTGAATTGGGCAGTAAGATGGGCGAATTGGAAGAAAAGGGGAAAATGAAACAGCCTACGGAAGCTGCTAGAAAATTGGCGGAACAGATTGAAAATGTGTCCGACAAGATTGGAAAATATAAAACTGAAATGGCTGGGCTTACATCGGGTGGACTGGATTCTGGAACAGATGCATTTGTAAAGAATCAAACCGAAATACAGAAATGTGAGTCCGAATTGGAACGACTGACTGTGATGAAAGAGAATCTGGCAAAGACAGGTGAAAACTCAAAAGGCTGGGGCGGCTTTACAAAGATCTTGGGCGGAGTGAGATCTGCGCTTTCAAAGGTCAGTACTGTAATCAAGCGTACTTCCGGTTTATTTGGTGCACTGATTCAGAAATTCACAAGCGGAATTCCTATCCTAAACCGGTTCACCGGTGGAGTAAAAGACAATGGCAGTTCCTTTGGCGGCGGACTGAAAAATCTGCTGAAGTATTCCTTGGGAATCCGAAGTCTGTTTGCCTTGGTGAACAAGCTACGGAGTGCACTGGTGGATGGATTCAAAAATCTGTCACAGTATAGTGGAAATACCAACAACAGCATTTCTATGTTGATGTCTTCCCTGACTCAGCTGAAAAATGCTTTTGCCGCAGCCTTTGCGCCAATTCTGAATATCGTTGCACCGGTTCTGAATGCGGTAATCCAGAAAATAATTTCTGTAGTGAACGCAATCGGGCAGCTGACCAGTGCTTTAACTGGCAGCGGCACTTTCATCAGGGCCAAGCAGCTAAATCAGAACTATGCCGCAAGCCTGGATAATAATGCAAAAAGTGCCAATAAGGCAAATGATGCCAACCAGAAACTGCAGAGAACCATTCTTGGCTTTGATCAGATCAATAAGCTGGATGATACATCTGGTAGCAGCTCTTCCGATAGTGCCGCGACAGGCGGGCTTACCGGAAAGGACATGTTTGAAACTCTTAACGTTTCAAACGAAATGCGGGCAATTGCCGCCCAAATCAAGGAAGCCTGGAAGAATGCCGATTTCACTGAAATAGGCAGAATTGTTGGCAGAAAATTAAATTCTGCCCTGCAGAACATTCCGTGGGGATCTATTCAGAGTACTTGCAATCGGATTGCCAAAAGTACTGCCACATTCCTGAATGGCTTCATAGAAGAAACAGACTGGCAGTTGGTTGGAAATACCCTGTCGCAGGGCATAAATACAGCCTTCGGAACGGCAAACACATTTGCTGAAAACTTCCATTGGGGAAGCCTTGGAAATGCAGTTGGTAATGGCATCAATGGTGCTCTGGGCGGGCTAGACTGGAGCCAGGTCAATACAACTGTCTATAACATTGCCAAAGGCCTTACAGACGGGCTGAATAGCTTCATCCAGACAACAGACTGGAGCCTGGTCGGACAAACCTACGCTAATAAGCTTAACACCATCTGGAGCTTCCTTCATACATCCATCAATAATTTTGACTGGATCGGCGCCGGAAATGCATTGTCAGAGTTTGTAAACAGTGCAATCCAAACTGTTGATTTTGCTGGCATTGGAGATACGTTTTCTGACGGATTAAAAGGTCTTTTAGATTTTGGAATCACAGCAATTGAGGGCATTGACTGGTATCAGCTGGGAGAAAAAGTCTGGGAAGGCCTTGCTGCAATTGACTGGAATGGAATTGCAGACCGTACTTTTGAATTAATCGGAGCAGCTTTTGGTGGTCTGGCAGCCTTTTTGGGCGGTGTGATTAGTGAAAAGGTAGAAGAAGCGAAAAAGTATTTCCAAGACAAAATAGAAGAATGCGGCGGAAATGTTGTTAAGGGAATTTTTAAGGGCATTGTTGATGGAGTAGTAGGCATTGCGTCATGGATCAAGGAACATATTTTTGATCCATTTATTAAGGGATTCAAAAATGCCTTTGGAATTCACAGCCCATCTACAGTCATGGCAAAACAAGGCGGCTATATTATTTCTGGCCTATTGAAAGGATTAAAAGACAATATCGATTCTGTATTGACATGGATTGGAAAAATCCCAGGACGAGTAAAAGATAAGCTGTCTGATGCAAAGACCTGGCTCCTGGAAACAGGTGGCAATGTGCTTACTGGCTTCAAGAATGGTCTGGATGACAGATGGAACAGCATAGGAGACTGGTTCCGAGATCTTCCGAGTAAAATCAGCAACGCAATTCCGGATTTGTTCAATACAGGAAAGAATGCAATTCAGAATTTTGCAAATGGATTCGGCTCTATACACATTCCACTGCCGCATGTTTCCGTATCATGGAACAAGTGCAAGGTAGGACCCATGAGCTTCTCAACACCTAAATTTGCTCTCAACTGGTATGCAAAAGGCGGTTTTCCAGAAAATGGAGAAATGTTCATGGCTCGAGAAAGCGGGCCTGAGCTGGTCGGTAAGATGGGAAACAAAAATACTGTTGCGAATAATAATCAGATCATCGAAGGTATTCGGACTGGTGTATTTGAAGCTGTTGTAGATGCACTAAATGCAAGCGGTCTGCTGGATAAAGAAGACTCTGAAAAGGATGTTGTTCTTGAATTTACTTTGAAGGCAGACAGTGAAACTGTATATAAGTTTGTTCGAAAAGGCAGGAAAAAGTACGAAAACCGTTATATGGTGGCAGATACGATTTAGTGAGGAGGTGCCGCATGGACAATATACTGTTAAAGGTAAATAATGTGGCACTTCCAAAAGAAGTGTCAAAATTCAGATGGAAAAAATCTGATGTGTCAGCTAAGAATGCAGGAAGAACGCAGGATGTAAAAATGCATAAGAATCGTTTGGCTAAGAAAAGAACTTTATCCTTAGGATGGTCAAACCTTACCAAGCAGCAGATTACAACGATTCTTCAGGCATTTGATCCAGAGTATGTCATGGTTACGTATTGGGATCCTCTTGTCGGCACAGATGTGACCAAAGAATTTTATACAGGCGATATGGAAGCGGACGTAAGATGGTGGGCAAAGGGTCGTGAAAGATATTCTACAGTAGAATTTGATGTAATTGAGAGGTAGCAGGATGATTCAGGTGTCAGATGAATTTAAACAGCAATTAAAAACAGATAATAGAAATTTCAAAGCGTCATGCACAGTTACATTAAAAAATGGAACTGTTTTACCGATTGATGAAGAGAATCTTTGGGATGATGGTTTTATTGTTGATAAAGCTACCTCAAATTCAGAGAGTTTCGATATCGGAGCGGCAATAACCGGAAAGCTTACTTTACGTTTGAGCAATATTTACAATGAATTTTCAGAGTATGATTTTGTAGATGCAGAAATATCAGAGGTGAAGGTAACATTATCTTTGCCTTCCGGTAAAAACGAATCTGTATATCTGGGTATCTACACAGTAAATGATACACAATATGATGGGGATATTATTACTCTAGAATGTCTGGATAATATGTATAAATTTGATGTTGCATGGACCAGGAGCAAGCTGACTTATCCGGCCACTTTGCTACAGATTGTGCAGGATGCTTGTTCGTGTTGCGGAGTAACATTAGCACCAGACTCTTTGCAGTTTGAATTTTACAATTATGTAATACAGAGTAAACCAGAAGATACCAGTGTAACATTCAGAGATGTACTTGTATGGGTCGGTCAGATATCAGGACAGTATTGGAAATGCAATTACAAAGGCCAGTTAACAGCAGCTTGGTACAACATGGAAAATTTATCTGAGGGAACTGGCATTCATGAATTAAATAATGATGTGATAACAGACTTCAATGCAGATATGTATGACGTGACCATAACAGGGGTAAAGATTCTGACTGAAGCTGAAGAGGGAGAAGTGCTTACTTATCTGTCTGGAAAAGCCGGATATGTATCTGTTATTGAAGAAAATAAATTTATCACAAAGGATAATGGGGCTGAGATTGCGAAGATGGTTGGAAGCAGAGTGACGGGGCTCTGCTTCCGTCCAATGACTGTAAGTCTGCTACAGGATCCTACTATTGAAGCAGGGGATGGAGCAATCGTATATGACCATAAATTAAAGGAATACAAGACCTTTTTTACCAATGTAGTATTTTCTCTTGACGATGATTTGCAGGTGTTAAACGAAGCCGAATCTGTAATCCGGAACAATGCAGAACGGTTTACCAAAGAAACCAGAGCTTACCAGGACATAAAACGAAAAATTGCCAGACAAAAGTCTGCTGTAGAAGCCAGTTTCGAAAACCTAAAAGATGCAATGAAATCCATAAAGGGCTTATATCCCATTTCCGAACAACAGCAGGATGGAAGTTTCATCCTGTATCTGTGCGACAAACCAACCTTAAAAGAATCCCAGGTTGTGATCAAAATGAATGCAGAAGGCTGGGGAATGTCCACAGATGGAGGGAAGACCTGGAATGTAGGAGCATTGGTGGATGGTACGACGATTACAAAGATTCTTAACGCAATTGGCATTAATGCAGAGTGGATCAATACAAGAGGACTGAAAGCAGAAGACAATGATGGAAATGTTACCTTTGAAATCGATGCGGCTACAGGAAAACTAAGAGCGAATGCCTCAGATCTTCAGATACAAGGCAAGGATTTTTCCCAGATTGCCAAGGAAAAAGCAGAAGCCGAGGTCAATGATTTTATCAATAACACCTATGCTTCTGATATAAACAGCTTACAGTCTCAGCTTGACGGCCAGCTTGAAACTTATTTTTACGACTATGAGCCAAGCCTTCAGAACCTTCCTGCTTCTGAATGGACTTCCACAGTAGAACGGAAGAAACACGAAGGAGATCTGTTCTATTGGACTTCCAAAGGGTATGCGTACCGTTTCCTGCAGGACGGTTCAGTCTGGAAATGGCAGCTGGTGCAGGATACAGACGTTACCAAGGCTCTTGCAGCAGCACAAAAAGCCCAGGACACAGCAGATCATAAACGCCGTGTGTTTATGACGAGACCGGAACCACCGTATGATATCGGGGATCTGTGGGCACAGGGAGCTTCCGGGGATCTGATGAGGTGCCGGGTATCACGGGAGGAGGGCAGTTACAGTGCTTCTGACTGGGAAAAAGCATCCAGATATACGGACGATAGTGCACTGACAAAATTTTTAAACGGCACTTACAAAGACACACTTTCTGGACTCCAGGATCAATTGGATGGAAAATCAGAAGTCTGGTATCAGAATACTGATCCGGCATTAAATTGGAACGCCAGGAAGAACGTGGCATGGACGGGGCCAGAAGGCACAAAGATTCTCGCTGCAGATGGAAATGAGATACTGCTGACATGGGAATCTGAAAAGGCACTGCATGCCGGAGATCTGTGGTACAACACGCGGGACAACACACAGTGGATCTATCAGGCTGGAAACTGGGAACCAGCCACGATACCGGATTACCTGATAGATAAGATCAATGGAAAATCCCAGGTCTTTGCAAGAGAGCCCGTACCACCATATGAAGTAAATGACCTGTATTTTACCGGAAAAGAGATCCTGGTGTGCGTTTCTGCCAGGGCAGAGGGCAGCTACAATGCTTCTGACTGGGTAAAGAAAGATAATTATACAGATGATACAGCACTGACTGAATTTATTCAGAATGTGTACACGGATGATATAGCTAAGATCCAGGAAACGCTTGACGGCCAGATCATGACCTGGTTCTACGATTACGTTCCGACTCTGGCCAATCTGCCAGCCAGTGAGTGGAAGACAGAACAAGAGAAAGCAGATCATGAGGGGGATCTTTTCTACAACCGGAAAGAAAAACGCTCCTATCGGTTCTTCAAAAATGGCAATAAATGGAACTGGGAACAGGTGCTGGATCCGGAGGTATCGGAGGCAATGGAAAAGGCGCAGGCTGCTCAGGATACTGCAGATGGAAAGCGGAGAACATTCGTCACCACTCCGAAAGTCCCATATGATGTGGGAGATCTGTGGGTACAGGGCGAATCCGGTGATATCATGCGCTGCCGGACTCCCAAAACCGAAAGCCAGCAATACAGCTCCACAGACTGGGTAAAAGCCAGTAAATACACAGATGACTCCACGTTCAATACTTTTGTTGACGGCGTGTTTAAGGACACCATAGGCAGCCTGAAAACCCAGATAGACGGAAAAATAGAAACCTGGTATCAGGAGAATGACCCGTCTTCCAAATGGAACAAAACGGAAACACAGTCCTGGACAGATGCAGCGGGAAATAAGATCCTGGATGCAGCAGGAAAAGAGATCCTTCTAATCCGGGAATCTGAAAAGGCAGAGCATGAGGGGGATCTGTGGCATAATACCGGGAACAACACCCAGTGGATCTATAAAAGCGGGATTTGGCAGCCGCAGTCTATCCCAGATGAGCTTCTGGATAAGATTGACGGGAAATCCTCCGTTTATACGGTACAGCCAACACCACCGTATTATTCCGGGGATATGTGGGTGACAAGAGATGCAGAAGGAAAGGTAGCACTGAAAACGTCTACCGTAAACCGCGTGGGAGGAGAGTTCAGTGCTTCTGACTGGATCGATTTTAAGTATGCAGATAAAAAAGATATTGAAGCAGCCGTAGAGAAATACGATACCAGCCTGGGGCAGAACGAGATATTTAATAAGCTTACAAAAGGCGGAAAAAACCAGGGAATCTTCCTGAAAGATGGGATCTTGTATATAAACGCCGAATACATTCTGGTTGGGTTGTTGGCAGGTGAAAGGATCAACGCCCGTGGTATAAAGGTTATTGACGATGACGGGAACATAACACTGGAAATCGATAAAAAGGGAAATATCGCGATTGCTCCCACCAGTTTTGCATTAGGAGGCAAGGGCATTGCGGATATTGCGCGGTCCGAAGCTGTAAAAGTACTCGAAGACATTCCGACAGGGAATCTTTTAAAGGGATACCAGCTTACAGAGCAGAACGTAAAAGATTACTGGACTGTAAATGGCACTTATACTACCGGAAATGAGGATGCGGACGGTGGACATCATGCCCTGAAGGTGAATGGCCAGTATCCGCAGCTGAAAATAAATACGGAAACAAATAATGCAGTAAAGAATACTGGGAATTATACATTTTCTGTGTGGATAAAAGCCAGTAAAAGCGCAAGCGTTTCCATTTATATTAATGGCGTGGGAGATATGCTGCTCAGTGTTTCAACTACGTGGAAGCGGATACAGCTGGCACGGAATGTTTCAGAGATTTCCAGCAATACAAACACAAGGCTTTCCATTAACGGGGCGGGTTCCTCTGATGGAAGCAAATATGACCTTTATATCTATGCACCGGAACTGGAATTTGCTTACACAAGTACCCAGATATTTAATCTGTTTACCAATGGAGGCAAAGCACAGGGGATATATATGTATAAAGGCCTGCTCTATCTCAATGGGCAATACATGAAATCTCTCAGCGTTGTAACGGAGGCCCTTGCAACAAATGCAGTCACCACGGAAAAATTGCAGGCTGGAGCAGTTACAGTTGAGAAGATTGACCTTAAGGAACTGAGTGCGTTAGGGGCTTCCTTATCCGGCTTTAAAATGGATAACGTGAAAATATACATCTATAGTGAAGAACAGGGCGCAAGCACTGGATTAGTGATTTCCAGACTAGACGGAGATATAGAGAAACCTTATATATCATTTGGTATGGGAGGAAGTGCTGATTCTCCAAGGCTTAAACTCAACGCAGATGGGATTGCAGGTGCGGATACGAATGCTCTTGCCCTGAAGGATGATACAGATCTTGATACAGATCAGTGGCAGTCCGGAAGACATCACAATCTTGGAAAAACTGAATTTAATGGAGATGTAACAGTTCACGCAGATTTTAAGGTAACCGGAACCAAATCTGTTGTTGCCGAGACGCAGAATTATGGCAGCCAGGCTTTTTACTGCTACGAGACGCCAACACCTACGTTAGGGGATTTTGGCGGCAGCGTGATCGGTGAGGACGGTCTGGCGGTGATCCTGATTGACGATATCTTCCGGGAGTGTACCGATACGGAAATTGAATACTATGTGTTCCTTCAACGAGAGGGAGTGGGAGAAGCATGGGTATCTGAAAAAACAGATACCTATTTTTCTGTATGCGGAACACCGGGGCTGCACTTTGCATGGGAACTGAAAGCCCGGCAGCTGAACAAAGAATACATCCGCTTTAATGCCGGAAAAGAAGACCGGGAAGTAAATTTCGAAGCAATAGATCTTGAAAAAGCAATGTTCGCAGAACGCGAAAAGATCATAATGGAAATGGAAGGAGAATTAGCATGAGCCTGATGAAAAAGCTTACATCGTTTATGAAATTACAGACTGGGGAAGGTGACCGGATCGCGTTTTCCTATTCCATCATCGATACCGACAGTGGAAAGATTGTGGAGCAGAATCAGAGAGGAAACTTCCTGATCCTAAATGATGATGTGGCAGCGCATGTAGCGGCCATTGAGAAGTATATCAAAGAAAACAAGCTGGATTAAAGGAGAATGAGATGGCTAAATGGACAGAATTTACACAGAAATCAACGCCAGCAGATGCAGACGAGCTTATGCTCTATGATGCTTCAGCAAAAGTAAACAAGAGGGTGCTGTTTAGCGGAATTTGGAACTGGATCCTAGGGAAAGTAAATAATAGACTCGCATGGACTTCGGCGGGGATTATTACAGGAGCAGTAGCAGATTTAGCAAAGGCAACAGAGAACCAGAAAGCAACAATCCCAAAAGATGCAAAGGAAATATTTTTTTGGGTGTGTATGTACAGGGATGCCAATGGGACAGCAAGCAGCATGATGCCGTTTCAACAGTATACGACAAAATATATTGGAGGAGCGGAGATAATAACTGGAGGTTATTATTATTCTACTGAATATTATGCATGCTTCCGAATCAGGATTGATAATTATGTCTGCTGGCTCCATAAATCCTGGCTGAAGATGATAGAGAATGGAAAAGAAATTGATAATTCCACAATAATAAAAGTGTATGTCTATTATCGTTGACGGAAAGGAGCCGATATGATTCAGGCAAATTTCACCAAGACCGGTGAAGAAATCGAAATTGAAAACGAACTCTGGATGTACGATTACGGCCAGAAATTACAGATTACTGGTCTTCCCCTTCCGGAAGCTTTTGAGGTTCATTTTTCGTGGAAAGATCTGGAAAAGGCAAAGGTACAGATTGGAACTACTGTGGATGGCGTATCCACCGTAGTTATTCCTGACGCTGCTCTGACACAGAAATCAGCAGTAAAGGCGTACATCTATCTGTCCACTCCGGAAGAAGGCGAGACCACAAACCTCATCACCATGTACATCAGCCGAAGAATCCAGCCGGAAGGCTTTGAAACTCCAGAAGCTACAGATCTGTTCCATCACACACTGGCGGCGGTTGCTGAGTACCAGCGTCAGGCAGAAACAGCCAGAGACGAGGCAGAAACCAGCAAAAAAGAATCCGAGAGCTGGGCACATGGACATGTGGATTTTCCTTCACGGGACAACGATAATGCAAAGTATTACGCTGAGCACGCCGGAAAGATATTGGAAGAGGTATCTGGCCGGACTGATCTGGCGAAGAAAGATATTGACGCCTACGTTAAGCAGAAAGAAAAAGATCTGCGGGGGGATACCGGAAATGTATATTTTGCCGCTTTCAAGGTAGTTGGCGGGCGTTTAAAAATGTATTCAGATCCATCCGTGGATAAAGTTCGCTTCCGCCGGAAAGGCAGCAGATTGAGCTACAGATTACAAATATAAATCCAGCGCGCCGGCACAGTTCTAAAATGGGAATTGCGCCGGCGCAAATAATATGAGAAAGGAATGGTAAAATTGCAAAACAAGGAAAACCATTATCAGGAAACAGATCTTGGCAACGTAGCCCCGAATCCCAGGGGAGCCTACAGTGCCACTGCATCATATGAGTACCTGGATACCGTATCCTACCAGGGCGGTTCCTACATGTGCATCGTAGAACTGGGCGCAATTGGAACTTCTCCAGTCCACGGGGAAAACACAGACACTTGGCAGATGCTCACCCTTCCGGGAGACCTTACACCGGAGTACATTGCAGCACATGATGATGTAGTAGCAAAGGCGAAACAGGTAGAAGCCTCAAGAGCAGCTGTTGAGTTATCCCAGCAGGAAGTAGACGCTGCTCAGGTGGACGTACAGCAGCTCCATGAAGACACCTGTACTGCCGCCAGGGAAGCTGAAGCAAGCCGGGACAGCGCCTCCGGATACGCACAGGCCGCAGAAGCCTCCAGAACAGCAGCAAAGGAATCCGAAGATAATGTCCACGCTCTGACTACAGGCTTCGATAAACGTGTGGCAGAAAAAACAGAAAAAGCCAAAGCGGCAGTCGCAGAAGCCAGACAGCAGGCTGTAAATGTAGTGGAAAGCCAGAAAGATATTTCTATTCAGGCCGTGAAAGATCAGACTGCAGAATATATCTCCCAGAAAGAAACTGAAGCTAAGAATGCCATAACACAGCACACAGCTTCTGAGGTTGAAAAAGCAGATACAGCTCTTTCCGGCATCAAAAAGCAGATCGATGCATCATCTGCCGAAGCAGATGAGAAAAACAAGATTCTGCAGAAAACAATTCAGGATGCAACAGACCTCAGCACTGATATCGGCATAACCATCAATGGAGCCAAGGAAGCCACCACACAGGCTACAGTCGCCACAAAAAACGCTACGGCAGCAGCCGCAGAAGCCGCTGCTCAAACCGCCGCTGCTCAGAAAGCAACCGAAACCTTAGTTGATCAGACAAACCACCTCACCTTCCACATTGATTCGGCTGATGGCGGCTTAAATATCATTTACACAGAATAGGAGGAAACACAATGGCAACAGGAGACCAGACACTCATCAACTTTCCAAGGGACACCACTCTGCAGGATATTGCTCAGTCCCTGCAGACAATTGCTTTTACTCAGGCTGCAAATCTGGAAAATATTTCAAACTGGGACCAGATCAGCGGGCTTTCCCGGAACGGATATGCTCAGAAAATTTTTAACTACGGCGACCAGTTTGTAGAAAAATGGACTGATACAGCCGCATCAACAGAATATGAGTATCCTTGGCGTGTAAATCATTTTGAAAATGTTGAGCTGGAAAATGGCGAGGTAGTACCGGGAATGTATTTACAAGCCCATTACGCTCATCCATTTGGAGTACAGTTTTCACAGAACAGAGCTTTTTTACGCTGCCCGAACGGATTGCAGGCAGGAACCTACAATATTACTTTAGGGGACACATGGGGGAGTAAAGATGCCAAGAAAGATACAACATGGCAGTTTACTTTGACTCAGGATGTTCCATCTGGTGGATGCTTAAATGGCTTTTATCAGATGCCGGATGTTGCTGCAAGCACATGGAAAGTAACTTCTTATGCAGCGGATAGAATCACAAAAATTGAAACCGTTTCAGTGCTTTCCGGATCTGAAGGAACAGCACTTGGAACCATGCAGATGAACACAAGAAATGGAGATTTAAACTCCATGCAGGAAACAGGATACGGTTGGAATAGATGGAAGACTTCTGCATTGAGACAGTATCTTAATTCAGATCAGCCAAAAAGAAAATGGTGGACTCCCCAGGATGACTGGGACGTAGCCCCAGATCAGCTTGCTACAAAAGATGGATTCCTCCGCGGATTGCCTGAAAATATGCTCCGGGCCATTAAGACTGTAAAAGTAGTAACTTACACCGATACAGCTCAGGATGGTGGCGAGGCAGATGTCACATATGATAAAGTGTTCCTTCCATCTCTGGAGCAGATGTATTACAATCCTCAGATTGCGGGAGAAGGAAATGCACATGAGTACTGGAAACGAAGAAGCGGATCCAAAACAAAGCTTCCACAGTATCAGGCACTCCCACGCATGATTACGTACGATGTAGAGAATCATACATCACCTCAGCTTGTCCGTTTGCGTTCGGCTCACCGCGACATTGCGTATTATGCGTGGTACGTGAATGGCAGTGGCAATGCCAGCGGCAGCCACGCCACGTACTCGCTTCGCTTCGCCCCGCTTGTCGTAATATAATCGAAATAATCATATAATCCCCGCACCCACGGATGCGGGGATAGAAAAGAGGAATCATGTCCGTAAACGTAGGAGAAAGAAACTCAGAAGGATGGTAAATAAATCCAAAAGAGGAGAAATATCACCATCCAAGGTAGATGAGTGTTACAAGTGTTGGAAAAATAATGCTGAAAAAGGAAATTTCTATAAGCTGATCCAGCGCATGGATAACTATTTAAAAGAATTAAGAAAGGATGAGAACAATGGAAGTTAAAAAACTTAATCAGACACCTGCGGAAGCGGCAGAGGATGAAAACCTCAGAGCTACCGTAGAAAAGCAGAGCCGGACAATCGAGGCCCAGAAGGTAACAATCCAGTACCTGGCAGCAATGACAGATGTTTATATTCCGGAAGAAACGGAGGAGGAAGAAAATGTACAAAATTTTACTGAAAATGAAGAAAATTTATAACCGCGAGTCCTGGCTCAAGATGGTAGAGCAGGCGAAAGAACGTGGAAAAATCACAGAAGAGGAGTATCAGGATCTGATTAAAGAAAACGATGACGAAACTTCAGATAATCAGTAAACTATGGTCCATTATCTATGATCTTCTTCTCCTAATCAGGGGAAGCCAGAGTAAAACACTGGAAGAAATAGAACAAGATATGGACGTTGTAGAGTATCACTGTCGAAAATATGTAGAGGAGGATGAACCATGAGAATCAGGGCGAGACCGTAACAGGTCTTCTTTTTTTACCGTAAAATAGCATAAAAATATCATATAAGAAGGAGAACATAATAATATGAAGGTTATCAATATGTATAATGCAACTATTGGCGCAGCCGTTGCTGTATTGAGCTACATCTTTGGAGAACACTGGATCCTGTTTGCGCTCTTCCTGGCGTTCAACATTGCCGACTGGATCACTGGCTGGATGAAATCCCGCCTGGCACATAAAGAAAATTCCAAAGCAGGCTGGAAAGGAGTCCTGAAGAAATTAGGCTATTGGATCATGATTGCAGTAGCCTTCGGAGCATCCGCCGTATTTGTAGAGATTGGGAGAACACTTGGCATCAACCTTGAGATTACTACATTACTGGGATTCTTCGTCCTTGCGTCCCTGCTGGTAAATGAGATTAGATCCATTTGCGAGAACCTGGTGGAGATGGGCATTGACGTACCAAAGATTCTGATCAAAGGCTTGGAAGTAGCCGACAAGGCAATCAATAAAGACGGAGAGGACATTGACGAGGGCGAGTGATCGCCCTCCTTTTTGAAAGGAGAAAGAAATTAATGAACATTATTACATCTTTAATTAGTAACAATAACAGTTATACAGGACAGACACCACTCTATATTGTTATTCATAATACAGATAACAAATCTGCTACAGCAGATGCGGAAGCACATGCTTCAGCTCAGCGTAATGGAAATTTCCATGGATATTCAGCCCACGTATTTGTGGATGATAAATCTGCCTACCAGGCACTTCCTTACAATCGTGGAGCTTGGCATGTTGGTGTAAATTATGGCAGCAAACTGTTCGGGACAGTGAACAACCGTAATTCCATTGGAATTGAAATGTGTATGAATGATGGCTACAACTACGAAAAGGCTTTCCAGAATACAGTAGATGTGTGCAAGCAGCTGATGAAGAAATACAACATCCCGGCCAGCCGAGTAGTACAGCACTACGATGTATGCGCTAAAAACTGCCCTTCTGTAATTCGTTCTAAGGGAGACTGGGCGAGATTTAAGCAGCTGATCTCTGCAGAAACTGTCGTAGCTCCAATCACCACACCAGCAGCAGTAGTAGACAAGTATTACCGCGTCCGTAAGGCCTGGGCAGACTCCAAGAGCCAGATCGGAGCGTACAAATCCCTGGAAAACGCAAAGAAGGATTGTAAGGATGGGTATACTGTTTTTGATTGGGATGGAAAGGCTGTGTATACGAAAGGGGCTTCTGAAGTTTCTTTCCTGGTACAGGTCACAGCCAATGATTTGAGGATCAGAAAAGCCCCGAGCTTGGATGCAGAAATCCTGGGCTATACAGGCAAAGGAATATTCACAATCATCAAGACAAGCGGTGAATGGGGCTACCTTAAGTCCGAAGCTGGTTGGATCAACATTGCCACCAAATGCGTAAAACGGCTTTAATTCATGGGTGAAGTTCGAAGACTGTCGTACTATCTCGAACGATAAAACGTGACAAATGGGAAGGAATCTGTTAAAGTAACAATTGATAGAACAGAAAAAGAAAAGCCCTCACAATCCTGCAGCTGCCCGCGAGGAATGTAAGGGCTTTTCTTCTTATTGAAATTGTATTATAATCAACAAAAAAAGAGAGGAAGGGATCTTTGCCCCGATGAAAAAACGTATACAGTTTTTTGATGATAACCGAATGGTTATGATGACTAATATGGTTCGCAATTTGATTTTTGATGTTGGAAATGTTCTGATCGGGTATCGTTGGTTTGAGATGCTCACAGAAGATTTTGGGCTGTCTTCGGAGGAGGCAAACAGAATCGGAAACGAAATGTTTGAGAATGATCTGTGGGGACTTGGTCTGGACGGTGGCCGGATTACTCTGGATGAGGCGATTCTGGAATACGGTAAATTGTATCCGCAGGATATTCGGGTAATGGAATGGTTTCTCAGAAATGGAGAAAGGATGGCTGTGAAGCGTCCTGAAATCTGGGAAAAGGTTATCGGACTAAAGAAAAAAGGCTATAACATCTACATATTGTCCAATTATTCAAAAGAATTATTCGAGATGCATACGAAGGATGCTTCCTTTTTGAAGGTTCTTGACGGTGGAATCGTTTCCTACCAGGTGAAGGAGATCAAACCTGGCAGAAGAATCTACGAGCTGCTTCTGGAGAAATATGATCTGAAAGCAGAGGAGTGCCTGTTCTTCGATGACCGCGCAGACAATGTGGAAGCGGCAAGGAATATGGGAATTGAGGCAATCCAGGTCACATCAAGAGAGATGCTGAACGAAATCCTCGACAAAATGCTATCCGAGTAAATAAAAAGGCTGTCCCTCCGGGGGCAGCTTTTTCTAACAAAAAAATGCCCAGGCTTTTTCTAACCAGCCGTGAGCAAAAAAAAGGTATAGAAAAATGCCCAGAGCCGGAATCGAACCAGCGACACGAGGATTTTCAGTCCTCTGCTCTACCAACTGAGCTATCTGGGCATTTGCAAGTTCTTTGAACTTACAGACGTTATCATACCACAGAAATGTTTCGCATGCAACAGAATTTTTGCAAAAATCTGTAAAATCTGTCAATTTCAAGAATGCAAAGCGTCCAAAAGAGATAGCCATTGTAAAATCCATGCCTTGCTTTTCATATATAGTAATGTTAGAATGGCAGTAACCTGTAGAAGCAGTATTGCTGACTCACAGTGAGCAGCAACAGAGAAATCCCTACAGGCAATCTGATAAAAAGCAGGTGAGAATGTGGAAAAAATAGTGATCATCGGCGCCGGACCGGCTGGAATTTCAGCAGCCTTGTATGCTGCGCGGGCCAACATGGATCCCCTTGTGATCAACAATGGAATCGGCGCTTTGGAAAAAGCGGAGAAAATAGAGAATTACTACGGCATGGATCATCCTGTGTCCGGCAAAGAGCTTTTTGAGATTGGATTAGCCCAGGCGAAGGCTCTTGGCGTGCGGATTCTGGATGCCCAGGTTCTTGGCATTGGCGGATTTGATACCTTCCAGGTAAAGACTACTGCCGGAGATTTCGAGACTATCAGCGTGATCCTTGCCACAGGAAGCAAACGAAAAGCTCCTTCCATTCCTGGAATTAAGGAGTTCGAGGGAAGAGGAGTCAGCTACTGTGCGGTGTGCGACGCATTCTTTTACAGAGGCAAAGACGTTGCCGTGGTTGGAAACAGTGACTTTGCGCTTCATGAGGCAGAAGAACTGGCCCCAATGGCAGGTTCTGTTACCATCTATACCGATGGCAAAGAACCGGAATTTTCCAGAGAGCCGTCTTTTGCAGTGAATACCATGAAGATTCAGTGCGTGGAAGGTGATGACAAGGTATCCGGGCTGCGTGTGATTTCTGGAAAGAAAGAAGAGGCAGAAGTCAGCACACAGGAGTGCAAAGATTCCACGAAGCAGGAAACCTTCGCCCCCGCTGACGGCATTTTCGTGGCTATGGGAACTGCAGGAAGCGCGGAGATGGCAAGGCAGATGGGCGCATCCCTTACCGAGAAAGGAAACATAAAAGTAAACGATAAGATGGAGAGCTCCATCCCCGGTCTTTTCGCGGCAGGCGACTGTACCGGAGGACTTCTCCAGGTGGCGAAAGCCGTCTATGACGGCGCCCAGGCAGGCATCAGCGCCAATCAGTATGTGCGCAGCAAATCAACAGTTACAAAATAATATCAGATAGAAAGGATGAATCAATTATGGCAAAAGTAATCACAACACAGAATTTTGAAGAAGAAGTACTGAAATCTGAGAAACCGTTCCTTCTGGACTTCTGGGCAACCTGGTGCGGACCATGCATGCGTCAGGGCCCAATCGTGGAAGAACTGGGAGAAGAAGGCTATGCAGTAGGCAAGGTTGACGTAGACCAGAACATGGAGCTTGCACAGCAGTTCCGTGTTATGAGCATTCCCACTCTGATCGTATTCAAGAACGGCGAGGAAGCACACCGTCTGGTTGGCCTTACAGAAAAAGAAGACCTGAAAAAGCTGCTTGACGAGTAATCTAAAATGAAGATATTACTTGCAGCATGCAACGCAAAATATATACACTCCAATCTGGCTGTCTTTAATCTGAAAGCCTATGCAAAGGAATATGACAGCCAGGTTGTGCTTCGGGAATACACCATTAACCAGCTAAAAGATGACATCTTGAAAGACATCTACCGCTGTCATCCGGATGTGGTATGTGTCTCCTGCTACATCTGGAACATTACCTTTGTGCGGGAACTGATGCAGGATCTTCGCAAGATCCTGCCGGATGTTCCGTTCTGGGCAGGCGGCCCGGAGGTTTCCTACGATGCAGAAACCTTTCTTGGGAAAAATCCTGCCTTTAATGGCGTTATGGTAGGAGAAGGGGAGGAAACCTTCCTGGAGCTTTTGAAGCATTATGTGGACGGAAGTGTCACCCTGGAAGAAACCAGAGGACTTGTATATCGAAAAGCGGACGGAGCTCTTCAGAACAACGGATGGCGTCAGCTTATGGATCTGAGCAAGGTTCCCTTTGCATATGAGAACCTGGAGGATTTTGAGAACCGCATCATCTATTATGAAAGCAGTAGGGGCTGTCCTTTTTCCTGCAGCTACTGTCTGTCTTCCATCGACAAGAAATTAAGATTCCGAGATATTAACCTGGTCAAAAAGGAACTGCAGTTTTTCCTGGATCACAAGGTGCCTCAGGTAAAATTTGTGGACAGAACCTTTAACTGCAAGCATGACCATGCGATGGCCATCTGGCAGTACATAAAGGATCACGACAATGGAATCACCAACTTCCATTTTGAGATTTCCGCAGACCTGATCAGGGAGAATGAACTGGAGCTGATGAGCACTATGCGCCCGGGACTGATCCAGCTGGAGATTGGAGTACAGTCCACAAATCCGGACACTATCCGTGCCATTCACCGTACCATGGATTTCCCAAGGCTGGCAGAAATCGTAAACCGCATTCATAGTTTTCAGAATATTCACCAGCACCTGGATCTGATCGCAGGTCTTCCCTACGAGGACTATGAAAGCTTTCACAGATCCTTCAACGACGTGTACGCACTGAAGCCCCAGCAGCTTCAGCTTGGATTTTTGAAGGTGCTGAAAGGCTCTCATATGAAAGAGATGGTGGAAGAGTACCAGATCGTGTACAAAGAACAGGAGCCTTATGAGGTACTGGGAACCAAATGGCTGCCTTACGAGGACATTCTGCGCCTGAAAATGGTGGAAAGTATGGTAGAAGTGTACTATAACAGCGGACAGTTTCAGAATACTATTGCCTGTATAGAGCCGCTTTTTGAGGATGCGTTTACCCTGTACGAGAAACTGGGACAGTACTATGAGAAAAAAGGCTATTCTGAAATTTCCCATTCCAGAATGAGACGCTATGAGATTTTGCTGGAGTTTGTCAGGGAAGAGACTGGCGGTTCTAAGGACGCCATTACCTGGGAAAAGGTGGCAGATTCCATGATTTACGATCTGTATCTTCGGGAAAAGCTCAAAAGCCATCCGTCCTTTGAAAAGGACCAGAAGCCTTACGAGAAAGCCATCTGGGAATACAGGCGCAGGGAGGAGATTCCGAAGACTGCCCAGATTGAGGTATTCCGTGACGGCAGAGTATTATTATTTGATTATGAAAACCGGGATCCGCTGCTGAACAATGCCGCAGTGCGTGAGATCCAGCTATAAAGAGAGGTTAGAAATATGGGAATGTTTGATCCGAAAAAAAGAAAGCTTGTGACAGCCATCATTGCAGTGATTCTTGTTCTGGCAATGGTAGTGCCTACGGTCATTTCTCTTCTTCTGTAAGGATGTGGGAAGATGAGACTTGGAAAAGCAGCTATGGAGGCGCTGCAGGCAGAAATCTGCGGGCAGCTTTCGCCGGGAAATGAGCTGGTTGTGGCAGGAGCCGTAGCCCTTAAGGGAACTGCCCTGATTGCAAAAGAAAAGCATGAGATTCTCAGGGAACATTTTTCCCAGGGATTTCTGTATGATTCTGAGAACATGCAGGAGAGTTACGGTGTAGGAGAAAATCCAGAGGAAAGCGCAGCCTGGGAAACAGCTAAGAAAGCTGGGGCCACTGCTTTATATGCTATGGGAGAGGGCGGATTTCTAAGTGCCCTCTGGAAAATGGCGGAAGCTTCCCAGGTGGGATTGGAAATGGATTTTACCAAAGTGCCCATCCGGCAGGAAACCATTGAGATTTGTGAGATTTTTGATGTAAATCCATATAAACTGCAGTCAGAGGGAACTATTTTGATTGGCGTTCCGGCAGGAGAGGCGCTGGTTTTGGAGCTTCGCCGCATGGGCCTTATGGCTGCCGTAATTGGCCAGACCAACAGTGGGAATGACAGAATGCTGTATTATAACGGAAACGGCAGATATCTGGAAAGACCTGCGAAAGATGAGATTTATAAAGTACTGCAGAAACAGGAGATAATAATAGAATAAAATGGGAACCTTAAACATTGTACTTCATGAGCCGGAGATTCCGGCAAATACAGGAAATATCGGACGTACCTGTGTGGCAACAGGAACACGTCTTCATCTGATCGAGCCCCTGGGCTTTTCTCTAAGTGAGAAAGCACTGAAGCGTGCCGGAATGGATTACTGGAAGGATCTGGACGTAACCAGATATGTGGATTACGAGGACTTTCTGGCAAAGAATCCAGGAGCGAAGATTTACTATGCCACTACCAAAGCTCCTCAGACCTACGCGGATGTACAGTATGAGGACGATTGCTTCATCATGTTTGGCAAAGAGAGCGCCGGAATTCCGGAAGAGATTTTAAGAGACAATCAGGAAACCTGTGTCAGAATCCCCATGTTCGGCGAGACCAGGTCCCTGAATTTAAGCAACTCCGTAGCCATCATTCTCTACGAAGCCTTCCGCCAGCATGATTTCGCCCATCTGAAGCTGGAAGGACATTTACGGAAATACGACTGGAAGTAAAAAATAAGCAGTTGTATGGCAGAGAAAATTGGAAATAATAAACAGGGGATGGCAGATTCTGCCATCCCCAAATTTCTCACTTCGCTTTTTCCAGGGTAAAGATAAACTCTGTTCCAACCCCTTCTGTACTGATTACATTAATATTCTGATTATGTGCCCGGATGATTTCCTTTACAATGGAAAGTCCAAGTCCGGTTCCTTTTCTATCCTTTCCACGGGAAGTATCTGTCTTATAAAAACGATCCCACACTTTGGAAAGACTTTCTTTTGGAATTCCCACTCCGTGATCCTTCACAGACACGAACACCTTTCCATTCTTCACAGTTGTCTCAATGTTGATGGAAGAATTGTCATTGCTGAACTTAATAGCATTGTCCAGTAAGTTGTACAGTACCTGCTGGATTTGTTCCATATCCGCTTCCACAAACAGTTCCTTGCCGGACAGCAAAAGCTCCAGATCAATATTTTTCCGGGAGCAGGTTCCCTCGAAGGTATTGGCTGTATTCTTGATCACATCGTTGATATCAAAACGGCGGATGTTCATCATCCGTTTGCGCTGATCCAGATCGTTCAACACCAGAAGACTGCGGGTTAGTTTTTCCAGACGGTCTGCCTCATGGGAAATAATATTCAGGTATTTGTCCTGCATCTCCGGCGGAATGGTACCATCCAGAATCGCTTCCACATAGCCCTTGATGGAAGTAAGGGGAGAGCGGAAATCATGGGAAACATTGGCGATAAAGGTTCGCTGGTACTCCCCGTTCTGGTTGATCTTGTCAGCCATGTAATTCAGGGTATTGGAAAGGTAACCCAGCTCGTCCTCTGACTTTACCGGAATGCGGTAGGTCAGATCTCCGTTTGCATACTCCGAAGCCCCCTTAATGATCTGCTTCATGGGAATGTGCACCCATTTCTGGTAGAACAGAAGCAAAAGTCCGAAAAGTACGTATACTCCAAAGAAAATCATCTGAAGGATTCCAAGAAGACCACTGCGTTTCTGATAAAGCTGCTGCATGTCATAATGATAGGTCACATATCCCAGGATTTTCTCAGAATCCTTTATGGGAGCTACCACGTTTAACTGCGGGCTGTCGAAATAACCGTAAAAATTGCTGATTCGGTATTCCGCTGATTCCCAAAGCTCAGAATCCAGCTCAAATGGGGAGATATTATCATTGATAGCTGCTTTATCTGCATCTGCAAAGTCCGTTTCGGTGGACTTTGCATCAGAAACTGCCATTCGGGAAGCAATATTGGAGGAATGAACCAGCACATGAGCATTCTCATCAAAAAGCAGCACGCCTGCTTCTTCCCCGGAAGCCAGAATATCCACCAGTTTCTGAAGGCCTTCTTTGTCCGCTTCTGTGATCTGCGTCTTTGCAATCTCATCCGAAGCAAAGCGGGTGGCACCGTCATATAAGCGGTGTCCTACCTCACCTTCCAGATAGGATTCCACAAAATGTGATCCTCCTGCTGTGGCAAAAAGAAAACCAATGATTCCGATGAGAATATAACAGGCGATCAGTTTGCTGTGCACTGTTTTTCTCATTCGCTTTTCACCTCGAATTTATATCCGATTCCCCAGACTGTGGAGATGGACCAGCTTGGATGATCTTTGATCTTTTCACGGAGACGCTTGATGTGCACGTCTACGGTTCTGGTATCTCCAATATATTCATAGCCCCAGATATGGTCCAGAAGCTGCTCTCTTGTAAATACCTGATTGGGTGAGGCTGCCAGGAAATAAAGAAGCTCCAGTTCCTTAGGCGGCATGTCCACCTGTTTTCCCATGTAGGTAACAGAGTAGTTGGTAAGGTTCACGGTAAGATCTGGGTAGGATGCACATTTTTCGTCGCTGACAACGGCTGTCGGCTTTGGCTGGAAGCGGCGGAGCACGGCGCGGACGCGGGCTACCAGTTCCTTGGAGTCAAAAGGCTTGATAATGTAATCATCAGCTCCAAGCTCCAGGCCAAGCACCTTGTCAAAGGTTTCTCCTTTTGCGGAGAGCATGATAATGGGCACATCAGAGGTGTGGCGGATTTCCCGGCATACCTGATAGCCGTCAATGCCCGGAAGCATCAGATCCAGAAGGATCAGGTTCGGGCGGAAGGTCTGGAATTCCTTCAGTGCAAGCTCGCCGTCATTTACGATTTTGGTTTCAAAGCATTCCTTGGTAAGATACAGAGAAATCAGCTCTGCAATGTTATTGTCATCATCTACGATGAGGATTTTCTGTTTAGCAACCATAACTTCTCCTTTTATTTCTTAAACTCTACAATAGTAACGCCTGCGTCTCCTTCGCCGAACTCAGCCAGGTGGAAATCAGCCACATGCTTCTGGCGGCGGAGATAATTGTGTACGCCTTTTCTGAGGGCTCCGGTTCCTTTTCCGTGTACGATGCGGACGCTTTTTAAGTGTGCAAGGTAAGCGTCATCCAGATATTTGTCCAACTCTGCCACGGCCTCGTCCACAGTTTTTCCAAGAAGATTGATTTCTGTGGAGACACTGGTGGATTTGGACATGCGGATCTTGCCTGCGCCTGTGCGGGAAAGTCCGGGAGTATTGATCACCGGCTCGTCTACCAGCTCCAGGTCGGAAATATGTACCTTGGAGCGGATGATTCCCATCTGTACAAAAAGGAAGCCTTTGGAATCCGGATGGCTGCTGACGGTTCCCTTCAGATTCATGCTCAGTACGTGAACCGTATCTCCAAGGGAAAGATCCTTGGGCTTGAGCTCTTTCTTTGGTTTCTTTACTGCAGTGTTCATGGACATGCCTTTTTCGGCTTTGTTCATGCGGGCGCGCAGGTTCTGGCGCTCTTTCTCTATGGCAGCGGTGTCCACATGATCCTTCTGGAATTTGTGGAACATCTTCATAGTCTGGTCTGCGTATTCCTTGGTGTCTGCAAGAATCTTGCGGGCCTCCTCGTTGGCCTCCCGGAGAATACGCTCCTTGCGCTCATCCAGCTTCTCCTGCTTGGACTCCAGCTCCTGCTTTAGGGCTGCAATCTCTGTCTTGTAGCGCTCCACCTCCTGACGTTCGTTTTCAATGATCACACGGCTGTTTTCCAGGGAAGCAAGTACATCCTCAAAGGATTCGTCCTTTTTGCTGATGCGCTTTCTGGCACGGTCGATGATGAAATCAGGAAGACCAAGCTTGGAGGAAATTGCAAATGCGTTGCTCTTTCCAGGAACTCCGATGAGCAGACGGTAAGTGGGACGCAAGGTCTCTACATCAAATTCACAGCAGGCATTTTCCACGCCTTTGGTGGAAAGGGCGTAAACCTTCAGCTCGCTGTAGTGGGTGGTTGCCATGGCCCGGATTCCCTGCTCATGAAGGAAGGAGAGAATGGAAATGGCAAGTGCGGCCCCCTCTGTGGGATCCGTACCGGAACCAAGCTCGTCGAAAAGTACCAGAGAGTCCTGATCTGCTTTCTCGAGGAAAGACACCACATTGGTCATGTGGGAGGAGAAGGTACTTAAGGACTGCTCAATGCTCTGTTCATCCCCGATGTCCGCGTAAACTTCACGGAAAACAGAAAGTTCGGAGCGGTCAAGGGCCGGAATGTGAAGGCCAGCCTGTCCCATCAGTGTGAGAAGTCCCACGGTTTTCAGGGAAACGGTTTTACCGCCGGTGTTCGGTCCGGTTACCACAAGCAGATCGAAATCCTCGCCCAGACGAATGTCAATGGGAACTGCCTGTTTCTTCGGAATCAGAGGGTGGCGTGCCTGTTTCAGGCGGATTCTTTTTTCTGTATTAAAAATAGGTTCAGTGGCATTCATATCCATGGCAAGTCCGGCTCTGGCAAAAATAAAGTCCAGCTGGATCATGATCTCCAGGTCTGCACGGATGGCATCCACGTTCTGTGCGGTTTGCTCACTTAAGGCGGCAAGGACTGCTTCGATTTCTTTCTGTTCTTCCAGCTCCAGTTCGCGGATGTCGTTGTTCAGCTTGACGATGGCAAGAGGCTCAATAAATAAGGTGGAGCCTGTGGAGGACTGGTCGTGGATCATGCCGGGAACCTGTCCTTTGTATTCTGCCTTGACTGGAATACAGTAGCGGCCGTTTCGCATGGTGATCACAGAATCCTGCAGGTAATTGCGGGCGCTGCCGTTTACCAGGGAGGCAAGCTGTGTGTGAATGCGGTCGTTGGCAATTTTCATGCTGCGGCGCACATGCATCAGTCCGCTGCTGGCGTCATCGCTGATCTCATCCTGGGAAAGGATGCAGCGGCGGATCTCAGAGGAGAGAGGAGTCAGCGGCTCCAGGCTCTCGAACATGCCGTCAAGGGAATCCTCTCTGGCATCTCCGCGCTCGTTGCGGGAATATGCTTTGACACGGTTGGTATTTTCAAGAAGTCCGGCAATGGCAAGCAGCTCGGAAATTCCCAGAGAGCTTCCGATCTCCAGGCGCTTCAGGGAGCCCCGCACATCCTTCACGCTTCCAAAGGAAATGTTTCCCTTCTGGAAAAGGCGGGTGAGGGCATCTCTTGTCTGGGTCTGCATATGACGGATCTCATAAACATCTTCAGATGGGAGAAGGTGTTTGCACAGGTCTTTTCCCATAGGGGAAGAAGCCTTCTCGGCCAGCTGGTCGATGATCTTGTAATATTCAAGTGATTTTAAAGCTTTTTGATTCATAATTTCTCCTGTAAATATGTTACTGGGCACAGAGTGAACAGTAACGCAAATATACTGCTCTTTACGCTGTTCACAGAGGCGGCATCAGAAATGTGCTCTCTGCGGGCAGCTTTGCTGCAACACCTATTGTACATGATTTATCCCCGCTTGAAAAGGAAAAAGTGGGAAGAAATTCATAAAATGTTCATAAATATTTGGTATGCTATAAAAGATTCGGATTCTTTATTGTGAGCGCCTGTGCGCAGAGCATGATTTAGAGGTATATGTGTTTAGAAAGGTTAGGAAAGAGATTATATGCGTTTTTTGAACGAGTTACATGAGGGTGACCGGATCAGCGGCATTTACCTGTGCAAGCAGAAGCAGCCGGCTGTGACCAAGAACGGAAAGCCCTATGAAAATATTATTCTTCAGGATAAAACCGGAGTGATGGACGGCAAGATCTGGGATCCCAATTCCCTTGGAATCGACGATTTTGATGCACTGGATTATATTGAGGTCATGGGAGATGTGACTAGCTTTGCAGGTGCCATGCAGCTGAATATCAAGCGCGTGCGCAAGGCAGGCGAGGGCGAATACAATCCGGCAGATTACCTTCCGGTAAGTGAGAACAGCACGGATGATATGTACGCACAGCTGACGGCTATGATCGGTACCGTGAAGAATGGGTATCTGAATACCCTTCTGAAGAAGCTGTTTGTGGAGGATCAGGAATTTTTGAAATCCTTTGAGGAGCATTCTGCAGCCAAGACTGTGCACCACGGTTTTATGGGCGGTCTGATGGAGCATACCTTAAGCGTTGCCAGACTTTGTGATTATATGGCAGGTGCTTATCCGGTGATCAAGCGTGATTTGCTGATCACAGCCGCTCTTCTGCATGATGTGGGCAAGACAAGGGAGCTTTCTTCTTTTCCGATGAATGACTACACAGATGAAGGACAGCTTCTTGGACATATTATTATCGGAGCACAGATGATCCATGATCTGGCTAAGGAGATCCCGGATTTTCCGCAAGATCTTGAGAACCAGCTGGTACACTGCATTCTGGCCCATCACGGCGAACTGGAATACGGTTCCCCGAAGAAGCCTGCTATGGTAGAGGCGGTTGCCTTAAACCTTGCAGATAATACAGACGCCCGCATGGAGACCCTTACCGAGATTTTTGCGGCAGACAAGAGCAAGAAGGAATGGCTTGGATATAACAGATTGTTTGAATCTAACTTAAGAAAGACAGGAGAATGGTAATCTTTATGGAGTATCGTAAGAATGATATTGTTACGTTAAAGATTGAAGATTGCGGAATTGACGGTGAAGGTATCGGAAAGGCTGATGGCTTCACCGTTTTTGTCAAGGATGCGGTAATCGGAGACACAGTTCGCGCAAAGATCATGAAAGCGAAGAAAAATTACGGATATGGCAGGCTGGAGGAGATCCTTACACCCTCACCAAACCGTGTGGAGCCAGAATGTGCTTTTGCAAGACAGTGCGGAGGCTGTCAGCTGCAGGCTCTTTCTTATGAGAAGCAGCTGGAATTCAAGGCTGGCAAGGTAAAGGGACACCTGGAACGGATCGGCGGCTTTACGGATATTCCCATGGAAGAGATCCTTGGAATGGAGCAGCCTTTCCACTATCGAAATAAAGCCCAGTTTCCTGTGGGAAAATCAAAGGACGGCAGAATTATTACCGGATTTTATGCAGGAAGGACTCACAGCATTATTGAGAACCGGGACTGCGCTCTTGGAGTTTCCCAGAATAAAGAGGTGCTGGACCGTGTGATCTCCCACATGGAAAAGTACCATATTCAGCCCTATGACGAGAACACAGGCAAAGGGCTGGTGCGCCATGTGCTGATCCGCTACGGCTTTTTCACAGATGAGATGATGGTCTGTCTGATCATCAACGGGGAGGAGCTTCCGGGGGAGGACGCTCTTGTGAAATCCCTTCGGGAAATTCCGGAGACTGTAAGTGTGATGGTGAATGTGAATAAGAAGCGAAATAACGTGATCCTTGGGGAAACAGTGCGGCTGCTTTGGGGCAAGCCTTACATTACAGATAAGATTGGGGAGATTTCCTATCAGATTTCGCCGCTGTCCTTTTTCCAGGTAAATCCTTACCAGACGGGACGGCTTTATGGAAAGGCACTGGAATACGCAGACCTTACCAGTAATGAAACCGTATGGGATCTTTACTGCGGAATCGGAACCATTTCCCTGTTCCTGGCACAGAAGGCGAAGATGGTAAGAGGCGTGGAGATTATTCCTGCAGCTATTGAGAATGCCAAAGAAAACGCCAAGCTGAACGGCTTTACCAATACAGAATTCTTTGTAGGAAAAGCCGAAGAGGTTTTGCCGGAGCAGTACGCTCGCACAGGCGAGCGCGCCGACGTGATCGTAGTGGATCCGCCCCGCAAAGGTTGTGACGAGACCCTCCTTGCCACCATCATCGAAATGCAGCCCGACCGAGTGGTCTACGTAAGCTGCGACAGCGCCACCCTGGCCCGCGACCTGAAGTACCTCTGCGCCCACGGCTACCAGTTAAAGAAAGTCTGCCCCGTAGACATGTTCCCGAACACGGTGTCGGTAGAGACGGTTGTCTTGCTTTCCAAGGGTAAGGTCGACTCGAAAAAGATTCGGGTTGAGTTCTCTTTGGAAGATATGGATATGTC
>OLWA01000185.1_pt1 | contig 82265 bp, 54 predicted proteins | sample 1673251 | NCBI WGS metagenome assembly OLWA01 (sample SAMEA3178937, study PRJEB25190) | human gut metagenome | biome: human gut; feature: human-associated habitat; material: faeces | place: Austria | collected 2013 | reverse complement strand
AAATAAAAAATAATAAAATTCAAATAAATACATTAGAAAAAAATAATAATGAATTAAAAGAAGAAATAAATAATTTAAAAAATAAATTAATTAATAAAAATAATGAAGAAAAAAATAAATTAATTAATAAATATGGAAAAGAAATAGAAGAATTATTTAATAATAATATTTATGATGTAATAAATAATAACAATAATGAAATAAATCAATATAATTTAGAAATTCATAAATTAAAATTAGATTTAGAAAATATAGAACCAAAATTAGAAAAAATGGTCAATTTAATAGAAGAAATTCAAATAGAAGAAGAAAATATAAAAAAATTAAATGAAGAAAAAGATGTTTTTTTGGAAACAAAAGAAATAATAGAAAATTCATATGAAGAAATGAAAAATAATGTTACTCCAAAATTCAATATATGTTTATCAGAATATATAGATAAAATATCAGGAGGAAAATATAATAATATAAAAATAAATGATGAAATTCAAGTGGAGCTAACTAATGGTAAATTAATACCAATTGAAAAATTAAGTGAGGGTACTATTGAGCAAATATACCTTGCACTTCGCCTTTCCGTAATAGATCAAATATCAAAAGAAAAGCTACCAATATTTTTAGATGAGACATTTGCATATTATGATGATGAAAGATTAGCTGCAACATTGAAATTTATAAATAGTGTACAAAATCAAGCGATAATTTTTACTTGTACTAATAGAGAAACAGAAATATTAGAACAATTAGGAATAGAATATAACCTTATAGGTCTATAATATACTTGAAAGATAAGAAAAAATGTAGTATAATTATCAAGTATAAAAATGTGAGAAAACTAGAAAGGAGATATGATTATTAAATAATCATATAAAAATTTATGTTTGATAATTTAGATGCCGTTGAAAAAAATTATGAAGAATTAACTAAAAAAATTAGTGATCCGGAAGTAATTTCTAATCAAAATGAATGGCGTAAAATGATGAAAGAGCAATCAGATCTTGAACCAATTGTGCAGAAATATAGAGAATATAAAAATGTGCAAAAAGAATTAGAAGAAGCTAAAGAAATGTTAAATGATAAAGAGCTAAAAGAATTAGCCGAAGAAGAGATGTTAGCAGCTAAAGAGAAGCTTCCTGTTCTTGAAGAAGAATTAAAAATGTTATTAATTCCTAAAGATCCAGATGATGAGAAGAATGTAATTTGTGAAATTAGAGCTGGAGCAGGTGGAGATGAAGCTGCATTATTTGCGGGAACATTATTTAGAATGTATTCAATGTATTGTGATAGAAAGCATTGGAAATTGGAAGTATTAAATGAGAATCCTACGGAACTAGGTGGATACAAAGAAATATCATTTATGATAAAAGGAAAAGGTGCATATAGTAGATTGAAATTTGAAAGTGGTGTTCATAGAGTGCAAAGAGTTCCAGAGACGGAAGCTAGTGGTAGAATACACACATCAACTGCTACTGTTGCAGTTTTACCAGAAGTAGAAGACGTTGACGTAGAAATTAATCCAGCAGATATAAGAATGGAAGTATTTAGAGCATCTGGAGCTGGCGGACAACACGTAAATAAAACATCGTCAGCAGTTAGACTTATTCATATACCTACGGGAATGGTAGCGGAGTGTCAAACAGAAAGATCACAAGTTCAGAATAGAGATTATGCAATGAAGCTATTACGTTCAAGATTATATGAAAAAGAAAAGGCTGAAAGAGATAGTGAACTTGAAAATCAAAGAAGAAGCCAAATTGGAAATGCTGATAGAAGCGAGAAAATTAGAACTTACAACTATCCTCAAGGAAGAATAACAGATCATAGAATTGGCGTAAGTATTTATCAAATGGATAATTTCCTAAATGGAGACTTAGATGATATGATAGATAATTTAATTGCTGCAGATACAGCTGAAAAATTAAAAGGAAATGAAGAATAAATGAAAAATTCTAAAGTGTAATAATTACATTTTAGAATTTTTTTATGAAATTTTACTATATCAGGATTTATCATAAAAATATGCTTCTTTAAATATAAATAATAATATAAATTTAACATTGTAAAGATAGTTTTGCCTAAAAAATAAAGAAGAAGGAGAAGTAAATGCTAAGAATATCATTATTAGGGTTGTTCTTTGGAACTATAGGAACAACAATTGGAGGGATAATAGGGATAATTTCTAAAAGAAATTCAAATAGATTTTTAAGTTTTATACTTGCATTTGCATCAGGGTTAATGCTTGCCGTGGTATGTTTTGACTTAATACCTGAATCATTAGAAATATCATCATTAACAATAGTAATAGTAGGAATTATATTAGGGATAATTGTAATGACAATATGTGATATATTAGTAGATAAGAAATTTAATAATAGTAATTCTATAAAATCAAGCTTATTAAGAACAGGGATAGTTGTAAGTATTGGATTAGCACTACATAATATACCTGAAGGGCTTGCAATAGGCTCTGGATTCGATGCTTCTAATAAATTAGGAATATCTTTAGCAATCGCAATATGCTTACATGACATACCAGAAGGGATATCAATGGCAATTCCAATGAAAAATGGTGGAATGAGCAAAATGAAGGTAATGTTTTATGTAATAATGTCTGGAATTGCTACGGGAATAGGAGCTTGGATAGGAGCAATTATAGGTACAATTTCAGTAAAAGTAATAGCAATATGCTTATCATTTGCTGCTGGAGCAATGCTATATATAGTATCTGGTGAACTAATTCCGGAATCTAATAAATTATATCAAGGAAAATCAACAACATATGGGAATATGGCAGGATTTTTAGTAGGCCTATTTGCAATGCTTGTAAGTGTATAAAAATAAAATAAAAATCCCTTGACTATGAATAATAGATATAGTAAAATTAACACGAACATAAGTTCATTGGTAAGAGCAAAAATATAAGGAGACCAAAATGCAAAATTTATTAGAAGAACTTAATCCAGAACAAAAAAAAGCAGTGGAAAATACGGAAGGACCATGCTTAGTAATAGCAGGTGCTGGAAGTGGAAAGACAAAAGTATTAACATATAAGATAGCATATTTGATGCAAGAAAAACAAGTAAAGCCATGGAATATATTGGCTATAACATTTACTAACAAAGCAGCAAATGAAATGAAAGAAAGAGTGCAGAAATTAGTTGGAGAAGCTACAAATGATATATGGCTTGGAACATTCCACTCTATTTGTGTTAGAATATTAAGAAAATTTATTGATAGACTAGGATTTGACACATCATTTGTAATATTTGATACATCAGATCAAAAGACTCTTATAAAAAATTGCTTAAAAGAATTAAATATAGATAATAAATTATTTACAGAGAAATCGGTTTTAGCAGAAATTAGTAATGCAAAAAATGATATGTTAGAACCAACGCAATACTGCCATAAATACGAAGGAGAGTATAGAAAAGAAATCATTGGGAAGGTGTACACACTATATCAAAAAAGGTTAAAGGAAAATAATGCCGTTGATTTTGATGATATAATAAATTTTACGATAAAAATATTAACAGACAATCCAGATGTATTGGAATATTATTCTGAAAAATTTAGATACATTTTAGTAGATGAGTACCAAGATACCAACAAAGCACAATTTACTTTGGTATCAATATTAGCTTCAAGATATGGAAATGTAACTGCAGTAGGAGATAATGACCAGGGAATATATGGATTTAGAGGTGCTGATATATCTAATATTTTAAATTTCGAGAAAGATTTCCCAGGAACTAAAATAATAAAGTTAGAGCAGAATTATCGTTGTACAGGAAATATCCTAAAAGCTGCAAATGCTGTAATAAAACATAATGAAAACAAATATGAAAAGAAACTATGGACTCAAAATGAAGAAGGAGCATTGCCAGCAATTTTTTGCGGAGATGATGAGTATGTAGAAGCAAATTTTGTAATAGAGCAGATACGTAGATTAAAAAGAGAAGAATATTTCAAGTATTCAGACTTTGTAGTTTTATACAGAATGAACTCGCAATCAAGAGCAATAGAAGATAAACTAAGAATAGAAGATATTCCGTATAAAATTGTAGGTGGCTTAAAATTCTATGAAAGAAAAGAAATAAAAGACACAATTGCATATTTGCGATTAATATCAAATCAATCTGATAATTTATCATTAGAGAGAATAATAAATGAACCTAAAAGAGGAATAGGAAAGACAAGTTTAGACAACATTAGGGAAATAGCTAATCAAGAAGGAATATCAATGTATGAAGTTATAAAGCAATCAGACAAATATATTCCAAAAATATACAATAATACTAGAAGTTTTGTTGATACTATAGAAGAATTAAAAAGTCTTGAATTGCCTGTTTCCGAATTGATTACGCAAACATTAAACAAAACAGGATATACACAAAGTTTAAAAGATGAAAATACTGTAGAAGCAGAAACAAGAATTCAAAACTTAGAGGAATTTTTAACTGTTGCAAATGAATTTGAGAAAGAAGCAGTTGATAAATCTTTAAATGAATTCTTAAATAGTATATCGTTATCAAGTGATACAGACCAATTAGAAGAAACAAATGATATGGTTACATTGATGACACTACATAGTGCAAAAGGATTGGAATATCCAGTAGTATTTTTAGTAGGAATGGAAGAAGGTATATTCCCAGGGTATAAATCAATGGATAATCCTGCGGATATAGAAGAAGAGAGACGATTATTCTATGTTGGAATAACAAGAGCAAAACAGGATTTATTCCTTACATTTGCAAAAAGAAGAACGATATTTGGATCAACAAGTTATAATCCACCATCTCGTTTTTTGAAAGAAATACCTAAAGACTTGCTAGAAGGATATGAAGATGCAATGAATCAGAAGAAAAAGGATGATTTTGATGATACAGATACTGATTGGAGCTATGGACGTAGGAATAGTTATGGAACAAACTCTGGCACATGGGGAAGCAAAGTGACTACATACAAGATATCAGAAGATGACGTAACTAACAGTATACCAAAATCAGCCTTTGGCAGAAGCGCAGAAAGTTTTCTTGCTAATATACAATCAAAGAAAACAAGTACAGTTGATATAAATCAATATAAAGTAGGACAAAGAATATATCATAAGAAATTTGGTAAAGGAGTAATAACTAAAATAGAAAGAGAAGAAGATGATGCTAAAGTTGATATAGAATTTGAAAAAGCAGGACATAAGAGATTAATGGCGAAATTTGCAGGATTAGAAATACTAGAATAAAAAATGGATGTGTTTGTACACATCCATTTTTACTATTTAAAATACTTTTGACAACTATTTAAAGCGTTGTTTCCAAGTATAAGTTTACCTTTTTCTTTTAATTGTATAATATATAAAGGATCTCCAGAACAATATCTTGAAAATTCCGTAATAGAACTGTAGAACCTAGAAATATGTTTATATACATTATTTATACCAGACAATGTAAGGTAGTAGCAGTTATTATAGAAGTATAATTCAATAGAAGATGCTAATGCACGCAAATAAACAATTTTTGATTGTCTTAGAAATTTTGCAAAAACACAAATGTCTTCGAAATTTTTAAAAGCATAAACTGCACAATGAGTATCTTCTTCTACTTTTTTAGCCACTTTAACAGGTCTAACAGGCTTGCTAACATTTTTTAACTTAAGAAGTTTTGTAACCGTAATGGCAAATGTACCATTATGAAGGACTGCGGCATCAATCTTAACTTTGCAATCTTGAGCATTAAAGCCTACTTCGTCATAAGCTTTTTCAAGAATATTAATAAAAGTATCTTTTGCACGAGATGAATCAGACATAAATTCATCAAAGTCACCATCATTTGGTAAATCATCGGCAGATAAAATTATCTTCAATTTATTATCACTAAGCTTTTTAAAAGTCATTTAAATCCTCCTTACTTTTTATATCATAACATATCTTTAGCAAAAAATAAATACTTTTTACTAAAATATCTTGAAAAAAAATCCAAATACATATATAATACTTATGTGAAAAAAATGTACATTTCCGTAAGGAAATTTTATACAAGAGAGAAAGGAAATCGAATAAAAATGGCAGTAAGAGAAAAAGGTTCATTAGTATTAATTATATTTATATTATGCGGATTAGTAATTGGAGGACTTATAGGAGAGCTAACCGCAGGCGTATCATGGCTTACATGGTTAGGATATGGACAACAATTTGGAATAGCAGAGCCAGTAATATTAGATTTAGGAGTAGTAAAATTAACATTAGGATTAATGTTTAAAATAAATATATCAAGTATTGTAGGAATAATAATTGCAATATTTATATATAGAAAATTTTAGTTAGATAGTTTTGGGGGCAGAAAGGGAAGTATGCCTATAAAAATAAAACAATTACCTAAGACGGAAAGACCTTATGAAAAATTAGAAAAAAATGGAGAAGATAAGTTATCAGATGGTGAATTATTGGCAATAATAATAAAAACAGGAACCAAGGGAGCAAATTCATTAGAAATTGCTAATCAATTATTGTCAAAAGCAGGCTCGATAAAAGGTATTGGAAATATTTCATTAGAAGAACTTAAAGAAATAAAAGGAATAGGAAAAGTAAAAGCAATACAATTAAAAGCCATAGGAGAGATAGCTCGAAGAATATATTCTCATAAAAATGGGAATATATTAATAAAAACTCCCAAAGATGTATATGAATTATTAATGTCAGAATATAAACTTGAGAAGGTAGAAGTTATTAAATTAATAATATTAAATTCAAAAAACAAGATTATAAATCTCATAGATCTGGCAAGAGGAGAGATAGATTGTGCTAATCTATCAATAAATAATTTGATGACAGAGATATTTAGACTAAGAGCAAAAAAATTCATATTAGTACATAATCATCCATCAGGTGATTCAGAACCAAGTAAACAAGATTATGAAATTACTAATAGAATTTTAGAAGTATCAAATTTATTAGGGATAAAAATGCTAGACCATATTACAATTGGTGATGGAAATTATACCAGCATTATGGGTCGATTAAATTAAAAATAACAAAAGTGTAAGCAAACAATTAATGAGAAAGGATATGTGATGAAGCTACTGGATTTTAGCTCAAAAGATATTGGAATAGATTTAGGAACAGCTAATATTTTAATAACACTAAAAGGTAAGGGAATAGTACTTCGAGAGCCATCTGTAGTTGCGATAGATCAAGTGACATCAGAAATTGTTGCTACAGGAAAAGAAGCCAAAGAAATGCTTGGAAGAACTCCGGAAAATATAAGAGCAGTAAGACCAATGAAAGATGGTGTAATAGCAGATTTTACAGCTACAGGTTTAATGTTAAAAAACATGCTACGAAAAGTTTGCCAGAAATACAATGTAGGAAAGCCAAGAATAGTAGTAGGAGTTCCATCAGGAATAACAGAAGTAGAAGAAAGGGCAGTACAAGAAGCTTTCTTGCAGGCAGGAGCAAAAGAAGTATATTTACTAGATGAGCCAATGGCTTCAGCAATAGGTGCAGGAATTAATGTGCTAGAGCCAAATGGAAAATTAATAATAGATATAGGTGGGGGAACAACGGAAGTAGCAGTAATATCACTTGGAGGAATTGTATGTAGCACATCAATAAAGGTAGCAGGAAATGCTATAGATGAAGCAATAGTAGATTACTTAAAAAAGCATGAAAATATAGTAATAGGACTAGCACAAGCAGAAAACCTTAAAATAGAGCTAGGTTGTGCAATGCCTTTAGTAAGTGAGATAACAAAAGAAATAAGAGGAAGAGATATAGATGTTGGACTTCCTAAAAATATAAACATATCATCAAAAGAAATAGAACTAGCAATGCAAAGGCCAATAAATGAAATAATTGAGGCTGTAATAAATACTTTATCAGTAACTCCGCCAGAGCTTGCATCTGATATAATGCAAAATGGAATATATTTAGCAGGAGGAGGAGCTTTAATACGTAATTTAGATAATCTAATAGCACAAAGGACAGGAATAAAAACATATATAGCAGATAGTCCACTTGAATGTGTAGCAATAGGTGCTGGAAAAACACTAGAAAACTTTGAAAAAATGAGACCAGTAATAGTTAATCGAAAACATTGGAGGGCATAAATGAGAAACAAAAAAACGAGTATGATAGGAATTATCATAACAGTTGTTGTACTAATTGTAGTAGTTATAATATCAAACATTGGAACTGGACAAATGAAAACAGCACAAACAGTAATAAGCAATTTATTTATGCCATTTCAAAACGGTTTTGTTTATTTAAAAAATAAATTAACTAGTAACGAACAAGAGATAAGTGATATAGCTAGCTTAAAAGAAGAAAATGCAAGCTTGCGAGAGAAAAATAGCAAATTACAAGAATCAATTAGAGAGCTAGAAGTATTAAAATCAGAAAATAATACACTAAAAGAATATGTAAATCTAAAAAATAAATATTCAGAATATACAACAGTGCCTGCAAATGTAATAGAAAGAAGTTACAGTAATTACGACAAAATAGTAGTAATAAATTCAGGAGAAAATGACGGTGTCAAAGTAGATATGCCAGTAATTTCTGAATCAGGATTAGTTGGAAAAGTAATTTCAGTAACAGAAAAAACAGCAAAAGTACAGACAATAATCGATACTGCTAGCACAGTAAGTGCTTCAATTTCAACAGTTACAGACAGTATATTATTAAAGGGAACTTTGACAGATACACAGTCGTTAAAAGCAATCTCAATACCAGTAAATACAAGCGTATTACAAGGAGATGAAGTAGTTACATCAGGATTAGGTGGAATATTCCCAAAAGGAATACTAATAGGAACAATATCTGAAGTAGTAAATACAAAAAACGAATTAGATAGATATGCAGTAATAACACCAGCAACAGATTTTTCAAAACTAGAAACAGTATTAGTAATAACAAATCAATAGATGAAAGGAATAAAATGAATAAAAAAGTTAAGACAATAATTATAATAATAGGTCTGTTCTTAATAGTATATTTTCTTCAAATTAACTTCTTTTCATGGTTTACAATACGTGGAATACAACCAAATCTGTTCATAATATTAGTATTATTTATAGGGCTATTTGCCGGAAAAAAATTAGGAGGAATAAGTGGCTTAATAATTGGCATAATATTAGACTTTCTAATAGGAAAGAGTGTTGGATATACAGGACTATTTTTAGGAATAGTAGGACTATTAGGAGAATATTTTGACAAAAACTTTTCCAAAGAAAGTAGACTTGCAATAATACTAATGTCAGGTGGAAGTACGATATTATATGAAATAGGAATGTATGTAGTAAACATATTAAAATATAGTGTTGAGATAGAAATGATTCCATTTTTGATAATACTTACAGTGGAAACAATATTCAATATATTAATAGTAATGATATTGTATCCCGGAATACGAAAATTAGGATATTACATAGAAAGTATATATAAAGGAAACAAGATATTAACAAGATATTTTTAAAAGGAGGTTAAATGGAATCCAAGAAAAATAGCAAGATACGATTCAATATACTAATAGCAATAGTATATATAATTGGAATAGTATTACTAGTGACACTATTTAATCTTCAAATTATAAATGGTGAAGAATATAGGCAAATATCAAATACACGATTAACTAGGGAAAAAACAATTACAGCAGCGAGAGGAAATTTACTAGATAGTAGTGGAAACAAATTAGTATCCACAACAATGCAATATAATGTGGAATTATATAAAACGAAAATAGATAATGAAACATTAAATAATACGCTTTTACTAATAGCGCAGACTCTAGAGGAAAATGGAGACAAATATACAGATAATTTTCCAATTACAGTTGAACCATATGCTTTTAAAGATATAGACATAAGCTCATGGAAAAAAAGTAATGAAATAGATGAAAGTTATGATGCAGAGGCATGTTTTAATTACTACAAAGAAAAATATAAAATATCAACCGACAATGTTCAAGATGCACGTAAAATAATAGCATTAAGATATTTAATAGCTAAAAATGGCTATAGTAATACACGTTCAGTGCAAATTGCTAGCAATATAAGTAATGCAAGCTATGCAAAATTCAACGAAATGGGTTCAAGCTTCCCAGGAGTTAGCACATATGTGAAACCAATAGTAAGTTATCCTTATGTAGAATTAGCTTCTCACATTTTAGGATATGTAGGACCAATATCAAAAAGTGAGTTAGAAAATAATACAGGGTATAATCAAAATGATATAATAGGAAAAACAGGAATAGAAAGAGTATTTGAAAAATATCTAAAAGGTAAAGACGGAACAAAGCAAATAGATATGTCAGTAGATGGAGTTGTAACAGACGAATACATATCAGAGGAAGCCGTAAGTGGAAGTGATGTAGTACTAACAATAGATGCCGATTTGCAGAAATCAACAGAGGATGCTTTAGCAAAAGGAATTGCATCAATTCAAAGTAAAAGAAAATCAAAAGAAAAAGAAGCAAAAGAAGGAGCAGCTGTTGTAATAAATGTAAAGACAGGAGAAATCCTGGCAATGGCAAGTTATCCTAATTACAATCCATCATTATTTACAGATGGAATCAGTCAAGCAAATTGGGATAGTTATCTAAATGACGATAGACATCCACTTGTAAACAAAGCAATAGCAGACCAATCAGCACCAGGTTCAACATTTAAGTTAGTAACTGCAATAGCAGGACTAGAGAGTGGAGTTATTGATTTAAATTCAAGAGTTTATTGTACAGGGAAATACACATATTATAAAGATTATCAGCCATATTGCTGGAATAAATCAGGGCATGGTGCATTAAATGTAGTACAAGCTATAGAGCATTCATGTAACTTCTTTTTCTATGATGTAGGAAGAAGAGCTGGAATAGATAAAATAACAGAAGTAGCCAGAGCATTTGGACTAGGACAAAAAACAGGGGTTGAATTACCAGATGAAATAACAGGAACATTATCATCACCTAATTCAATGCCAAGCGGTGATGTATGGACAGGTGGAAAAACAGTACAAACAGCGATTGGTCAGTTATACAATGATTTTACACCGATACAAATGGCAAAATATACAGCAATGTTAGCTAATGGTGGAAAAAACATAGAACTAACAATAGTAAAATCAATAAACAATCCTGATGGAACTCAAGTATCAAGAAATGAAATAGAGAGCTATGTTAATGAGGCATTAGGAGTTAGCGGAAATAGTGGATCTGATTTATCACTAAGTTCAGATACAATTGCTGCAATTCGTCAAGGAATGAAAGGTGTTACAAGTGATGATGGAGGAACAGCATATAGTTATTTCAAAGACTTCAATATAGAAGTAGGAGGAAAAACAGGATCAGCATCTAATGACAATTCAGGAAACGCGAATGCGTGGTTTATTGGTTTTGCACCATTTAATGATCCAGAAATAGCTGTAGCAGTATATGTAAAAAATGGACAACATGGTGGTTACACAGCACCAATAGCAAGAGAAATATTTGCACAGTATTTAGGAATGAATGCATCACAAATAACAGAAGACACAACCGCTACAAGTGACATGCAACAAATAAGATAAAGATATTATTATATAAACACAAGAAAAAAGTAAAAGCACGAATATACGTACCAAGGGAGGAAAAGAAATGACAAACTGCATGAGTGTATTTTTCAGACCAGATTATATAGTAATAAAAATAAAAGATGAAGCAACAAGAAATGAAATATTGTCAGAATTAAAGACAAAAGTACAAGAACTAAAAAAATTTTATAAAGAAGAAAAGACACCAATATTAGTTACGGGGAAAATATTAAAAACATCTGAAATAGACGAAATTCAGCATTTAATAGAAAAAACATTAAAAATAAATGTTGAGTTTGACAGTCCTCGTAGTTTAGGCTTACATGGAATAAAAAAGAATTTTAGAAAAGAGATAGCAACATCAGAAACAAAATTCTATAAATCATCATTAAGATCAGGACAAAAACTGGAATTTGAAGGAAGCATAGTAGTATTAGGAGACGTAAATGGTGGAGCAGAAGTAATAGCAGAAGACAATATAATTGTGCTAGGAAACCTTAGGGGAATGGCTCATGCAGGTGCAAAGGGAAACGAAAAGGCAATAATAGCTGCACACATGATAGACTCTCCACAAATACGAATAGCAACAATAATAAAAGAAAGAACAAGAGATGAAATTAGCACTGAGGCATATTCATATGCGTATGTAAATGAAAATAATGAAATAGAAATGGAATAAAAATAAAGTTCAATTGTGAGTAATATCAATTGAACTTTATTTAATTTATTAATAGCAAAATTAAGGCAATAAACAAATATTTATCATGAACATCTTGAACGTACATGAAATATAGTAGAGCCATAATAAGCAAATCATCAGTATGAAATTTAAAACCTAGTATATGTAATTCTCCATTGGAATCTAAAGGAAGAAAACTGCTTAAATTCAACGTTTATCACCACCAAGAGACTCAATAACTTGGGTTAGTCTGCCCATTTTAATTAATTTAATATATTCATCAATTTTATCCTTCTTTTCATCACGAAGATATGGTTTTAGAGAAAGTAAAAGTCTGCTCATATCATCATTATCAGAGCTTTTCATTTTAGACATAATACTTTGCATTTTCATTAAAGTAGCCATATCTATATCAGGCATTGAATTATTAGAATTAGAAGAACTAGTTTGCCTGTTATTCATTTGTGAATATGTATTATAATTTTTTTGATTATTATTAGTCTGCTTAGGATTTGGGTTGTAATTATTATTGGAGTTACTTTTTTGAAAATTTGAAACAATAGACTTAAACTCATCAGGGACCTGATTGTTAGCTAACATTTCCTTAGCTTTATTAAACATTTCATTCATATCATTATCATTCATAATAGCCTCCCAATATTACAAAGCTTGATACTTACGCAAGCTCTATTTCTAACTATAATATTATATGTAACACTAAATAAAATGTTACAATTTTGTAATAAAAATTTAACAAAAGTTTTTTTACTTGAATTTCCGTAAAATTAAATGCTTAAAAATGGCTTAAAATCAATATAAATACACTTGAAAGACTTAAAAAAAATTTGTATAGTTATACTATGTATAAATCCAAAAGAGAAAAGGAGAAAAGTGTATGATAAAGCAGAAGATCAATAAATTTGTATCTGGCCTAACATTAATAGTAATGTTGTCTAGTATTTCTGCGCCTGTTTTTGCAAATAGCATAATAGAACAAGATAATGTAACCAATATAGAAAATGTTACATTTGATGCAACAATTCAAAATGGACATTCATACACAGCAGATATACAAAAAGGCACAACCATAGATATAGAATTAGATGTAAAAAATGAAGGATATCTAAAATCAGCTAAAATAGTATTTGAAAACAACAATTATAAAATTGAAAAAATAGAAAACGACAATATAAAATCTATAGAAGACAATAAAATAGAACTAGCACAAATAGAAGCAGGGAAAAAAGTTACATTAAATATACCTGTAACATTTGAAAAAAATGAAAAAATAAATGTAGACTATTTTAATAGAGAAAGCAATGTAAAATTAGAAGCAACATATATAAATGCTCAAGGAAAAGAAGAATCAATAACTAAAGAAGTACGAGAAAACTTAAGTTGGGATGCAGAAGCACAAGAAAATATTGAGCAGCAAGTACAAAGATATCTAAAATATGAGGACAAAACATTAATAAGCTTTAAAATAACAGATGCAATAACAAAAGATGTTATGCCAGTAATGTCAAGAGAATATACAATAGCTGTTCCAGAATTAGATGGAAAACAACCAGCTAAAGTAATAGTAACAGGAGAAAATATACAATATAATTATCAAGACAATGTATTAAAAATTACAAAAAAACAAGACGAAGCAGAACAAATTGATTGGACAACAAAAGAAGAATATATAGTAACTTATGTATATGATAATCAAGTAAATGATACAAAAATAAAGCAAGACATAAATGAAACAGTTACATTTGTAAATGGAAAAACGATAAATGAAATAGTTAAAGAAAATGAATATCAATTAAAAGAGCAAATTGGAAATCTATTAGAAACAAATGTAAATGGAATAGATGAGCTAAGTAAAGGATATTTATATACAAATTTACATAGAGAAGAGAAAATAGAAACAAATTATAGTGTAGAATACAGCGTAAATGTTGGATATTCTGAACTATTAGATAAAATAAAAGTAAAAGAATTTCAGACAGACTCATCAATATTAGATAAAAAAGTAAGTGTATCTAAAGACGAAATAACAAGTATTCTTGGAGAAGAAGGATATATACAAATATTTGATTCAAAAGATATAGAGATAGCTAGATTAGATAAAGATAATACAGAAGCTGAAATAAGTTCTTATGGTATAAAAATTGAAACAAGTAATCCTATATCAGAAGGAAATATAACATTTAAAATAGAAAAGTCGATAAATACTGAAAAAAATTACACAAAAGAAGAAATAAAAAATGCAATATCAATACAAAATGATATAAGAATAGAAGGAACGTTACAAGACAATATTATATCAAGTAACATTGTAAAAAAACAAATAAAATTAATAGAACCAACTTCAAATGCAACTATACAGGTAAATAAAGAAGAATTATCAACGGCTGCAAAAAATGAAGATGTAATAATAACAACAACACTTGAAAAAGATAGCATTGATGATATGTTATATACACAACCTAAAATAAGAATAAAAATGCCATCACAAGTAACTAATATTGAACTAAAAGATGCAAAACTAATATATGAAGAAGAGCTACAACCAACTAGATTCGAAACAAATGGAAATGAGATAATCTTAGAAATGAAAGGAACTCAAACTCAGTATAGTAACATACCAACTGCAAAAGGTGCAGTAATAAGAATAGTAGCAAATCTAGCATTAAACCAACTAAGTGTATCATCAAATGAAAACGTTGTATTAGAATATTCAAATGAAGAAGACAAAAGTATAAAAACAGTAACTACTCCTATAAAAGTAGTAGCACCAGATGGTTTTATCAATGTAAATAGAGCAGAGTTAGGAAAAAAACAAGCCTATGCTCTACAGTCAGATGACAAATTAGAAGTAGCCGCAAACGATAAAGAAAAAGAAGTAACACTTGGTGGAACAATAATTAGTAATCAAGAACAATCAACTTCAGGAGTTCAGATATTAGGAAGAGTGCCAAGTACAAATGAAACTTCATTAAGTGATGGACAATCATTACAAAGCAAATTCGACATGAAATTATCATCTCTAATAAATGTTCAAAATGCAACAGTATATTATAGTGATAATGGAAATGCAGATAGTAATCTTTCAAATGAGAGCAATGGCTGGACTACTGAAGCAAAAGATACAAGTAAATCATATTTAATAGTATTAAATAGCAATGTAGAACATGGACAAAGCATATCTTTTGAATATAAAGCAATAGTTCCAAAAAATCTTGATTATGAGATGGAAGCAAAATCACAATATGCAATTATATATAACAATGATGAAGGAAACCAAGCAAAGATTGTTTCAAAAACAGTATCAATAGAAACGGACAATGTGCCAGTTATACAAACAAAAATAACTGCATCAGATTATAAAACAGGAGAAGAAATTACTTCAGAAGATGGAATTATATCAAGAGAAAGAGTAATATACACAATATCAATAACTAATACAGGAAAAAAGACTGCAGAAAATGTTGAATCAACAGTAATAATACCAGAAGATTCTGGAATTTACGTTAGAGAATATGTTGAAGAAGGTGGCTGGTATAATACTTACTATGATTGGAATACAAAAGAAAAGACAGAGAAACTATCTAGTATCGCAGCAGGGGAAACAAAAGAATATACAATAGATATAATAGCACCATTCAAATCTAGTAATGATCAAAGCCAGGATTTAAGAGTAAAAGTAGTAGCTGATAATGCAGATGAAGAAAGCACAGCTTCAATGTCTAATAAAATATTAGATGGACAATTATCATTGGAACTAACAGATGATAATTCAGATAAATCAGCAGCAATAGGAAGTGATATAGCATACACATTATTACTTGATAACAAAAAAGGCGAAACAATACATAATGTGCAAATATCAATAAATATTCCAAAAAGTATTACTTTAAGTAACTATGATGGATGGGATTATAATAAAGACACACGTACATTAACATATAAATTAGATGAATTGCAATATGTAAAATATCTTGAATTTAAAGCCAAAGTTACATCATCAGAAACACCTAATGAAAAAATAGAAATGCAGGCAGTAGCAACTTATGATGAATATGATAAAGAGGTAAAATCAGATAAATCAGTAATAAGCATTGATGATGTAAAAGGATTTGAAGCAAGTATAACAAGTAATATTCAAGGAGCGTTATCAGATAATAATCAATTAGAATATTACATAACAGTAAAAAACAATTCATATAAAGATGCAACAATTAGAATAGGAGATACATTACCTACAGAAGTAGCTTTAACTAAGTATATTGTATCAAATGCAGGAGTTGTAAAAGAATACAATTCAATGAGTTCTGGAATTGCAGTACAAGAAGAAGTAAAGGCAGGAACAGAAATTACGATAACATTAGTAATGAATATACATCCAGTAGAACCTGGAAAGAGTATAGAAATAACTAATGAACCAATGGCATATGTAAATGAAATTCCATTATATTTTGATGAAATAAAAACAACAATAAACTCATCAAGACAATCAGATGATGCATCAGAAACAACAAAAAAGCCTACATATTCAATTTATGGAAATGTGTGGTATGACGAAAATTCAAATGGAAAAAGAGATACTTTAGAAAAAGGAATAAAAGGTGTATCAGTAGGACTAATCAGTAAAACAACAGGAAATAAAGTGCAAGACGTAAATGGAAATCCATTAACAGTTACTACAAATGAAAATGGAGAATATCGATTTGAAAATCTAGAAAATGATACATATATTGTATATGCAAGTTATGATAAAGATCAGTTCGAAATTACAGAATATAAAAAAGATGATGTTGAAGATAGTTTAAACTCAGACTTTATAGAAACAATAATTGATGGACAAAGTATTGCAGCAACAGATGCAATCGATATAGATAATGAAAATCAATATAATGTTAATTTAGGACTACGAGATAAACAAAAGTTAGAAATAAATGTAGAAAGCAAGGTCTCAAAATTAACAGTTGTATATAAAGATAAGAAAAGTCAGGTATTTGAAGGAGATATTACTTCTGTTGAATTAAATAAGAAAAAGCTAGAAAATAGCAATATCATAGTAGAATATACGATAACAGTTAAGAATACTGGAAATGTTGCAGGATATGCAAAATCAGTAGTTGATTATATACCAAGTGGAATGGAATTTAGATCAGAACTAAATCCGGATTGGTATAAAGTAAATAATTCAGAAGTAGTAAACACAAGCATAGCAAATGAAATAATTGATGCAGGAGAAAGCAAAGAACTAAAGATAATATTTACAAAACATATAACAAACAATGAATTAGGAATAATCCACAATACAGTAGGATTAAAACAGGTAAATGATTCGTATAATGTAAAAAAATTAAATGTAAAATCAGGAATAATACAAGATACAGAATCAATATCAGACTTAGTAATACATTCAAAAGTAAATGTAGCCAAAATGATAATATATTCTGCAATAATAATTGGAATGATATTAGCAGTTATATATGTAGTAAACAAAAAAATAATAAAGATTTAAAAATAATAAGGAGGTTTAAATGAAAAAAATAGCTAAATGTATGTTGGTAACAATAATTCTAGCAATGTGTATAATTATAGTAACTCAAACATCATTGGATATAGACACAAGCGTACAAACCTCCGCATATAATTTACAAACTACAGATGTAGCAGCACCAGGACTTCCTACAATAGGAAATTTGTATGGTGTTAACATGAAGGAAATGTACAATTTTGGAGACGTATATTGTGCAGGACATGGATGGTCTTTGGTAAGAAAAAATGGCTCATATTCTGATAATGGATTATATCTTCCAGATGGTGGCTGGGCCAATGCACATCAGGCAAATACATATACATCTGCTGGAAGTGCACCAATGGTACAATCTATTGCTTATGCTAGATGGCAAGGTGCAAGAGGAGCAACATTGCAACAGATCGTATGGTCATCATGGCAATGGAATAGTAGTAACTTAGTTGCAATAGATAAAAAATACACTATTAGCAATAACTCAGGAGGAATAACCGGTAGATCACAACAATTTGCTAACTTCGTATATAGAGGATTAGATGGCTCAGAATCGCTAGGACTAAAGTGTACACCTACAACAGATGAAACAAAAGATATAAAAGTATTAGTTGATCAAGGAGCAGCTACTTATGTACAGGGTCCATATACAGCAACAATAACTAATCAATCAGTTGCATGTAATGCTGGAAGTGAATCAATAGGAACTCTAGTATGGCAAGAAATTATAGGAATCAATTCAGGAGAAAGTGAAGCGAATAGATTTGCAAATGGAACATGTAAAGCAACAATAACATATAGAGATGGAAGTAAAAGAGATAATGTAGAAATAACAGTTCTTGATAGCTCAGGAAATCCTATTCAGGGAAATTTCCCTAAATTTGGAGAAAAATTCTATATTCGTTATCAGTCAAGTGTGGACGAAGATGTAGCAGAAATAAAACCAAACATAAAAGTTACATATATGAAGAAATTTAAAGGAAATGCATATAAATATAAATCTACACATATAAAATATAAGATGTTTGATGATAATCAAAAACTATTAGAAGATGCATTTAGAAACAAATCATATATGGACGGCAGCTGGGATTGGGTTGGAAATCATCATTTCTGGAATACAGATGGAGTTACAATAAAAAGAGGTGAAACAGTTAACTCTGCATGGCACTGGACTAATTATTATGAAATAATGGTTGAAGGATCACTTGCAACAACCTTTACTGATAAAGGTATAAATTGGGATGCACACTCAATGAAAGTCGATGTATATGGACATGGAGGATTTTATTATAGGTATAATTTTTATGAAGAAGCTAATATGTACTTAAAAGTCGAGCAACATAAATCAACGTCAACAGAACCGGGATGGACTGTTCCTGGTACTGGAATGAGGACTACACAGAAATCGGAAGCTGATTCATGGAGGAGACAAGGATTTGATGTAAGGGATTATACTTTTGAAACAGAAACAATTACATATAGTGTAACTTTACATATAGATGGGATGAGTGATAATACATTAAGAAGTGATTTCAGCAGTGAGGATGAAGCATGGAATTATGGAATTGATTATGTAAAGAACTATGTAAATTGGGGCTGTAGAATCGCTGATGTTACAATAGATGAAGACACAAGCAAAATTCAGCCAGCTGTTGTATTTGATACACCAACAGGATATAGAAGTGCAACATTAGATATTACTGTATTAGGAGGAAACTTAGGCTTAGAGCAAGTAGTCTTAGGAAGCAGAAAAATCAATATGTATATTGGTGGAAATGCATGGCAAGAACTTGCTGGAATCAAAACAGGAGATGATGGAACAGGAGTAAGAAACGGGGGAAACTCATTAAACTATGCAGGAATGCAAGTTGAATTATGGGATGCTACTAAAAATAATAGAGTAGCAAGCTGTTTAACCAATAGCTCAGGTCAGTACGGATTTAAGAACTTAAATCCAATGCATAAATACTATGTAGTATTTACCTATGATGGAATGAGGTTTGAGAATACTAAGTATTCTGATAATTTAAGTGGAGGATATTCAACAGCATCAGAAAGTTTGTATGATGGTTCAGAAAGATCAAACTTTAATGATAAATTTGATACAATAGATACATCACCAAGTAACTACTCAGGCAAGAAAGCTTACGGATTGTACACAAAGCTGGTAAATAGTAGTGACAATTATATACAATACTCAAATGAAGGTACAAACCAAGGATCATTTAGGTATTATGATGCATTAATGATATTTAAAGAAATTTGCACAGACAATCATAACTATGATAGAAGTGGAAAATCATCAATGGATAATACATACTATAGTTTAGGCATTAGACCTATATATGCAGACAAACAAGGCGAATTTTACAGTAGACTAAGTAGCATAGGAGTTGATGGTGGAGAAATAAACTCTGTATGGAGTTATATGATGGATACACTAATTAAGAGCAAGACATTATCGTATCCAAAACAGAATCAGTTCGTATTAGATGACTTAGACTCACCACTAGGAGGCCAGCCAACATATTCAGTTGGAACAGTATATACATATTTATATACTCAAGTATCTGATCAAAGTAGAAATGTAGACTTTGGTGTAAAACTACGCCAAGTAGCAGACTTATGGCTATCAAAAGATGTATACACAGCAACCGTATTAGTAAATGGTAAGGAACATGTATACAAATACAATAAAAAGACATCAGAAACAGACTCAAGTGGAAACTGGATAGTAAATACATCAAGAGGAGACTATGAATATAGTGCAAATAGCCAAGGTGATAGTTATATGATGGCCAATAACGATAACTACAATGGAGTTAACACATACACAAGAAATGTACGTAAATCAGAATATCTATATGATGGCTCAAGTGTAGGAACAACAGATGCAAAGAACTTACAAGCCTTTGTAACATATAGAATAGCTGTAAAAAATCAATCACAGTCAATATATACAAGTGTAAATGAAATAGTAGATTATTTTGATACCTATGCATATACCTATGATGAAGGTTACGAAATAATCAAAAATGGAACTTATATAGGAAATTCAAGTGGTAACAAGTTATATGATTTACGAGTAGATAGAGGTTCAATTTACGGATCAACAGGATATAATATAATAGGAACATGTAATTATGGAGCATTATATTTAACATGCAATGGAAGTCCTATAAAAAATGCTAGTGGTAGTGATAGACTATCACCAGGAGAGATGACTTATGTGTATATCACATTTAAAGTCAATACAGATCCTAAAACAGGAAAAGTAATAATAAATGAGACATTTGACTCAAATTATAACAATCCTCAAGAAGGAATAGGAAATAGAAATATTGCAGAAATAAATGGATATTCTACATATTATAACAATGGAAGTAAAGCCGGAGTTATAGACGTAGACTCAAACCCAGGAAGCTTAAGACCAAATGACTTAGACGCAAATGGTAATATAAAATATTCAAAAACAAAATCTTGGAATAATAGACTAGAAGATGATACTGGAAAAGCACCAAACATAAAAATATTAGTAAAAGCAAATGATAATGGAGATACAAGAAGCTTCTCAGGATATGTATTTGAAGATATACGAAATTTAGTATCAGATGCAGCCTCAGTAGGAAATGGATTATCAGAATCAAACGATACGAAAGTAAATGGTGTAAAGGTTGAACTAGTAGAATTAGTTCAAGAAGTAAATAATCAAGGATTCTGGACTGGTGAATATTTAGGAGAATATGTATGGTCTAATGTAACTTATGGAACAGATTGGAATGTACAATCACATGATTCAAGTAGATATTATAGCGGAATAGGAAGTTCAAAAGTAATTCTATCAGGACCAGGAATATTCCAGGTAGATTCAACTAATATAGGAACGCAAAATGGAGCATATAAATTTGATTCATTGCCACCAGGAGACTTCTTCGTAAGGTTTACTTATGGTGATACAGAACAAACAGTAAGAATAAATGATGCAAACAATGAAGTAAATCAACTTTTAAATGATGGAAATAATGGATTAAACGCAACATCATATAATGGACAAGACTATAAATCAACAACATATCAGTCAGGAACAACAAATAGTGGAACAGTTACAGTTGATCAAAACACAAGCTATAACACTTCATACACAATAAATGGATATAATGATTTAAATAATCAAAACTATATTAATAATGTACAAGAATTAAATAATTATAATAATGCAAAGAATGGAAAAGCATGGAATCAATATACAGCTAACTGGAATGGTGGCCAGTATATGGACAAGAGCAAATTGTATTATTATGATATAGCAGGATCAGAAGGCAAAAATGTATCAGATGCAAAAGATGTATATGGATATAGAGAAGCTGAGATAAACTGGTCAAAAGGAAGCAATTCAACATATAGCACATATCAAGGCCAAACACTTAAAAACTACAGAGCAGAAGTAATGACATCAGGAACAAAATTAACAACAGTAGCAAGAGATGATAATAAAGAAATTCAATCATCATCAGATAATAACAAAAAAGCAGACCAGCATAATACAATAGCTGAATTATGTAATAACACATATATGGTAGCACAGACAGGTGTAATCAAAGGAGAAGTCGAGAAAAACAGAACATACACAGAAGTAGCAGTAGACGGAAGTAGAAACGAAGACAAATTACCATATTCAGTTACAGACTTATTATTTGGACTAGAAGAAAGACCAGAAGCACAAGTATTATTAACAAAGAACTTAACAAATATCCAAATAAAATTAGCAGATGGTAGAATACTATTTGATACAAATCAATCAGTAAACAACTTATCATTCGGATCACATAAGATTTATGAAGATAAAGATTACTATTATCAGACATCAGACTTTAGAAATAATAAAACATATAGACTAAGACAAGACATTATGCAACAAGTAAAGAGCAGACAAGAAGAATTAGTACAAGCATATATGGATGAAGAGTTAATGAGTGGGGCAACAATCAGATTGACATATAATTATACAATAGATAATATAGGTGAAGTAGACTACTTAGACAAACAATTTTATTATAGAGGAAAAACATTAGATGCAGGAGTAGGAAACATTTCAAGAACTAATGTACTAAATGTAATAGATTATGTATCAAATGAAGCAAAATATGAGCAGAACTACCAAGATAACGAATGGCTTGTAACAACAACAAGTGAGCTATTAGGTAATAGCACAAGCAAAGATGACGACTATGTAAACAGTTATTATAAAGACAATTTAGACACATACAATTTATTATTAAGAACAAGAAACTTCCAAGGAGAGTTAATACCAAGACAAAGTGATACATCAAGCTCAAAGAACTACTCAAGAAGAGAAACAAATCTAATATTAACAACAATGCTATCAAGCTCAATAGATAACAAGAATTTAGTATACAACAACTTAGCAGAAGTAATTGAGACAACAAATAGCGTAGGAAGAAGAATGCAGATATCAATAGCAGGAAATCAGAAGATGGCATATCAATCAGATGTAAAATCAGAAGACGAATCAATTACATGGATAACACCGACAGAAATAGATAGTGATAGTGCGCAAAAAGTAGATATAAATGTACCAACAGGTGCAAACAAGAACTATGTAATAGCAATAATAGTATCATTACTAAGCTTAGGAATAGTTGGAGTATCAGCAATCTTAATAAGAAGAAATGTCATAAAGAAAACAGAAGAAGAAAATAAATAAAGCTTACGCAAATAAGACTTTCATAAGAAAATATTACAAAATCTGGACAAAAATATAAAATTGTCCAGATTTTTTGTAACAAAAATTTAATAAAATAAGGCTAATAAACCTTCCGTAAAAGCATATAAAAAAGGCAAAAATAAGTATATTGAAAAACAATAAAATGTAAATTAATATATATAGTAGATAAATAGCACCAAAATAGGCATTTTCAAACAATTAAATTATAAAAAAGCTTGAAATATCAGCAAAATCATTGTATAATAGAAGTTAGATTTATGTAAATTAATTAAGGAGGATTATCATGCAAAAAATATTAAACAAAACAATTGCAATTATAATAATTGCTATGATAGTTGGTATAAACTTTGTACCATCAGTTTCTTATGCAGCAAATGAAATTAAACAAGATAGTAAAACATCAGAAAGCAACGTAGAATTTAATGCCATGATAAACAATGGATATTCATCTACAATGGATATTACTGAAAAAGGAAATTTAATGCTAAACATTAAAGTATCAGAATCAGGATATTTAAAAGATGCAAAAATTACATTAAAAGACAATAATTATACAATGTCTGATGCAACAAATGAAAATATTAAAGAGATAAATGGAAATGAAATTACTCTTAATGAAATAAAAGCTGGACAAGTTGCAAACATAAGCATTCCAGTTCATTTTGATAAAAAAGATCAAATTGAATTAAATGACTTAAACAAAGATAGTAAAGTAACTTTAAATGCTATATATGTAAATGAAAAGGGAAAAGAAAGAAAAATAGAAAAGAGCTTAACATTGCATGTTGAATGGTCAGCAGAAGATGCAACAGAGGTAGTAAAACAGACATTAGTTAGATTTATCAAATATGATGACCATAAGACAATGCTAAGTTTCAAAGTAGAAGAAGGAATTGAAAATAACAAAATTCCAGCTACAGAGAAAACAACAACAATAAAAGTTGCAAAACTAAATAATGTAGAGCCAGAAAAAGTAATTGTTACAGGAGAAGGAATAGAATACAAATATGAGAATGGAGAAATAGTTATCCACAAAAATAACACGGCAAGTGGAAAAGTAAACTGGAATTCTCAAGATAGTTATATGATTACATATATATATGACGCGCAAGAAAGAGAAAACAATTACTATACATCAGAAATATCATCAGTAGCTACTGTAAAAGGGAAAGAGATAAAAGGAGAATCAGTAGAAAAATTTGATATATCAAAACAAATTGGTTCGTTTGTTCAATCAGAAATAAATGGAACAAATGAGATAAATAAAGGATATATGTATACAAATACTGATAACGATTCTAACAAACTAGATACACAATATTCAGTAGAATATAAATTAAATATTGGATATAGTAGCATAATTGATAAAATTGTAATCAAAGAAGATGGATATAAATTTGGTGATGCAAATGCAGATAATTCTATAGTAAATAAAAAAATTAGTATAAACAAAGATAACTTAGTACAATTACTAGGTGAAGATGGAATAGTAAAAATATTAGCTGAGAATGGAAAAGAATTAGGAATATTAAATAAAGACAAAACTGAAATTGATATAAATGAATCAAAAATATCATTAGAAACATCAAAACCAGTTTCAGAAGGTGACTTAAAAGTTATTGTTACAAAGGCAATAAAAGGAAAGCAATCATATAGTAGAGCTGAAATCAAGAATCTAAAAATATTAGATAATATATTAAAAGTATATGCTTATAAAGATGAAAAAGAAATATCAAATCAAACAATAAATAAAGAAATTAATCTTACAGAACCAACATCAAATGCAAGCATAGACATAAGCAGTAAGAATTTATCAACAGTAGTAAATAATGAAGATGTTGTTATTACAGCAACACTTGAAACAAATAATATTGAAGACGCATTATACAGAAATCCAGAATTAAAAATTACATTACCACAAGAAGTAAAAGATATTTCATTAAAAGATGCAAAATTAATTTATGAAGATGAATTAAAGCCAGTAACATTTACAACAAACGGAAATGAAATATATTTAAAATTAAATGGTACACAAACAGTATATAGTTCACAATCAACATCAGAAGGAACAGTATTAAGAATAGTTGCTGACTTAGGACTTGATAATCTAGCACCAACATCAGAAGGAAAAGTAACATTATCATATACAAATGAAGCAACAGCAGAATCAAAACAAGTAGAAAAAGAAGTAAATGTTGTAGCTCCAACAGGATTTGTTACAACAAATAGTGTAGAAGTAAATGGAACAAAAGTAACATCACAAGAAGGTGAAGAAAAAACTCAAAAAGTTCAAGTAAAAACATCACAAAAAGAAATGACACTATCAGGAACAATAGTTAATAACTTAGGAAATGACAGCACAGGTGTTACAATTGTAGGAAATATACCATCAAGAGATGCAAATGATGTAAATGGAAATCCATTAAATTCAAACTTAGATACTCAGTTATCAAGTGCAATTAAATTAAATGGCATAGATGCAGATGTATATTACAGTGAAAATGTAAACGAAAAAATAGATGGAACATCATGGAAGACAACATATACACAAAATGCAAGATCATACAAAATAGTTGCAAAAAATATAGTAAAAAATAAGAGCAGATTTAGTTATTCTTATAATGTAATATTACCAGAGAATCTTGAATATGGACAAACTTCAAAATCAACATATGCTTTATACTACAACAACGACGCACAAGAAGGAACAAAGCAAAATGTTATAATTGCTAAATCAGTAGGAGTAACAACAGGTGAAATACCAGATGTAAAAGCTGAGATGAACTTAACAAACTTAAACTCAGGAGCAAAGATTACAGATGGAGCAAATGTACAAGAAGGTCAATATATTCAATATGATATAAATGTAAAAAACACTGGAAAAGAAAATGCAACAAATGTAAATGTTACAACAACATTACCAGAAGGATTAGCATTTATCCAAACCGCAACTAATATGTCAAGTGTAGAAACATACAAAATTGATACACAAACAAAATCAAAAACAGAAAAAATTGCTACAATAAAAGCAGGAGAATCTACAACAATTTCATATAAAGTAGCAGTAACAAAAATATTATCATCATCAGAACAAAATGCACAATTAAATGTAACAACTAAAATAACAGCAGACAAAATTGAAGAAGCAGTATATGGTCAAACAGTAAATGTAGTAAAAGGATATTTAGTAGCAAGTTTAACATCAGATAAGACAAATAAGACTCTTAAGGCAGGAGATACTGTAACATATTATATGAACATAAAGAATGTAAACTTTGATGTAAAAAATAATATACAAGCAACAATAGTATTTCCTAATGAAATAAAAGTAACATCAGTTGCTAATAATGAAGGAACAACATACACATACAACGAAAAAACAAATACATTAGTATATACAAATTCTAAACTAGCAGCAGGAGCAACAGATGGATTGCTTATAAATGCAAAAGTAAATGAATTTAACAAAGATGTAGAAGTTCAAGCAAAGTCAAAAATAAAATGTGATGAAATGGAAGAGCTTACACTTGCTGATGTAAAACACAATTTAGTAATTAACAATATATTAGTATCACAATCAAGCAATATTTCAGAATCAAGCATGAATGACAATGATGAAATAGAATACTACATAGATGTAAAAAATAACAAAAATGAAGATGTAACAGTATCTGTATCAGATACATTACCTAGTGAACTAAGAATCAAAGGATATAGAATTAAAGACATAAATGGAGAGAAAAAAGTAGATGGAGCATCAAGAACAATACTTACATCAATGACAATAAAAGCTGGAGAAACAGCAAGACTAACAGTAGTTGCAGTACCATATAAATTAGAAAAAGGTAAAACAGCAACAATAGAAAATAAAGCAGTAGTAACATTAGATGATTCAAAATTTGAAACAAATGTAGTATCACATAAAATAATCGGAACATCGAAAGGGTCAGCTGGAGATAATAGCTCAAACAATGAAAATAACAGCAATAATAATGGCAATGGACAAACAAGAGATGATGAAGAGACAAAAGATGGAACATATAAGATTAGTGGAACTGCATGGTTTGACAAAAACAACAACGGAAAGAAAGAACAAGAAGAAACAAAGCTACAAGGAATAACAGTAAAACTATATAATAAAGATACAGGAAGTATAGCAAAAGATGTAGATGGCAAAGAATTATCAAAAGTAACAGATAATGAAGGAAAATACACATTTATAAATGTACAACCAGGAAATTATATAGTAGTAGCAGAATATGATGAAAATACTTATGATATAACATCATATCATGTAGAAGGATTAGTAGATGCAGAAAATTCAGACTTCGTTTTAGCAAAAATCGTGGACAAACAAGTCGCTGCAACAGATACAATAGCAGTTACAAATGCTAATACTTACAATATAGACTTAGGATTAATATCAAAGAAAAAATTTGATTTAAAATTGAGTAAAACAATCACAAAAATAACAGTAGCTAATCCAAAAACAAAGACAAGAGCTTATGACTATGATCATAAAACAATTGCAAAAGTAGAACTTTCAACTTCTTATACAGATTATGCAACAGTTTTAGTTGAATATACAATACAAGTTACAAATGAAGGAGACATTCCGGGATATGCTAAAGAAATAGTAGATTATATTCCATCAGGAATGACATTCAATTCAGAACTAAATAAAGAATGGTATCTTGGAAAAGACGGAAACGCATATAGCACAACACTTGCAAATACAATAATAAATCCAGGAGAAACAAAAGAAATAAAATTTGTATTATCAAAGAAAATGACAAATGATAACATGGGAACATTCAGAAATACTGCAGAGATAAAGACATCATATAATGAATACGGAATAGAAGATATAGACTCAAAAGCAGGAAACAAGCAAGACGGAGAAGATGATATGTCATCAGCAGATGCAGTAATAGCAATGTCAACTGGTAAAGAAGCTGTTTCTTATGCAGGAATTGCAATAGGTGTACTTGCATTAATAGCATTTGCAGTATATGAAATAAAGAAACATGTAATTAGTAAAATGTATAATATTCTATAAGAAAGGAAAGAGACATGAGGATAAAGAGTAAAAAAATAAAATTTATACTTATGATGATTATAGCTTCTGGCATATTATTTGCCAGTAAAGCTGTATATGGTATAAGCATCTCAAACCCTCCTGCAGAACCATACCAATATAATTCAAACTTATTCTGTGTTGATAATCTAAAAGGCTGGTATGTTGAAAACGTACTAGGACTTGATTCATCAAGTATAGTAGACAACTATTCAGAAGAAGATAGAGACATAGAAGCAAGTATTGGATTTGCATTCTATTCAGCAATGAAAACTGGAACATGGGATAGTTCAAGTGCAACATTGCAACAGATTATATGGGCATCAGGTCAGTTTAAAGACAAAGCAGGGTACCAAGGCGTTCTTGCTGCATATGCAGGACAAACAACAAGTCCAACATCAAGCAATGGTTTAATAGCAAGATCAAATCAATATGCACAATTCTATTATGGAATTTTAAAAGGACAAAATAAAATTACATTAAACACAACAACTAAAGATTCTAAAGTATTAGTAGACCAGATATCTGGAACATATACAGTAGGACCATACAGTGTTGATGTTGATGCGGACTTATCAGGCTCAACAAGTGAAGCAAAAACAATATTATATAATGAATTAGCAGGAATAAATAAAGTAAATTATCCTAACTATCCAGCTTTTGCAAATGCAGAAGTTACAGGAATAGAAGGAGAAGATATTGAATTCCTAGACAAAAGCGGAAACACAATTCAATTTCCAAACTGGGGAGAAGAATTTTATATTCGTTTCAAACCAACAAATGGAATAACAACAATAAATCCTAAAGTTACAATATATTACTTAAACAAAATATCAGGAAAAGTAAAATATTGTGTTGGAAGTAGTGAAACATTTAGTGGAAATGTTTCAGGAATAGATGTAAAAGAATCAGATTTCAAAGCTGAGAACTATGTAAATTCAGGAACATTAAAAGCAAATGGAAATTTTGGAGCAAGTATAGGAGTAAAAATTTTATCAACAAATGTTACAACAGTAAGAAGACAAGTTGGAACACAGCCCAAAGATCCAAATGATCCATCACAAGGAACAGAACCTATATATGAAAATTATGTAACAGGATTTAGTTATACAGCGGAAATAACAGATCCAAATAGAATCCAGGAACTTATCTATGTATCAGATAGCCTAAAATTTGGTTTATCAGAGAGAACTGAAGACTTAAAATTAGGAGTAGGTACAACATCAGATAAAGTTGATATTGAATTAGGATTAAAAGAAATATCAATGGAATTAGGCGGAAATGTATGGCTTGACTTACCAGAAGTAAAAACAGGAAATATTACAGGAGTAAGATCAGAAGAAGATACACCTTATGCGGGAATGTTAGTAAGATTATATGATAAAAATGGAAATCTAGTTGGAACAACAGTAACAGATAGCAATGGTTCATATCATTTTAAAGGATTAAATCCTTTAATGAAATACTATGTAAAATTTACATACAATGGACAAGTATATCAAGCAACATATTATAAGAACCAATTAACAGGTGGATATTCAAATGCTGAGGAAGAAGCAAGAGAAAACTTTAACAGCAAATTTGGAAAAATAGATTCAACAACTCAGAACTACAAAGTAGGTAATGAATGGCATACATCTTATGCATTACTTGCAAAACTTGAGAAAGATGATGGAAGCTTTATAGCTTATGGAGATGGAGCATTAACTTATGAAGATGCTTGGAACAAATTTGTAGAACTTGCAGCACAAAAAGGATCTTATGAAAGTGCATATCAAGAACTAGATAGTTATCTAGCATCATTAGGAGTTGGAAGCAAGGATAGAGCAGGAGTTATAACATTTATCAAAGATTGTATGATAGATGCAACAACACATGTAACAGATCCATTAACCAATAAATTAGTGGAATATCCAGTATATGATAGATTTGTACTTGAAAATCTAGAAAATCCAACAGATGAAATAGAAACAATAACGCTTGGAGAAACATATTCATATTTATATACAAAAAAATCAGATCAAAGTAGATATGTAGATTTCGGAATAACAAGAAGACAACAAGAAGAATTATATCTACAAAAAGATGTATACAAAGCAACAGTTATAGTAAATGGTAAAAAACATGAATACAATTATTCTAAGAAAGATTTAAGTGATGATGGAAGCTGGAATGTAGAAGTCAGAGCATCAGATGAATTGTATAATGGTTCATACACATATACAAGAGAAGTACGTAAATCAGAATACTTATATAGTGGAAAAGATGCAGGAACATCATCTAGCAAGGATTTACAAGTATATGTAACATATAGATTAGCAATAAAGAATAGATCACAAAGTTTATATTCAACTATAAACGAAATTGTAGATTACTATGATGCAGATCAATATACATTTGATGGGACATTAGGGTCAAATGGAGTATATTCATTAAATTCATATAATAATTATGATGAAAATGGAAATGTAACAGGAAGCTATGTAAACTCTTATGTAGGAAACAATGCAAATGGCGGAAAACTAGAAAATGCAGAACTAACAGTAAGCAATAATACAAGTTTTGCAGATAGAAGTGCTAAGACATTATCAAATGGACAATACACATATAATTCACTTTATATTACAGGAATAAAATCAGCATCAGGAAATGATAGATTAGCACCAGGAGAATTTGCGTATGCGTATGTAACATTCAAAGTAAATAAAGATGAAGCTACAGGCAAAGTAAAAGTTGATCAAGACTTAAATAATGGAAACACAACAGTAGGAAAACGTAATATAGCTGAAATCAATGGATATTCAACATATTATTCAGAAGGAGCTGTAATACCAGGACATTTAAATGCTGATAACAGTACAGTAGATGTTAGCGTAGGAAATAAAACAGCAGGAATAATAGATACAATATCAAATGCCGGAAACTTAACAGAAAATGATTTAACATCAGATGGAGATATCAAGTATTCAAAAGATGATCCTGTTCAAAATAGAGCAGAACCAGATACTGATAAAGCACCAAATATTAAATTAGTAATCAAAACAGGTGAAGACGGTGATGATGAGACAAGAAGACTAACAGGATATGTATATGAAGACAATAGAACAGTAATGAATGACTCAGCAGTTGTCGGAAACGGAAAATACGATAATGATGAAACAAAAATAAATGGTGTAAAAGTTGAACTAGTTGAATTAGTTCAAAATGTTGATGATAACGGTATATTTGTAGGAAGCTATAGTGGAGAAAAAGTATGGGGTACAGCAACATACAAATTCGAAGGTGGCAGACTTGTAAAAGATGGAGACGAAGATTTAACTAGATATTTCAGTGGAAAAGGACAATCAAAAGTAATCCTAACAGGACCTGGTATATTAGAAGTTTTACCAGATGAATTGGGAGAAAACAATGGAACATATTCATTCAAATCAGTTCCAACTGGAGACTTTATAATTAGATTCACTTATGGAGATACAACTCAAACAGTATTAACAAGTGAAGACAATGATGTAAATAAATTACTAGGACAAAAAGGATTAAATGTTAAATCATATAATGGTCAAGATTATAAATCAACAACATATCAACCAGGAATAAGCCAAGAATCAAGCTATAATGGAATACAAGGATTTGTAGATTATGAAAAACAAAACTATACTAATGCAACAGATAAATCAACAAATTACTATTATGATATAGCTAAGAGTGCTACAGTACAAGGTGCATCAGATGCAAAAGATGTCTACTCATATAGAGAGAAAGTAAATTCTTGGTCACAAGGTGCATCAGATTCAACTCTATTAAATAATAGAGCAGAGATAATGAACTCATTTGAATCAACTGGAACATACACATATAAGACAGAAGACCTACAAAAACAAGCACAACAAGCTAAAATAGATGAGTTAATTGCAAATACTCAAATGGTGGCTCAAACAGGTGTAATTGATACAGAAGTTGAATATAATTCTAAAGAAACATCAAATCAAGGAAAAGACAACAAATTAACATACACAATAGGAGATATTGATTTAGGATTACAAGAAAGACCAGAAGCTCAATTAAAACTTAATAAAGAAATAACAAGCTTAAAATTAACACTTGCAAATGGACAGATATTATTTGATACACATCAGTCAGTAAATAATTTATATTTTGCAAAACATGAAGGACATAGCATTTATTATGACAATAAATACAATAACCTACGTTTAAAAGGATATAAATTAGGAAAGAACAATAAACAAACACCAGAGTTAATTCAAGCATACTTGGATGAAGAATTGATTGCAGGAGCACAGATTGAAGCAGTATATAAATTTACTGTAACAAATGTAGGAGAAGTTGATTACTTAGATAAACAATTCTACTATATAGGAAAATCAGCTCATGCAGGAGATACATCATATATGTCAACAACAAATGCAAAGCAAGTGATTGACTATGTATCAAACTACATTAAGTATGACAAGAATGTACAAGATGTAAATGCAAACTGGCAAGTAAAAACACAACAAGAAATCATGCCATCAGTAACATTAACTTCTAATGGAACATTAAGTTTAACAGGAGATAATATTACAATAGATGAGACAAAACTTGATGAAGACTTAATAAATAGACAATATGCAGATAAACTTGCAACATACAACACAGTATTAACAACAGACAAGTTGTCAGAAGACTTATTACCAGCAATAGTTGATAATAATAAATCACAAGTAAGTACATCATTAGTATTATCAGCATTATTATCAAACTCTACAAGTGGAGATAACTTTGTATACAACAACTTATCAGAAATAGTTGCAACATCTAATAAGCAAGGTAGAAGAATGGTATATTCAGTATCAGGAAATCAAGAAATGGCAGATCAATCATTAGGAAGCAATGCTCGTGATGATTTATACACACCAGTAGACCTTGTAACACCAACAGAAGTAGACAGCGATAGCAGTCAAAAGATTGTTATAATGCCTCCAACAGGAGCAGATAAGAACTATATCCCTGTAATTGCAACAGTAATTGCAGTAGCAAGCATAATAATTGCTGGAATAGTTATCATCAAGAAAAAAATAATAAAATAGAATAATTCTATAAATTAATAAAGACTGTTTAACACAAAAATGTAAACAGTCTTTATTTTTTATAATCAAAAATAAAACTATAATCGACTTTTTTAGCGAAATTTATTGAAATATCTTGTATTTTTAGGGCTTTTCATATAAAATAAAAGCACAATATAGCACAAAAAGTATTATACTTTTTTAATGTAAATGTGTTAATTTGACAAAATAATCCAAAGAAAAGTATTAAAATAACATTAGTTAAAAAAGTAAGAGGTGATAAAAATGTTACAAAATTTTTCACAAAGTTATGATCAAAGCGAAGAAAAATACAAGACAAATGTTGATTATAAAGGTGCAATAGCTAAAATATTTACAGTGCAAAATATTTGTGTATACATATTAACATTTATGATTTCGATGGTGGGATTTGGAGCAAATGAAGGCTGGAAAATAGCACCATTTGGACTAGCTATGGTTGCAGCATGTATAAGTGCTGGACTACCAATGGTAATGGTATATATTGCAGGAATGCTCGGAACAGCAATAAAATTTGGCGGACAAGCAACATTAATATACATATTTACATCAATAGTATTATTAATGATGGTACTTATAAAAAAGCCAGTAAAAAATGAAGATGAAGCAGAGAAGACACATCTTGGAGCATATCTATTTCTTTCGACATTTGCCGTACAGCTAATATGTACACTTATAAAAGGAATGTATATATATGATATATTGGTTGCGATTACACTAAGTGTCGCAGGATATATTTTTTATAAAATATTTGTAAATTCAATAAATGTAATATCAGAATATGGAATAAAGAAAGTATTTTCAGTAGAAGAAGTAATTGGTGCAAGTTTACTAGTTGCAATAGCAGTTAGTGCATTAGGACAAACATCAATAATGACATTTAATATAAGAAACATATTGTGTATATTCATGGTATTAGTATTAGGCTGGAGAAATGGTGTACTTGTTGGAGGAGTATCAGGTATAACAGTAGGAATAGTGCTAGGAATAATAGGTGACGGAACACCAACTGTAATTGCTGCGTATGCAATCTCTGGAATGATAGCAGGTTTATTAAATAGATGTGGTAAGATAGGAGTAATAGTAGGATTTATTATAGGAAATATACTAATTGCATATAGTGCAAATGGTGGCATGAGCAATATAATAATGTTTCAAGAAATCCTAATTGCATCAGTAGGACTACTTGCAATGCCAAAAGTAAGTAAAATAAGCATAGACAAGATAATGCCTCAAACAAAGTTATTGCCAGAAGCAGGTAGAGCAATAGAAGGTGATGATGAAGCTATTGACAAACTAAATAGCATATCAAAAACAATATCAGAAATGGCAAATAATTATAGAGAAGACGATTTTTATGAGCAAAATGAGCAATTATTTGAAGATGAATTAATTAAATCATTAGATGGAATGGAAGACAATTTATTATATGATGATTTGTATAATAATGAAGATGGAATATTAGAAGATGTATTCAATAATTTGCAAGAAAATGGAATACTTACAGAAAATGGACTAATTAGTATTTGTGCAAAACATAACATATATTTAATGAATTCAGATAATATTGAATCAAATAATGAAGAACAGACGGAAATTCGCAAGGTACTTAAAGTAATAAATTCATCATATAGAATTTGCAAAGTAAATTTTGTATGGCAAAAGAAAATGGATGAAGTAAAATCCAATATGTCAGAACAATTAAAATCTGTGAAATCAGCAATAGAAGACATTACAGGTGATATGACACATAAGGCAGAAGAAGATAAATTTGCTGACAAAAAGCAGCAAATTATAGATGAACTAAAAAATAAAAACATACAATTACAAGATATAAATATTAAGCAAGAAGAATCAGGAAGATATATAATAAATGCGTATACGTCAATATGTAATGATGCAGAAGGAAAGTTATGCCCTATAAAGCCAATATCAAGAATTGCTGGCAAAGTATTAGGAGACCAATTAACAATCCAAGATCAGAAGTGTGGAATACGTTTAAATAAAGAAATGTGCAATTATACATATATATCAGCTAATAAATATATAATTCAATCAGGAATTGCTAAAGCAAAGAAAGATGGCTCAATCGTATCAGGAGATATGATCTCTCAGATACGATTAGGAGATGGAAAATACATGTATGCAATAAGTGATGGAATGGGTTCAGGACCAGATGCTATGAAAAACAGTAAGATAGCAATAAGTATGTTAGAGAGACTATTAGGCTCAGGATTTGACAAAGATACATCAATAAAACTAATAAACTCAGCAATACTAACAGCTAATAAAGACGACAACTATGCAACATTAGATATATCAATTCTAGACTTATATGCAGGAAATATGGAATTACTTAAAAACGGAGCTTGCCCAACCTATGTAAAGAAAAATAGAAATGTAAGTTTAATAAAATCAACATCATTACCTACTGGAATTATGAAAAATATACAAATTGATACTTATGATAAAGACTTAGAAGATGGAGATATCGTAGTAATGTGTAGTGATGGTATACTAGATTCAAATATGGAATTTGCTAATAGAGATTTATGGCTTAAATATTTACTAGAAGACATACAAACTGATATTCCAGAAAGGATAGCAGATATAATTTTAAGAGAAGCAATAGACAACTGTGTAGGAAAACCAAAGGACGATATGAGTGTAATTGTATTTAAAGTTATGAAAAAATAATATATATATAGCTTAATACTTGAAAAAAACTTAGAAAACTGATATATTATAATTGACTTTTATATAAGAAAGGAGATTATAATATATCAGTTTTATTGATTATTATAAACAATATATGGGAAGAGGAAGAAGATATGATGGTGGAGAGCCACGATTAAATATAAAAAAAGTTATAGCTACAATACTCGTATTAATAGTTATAATAATGGCAGTGGTATTAATAATAAAAATGCCAAAAAATACAAAGAAGGTAGAGAGTAAGAATGTAGCCAATTCGTTCATTTCAGTATATACAAATGGTAAATGGGGAGTAATAAACTCAAAAGGTGAATATGTAATAAAACCAGAATATAGTGACATGATAGTTATTCCAGATTCAACAAAAGCTGTGTTTATATGCTCAGAAAATGTGGATTTGGACAAAGGAACATTTGATTCATATGCAGTAGATAGTAATTCTAAAAAGCTATTTGAGGATTATGATAAAGTAGAAGCTGTGCAGAACATTGATAAATACGGAAATATATTTTATGATACAACAGTATTAAAAGTACAAAAAGACGGAAAATATGGGCTAATTAATTTTAATGGAAAAGGTTTGCTAACATGTGAATATACATCAATAGAACCATTAACAGGAGTAAGCAATAGTTTAGTAACAGATCTAGATGGTAAAAAAGGATTAGTAGATAGCAGTGGAAGCGTAATAATTGAAAACAAATATACAGAAATAAAAGCATTAACAGGAAAATATGAAGATGGATATGTTGTAAAAGATGAAAGTGGAAAATATGGATTAATCAATTATAACAAAAAGCAGGTATTAAGCTGTAGATATACTGAAATTACAGGTGTATGTGGAAGCAATATGTATATCGTAAAAGAAGGACAAGACTTAGAACTTATTACAGCAGATGGAACAGTAAAATTAAAGAATAAATTTAGTCAAGCAACAAGCATAGATAATAGTAACATTATAGTTAAGAATGGAAATGAATATTCAGTTATATCAGCAGAAGGAAATGATGTTATAAAAGGTGGTTATCAATATCTAGCTTATGCATTTGACGGAAACTATATAGCACAAAAAGACAATAAATATGGAATAATAAATATATCAGGTGAAACAAAAGTAGAATTTATGTATAATAAAATAAATTACATGAATGAAGAAGGCTTTATAGAGGCTGATAGAGCAGATGGAAATACAGATTTAATTGATGCAAACTTTGAAGTAAAAGCAACAGGAATAGTATCTGAGATAAATACAAAATCAGGATATATAAAGGTAAGAAAAGACGGAGAATATAAATATTACAACTTTAGATTAGAAGAAAAAGAAATAAAAGATGTACTTTCTGCAAATACATTATATTTATCAAAACAAAATGGTAAATACGGATTTGTAGATAAAAATGGAGTCGTAATAGTAGACTATATTTATGATGATGCAACAGAGCAGAATGAATATGGTTATGCAGGAGTAAAGAAAGATGGCAAATGGGGAGCAATAGACTCAACAGGAAAAGTAATAGTTAATCCAACATATACATTAAGCCAGAATACAGTAGTAAGCTTTATTGCAAGATGGCATCTAGCACCAGATTTAAATGCAAATTATTATACTGATGAAAATGAATAATTAATTAACGTATGAGAAAGACAGTTATACTGTCAAAAGGAGGATTTATGGAACAAAAGAAAATTCATCCATATTTAATTGATGAAAAAAGAATGGCAGGCTATTATGAATTATTACTAGAGGACAAATTTACACTTAAACTATTTGAGAAGAAGAAAGATAAAGGAATATATGATTATTTCTTGCCAATAGCAAGAAGCTTTATGTTCTGGACATTTGACTTAAATTTTAAAGAAGACATAGACGAATATAAAGAGATGGACAATGACCTAAAAGCTGCTGTTTGCAGTAGATATACATGTAATATATTCGAAAAAGGAAATGATAGAATAGTATGTTTTAATACAGGTATATGTTTTGCAATAACAGATGATATAAAAACAATAAAAAAAGTTACTAAATATGAACAAGGAACAAAAATGGAATTAATAAATCTTAGAAGTGAAGATTATTATGTTCCTAAAGATGAGAAAGAGCAGCATTTATATGCATATATAATGGAATTATATAAATTAATATATTTAAAACTATTAAATAAAGACATTCATGATATTGATTTATTTGATAAAGCACGCAATTCATTTGTAAAATTCACACAAGATGTATATGAAGTTGATATCACAGACAAAGATACATTTTGCGAAAAAGTAGAAAAAGAATTGAAAATGGATTCGCTATATGTAATGGTAGAAAATCAATTCGAATTATTATATAAAAATAATAAAATGAATGAAAACATATCAACTAAAAGATTTTTAATAATCATGTTAGTTGTGTTTATCATAATTGGAATAGCAAATTTATTAAACTGGCTTGGCTAAGAATAAAAATGAAGGGAATAAAATATGAAAGTTACAGTGGGAACTGATATAATAGAAGTCAGCAGAATAGAAGAGGCATTAGAAAGTGATAAATTCAAGACAATGGTATTTACAGATAAAGAAATAAAATATTGTGAAAGCAAGAAGAAAATGAGATATGAACATTATGCAGCAAGATTTGCTGGAAAAGAAGCAACATTTAAGGCAATATCAAAATACTTAGATGATAAATATTCTGTATCTTGGAAAAATATAGAGATATTAAATGATAAGCAAGGAAGACCGTATGTTAATTTAATAGGAGTGGACTTAAAAAAAGCAGACATAGATATTAGCTTATCACATTTAAAAGAATATGCAGTTGCAAATGTTTCAGTTTGCGTATAAAATATAGACTTCCATTAAAGTGGGAGTCTTTTATACTAAAGGAGGATAATAATGTTAGAATTATTTGATAATCATGCACATTATGATGATGAGAAATTTAATGAAGATAGAGATGAAGTAATAAGAAAAGTACACGAGAGTGGTGTAACTAAATTTATTAGTGCAGGATATAGTTTAGAAGGATCTCGTGATGGGCTAGAACTTGCGAAACAATATGATTATATATATACAACAGCCGGAATTTCACCAAATGACTTAAGCGAAAATTTTATGAGTGATATTAATGAAATAAATAGAATGCTAGAAAAAGAGCAAGAACTTATAGAGGCTAATCGTATGATAGGAAATAAGCTAAGAAGGATTGTGGCCGTTGGAGAAATTGGACTAGATTATCATTATGATACAGATAAAGATTGGCAAAAGAAAGCTTTTAAAATGCAGATAGATCTTGCAAATAAACATAAACTACCAATAGTAATTCATACAAGAGATGCTGTAATGGATACATTGCAGATATTAAAAGATAATCCAGTAGACAAAAAAGGTGTATTTCATTGTTGCCCATTTAATAGAGAATTGGTAAAAGAAGCATTAAAGATGGGATTTTATATTTCAATAGCAGGACCTGTAACATTTAAAAATTCTAAAAATGCAGAAGAAATAGTAAATATGATTCCATTAGATCGTATTTTAATTGAAACTGATAGCCCATATTTAGCACCAGAGCCAGTTAGAGGAACTAGAAATGATTCAAGAAATGTGAGATATATAGCTCAGAAAATAGCTGATTTTAGAAATATGAAGATAGATGATATCGCAAAATATACATATAATAATGCTTGCAAGATTTATAATATATAATGGGGTATATTGTTAAAAAAATATTTATATGATATACTAGAGTTATTAAAGCTGTAAAAAGCAAGAAAAGGAGGAAACCATTATGTGGTGGATTATTTTAGGTGTAATTATTGTATTAGCTATTATAATAGCAATTATGTACAATTCATTAGTTACATTAAAGCAAAGAACGCAAAATGCATGGAGTCAAATAGATGTTCAATTACAGAGAAGATTTGATTTAATTCCAAATTTAGTAGAATGTGTAAAAGGATATATGACACATGAAAGTGAAACATTAGAGAATGTTACAAAATTACGTACATCATGGTCAGAAGCCACAACGGCTGGCGAAAAGATGAAACTTGATAATGAATTATCATCAAGTTTAAAATCAATAATGGCTGTTGCAGAGAGTTATCCTGATTTAAAAGCAAATCAGAATTTTATATCATTACAAGGAGAATTAACAGATACAGAAAATAAAATTTCATATTCAAGACAATTTTATAACGATATTGTTACAAGATATAATACTAAAATTCAAACTGTTCCATCAAACATAATAGCTGGAATATTTGGATTTAAAGCACAAGAATTGTATAAAATTGACACTGAAGAAGCAAGAAAATCTGTTAAAGTAGATTTCAATAATAAGTAAAAAACCTCCAAACACACTAAAATAGTAAGTGGACATAATTAAGACAAATTTGACATATTATATAGAAAATGGTATAATAGGAAGTGTGTTACTTAAAAGGAGGTTTTATGAGAAAACAAATAAGTAAAACAACAAAGCCAGAGAAATCTATACTTTCAGTTAAGAAGATATTAATAATTGCAATAATATTTATAATGTTAACTGGTATGATGGGAGTCATGGCATCAAACGAAAGACTTGTATCTGTAAAGATTGTTTTATCAAGCGGATATGAGATGGACATAATGACAACACAAAGAAAAGTATCAAAGATATTAAGTGATAACCATATAGTCGTATTAGACGGTGAAACAGTAGTTCCTGATCTTGAATCAGAGCTATCAGATAATAAGACAATTACAATTACAAAAGGTGAAGTAAAAGTACAATCTGATGAATCTTATTTCTCAGCAGATGAGATATTACAAAGCTATACATCAATTGTTGAAAAAGTTGTAACAGTTGAAGAAGAAATTCCTTATGAAACAATAACAAAAGACGTTTCAGGTGATAGTGAATTAAAGAAGAATACTGTTGTTCAAGCTGGATCAAATGGCTTGAAACGAGTAACTTATAGAATAAAATATCAGAATGGAAATGAAATTGAGAAAACAGAGATATCTTCAACTATTGTTAAAGAACCAGTAAACAAAATAGTAGAAGTTAGAACAAAGATAGTAACATCAAGAAGTTCTAGATCAAGAATATCTGGAAGTGTTGCAGAATATCAAGCTTATGCTGCAGAGAAATGTAATGCTTATGGATGGTCACAATCTGATTTTAATTGCTTAGTAAGCTTATGGAATAGAGAAAGTGGATGGAACCCAGGAGCATATAATTCACGCTCAGGAGCTTATGGTATACCACAGGCTTTACCGGGAAGCAAGATGGCATCTGCTGGTTCAGACTATTTAACAAATTATAAAACTCAGATAAACTGGGGATTAAGTTATATTAAAAGTAGATATGGAAATCCAACAAATGCATGGAGTCATTCTCAGAGAAAAGGATGGTATTAAAAAAGAAGCTATTGATAATAATATATCAATAGCTTTTTGTAAATTACAAATATGGAAGGAAAAGATTTATGAAATTAGTATCGTGGAATGTAAATGGTATAAGAGCAGCAGTAGGAAAAGGATTTTATGATTTCTTTAAAGATATTGATGCAGATATATTTAGTTTGCAAGAAACAAAATTACAAGAAAATCAGGTAGATGATGAATTAAAGAAAATCAGAGAATATCAATACTGGAATTATGCTGAGAAAAAAGGATATTCTGGCACAGCATGTTTTTGCAAAGAAAAGCCAATATCAGTAACTTATGGATTAGGCATAGATGAACATGATAAAGAGGGAAGAATAATAACACTAGAATATGATAAATTCTACTTAGTAAATTGCTATACTCCAAATTCTAAAAGAGAGCTAGAAAGACTAGATTATAGAATGATATGGGAAGACGAGATTCGCGAATATCTAAAAAAATTAGATTTAGTAAAACCAGTGATTTACTGTGGTGACTTAAATGTTGCACATAATGAAATCGATTTAAAAAATCCAAGTTCTAATCATCATAATGCAGGATTTACAGATCAAGAAAGAGGAAAGATGACAGAACTATTAAGCAGTGGATTTACAGATACATATAGATATAAATATCCAGATGAAACTGGCAAATATACATGGTGGTCATATATGTTTCATGCTAGAGAAAAAAATGCAGGCTGGAGGATAGACTATTTTATTGTATCTAATAGAATTGCTGACAAAATAGTTGATGCAAAAATTCATAATGAAATAATGGGAAGCGATCATTGCCCAATTGAACTTGATATAAAATTGTAGGTTTATAGATATGACCTTAAAAATCTAAATAATGTGTAAGGAATAAATTATATGAAAAAAGAAAAAATAATGGGTACAAAAAGGTGGATATACTGGGTATCTATAGGAACTGTTTTAATAATAATTTATAAATTTTTTGACAACTTTACTGGAATAGGAAAGTGGCTAGGAAATTTATTATCAATAATGGCACCTTTTCTTATAGCAATATTAATAGCCTATATTTTGTATATTCCATGTAAAAAAGTAGAGGAATTATTAAAAAAGACAAAGCTAAAAAGAACAAGAGGTCTAAGCATTGCAATAGTATATGTGCTAGTAATAGCAATGATATCATTAATTATGAAGTTTATTATACCAGCATTAATTAGTAGTATAGTAGATTTCGTTGGAAATATTCAAAGCTATTATAATTCAATAACAATAGATTCAATCGGTGCAAATTGGGCTCCGTGGCTAAAAGATAATGTATTAAAACCGATAGTAGATTTTATACAAACAATAAATGTTCAGGAAATGTTTACACCAGATAGAATTAAGACATACATTGACTCAGCATTTGGAGCAGTTAAATCAATATTAAATATATTTATTGCACTAATTTGCTCAATATATATTTTAGCAGGCAAAGAGCAGATAACTCAATTTATACATTCATTTGCAAAAGCTGTAATGACTGAAAATGGATATAATAAATTTGTGCGTTATTTCACAAATGGAAATCAGATCTTCTTTAGATTTATATCAAGCCAAGTAATAGATGGATTTATTGTAGCTGCAATTACATGTATTGCAATGAGCATAATAGGTGTTAAATACTCATTATTATTAGGAGTATTTATTGGTATATCAAATTTAATTCCATACTTTGGAGCTATTGTAGGAGTTGGTGTATCAATAATAATTACATTACTAACTGGTGGATGGAAACAAGCCATAATAATGGCAATAGTAGTTGTAATATTACAACAAATAGATGCTAATATTATAAATCCACGTATTACTGGCTCACGCCTTCAAATAAGCCCATTATTAGTAATATTTGCAGTAACAATTGGTGGAGCTTACTTTGGAGTAATAGGAATGTTTATTGCAGTTCCAATAGCAACATTAATAAAACTAATGGTACAGGATTTTATTGAGGAGAAGAAAAATAATCCATAATTCCATTATAGATTCCCCAGGCTAGCTTATTCTGGTATTCATCAGTAATAAGTTTAGCCTCTTCTTCTTGATTGGAAAGAAATCCACATTCAACGATAGTTGTAGGAATCTCAACATGTTTCATAATATATACATTATTTAATACTAATGGTACTCTATCATTTGGAGTGTCAATAGCATCCCTTAAGTTATTCTGTATAGAAGTAGCAAGTTTTTTTGATTTATCATTTCCAGACTGAAAGAAAGTTTGCCAACCAGAATACTGAGACTGAGGAATTTTATTTAAATGAATAGAAACAAAAATATCAGCAGATGAACTATTGCCGATTTTAACTCTATTATGAATGTCAGAAACTTTTTTCTTAGAAATAGAATCAGATTCTAATTCATATATTGCATTATCATCACTTCTAGTAAGAATAACAGTAGCGCCACTATTTTCAAGTAATTTCTGCAATTTTAATGTAATATTTAAATTTATCTTAGCTTCTGTAACTCCATTTGCACTTTGGGCTCCGTTCATCAGGAATGCCATGTCCAGCATCAAGTACAATCACTCTATTAGAAACAGGTAGTGTCATTACAGGGATAAGACTTATGTCTTTTGAATGAGTGCTAGTATAAAATATAACAGTAAGAACTAAAGCAGAAGAAATAATTGCAATTCGTTTTATAAAATTCATGTAAAAAACATTCCTTTCAAATCAAATTTACAATAAATATATGCAACAAAAGAAAAAAATAGACATAGTATAATAATCCACAAATTGGAGAAAATATGTGCAAAACATATAACAAGGAGTGGATTTTTTTTATGGCAAAAATCTTAGAGATTAAAGAAACTGTGCTAGATAAGAAATCATTAGAAGAATATTTGTCGAAAATTGCAGCAGATAATATTGTAATAAATAGGTCACAAAAAGATACGTATCCAATACCAAGACTAAAGAAAAATCTAGAGTATATAGAATTAGTATATACATTATTAAATGAACATGTGAAATTAAAAATACCAATTCATCCAGCAGGGGAATGGATATTAGATAATTTCTATATAATTTCCGAATCGGGAAAAAATATAATAAAAAATTTAAAAGTAGATAAATATATTCGCATGCCAGGACTTGCAGATAGTGGATTTGCTCGAATATTTGTATTAGCTAATGAAATAGTTTCAAATACAGATGGGAAGATAAATCAGGAAGAATTGCAAGATTATTTAATGGCATATCAGAGCCAGAAAAACTTAAATATGGAAGAAATATGGAATATAGGAATTTTCATACAGATATCATTAATAGAAAAAATACGAAAAATTTGCGAAAGAATATTTATATCACAAATGCAGAAATACAAAGTACAAAATATGATTGAAAGACTAATTGAAAATAAGAAAATTAAGCCAATAAAAATGTCTACTAACGGAAAATATCCATTTATAGAATATATGTCATATTCGTTAAAAAGATATGGAAAAAAGGGGCAGCCATATTTAGATGCATTTGAAGAACAAGTAAATAAAATGGGGATGACAATATCAGAAGTAATAAATCGAGAACATTTTGATATAGCAGTCAGAAAATTATCAATAAAAAATGCGATAACAAGTATAAAACTAATCTCAAGAATTGATATAAATCAGATATTTAGAAATGTAGATGAAGTAGAAAGAATATTAAATCAAGATCCAGCAGGTGTATATATTAATATGACAGAAGCTACAAAGAGCTATTACTTGTCAGAAATTTTAAGAATGTCAAGGAAAACAAAATTATCGGAAATATTTATTGCAGAAGAGGTACTAGTTTTAAGCAAAAAAAGTGAAGATGACATTAAGAAAAAGCATGTTGGATATTATATAATTGATGAAGGTAAAAATGAATTAATCAAAACAATCACTAATAAGAAAATATTCACTTTAAAAGAAGACAGTAAAGCTAAAATATATACAATATGTATATATCTGTTGGCATTTATAATAAGCGTGCTAGCATTTAGAATAGTAAATTGTATTGCGGTATTATTAATAATTCCTATTATAAACTCTGCAACGCATATAATTCAATATATCGTATCAAGGCATAGCAAAGTGAGAATGATACCAAAGATTGAATTAAAAGGAAACATACCAGAAGAATGTGCAACAATGTGTATAATGCCAGAGGTAATAAAAAATAGTGAAGATGTTAGTAAAGCATTTAAAAATTTAGAAGTATATTATCTTGCTAATCAAAGTAGAAATTTGTATTTTACACTGTTAGGAGACTGCTCGGCAAGTAATACAAAAGAAGAAAGTGAAGATATAAATATAATAAATGAAGGAAAGAAGATATGTGAGAAATTAAATAAAAAATATTCAACTGATGAACCAATATTTTTTTTCATGTATAGAAAACGTGAATGGTCTGAAAGCGAGAAATGCTTTATGGGCTGGGAACGTAAAAGGGGAATGATTAACAAACTAAATGAATTTTTAATAACTGGTAAATCAGATTTTAGAGTTAATACCTGTGAAAAGGATAAGATAAAACCAATAAAATATGTTATAACAATAGATTCAGATACACGACTTATATTAGATAGTGTATCTGAATTAGTTGGAGCAATGTGTCATATTTTAAATAAACCTGAGATCGATAAAATAAGAAATATTGTAGTAAAAGGTCATGCAATAATTCAGCCACGAGTGGCGATAGACCTAGTTGAGGGAAGAAAAAGCTTGTTTACGCGTCTATTTTCAGATAATAGTGGAATAGAGATGTATACAAATGCTGTATCAGATGTATATCAAGATTTATTTAATGAAGGAACATTTACAGGAAAAGGAATCTATGATTTGCACGTATTTTACAATATTTTAAAAGATGCGTTTCCAGAAAATACAATACTTAGTCATGATTTATTAGAAGGAAATTTTCTAAGATGTGGACTTGCAACTGACATATTAATGATAGATGGATATCCGTCAAATTATGAATCATATAAAATAAGAAAACATAGGTGGATACGAGGAGATATTCAGATACTAAGATATTTACGAAGTAATTTAAATTTTATTGCAAAATATAAAATCTGGGACAATTTGATTAGAAATCTTAATGAAGCATGTGTATTTTTAGCTATATTTTTAGGAATGTGTTTTTTTAATATTCCAGCAATATTAGTATCTTTAGTTATATTTGCAATACCAACTATTTTAAAGTTAATTAATATATTTATAAATCAGAAAGATGGGGAAGCACGCAATTCGTTATTTGTACTGGATTTTTCAGATACTCAGAAGGTTTTATTTAGATATATAATAGATGTAATGTTATTACCTGACATAGCTAATGTAGAATTTAATGCAATAATTAAGTCAATATACAGAATGACATTTTCTCATAGCTTTTTACTAGAATGGACGACAGCAAGTGAAGCTGATAAATCTCCAAACTCATTAAAAACATATTCAAGAACAATGCTATTTTCAATAATAATGGGAATACTAACAATAATATATCCAATAGGAATTTTATGGGCGTTTTCACCAATAGTAATGTATTTAATGAGCAAAAAAGAATCTAAGAAAGAAGTTATTTCAAAAGAAAAGCAGAAATATCTAACTGGAATTGCAAAAGATACATGGCAATTTTTCAAAGATAATATGGTAAATAATCTAATAACAGATAATTACCAAGAAGGAAGAAGAAATAGAATTGTAGATAGAACATCATCAACCAATATAGGACTCGAACTTTTAGCTATTATTTCGGCATTTGACATGGGATTTGAAAGTTTGGATTATACTGCGAATATGCTTAAAAATGTAATTGATACAATAACAAAATTACCTAAATGGAATGGGCATTTATATAATTGGTATAATATTTATACACTTGAAGTCTTAAAACCAGAAGTAGTATCTACAGTTGATAGTGGTAACTTTGTAGGATGCCTATATGTGGCTAAGCAATTTGCACAGAAAATTGAAGATACTGAATTATTAAAAAGAATAGATAAAATAATAGAGAATACTGATTTTAGTAAATTATATGAAGATAAATTAGGTTTATTTTCAATAGGATATAATTGTAGTGAAAATAAATTGATAGACTCATATTATGATTTACTTGCATCAGAAGCAAGGCAAACAAGTATAATTGCAATAGCAAAAAAAGATGTGCCTCGCAAACATTGGACATGCTTAGGAAGAACATTAACAACAGTAAAGGGGTATAAAGGACTAATTTCTTGGGGTGGAACTGCATTCGAGTATCTTATGCCAAATCTAATAATACCAACATTTGAATCATCATTATTAGATGAGTCTTGTAGATTATTAGTATTTGCACAAAAAGAATATGCACGTAAATTAGGAGTGCCTTGGGGCATATCAGAATCAGCATTTAATTTAAAAGATTTTTATGGTAATTATCAATACAAGACTTTTGGAATACCATGGCTTGGGTTAAAACGTGGACTTGAAAATGAAGTAGTAATAAGCCCATATTCGGTAGCAATATCGTATAAATATGATCCAAATGGAATTATAAGTAATTTTAATAAATTGCAAGATGAAGGAGCAAGAGGAAAATATGGATTTTATGAATCAATAGATTATATTCAAAATAAAAAAATAGTAAAAACATATATGGCACATCATCAAGCGATGTTGTTTGTAGCAATAAATAATTTATTAAATAATGAAATAATGCAGGATAGATTTATGGAAAATCCTGAAATGAAAGCAACAGAAATATTATTACAAGAGAAGATGCCACAAAATGTTGTAATAGATACAGGAAAAACAGAAGTAAAGAAAATAAAATATCATGATTATGAGGAAAATGCTATTTGGAATGAAGGTTCGAATGTATTGTCAACACATGAATATAGCAAGACGACTTTGGAAAATGGAAGCTCGTTAAATAAAATTGACGAAATAATATTACTAAAAGATCAAAAACTGTATATCAAAGATATAGATAGCATGGGAATTTTAGACTTTAGCGTCAAAAATAAAAGTACAACATTCACAGCGTATTCAAGTGAAATGAAATTAGGTAATGATAAATTAAGCGTAGATAAATTAACAACAATAGCACCAGATATAAAGCTAGAAATAAATGAAATCACAATATTAAATAAAACAGAAAAAACATTAAACTTAGAACTAACAGCCTTAGGAACTCCAATAATTGCAACAAAAATGCAACATGATGCTCATCCAGCATTTGATAATATGTTTATCAAGTTTTATAAAAAAGATGATAATTTAATTATTACTAGAAAAATAAGAAACAATAATGAAAAAAATATTTTCTATGGAATTACAATAGTAGCAGATGATAATGAATTTGAATATGAAATAGATAAAGAAAAGATTATTAGCAGAGGAAATAAAGGAATTCCTGATTGCATATTAGAGTCACTTCCTTTCTCAAGTACAGGAACAAATGCAATAAATCCAATTGTAGCAATAAGAAAAATAGTGCATGTTCCTGCTCAAAGTAAAAAGAAAGTCTATATAATTCAGTCAGCAGAGTATGAAGAACATGCATTATTAAATAATTTAGAAGAATATAAAAATGAAGAATTGCTAGAAAGAGTATATGAATTATCAAAAGCACAGACAGATGCAGAAACTAGATACTTAGGAATAGTTGGAGCAAATATAGAAATATATCAGAAGATGATTAGACTATTATGTTATAGTAAAAAACAAAAATGTGACGAAAAAATACAACTGAAAAATGAAAACCTGTGGAAATATGGAATATCAGGGGATTATCCATTACTTGTAGTTGAGATTCATGATTTAAACGAAATATATGTTATAAGAGATGTGGTTAAAGCGTACGAATATATGAAAAGCAAGAATGTAAAAATCGAAGTAGTAATTATATCAAGATACAATGTTGATGAAGAATTACTTGACTGTGGTGTACGCAAATATCTAAATCAAAGAGAAGGAATATATGTACTGTATAATATAAAAAATAGTGAAACTAAGATGCTTAAAAATAGGGCAAAACTAGTAGTTGATTCTCATTATGGCTCACTTGCAAGACAAGTAAAAGACATAAATGAAATAAGGTATGAAGAAATTCCGGCAAAAGAAAATAATAAAAAAACTAATATTATAGATAATCATAATAAACTAAAGGAATGGAATGGATATGGTGGTTTTTCAGAAGATGGCAAGGAGTATTGGATAATTCAAGATAAGAATAATAGACTTCCACTTGCGTGGTCGAACATCATGGCAAATGAACATTTTGGAACAGTTACAACAGATTCTGGAGGAGGCTATACATGGTATATAAATAGCAAAACGAATAGAATAACCAAATTTGATAATGACAGTTATATGGACAATTCTTCGGAAAAAATTTATATATCAGCAAATCAAAGCACATGGTCAATAGCTTTAAATGATAAACCAGGAGATGGGATATATACAACGATATTTGGGTATGGTTATGCAAAATATTTATATGAAAATAAATATCTAAAACAAGAGTGTATACAGTATGTCGCAAGAGATGATAGTGCTAAGATTAGTATAATAAAGCTAAAAAATATATCTCAAAATAAGTTAAATGTTAAGGTAAAATATGATGTTGATTTTCAATTAGGAGAAAAAGAAGATGATGCTGATTTTATTGTGCATAAATACAAAAAGCAGATAAATATGATAATTATTCAGAATATGAAAAACCCTGATAATATTGCGTATATAGCTTGCAACAATCCAATAGATACAAATGGACAATCTGAAGTTATTCTCAGAGAAGGAGAAGAGAGAACAATAGTATATGTGCTTGGATGTGAAAAAAATGAGATGGATGTAATGTCTACTGCTGCTAAATTTACAACAAATTATGATACAGAATTTATTAGGCTTAAGGAAAAATGGGAGGATATAGTTAGCAAAGTAACTTCGCAAACTCCAATGGAATCATTTAACATAATGAACAATGGATGGTTGGTGTATCAGACAATAGCCTCTAGGATATATGCTAGAACAGGATTTTATCAATCAAGTGGAGGATATGGATTTAGAGACCAACTGCAGGATTGTATAGGAATGAAATTTGTTGATCCACAGTTTTTGAAAGCTCAGATATTGCTATGTGCGAGCAAACAGTTTGAACAAGGTGATGTGCTACATTGGTGGCATGAAGACTCTAAATTAGGTATAAGAACTAGATTTAGTGATGATATGTTATGGCTTGTATATGCCGTACTTGAATATGTCCAGTATACAGGTGATTTAACTATTTTAAGTGAGAAAGTTGGTTTTTTAAATTATCCACCACTTAAAGAAAATGAAATTGATAGAGTAAGTTATTATAATGAATATGGTGCAGATGGAACAATATTAGAGCATTGCATAAAGGCAATATCGTATGCAATGAATTTGGGCACACATAATTTGCCATTAATGAAATCAGGAGACTGGAATGATGGAATGAATTTAATAGGATATAAGGGGAAAGGAGAAAGCGTGTGGCTAGGATTTTTCTTATATCATATTTTAGATAGAATGATAGTAATGCTTAAGAAAATGACATTAGTAAATACACAAGAAACAGTAAGTAAAGAAGTATCAATATGTTTAAATGATAATAATGAAAATCATGAAGTAAAACCAGAAAATATACAAGATGTGCAATCACAAAGGTATGAAGAAATAATTCAACTATATTTAGAGAAAATGAATATTTTACGAAAAGCATTAAATACGTATTCATGGGATGGACTCTGGTATAAGAGGGCGTTTAATGATGAAGGACAATTTGTAGGAAGTATAAATAATGCAGAGTGTAAGATTGATAGTGTATCTCAAAGCTGGGCAGTTATATCACAAGCGGGTGACAATGACAAAACGAAAGTTGCAATAGAAAGTGGCGAGAAATATTTAGTAGATGATGAAAATAATTTGATAAAACTTCTAGCACCAGCATTAGAAAATAATAACCTAGGTTATATTTCATCATATCCTAAAGGAATACGTGAAAATGGTGGACAATACACACATGCAGCAATATGGTTCATAATTGCAGAAGTACTATTAGGAAATAACAATAAAGCCATGGAATTATATAAGAAAATAAATCCAGTAGAACACACAAATTCAAAGGAAAAAGTTAATAAATATAAAGTAGAGCCATATTCAGTTGTTGCAGATATTTATTCAGAAAATAATTATGCTGGAAGAGGTGGCTGGACTTGGTATACAGGCTCAAGTTCATGGATGTATAGATTGCAGGTTGAATATATTTTAGGAATTCATATATTGTATGGCAAGATGAAAATAAATCCTGCAGTACCTGATAATTGGACAGTATTTCATGTAGAATTTAGATATAAACAAGCAATTTATAAAATTGATTATGAAAAAAATAAACAAGGAAAAGAAACTACTATGTTTTTAGATGGAAAAGAGGTTGATAGTATAGAATTACAAGAAAAAGGAAAGTTCAATGTGTTAGTAAAATTTTGATAAAGCTACGGAAATGGAGTATTTGACCGCAAAACACATAAATATTAGAAAATTTTGTAACAAAAATTTAATATAACTACCAAGAATAACGCTTCCGTACGTAGATTTTGCGTGCGGATGTACATAAATGGATTTAGAATATTTAAATAATGATAAATATGTAGTAATATTTAATTGTATAAATGTAAATACTAGTAAAAGGAGTAATGTATGAAAAAGAAACTAATATCATTTATAATTATAGTGATTGTGGCATTTGCAATATTGGGACTAAATAAAGTATATGCTGGCTCTGTGTCTACAGGAAATGGAGAACATAAAGAAACATCAGTAGCACCAACAGGAACATTGGATTTATCGAATATTCGTGATACCAATCAGCCTGTAACAGTAATCTTGACTACAAATATTGAGATTGTAACTCCAGATGGTTGGACTAAACTAGGAACTTTAAAATATTCAAAAATATATTATCAAAATGCAAATGAATCTATTAAACTAGTTGATATAAAAGATCCTAGTAATGTAAGTATAATAACTATAAGTATAAAAAATATAGATACAATTCCTCCAAAAGTAAGAAGTATAGAATATAGTGAAACTGAGATGACAAATCAAGATGTTGTAGTAACAGTAAAATTTGATGAAAATGAAGATGAGTATATGGATTTTCAGGCACCATGGATTGCTTTAGACCCTTATGGTATGGTACAACAAAGAACTTTTGAACGTAATGTAGATTATATTGAAACATTTAGAGATCTTGCAGGCAATGAAACTACAGCACATATAAAAATAGATAATATTGATAAAGATCCACCAGAACTTGAGATAGTGAAGACTCCAACAAATCCTACAATGGGAAATGTTACAGTTACAATTAATTCAAATGAGATAATGCAAGATGTAGATGGCTGGAAAATGGCGTCAAATAAAATGTCGATGACAAAAACATATACAGAAAATACATCAGAAACAATTGCTGTAAAAGATGTTCTTGGAAATACTGTAAATCCACTAATAGAGATAACTAATATAGATAGAATAGCACCTGTTTGCACAGTAGAATATAGTACAACAGAACTTACAAATAAAGATATAATAGCAACAATAACAGCTGATGAATATATAGTTGCAGCAGCTGGTTGGGAACTTCAAACAGATGGTAAGACATTAACAAAAACTTTTAAAGAAAGTTCAACAGAAAATGTAAAAATTACTGATTTAGCTGGAAATTCATCGATGTGCTTAGTATCTGTTACAAATGTTGATCAAAAACCAATTGAAACAGATGTAACATATAGTAATAAACTAGTAACAAATCAAGAAGTAACAGCTCAGATAACTACAAATAAACCAGTAAAAATAACTAATAATTCATTTAATTGGAATATATCAGCAGATAGAAAAGTATTGACTAAAAAATATAACGAAAATTCTTTAGAAACATTAAAATTAGAAGATGACTATGGAAATACAACAGATGTAAAAGTTGAATTAAATAATTTTGACTATACAGGTCCAACAATAGTAGTATCAAGAAGTCAAAATATAAATAATAAAGTATATTTAACATTAAGTGCAATGGATGTAGATACTGTAATGACATCAGGAGTAGACACAAGTACAATGATGTATTCACTACAAAGTCCTTCAAAAGAACCAACAGAATACACAGATAAATTTACAAATGGACAAGTAATAACTAAAGTCATAAGAGGAATAGAAACATATTTCTTATGGGTACGTTGTGCAGATAAACTTGGAAATGTTTCATCACAACGTTTTGAAGTCCAACAAGACAACTTATTTAGTTACAATACGAGAGTAAATTATAGCACAACAGAAATTACTAAAGAAGATGTTATAGTAACAATTTCAGCAAATGCAGAATTAAGAGAACTTAATGGCTGGAAATTAAGCGATAATAATAAATATTCAATGACTAAAGTATACAGCGAAAATACAAATGAAACATTTGCTATAACAGATGTAAATGGATTAGAGAGATATGTGACAGTTAATATTTCTAATATAAACAAAAGTGGTAATCCAATGGTTACTCCAACAGGAGATTTAAACAAAAATGGAAAAATAGATGTCGGAGATATATTAAAAATGCAAAGACATATAGCAACACAATCAAGCAAAGCGACTTTAAAGAAACATCCAGATTGGGTATTATCTGATGAACTAATACAACTTGGAGATGTAAATCGAAACGGAAAAATAGATGTTGGAGATATACTAAAATTACAGAGATATTTAGCAGCTTGTGCTGATAGAAATGTAGCAAAGAAACATCCAGAATGGTTGGAATTATAAAATACAAATATTTTGACTGAAACACTTGAAAAAATTTTTTCAATGTGAGAAAATTATAGGTAGTAATTTGTAAAACGAAAGGAAAAATAAAATGAATAGAAAAATATCTGTTATTTTAATAATGATAATAATGACTGTTAGTGTATTATGTGGAAATATGTTTATAAATAAGGTATATGCAGATGAAAGCGATGCTGTATGTAAATTACATTTTAGTGTAGCACCAAGTAATCCAGATCGTGGAGATGATATATTAATAAAACTTTCATCAACAGAGATAAAGAAAGGAATTGCCTCAGTATCATTCACATTAGATTTTAATGCAGATGTATTTAGTATATCTTCAGCTACAGCAGCAACGGGTTGGACACTAACTAAAACTGAGAATACATTGTTCTTAACAACATCTGATAATGAAGCAACAACTCAGACAGGAGATATAGCCAGTGTAATACTAAAAGTATCAGACACAGCACCTTATGGAAATACAATATTAACATTTAAATCAATTCAAGCAGCTGATGGAGATGCTAATTCAGTTGATTTTACAGAATTAAATCAAACAATTACAATAACACAAAGAAGTTCTGGGAATACTACAACAAATGATGTAGCAAGAAATGATACAGCATCAAATGACACTGTTTCAAATGACGTAGTTTCAAACGAAATTTCTGGAAACAATACTATAGAAAATGATATACCAGTAAATAGATTACCTATTGAAAAAATAAATGAAATAGGTGGATATAATACAGCTGATAAAAATGTGCCACAAAACAATACAACTAAAAATGAAGTAACACCACCTAATATGCCTAAAACAGGTGATGATTATGCAATGCCAGCAACAATATTAGGTTTATCTATATTATCAATAGTAACATTTGTATTATATAGAAAGAACAGAATGTAACAAATAATATAAAAATCCGGCAATAAACGCTGGATTTTTTATTTTTTGTATTGATAAATCTTGCTCTATATGATATAAATATATGTAAAATAAGATTGATTAGGAAGGTTTAAAACTTATGGAAAATAATCAAGTTCACGAAAAATATGAAGAAGAAAAAAAGAAAATTTTAGCAGTTGACGATGAAAGCTCAATATTAGATTTATTGAAATTTAATATTGAAAAAGAGGGTTTTACATTTGTATCTGCTTCAGATGGTGAAGAAGGATTACAAAAGGTAATAAGTGAAACACCTGATTTAGTTTTATTAGATGTAATGTTACCTAAGATAGATGGATTAACTGTTTGTAGAAAAATAAGACAGGAAGGTATTAATATACCTGTTATTATGTTGTCTGCAAGAAGTGAAGAAATAGATAAAATACTAGGATTAGAGATAGGTGCAGATGACTATATAACAAAGCCCTTTAGTACGAGAGAGCTAATTGCTAGAATTAAAGCAAATCTTAGAAAATCAGAGCAAGATGGAAGCACAGGATTTAACAAAGGAAATAAAATAACAGTTGGATCTTTAACATTAGACTTAGATAAATTCGAAGTAAATGTAAGAGGACAAGTTATCACAGACTTAACAAGAAGAGAATTTGAAGTATTAAAATTCCTAGCTCAGAAGCCAGGTCAAGTTGTAACAAGAGAATCTTTACTTGAAAAAGTATGGGGATATGAATATTACGGAGATATAAGAACAGTTGATGTTACTGTTAGAAGAATAAGAGAGAAGATTGAAAAGAATACTGCAAATCCTAAAATATTAGTTACCAAAAGAGGAGTTGGCTATTACATAGCCAACAAATAATAGGTGTAGTAGATTAAGAAAGGAAAATTAATATGAAGAATTATCAACTAAAATTGATATTAGCATTCTTCATATTTGGTCTTATTATAATAACTGTAATGGGCTTAGTTTGTGCAAGTGTGTTCCAACTAAATCAACCTAAAATGATTGCAATAATAGTTATAGCCTTAGTAATACTTGCTATTGTATGTATTGCTATGGCTTTTTTTACAGTAAAAAAAGTAATAGAGCCAATGTCAAGAATGTTAAAAGGAGCAGTTTCATATCGTTATTTTGATTATAATGCAAGTGAAAATGGAAACGATGAGATCGAGAATCTAGTTGCGGATTTACGAAAAAGTTTAATGGAGGCTAATAGCCAGAAAAGGCAGACAGATACAATATTAAAACACATGACAGATGGTGTTATAGCATTTGACATGAAAGGAAACGTTACATACATAAATCCAGCAGCGAAACAAATGTTGGAGCTAAGGGATACTGATGACAATTTTGCAAAAGTATTTTCAAAATACGAAGATGTAAATATGGAAAAAATAATTTATTTAGAGAATTGGACATCTTCAGAAATGAAAATAGAAAATAATCAAGGCTCAATGAACTTATTTTTTGTACCATTTAAAGATGAAATAAATAGACCAACAGGTGTAATGGTAGTAATCCAAGATATAACAGAACATGTAAAATTAGATGATATGAGAAAAGAATTTGTAGCAGACGTATCACATGAGTTAAAGACACCACTTACATCAATTAAAGGATTTTCAGAAACATTACTAGAGGGCGATTGTGATAAAGAAACAGAAAAACATTTCTTAACAATAATAAATGATAATGCAGATAGAATGGAAAAATTAGTACAAGATTTACTAACATTATCAAGATATGATAGCAAAAAGAACAAAAATTCTATAGTAGAATTTGACTTAGGTGAATTAGCAAAAAAATGTACTGAAAAATTTGAGATAGAAGTAAGAAAAAGAAATCAATCATTAGAATGCTTTGTAACTGCTGATGTTCCACCAGTTCAAGCAGATAAAGATGGAATAGAACGAGTTATAATAAATATAATTAGTAATAGTGTAAAATACACTCCTAATGGAGGAAAGATAAATGTGTATGTAGGATATGTACACAATGATGCGTATGTTAAGATAAAAGATACTGGAATCGGAATACCAAAAGATGATTTAGATAAAGTATTTGAGAGATTTTATAGAGTAGATAAGGCACGTTCAAGAAAATTAGGAGGAACGGGACTTGGTCTTTCAATCGCAAAAGAAATAATAGAACAGAACAATGGAAACATAAATGTTTCAAGCAAAGTTGGTCAAGGCACAGAAGTTGTGATAAGAATACCTGTAAAAAAGAGTTAATTAGGAAAGGATAGGTATAATGGAGGAAGAAAGCAATAAAATTGCGAAAAGTAGATTAAGAGATATATTAGAATGGATATATTGTATAGTAATTGCTGTAGTTATAGCAATATTAATAAAATATTTTATAGGAACACCTACTGTTGTAAAAATGACATCAATGTATCCAACATTTGAACAAGGTGATAGGTTAGTATTAAGTAGAATAAATAGAACAATCAAGAAATTACCAGAAAGAGGAGATATTATTACATTTGAAGCACCAACAAAAAGTATATATAGTGATGGTGAAGCAGATTTAACAAATCCAGTTGCACTTTATGAGAAAGACATACAAGGAATATGGAATAAATTTGTATACTATGGATTAGAGATTGGAAAAACAAGTTATATAAAAAGAGTAATTGGTTTGCCAGGTGACCATGTATTGATACAAGACGATAAAGTATATATAAATGATCAAGAATTGAAAGAAGATTATTTAGACTCAAGTGTAAAAACAAAGGTAACAGGGCCATTTACAGACATAATAGTTCCAGAAAATTGTGTATTTGCAATGGGAGATAATAGAGCAGATTCAATGGATTGTAGAGAATTTGGGTGTATTCCACTAGAAAAAATCGAAAGTAAAGTAGTATTAAGATTTTACCCATTAAATAAATTTGGAAAAGTAAAATAAATCAAAAGATAAAGAGCAAGATAGTTAAGTAAATGTAGAACAGTAAAATAAATTAAAAGGAATAGATGATGTTTGAAAATTTAGTTGGAAATGAAAAAGTAAAAGAATATTTAAATTCAACAATAGAAAACAAGAACATATCTCACAGCTTTATATTCGTTGGAAAGCCAGGAATAGGAAAAAAGCAATTTGCACATCAATATGCAGAAATGATAATGTGTTTGCAAGATGGAAAGTGCGACGGAAATTCTGTAAAATGTGATTCATGTATAAAATTTGAAGGAAATGCAAATCCAGATTATGCTGAAATAACACCAGACGGAAAAACATTAAAAATAGAGCAGATAAGAAATTTGCAAGCCCGCATAGTAGAAAAGCCGATAACTTCAAGAAGAAAAGTTTATGTAATAGATGATGCAGATTTAATGAGTGAAGAAAGTCAAAACTGCTTATTAAAAACATTAGAAGAACCACCAGAATATGCAGTAATTATTTTAATAGTATCAAATGAAAGCAGAATATTGCCAACTATAAAATCAAGATGTGTGATTATAAAATTTCAGCCATTAACTTCAAAAGAAATAAAGCAAGTAAAACCAGAGCTATCAGATGATTTAATACAATTATTAGAAGGAAGTTTACTAAATGCAGAGAATATAGAGCAAAAGAAAGAACAATATGCTCAGCTATCAAATCTAGTAAATGTTTTGGAAAACAAACAACTTGTAGAAGTATTTAACAGCGCAGACTTACTTTATAAGGGAAAAGATGATATAATAACATTATTAGAATATTTAAACTTAATATTCTTTAGCAGAAATGAAATAAATGCAATACCAATAATAGAGAAAACTAAGAAAAAAATATTAGCAAATAACAACTATGATATGACAATAGATTATTGCCTTATGAATATTTGGGACGAGCTTCATAGTTAGAAGCAAAATGTGAGCCTATAAAGCAAAGAAAGAAAGGAATAAAATATAATATGAAAAAAATTGCAGGGGTTAGATTTAAGAAACCATGTAAATTATACTTTTTTGATCAATGTAATTTTGATATAAAAGTTGGTGATTATGTAATTGTAGAAACATCAATGGGAAAAGAACTAGGCAAGGTAACTGTTGCAAATAGAGAAGTTGATGAGTCTAAATTAGATAAACCAATAAAAAAGATAGAAAAAATTGCAACAAAAGAAGACTTAAAACACCAAACTGAAAATGCAAAAAAGGAAAAAGAAGCATTTGAATTATGTAACAAGAAAATAAAAGAACACAATTTAAAAATGCACCTAGTAGAAGCAAGATATTTATTTGATAATTCAAAATTAATATTCTATTTCACAGCAGAAGGAAGAGTAGATTTCAGAAATCTTGTAAAAGACTTAGCAGCCGTGTATAGAACAAGAATTGAATTAAGACAAATTGGTGTTAGAGATCAGGTTAAGAGACTTGGTGGAAATGGAATTTGTGGACGTGAATTATGTTGCTGTTCTTTCTTAAATGATTTTGACTCAGTATCAATAAAGATGGCAAAAGAGCAGAATTTATCATTAAATGCTTCTAAAATAACAGGTTGCTGTGGACGTTTAATGTGTTGCTTAAAATATGAGCAAAATGTATATGAAGATAAAATGAAAAAATTGCCTCATCCAGGAGCAATAGTAAAAACAGGAGAGGGAGAAGGCACAGTTGAATCAGTTGAAGTTTTACGCGAGATAATAAAAGTAAAACTTAATGATGAAGAAGGAAATTCATATTACAAGAAGTACAATGTAGCAGATGTTCAAATCATTAAAGATAGTAAAAAAGAAATAAAATCAGATGATAATATTGATCCAGAAGAATTAAAAGAACTTGAAAAAATAGAGCAAATGGATAAATACGAAAAGAAAAACACTAGTAAAGATGAAGAATAAGGTTTAAGTTAAAGCATATAGTAAAAATATTTTAAAATTAGTAAAGTAAGAGTTGGATAATTATTTAGCAAGTTGATTGATTGAAGAAAAATATATAGAGTATATTATATTAAAATGATTGAAAAAAATAATAATATATAGTATAATCGTAAAAATCACGAAAGGTGGTGAAAAAAATGGCATATAAAATTAGTGATGCATGCGTACAATGCGGAGCCTGTGCAGCATCTTGCCCAGTATCTTGTATTTCTCAAGGTGATGCAAAGTATGTAATTGATAAAGACAAGTGCATAGAATGCGGAACATGCGCTTCAGTTTGTCCTGTTGGAGCACCAACAATGGATGAATAATATACAAATAAGAAAAGTTATCAACAATAAGTAAACAAAATGTTGATAACTTTTTTTATTGTATAAGACATTGTCCTGAAATGTACTCTATAAAGCTTTGTGTATGAATGAAATTACAAACAATTTAATCAGAGAAAAGTAAGAATTGAAAGTTTTTAGTTTTGTTCTGCTTTAGTAGAACTTTTAGTTATACAGGTGACATTTATATAGATAGTAATATCAAATTGTAGGTTTGTAATAGATTCCTTGATACAAATTTCTCTCTTTAAGTTCTTTTTCAATTCCATTTAATACCCACTTTTTATGAACATTCCATTCAGGTGCAACTAGTAAATCTTTAGGAGTATCTGCACTTAAACGGTGAATAATTATGTCAGGTCTAATATGAGTTAGAATCAAGATTAATTTTTCCATGTATTCATCAAATTTCAGAGGCTTGTAGGTACCTGCTTGGTACATATCATTAAGGACAGTATCTTTTAATATGTAGCAAGAATGAATTTTAATTCCTGAAATAGGTAAAAAATTAATACAATTTACAGTATCTAATAAATCTTGATCAGTTTCATTTGGCAAGCCACACATAATATGAACTACAACTTCTATATTGTATGAGTTTAGTAATTTAACAGCATTGCAAAATGTAGATGTATGGTATCCGCGATTAATGATTTTGGCAATATCATCATTAGAAGTTTGAAGTCCTAATTCACAAGTAACTGAATATTTTGGCTGATAACAACTTAGCAAATTGCACACATCTTTATTAATGCAGTCAGGTCTAGTTGCAATATCAAGACCAACAATTCGTTCATCAATAAGAGCTGCATCGTATTTTTTCTTTAAATTTGATATTGCACTATAAGTGTTAGTAAAGTTTTGAAAATATGCAATAAATTTATTAGCTCTTTTGCTTCTATATGATTTAAAATAATTAGTCACTTGCTCAGAAATGAAAGAGTAATCAGATTCATTTGACGAGCAAACATTATTTATAAGATCGCCAGCACCACGCTTGCTACAAAAAATGCAACCACCAGTTCCAACCTTGCCATCTCTATTAGGGCAAGTAAAATGCCCATCAATGCATATTTTAAGAGTACGTTCTCCAAACTTTGACTTTAAATAAGTATTTAAATGATTATATTTTTCTTGCATAAATAACTCCAATTGATATTTCTGATATTTTAACTTGCATTATTGCATACAATTAAATTTCTAAAATTGTAGATGTTTAATTGCATAATGCTTATGTTTAATTTATTATGATTATACTGTATAAGCGTGGCAAAATCAATAAATGTAGAGATATTAAATTTTTATATGATGGGGTTTACGAGAGAATAGTTGCAAGTACAAAAATTCCAAAATTTTTATTATAAATATCATTAAATTGTGTAATTGGAAGAGGGCTAGTTCCAAGTCCACATTCTATTGTATAACCAGGACGATTATAGTATTCAATAAACCAATCTTTGTAACCGGCAAAGCTCGAATCATATGGAGTTGATTCAAGAACATAATTACTGACCTTTGAAAATTGTTCTCCAATATAATAAGAATTTTGTGGCAAATAATTTTGATATTGCCAGTAAATAGTTTCACCTTGCGTGTGATATGCAAGAATTAATTTAAAATCATGTGCAAGAGTAAAATTGTAGATAGCAAGTGATTCTGGTGCAGTTAATGGTCCATAACCTACAAAATTTTTAGGAGCGGGTTTGGTATACCCAAGAGAATATTTGATCCTTTTAGCTTCGTTCCAATTAGCAGGAAATTGAAGATTAAGGTCAGTTCCTAAAATATTGGCTTTCCATTCTTGAGGAAAAGATATTTCTGGAAATGATTTTGCAATATACACTGCATTATTATAAGCCTCAAATTCAGAAGGAATACTTAGATTCATAGAATTAGTAGAAAGATTAACGCCATCAGGATTAACAAGTGGAACTATGTATATGGATGTTGTATTAAAAATATTTTTTATAATTGGCATGAGGATATTTTTATGTTCAGTAGAAATAGAATGAATATCAATGCCTGCTGGATTAGAGCTATTTAACATAGATAAGCGAAGAATATTAATTAGCTGATCTATATTGTAATTAATATGTAGGCACGTACTTTGAGAATATGCTTCACAGAAGTTATAAGAAAATTTAAGAAGTACTGGCGAAGTAATCCATTCACTAGCATGATATGAACCAGAGAAAAAAACTTCTTTTGGGCCAACTCCTAATCGGATGTATGGAATAGACTTTCCGAGAACAGAATTACCAATAGATCCAGTAGAAACAAACGGATATTTTGATGTAAGCATATCAATTTCTCTGATGCAATCTTTATATGAAAAATTAAATTCAGGCATTAAAAAACTCCTTTCTTTTTGCTCAAAAATGGATATATTTTTATATTGTGCATTGTTATAGTAGAAATTATATGGAATAAAATAAACAACAATTTATAAATTATATGAATGAAAAAAGGGAAAATTTACTTTAGAAATAACACTTTAAAAATATTTTTAGAATTTGCGCAAATTGTTTTCAAGGAATTACATCAATAGACAAGTTAAATGAAATTTTGTAAATTAAATGTAACTTGTTTTCAAAAAATTAAAACTAAATTACAACAATATATTGAAATTTGGAAGGATATGTAATATTATGAATGCAGTAGCAGTAGAACTATTAAAAATACTTGAAGGATAACGTTTGGGGACATGTATATTATAAATGTAATGGCAGTAAAACGTTTGAAGAAGATTAAATGTAAATAGTTGTAAAGATAAAAAAGGAAGGGAGGAAAAATGAAGAAATATAATAAGTTAGTTAGGGACAAAATCGTTGATATAATAGAAGCTGATGGAAGAAAAGCAGAATATAGGATACTGGATAATGCAGAATATAAGCAAGAATTAAATAAAAAACTACAAGAAGAAGTAAATGAATATTTAGAAGATAACAATATAGAAGAACTTGCTGATATTATTGAAGTAGTGTATGGAATCGTTGATGCAATGGATGCTTCAATAGGCGAATTAGAGAAGGTAAGGGAGGCAAAAGCTAAAGAAAGGGGAGGATTTAAGAAAAAGATTTTTTTAGTTGAAGCAGAGGAGAAAAAATAATGCTAATGACAAGATTATAAAATTGAAAATTAATGACTAATATGTCATTTAGTTAGGAGGGGGTATATGTCTAAAAATGATGGTAGCATAGTATCAAAGATTGGTCGGAATATATATTTTATACAAATTGCGATGGATTATTGTTGTTATAATACTTATAATACTGACTATTGGTATTTTGATATTTAAAATTGAAATGGATTTGTATGAAGAAAATAAAAAGTATGGATATTATGGATTTTGGGATAATGTAGAATATGATACGTGGACTGATGAGATTATTCCGAAGCAGGAGATCGATACATACAATAATGATGATAAATACATAACGAATTCTAAAGGCCAAAAAATTTACTTTAAACAAATAAAGGAATTATTAAAACAGTATAAAGAATTACAAGGAAACTATTGGGGGATTAAAAAGGATAAATTAGAAAAGGTAACTAATATTGATAACATTTTAATAAAGGATTATTTGGACTTGGATTATGAAGTTAAAAAGATTGATGGCCCAGGTGATATGTATAAATTAGAAATAAAGGGTGAATATGCAAATTCATATTATAGAGATATTTCATCTGCATCTTATTTGAAAGGATTAGTGAAAGAGGTAGTAAAAGCTAAATATAGGGAGCAAAATAATTTGAATGCTTAGATTGAAAATTGCAATGCTTGGGAATTTGAATTTGAAAGCTGTTTGAAATGCTAAAGAAAAATGCTTATATATTATTGAAAAGTGAAAATAACTTGGCTACTGATATAACCAAGCTAAGACAATTTTGTGATTTTACCACACGCAATTTTAGTACCGGAATTACCACTAGGTTGTGAGGTAAAATCATCAGGCATATCATGGTGCTATTGCAACATTAGAATACATATTTATTTTACTTCTAAGTTATTATATGATTGGTGTGGGGAAAATGATATTTTATAAAATAATTTATATTGAATGAGTAGTGATGATTAAATAATAAAAATATAAAATGAGATAATTAACTTGTAAGCTGTTGGAGGAGGATAAAAATAAAATGGATTTGACGAAAATATTTACAGAACAAAATTTGAATAATATATCTGCAGTTATTGCGGATACTAATAGAGGATTAACAAAGGGTGAATTAGAACAACACTTACGAGAAAGTAAGATTGCTTTAGTAAGTGATGGAGCTTATAATAATGGATTTTATTATAAAATAGGTCTTAATAAAAGAGATTGGTTATATAATTGCTTAGCAAATGATATTAATACTAATCATTCTTTCGACAAAATTGTAAGATTTATTGAAATTGTAATGAATCCAACTAATTATACTAAAATGGAAAAAAGAGAACAATATCAATTCATATTAGAAGAATTGAATAAAATACTATTATTGTTAGGCTGTGAAATTAATTCATCTGGTAAATTATTTGAAAATATTAAAGCTACTACTTTGGAAGAAGCAGATAGAAGAGTAAACTCACTTAAGAAGAAATTATATGAGAGAAGAATACATGATGAAGTAAAAAAATATTGTATAAAAGATTATTTAAGAAAGGATTATTATGATGCAATTTTTGAAGCTACAAAAGGATTAGCAGAAAGAGTAAGAGAAATTTCGGGTTTGAATTCTGATGGTAATGAATTGTTTCAAACTGCATTTGCTACTAAAGATCCGTACATTATTTTAAATATGTTAACTACTGAGTCAGAAAAAAATGAATATAATGGCTTAAAAGAGTTATTGATTTCTTTATTTCACTTGGTTAGAAATCCAATGGCTCATACACCTAAAATGAATTGGAAGAAAGATGAAAGTGAAGCACTTGATATACTTACAATGATTTCTTTTGCTCATAAGTATTTAGATCAATGTTGTAAAAATCCTAGTAAAAATTTTGATTAGAAGAACAATAGAACATTTAACAATTTATAATTATAGTTACATTGGTATATTAGTCTAATTAAGAAGTGTAATGTATAAAATAAATTTTGAGATTAATGAATTTTTAAAGGAAAATATTGAGAAAATAGATATTTTGTGATATAAAGTAAAATAGAGTTAATACATGAAATATTGAAGTAGGTTGTAGTATGAAAGTAATAGATAATAGAGTAAATAAATTTGGAAATGATTTAAAAGAAGAAATAAAGTCAAATGATAGTTGTTTTATAGCATCAGCTGTATTTTCTATGTATGGTTTTTATGAATTAAAGAAAGAACTAAAAAATGTTAAAGAATTAGATTTTATATTTACTAATCCAACATTTATAAAAGAAAAGAAAGATGCTAAAACAGAGAGAATATTTGAATTAGACAATTTTAAAAGAGAAAAAAGCATTAGTGGCTCTGAATTTGAGATAAAATTAAAAAATAAATTGAATGGAAGAGCGATTGCAAGAGAATGTGCAGAATGGATAAAAAATAAAGCTAAATTCAAAAGTAATGTCAATGACAATTCTATTCAAAAGTTTATGAATATAAATGATAAAATTACATATTTGAATGTAGATGAATTTTCATCAGCTGGATTAGGGTATCAAAAAGATAATACTGTATTTAATCCTGTAACAAAAATAGATGATAATTACGAAATGACAAAGTATTATTTACAATCATTTATGGAACTTTGGAATAATAAGAGTGTTTTAAAGGATGTTACAGATGATGTAATTGATTTTATTTCAGACTTATATAAAGAAAATTCTCCTGAATTTATTTATTATGTTATTTTGTATAATATTTTTAATGAGTTTTTAATCGATGTTTCAGAAGATGAACTAGCAAATGAAAAAACTGGATTTAAAGAATCTGTGATATGGAGTAAGTTATATGATTTTCAAAAGGATGCAGTATTAGGAATTATAAATAAACTTGAAAAATATAATGGTTGTATTTTGGCAGATAGTGTAGGACTAGGAAAAACATTTACAGCACTTGCAGTTATAAAATATTATCAAGAAAGAAATAAAAGTGTTTTAGTTTTATGCCCTAAAAAGTTGGCAAATAACTGGAATACTTATAATAACGAATATAAAGACAACATCCTTGCTAAAGATAGATTTAATTATAAGGTATTATATCATACAGACTTATCAAGAAAAAAAGGAATGTCGGGAAATATTGATTTATCAAGAATAAATTGGGGAAACTTTGATCTTGTTGTTATAGATGAGTCTCACAATTTTAGAAATAATAGTGCAAGAAATGATAGAGAAACGAGATATACAAGATTATTAAATGATGTAATGAAAGCAGGAGTTAAAACAAAAGTATTGATGCTATCAGCAACACCAGTAAATAACAGATTTACAGATTTAAAAAATCAACTTGCGTTAGCTTATGAAGGCAATACTGATAAGATAGATGAAAATATTAGTAAGACTAAGTCAATAGATACTATTTTAAAGAATGCTCAAACTATTTTTAATGAATGGTCAAAACTTCCTATAGAAGAAAGAGATTCACAATCACTATTAAAAAGATTAAATGAAGATTTTGATTTCTTTAAATTATTAGATAGTGTAACAATAGCCAGAAGTAGAAAACATATTGAGAAATATTATGATATGAATAAAATTGGTAAATTTCCTACAAGATTAAAACCAATAAGCATAACAAGCGAAATAACCAATATAGACAATTTCTATTCAGTCAAAGAAATATATGATTCTTTAACAAAATTAAGTATGTGTGTATATACACCATTTGATTATATATTGCCTAATTGTGTTACAAAATATGAAGATTTATATGATACAAAAGTAAGAGGAGGCACAACAAGATTAAGACAAGCTGATAGAGAAAAAAGTTTACAAAAATTGATGAGAATAAATCTATTAAAAAGATTAGAAAGCTCTGTTGATTCATTTAGAATAACAATTAGTAAGATTTTGAATCAAATAAACTATACAATAGATGCAATAAAGAACTTTGAAGCAAATGGAACAGATGCAACTTTTGAGGATATGAGTGTAAAGGATTATGAAGAAGATGAAGACATACTAGATTTAATGGATAATGATTTCTTAATTGGTGGAAAGGTAAAAATCAATCTAAAAGATATGAATACAATAGGTTGGAAAGAAGACCTAATGTATGATCAATTTATACTATCTGATTTATTGAAAGAATTTCAAAGAATACAACCTAATAATGATTTGAAGCTTACTGAACTAATAAATTTGATAAGAAATAAAATTGAAAATCCAATAAATGCTGGAAACAAAAAGGTAATCGTTTTTAGTGCTTTTGCAGATACTGCTAACTACCTTTATGAAAATGTAAGCAAAGTTATAAAATTAGAATATGGTTTAGATACAGCACTTGTAACAGGTGGTGGTGCTAATAAATGTACAATGAATATTGATAAAGATTATAATAATCTACTAATCAATTTTTCTCCTATTTCAAAAAATAGAGATATACTAGAGGGAAAAAAAGACAAGGAAATTGATATACTAATTGCAACTGACTGTATAAGTGAGGGACAAAACTTGCAAGACTGTGATTATTTAGTAAATTATGATATACATTGGAATCCTGTAAGAATAATACAAAGATTTGGAAGAATAGATAGAATTGGGTCTAAAAATTCAAAGATACAATTAGTTAATTTCTGGCCAAATATGAATTTGGACGATTACATTAACTTAAAAAATAGAGTAGAAAGTAGAATGTATATGCTAGATATTTCTGCTACAGGAGAAGATAATGTTTTAACAAATCAATCTAGTGATATGGAATACAGAAAAGCACAATTACAAAAACTAAAAGAAGAAGTTGTTGACCTTGAAGATATGAATACAGGTGTTTCTATTACTGATTTAGGATTAAATGACTATAGAATGGATTTAGTTGAATATATAAATCACAATGGAAATTTAGACTATGTTTCAAATGGAATGCACTCAGTTGTATTATCTGATGAACAAAACGGAGTAGAAAAGGGAACAATATTCATATTAAAAAACATAAATGCTAATGTAAATATTGAAAGTACAAATCAGTTACATCCATTTTATATAGTATATATAAAAGAAAATGGAGAGATATTATCTAATCACTTAAATGTGAAAAATACATTAGATTTAATAAGATATGTATCAAAAGGAAAGAAAGAACCAATAAAAGAAGCATACACAAAATTCAATGAAATAACTAACGATGGAAATGATATGAGTAAATATTCAGATTTACTTAATAAAAGCATTACATCAATTATAGATGTAAAAGAAGAAAGCGATATTGATAGTTTGTTTAGGAGAGGAGGAACTACAATGCTAAAAAATGATATATCAGGACTTGATGATTTTGAACTTATAGCATTTGTAGCAATAGTATAATGATAATACTTCCTAAAGAATGTGTGGTAGATAAATTTATACCCAAAAAAATGTTTTATGAAAAGGTCAATTTATCTTCAAATTTAAAACAAGAATTTGTTGATAAAATTGATAAAATATATTGGAAATATAAAATATCAGAAGATACATTGAATATATCAAAAACAGAAAATGTTGAAGAAATAGAAATATTTGAACTTACATTGAAAGAAAAAGCAAATTGTCAAAATATAATCAAGGTTATTACAAGAAATATACCTTACATTATTTTATTTGAAATATACTATAATGATGAAGTACAATATGCAATAAAACACAATGATGATATTTACTTTACAAATTGGAATGAAAAAATTAATTTTAACTTTAATGGAATTGATTTAAGTGTAGTATATGAAAATATCATAAGAAGTGTAACAAATATTTCAGAACAAAGTAATAATATAGACGAAGAAGTAGAAAAAGGCAAGAAATTGAAAGAAGTTCAAAAAGAAATAGAAAGACTTGAAAATAAAATGAAAGCTGAGAAACAATTTAATAAAAAAGTGGAATTGAATAAAAACATATTGAAATTAAAAAATCAAAAGGAGGAATTAAGTAATAATGAAGAATGAAGAAATACATAAATTAGATATGAAGTCAAAAGATATTGTAGAGGATAATATTAGTAAAATATCTAAATTGTTTCCAGACTGTGTAAGTGAAGGAAAAATTGATTTTGATATGTTAAAACAGGAACTATCCAAGGATATAATTGAAGATGGAAAAGAGAGGTACCAATTAACTTGGGTTGGAAAGAAAGAGGCAATAGTAAATGCAAATACACCTTGCAATAAAACACTAAGGCCTTTGAGAAAAAAGTCTGTAGATTTTGATAATACTAAAAATATATATATTGAGGGAGATAATTTAGAAGTATTAAAAATTTTACAAGAATCATATTTAAACAAAATAAAATGTATATATATTGATCCTCCATATAATACTGGAAATGATTTTATTTATAATGATAAATTTGTGAATGAAAATGAATTGATAGAATCAGGACAAACTGATGAATATAATAATAAATTGATTACTAATAGTGAGTCAAATGGCAGATTTCATAGCTCATGGTTGAGCATGATGTATTCTAGATTAAAATTAGCAAGAAATCTTTTGAAAAATGATGGAGTAATTTTTATAAGTATAGACGATAATGAACTAGCAAATCTAAAAAGATTATGTGATGAAATTTTTGGAGAAAATAATTTTATAGGGTGTTTTACAAGAGCAACAGGAACTACAACTGGTCAAGATGGAAACAAAATAGGTAGCTCTTTAGATTATTGTTTAACTTATTCAAAGAGTGAAAATTTTTCTTTAACTGGAATTGAACTAGACGAAAAAGATCTGAAAAGATTTACTGAAAAAGATGAAAAAGGAGTATACTCTAGTTTACAATTACGAAAAACAGGAAACGCAGATAGAAAAGAAGATAGACCTAATATGTTCTATCCGATTGTTGCACCTGATGGAAGCCAAGTATATCCATTTGGACCTACCAATTATTTAAGTAGATGGAGAGTAGCTAAGAATACTTTTGAACAGTTATGCAATGATAACATGATTATTTGGAAAGAAGGAAAGAATGAAGAAAACATTGTAGTTGATGGTTATAAAAAGTCAAAATGGATTCCTTATGTTAAATATTATGCAGAAGGAAGGACAAAACAAGTTTCAAATTTGTTGCAAAATATTGATGGAAATAAAAAGGCAAGTATTGAATTAAAAGAATTATTTGAAAGTAAAAATATTTTTAGTAATCCAAAGCCAACAGAATTCATAAAACTATTACTTCAAATATCTAATTTTGAAGAAAATGATATTATACTTGATTTTTTTAGTGGAAGTGGAACAACTGGTCATGCAGTTATGAAATATAATTCAACTAATAATTTGAATATTAGATTTATGATGATTCAAATTCCTGAAAAGTGTGATGAAACAACAGAGGCATTTAAGAGTGGATATAAAAATATTTGTGAATTGGGAGAAGAAAGAATAAAAAGAGCCGGAAAGAAAATTAAGGAAGAAACAAATGTAGAAATTGATTATGGCTTTAGAGTATATAAGATTGACTCTTCAAATATGCAAGATGTGTATTATGCACCAACAGACTTGCAACAGTCACAATTAAATATGTTTGAATCAAATATTAAAGAAGATAGAACTCCAGAGGATTTACTTACACAAGTTATATTAGACTTGGGTTTAACATTAGATTTATCAATAGAAGAAAAGAAAATTTTAAACAATAAGGTTTACTTTGTAGAGAAAAATTCTCTAGTTGCATGTTTTGATAACGAAATAGATATAAACATTGTAGATGAAATTTGCAAGTGTAATCCTTTAAAAATAGTATTTAAAGAAAGTTCATTTAAAAATGATAGTGATAAAATAAATACATTTGAAAGAATAAAAAAATTATCAAGTGAATCGGAGGTAAATATAATATGAATAATATAATAGGAATCGAAGAAGCTAAAGAGTTAAATGCTGAAAATGTTAGCATAAAGTGTGGCAATAGGATACTGGATATAAAAGATTTTGAAAATGGAAAATTATATATAAAAATGGGTGAAAAATATAATCCAATTGATAGTCCATCAAATTTGATAAAGGTAAAAGAGATATGTGAAGATACCATTGATGAAGCATTTAAAGATATTAAGAAAAATAACGGAATTAAACTTTCTGAAATGGAAACGAAATATCTACTAAGCACAATATATGCATTAGAGTATAGAGGTAAAATTAAAATTGAAAATGATAAAATATATTCAGTATAGGTGGTAAAAATGAAATTAAAATTTAAAAGGCAACAATATCAAGAAGATGCAACAATGTCTATTGTAAAATGTTTTGATGGACAACCTAAAGGCAATAGACAAGATTTAATGGGAAGAAGAGAAAAGAAGATTGATTTGACCAATTGGAATGAGAACTCTATTGAAGATATTATTTCTTTTGGAAACAACAAAATAATGCTTACAACAGAAGAACTGAGAAAAAATATAAGGGCTGTACAAAAGCAGAATAATCTAGATTATACAGATAATCAGGGCTATGAAAACTATTCTGTTGAAATGGAAACAGGTACTGGAAAAACCTATACCTATATAAAAACAATGTATGAGTTAAATAAGGCTTATGGATGGAGTAAATTTATTGTTATTGTTCCAAGCATTGCAATTAGAGAGGGTGTACTAAAATCTTTTCAAATAACCGAGGAACATTTTCAAGAGTTATACAAGAAGAAAATAAGATTTTTTGTATATAATTCAAATAATTCTTCAAATATAGCCAATATAAATAATTTTGCTGAAGATAATAGCATACAAGTTATGATAATGAATTATCAAGCATTTAACACAAAGTCTAAAAATAATAGAAGAATATATGAAGAACTTGATGAACTACAATCAAGAAAACCTATAGATGTATTAAAAGCAACCAATCCTATACTTATTATAGATGAACCACAAAAGATGGGAAAAACAGAAGAAATGCTTAAAGAGTTCAATCCTTTATTCATAATTCGTTATTCAGCTACTCACAAAGAAAAGTTCAAATATAATATGGTATACAGATTAGATGCAGTAGATGCTTATAATCAAAAACTTGTTAAGAAAATAAATGTAAAAGGAATAGAACTATTACACAACAAATCAGAAAATACATATTTATATTTAGATAGAGTAGAAATAAGTAAGTCTGATCCTGTTGCATATCTTGAAATAGAAATAAAATCATCTACAGGAGTAACAAAGAAAACTAAAAAATTTAAAGTCGGAGATGACTTGTATCAATTGTCAAAAGGAAAGTTCGATTATGGATTAGAAGAATATAGGGGCTATGTGATAAGTGAAATAAATGCTCAAAATATGTCTTATGATATTGTAAAATTTACAAATGGAAAAGAAATTACAACTGGTCAAATAATTGGAGATGCAGAAGAAGATTATATGGCTAGAATACAAATAAGAGAAACTATAAGATCACATTTTGAAAAAGAAAGAGAATATTATAAAAAGGGTATAAAAGTATTATCTTTATTCTTTATAGATGAGGTTGCCAAATACAAAGTATATGATGAAAATAAAAAAGCACATAATGGAGAATATGCTAAAATATTTGAAGAAGAATATAATAATATATATAATGAATTTTATAATTTCATAGATGAAGATTATAAAAAATATTTAGATTCATTAAATGGAAAGAAAGTACACAGTGGTTATTTTTCAATAGATAAAAAAGCATCAAAAGGTTTATCTGAAGATGAACAAATATTTATTGATTCTAAGATTGATGATAAAGCAGAGGGGACAAGTTCTGATGAAGATGCTTACGATTTAATTATGAAAGATAAAGAAAGATTATTATCATTATCAGAACCTGTAAGATTTATATTTTCTCACTCAGCATTAAGGGAAGGTTGGGATAACCCAAACATTTTCCAAATATGCACTTTAAAGAAAAGTAACTCTGAAATAAGCAAAAGACAAGAAATAGGTAGAGGACTTCGTATTTGTGTTAATAGCAATGGAGATAGAATGGATTATAGAGAACTTGAAGATGATTTCTTTAATATCAATAATCTTACTGTTATAGCAAGTGAAAGTTATGATTCATTTGCAAAAGCATTACAAAGCGAAATATCAGCAAACTTATCAAGAAAATCATTTGATAAATTTGAGCAAAAAATATTTATTGATAGAGAATTAGTAAATAAAGATGGAAAATCATTACCTATAGATGAAACAGTAGTAAATAAAATTTACAGAGATTTTATGAAAAATGATTATATTGATGAAAATGATAACATTACACACAAACTAAAAGAAGATATTGCAAACAATGCAATTAGTATTCCTGAAGTAATGCAAGATCATATAGAAGAATATACAAAACTTATAACATCATTATTTACAGAAACAAAAATTGAAATAGGCAATGCAAATAAAAACAACATCAGCAATCTAAAATTAAATGATAATTTCTATAAAAAGGAATTTCAAGAGTTATGGAATAAAATAAATGTAAAGTCTATATATGAGGTTGATTTTGATTCCAATGAACTTATAGAAAAAGCAGTAAAAGCCTTAAATGACAAACTAATTATAAGCAAAATGAGAGTTAGAATAACTGAAGGAGAACAAAGAAATACAATGAGTGTAAGCCAACTAAAAGATGAAGATTCTATGATAGTTGGAAAAGTTAGAAACGAAGTCTATGATGATTTTGTACCAGTAACAACTAAATATGACTTAATAGGAAGTATTGCAACAGATACAGGACTTACAAGACATACAATTATAGAAATATTAAAGAATATAAGACAAGATGTATTTGAACAATTTAAGTATAATCCTGAAGAATTTATAAGAAAAGCATCTAATTTAATAAATGATGAAAAAGCAACTACTATAATTGATGGAATTACTTATAACAAAACAGAAGATAAATTCAGCAATGAAATATTCACGGAAAATAATCTAACAGGAAAATTAGGAGTAAATGCACTTGAAGTTAAGAAACACATTTATGATTATGTAATAACTGATTCTACTATTGAAATGGAATTTGCTAGAAAATTAGAACAAGGAGAAGTTACTATATATGCAAAACTTCCAAACGGATTTAAAATAAGAACACCTTTTGGAAATTATAATCCTGACTGGGCATTAGTCTTTGATAACAAAGATATAAAATACATTTACTTTATTGCAGAAACAAAAGGAAGTATGCAATCAGCACAACTAAAAGGTGCAGAGCAAGGAAAAATTGTCTGTGCTAGAAAACACTTTAAAGCAATAAGTAATGGAGCAGTTAAATATGGTGTTGTAGATAGTTATGAAAATTTAATTAATTTAGTTACAGGAGTAGTTCCGATAGAATAGAAAAGATGCGAAAAAAGTAAGATAGGCTATACTGAAGATACAAAGGAGGGAAATTACAATATTGTTAAAGTTATGTTAAATATTAACATTATAAAAATAATATTTGTAGTAGTAATAATATGGAGTATGATGAAATATTTGAAATGTTTAAATCATCTTATGTGGGTAAGGAAATAAAGAAAGATGTTATTTTAGAAAAGCTAACAGATTCAGAGGATAAGGAAATTGTTGAAAGATTTGCAAACCGTTTTTATATAAATTATTCAGTAAAAGCTGAGGATATAAATAAAAAAGCTGAAGAAAACTTTGAAGAAATACAAATAATTGAAATTGACATTAATGACTTTCGTGCTATATATGATATTTATGGAATATTGTTATCAATTATTCCTTATCCAATATTAGCTTTATTTAATTATAATAATAGAATTTCTTTTGCAGTATCTAATAGAATACTAGCAGAAGAAAAAAATAACAAAGGAAAGATATACACATCATATCTTATCAAAAAAGAAGACATAGCTAAATATTTAAAGATAGATATAGATAGTTGTTATTCAATGATAGAAATATATAATAAATGGATTGAAAATATTGAAGATGTTGTAGCCTATTATGAAAGACTTGATAGTGTTATGGAGACAATTGAAATTGGATTTCATATAAAAAGCGACGAGGTGTTAGAAAAATTAGAAACTTATATTGCCAGAGATTGTGGAACTTATAATATGAAACCAAAAGATGGATGGAAATCAAAACTAGAAAAATATGAGGACAATATATCGTTGCAAAAAAAAGTTGAAACACATATATTATGGGAATATTTGTCTGAAAATACATTCTTAAAAAATAGACTGGAAGATTTTACTAGCTGGAATGATTTTAAGAAAACATGTGCATATAACAATAATTCTAATGATATTTATTATAGTCAATATAATAGTAGATATAATAGCAAAATATTAGATAATGAAGAAATATATAATGATAAATATAAAAGAAAGAGAGATATATTTTCAAGTTATAATACTAAAACAAAATATGTGAAAACCAAAAGTGAAAAAATAGAAAATGAAATTTTTGATGAAACAGACTATGATTTATTAAAATATGAAAATGCAAGAGAAGAGATAAAAAACGATAAAAAATTTATGTTAAAAGCTATAAAGAAAGACTATAGAGTATTAGCTTATGCAAGTGAAACGTTAAAAAATGATATAGATTTCATGATACAAGCAATTGAGAATAATTATTTATGTATTAAGTTTGCAGGTAAAAAATTATTAAATGATGAAGAATTTATACTTAATGCTATAAAAATTAATCCTAGTGCATTAGGATATGCAAGTAATAGATTAAGAAATAACAAGGATTTCGTTTTAACTGCTATAAGGAAGGGCTTAGAACAAGATTATAGTGTATTAGCATTTGCAAGCAACGAATTAATGCAGGATAAAAGATTTATGTTAAAGGCTATTGAAATTAATGAATCCAATATAGTTTATGCGAGTAACGAATTAAGACATAATAAAGAATTTCTATTACAAGCTATTGAAGTAAACTTATTAGTATTAGGCTGGATTGATTATGAATTTAAAAAAGATAAAGAGTTTATGTTAAAAGCTATAGAGATAAATAGCCTTAGTTTAATTTATGCAAGTAATGAATTAAAAAATGACCAAGATGTGGTATTTAAAGCTGTACAAAGAGCTAGTGTCGAAGAATGCTATGCATTGCAATTGGTAGTAAGTGATGAACTAAAAAATAATGCGAACCTATTGAAAATAATTAAATCTAAATCTAGTAAATGATTTTTAATGACAAAAAGAAAAAATTATTTAAAAGACTTTTTATATTTTTTGACAAATTTGGACGAAAGATATGCTATACATATAATCAAAAAAATGGAGCAAAGAGATGGACTATATAATTGAAAAAAATAATAATATAATCCGAGAAAAAGCTTGTATAGATACTAGACTCTAGTCAATTAAAGCTTCCTAACTAATTGATAAATCAAAAAGATATGACTATAACAGATACTGCAAATTTAACGGACTATTGTGAAATAAATTTAGATGATTTGTTAAGTATAAAGCTGATAAAAGAATATATTGGAATTTTATATAGATTTTTCAAAAATAAAACTATTTCTTTAAATAGAAAATAAAAAAGATTTGAAAACATTCTTTGAAAATAAAAAGTTTTTTCATAATTTTGAAAGAACTTGACTATAATATAAAAAGATAGTATAATTATTATAGTTAGGAGGAGATTTATGGAAAGAATAAGTAGAGAAAATTATTTATCTATATTAAAAAATTTCAAAGATCAACAAATAATAAAAGTTATCACAGGAATAAGAAGATGTGGTAAATCAACATTACTTGAAATTTTTCAAGATTACTTAAAAGAAAATGGAGTAGAAGCAAAGCAAATAATATCAATAAATTTTGAAAACGCAGATTATGAGGAATTACAAGACAGAAAAAAATTATATGAATATATAAAAGAAAGATTAGTAAAAGGAAAAAAGACGTATGTTTTTCTAGATGAGATTCAAAATGTAAACGAATTTGAAAAAACAGTAGATAGTTTATTTATAAATAAAGATGTAGACTTATATATAACAAGTTCAAATGCATATTTATTATCTTCAGAATTAGCCACATTGCTTACAGGAAGATATATAGAAATAAAAATGTTGCCATTATCGTTTAAAGAATATTTATCAAGCTTTGAAGATAAAACGGATTTGTCAAGAAAATTTAGAGATTATCTAAGATATAGTTCATTTCCTCAAGCAGTTGAATTATATAAAATAAATCCAGAGAACATAAATTTATTTTTAGATGGAGTATATAATACTATTTTATTTAAAGATGTAATGCAAAGAAAAGGAATAACAGATAAAAATGTCTTAGAAAGAGTTACAAAATATTTGTATGACAACATAGGGAATAGAACGAGTATGAAAAGCATAAGTGATAATATTGAAGGAATAGAAAAAAATTCATCATATAATACAATTTCAAACTATGTAGATGCATTAATAGATAGTTATTTAATATTTAAAGCTAATAGATATGATATTAAAGGAAAGGAGTTTTTAAAAACTCAAGAAAAATATTATGCCATAGATATAGGATTAAGATATTATATGCTAGGACAAGGCTCTGGTCGAGACATGGGGCATATATTAGAAAATGTTGTGTATCTTGAATTGTTGAGACGAGGATATGAAGTATATATAGGAAAATATGATGATTTAGAAGTTGATTTTGTAGCAAAGAAGCCAGAAAATACTGTATATTATCAAGTAGCATTAACAACTAGAGGAGAAAATGAAGGAGATAATAAAATATTAGATAGAGAATTAACACCATTAAAGAAAATAAATGATAATTATCCTAAATACATTTTGACATTAGATGATGATTTAGATGCAGATTTTGATGGAATAAAGAAGATAAATGTGTTGGATTGGCTATTAGAGGAAAAATAATTAAATATATTAATGAAAAAAATTACAAAATTTTATTAAAAAGGAGTTTACAATAAAAGAAATTTTAAATTGAAAATGAAAATGTAAATGTAAATGTAAATGTAAATGTAAATGAAGTATTTATTATAAAAGGAGGTACTTATGTGTACTGCTGCGACTTACAAAACGAAGGATTTTTATTTTGGAAGAACATTGGATTATGAATTTTCATATAATGAAGAAATAACAATAACACCAAGAAATTATGAATTTAAATTTAGAAATAAGGGCTCAATTAGTAATCATTATGCAATAATAGGAATGGCATATATAGAAGAGAATTATCCATTGTATTATGATGCTATAAATGAAAAAGGCCTTGGAATGGCTGGACTCAATTTTGTAGGAAATGCTTACTATAATGAACAGGAAGAAGGAAAAGATAATATAGCACAATTTGAATTTATTCCATGGATTTTAAGTCAATGTGCAAATGTAAAAGAAGCGAAGGTATTGATAGAAAAGATAAATATATTAAATGTATCTTTTAACGATCAATTACCATTGGCACACTTGCATTGGATAATTGCTGATGCAGAGAGCTCAATAACAGTAGAAGCAGTGGAAGAAGGAATTAAGGTATATGATAATCCGGTAGGAGTGTTGACTAATAATCCAACATTTGATAAACAATTATATTCACTAAACAATTATATAAATTTATCAAATAAATCACCAAGAAATACATTTGCAACAGATTTAAAATTACAACAATATAGCAGAGGAATGGGAGCAATAGGACTTCCAGGGGATTTATCTTCACAATCTAGATTTGTTAGAGCTACATTTGTAAAAATGAATTCTGTATCAGCTGACGAGGAAAACGAAAGTGTAAGTCAATTTTTTCATATTCTTAATTCAGTTGATCAACAAAGAGGATGTTGTCAGTTAGATGATGGAAAATATGAAATTACAATTTATACTTCATGCTGCAATGCGACAAAAGGAATTTACTATTATACAACATATAACAATCATCAAATTACAGCGGTTAATATGCATAAAGAAGACTTGAATGTAAATCAACTTATTAGATATCCTTTAATAAGTGGAGAGCATATAAATTTTCAAAACTAATATAAAATATCCACAAAAAGTATTCTTTTGTGGATATTTGTTGGATTATAAATAAAAAATGATATAATGTGAAAAAATATTAAATTGGATGGTGAAGAAATATGACAATGCAGGTACCAGATTCATTTATATGGAAAAAGAAAAAATATAAATTTGTCATTAAATAATTATTCAGGAACCATTATTATCGCAAAAAATTTAAAGAAAAGATTTATAGGGAGAGCTTTTATAGGACCACATTCGTATAATATAACATATGAGTTGGAGATAAAAAATTGTAAAGTTATAGGATGTAAAGGCACATCAGGAACATATGAAGAAATTTAAATATGAATGAAGGTGAATAATTTTGAGAAAAATAATATTTTACAAATTAGATGGAAAAGTAAAATCAGAAGAAATATTAAATAAGAAAAATCTTTGCCATATATTTGGAATGATGTCAAAGTGTACAATGACAAATGGAGCTGAGGAGATTGGATTTGCTTTTCCAATAGAAACTCATAATAAAGAAAAATATGATGAAAAAGTACATGATTATATTTATTTATGGACATGGGATAATTTGAATGAAAATACAGGAGAACTAATAGGAGATGATGATGAAAAATATAACCAAACATTCAAACCTGTTAAAATTGATGACATAGAAAAAATAGAATCTATTATATTCTCTAATCCAAGATGGGGTGGAAAATTAACAAATAAGTTTGAATTTTATAGCGATGATGTTAATGAAAAAGAAATTGAAATTCCAAAAGCTCTAGTTAATAAGAATAAAGAGAATAGCAATGAAGATAACCAAAATGAAGAAAAAATATATTACTATTTAACTGTAAGGTATGAAGATTACTATAATGACAAAGAATATAATTATATTTCTAATGATACAAGTGTTGAAATTGGTGATAGAGTTTTAGTTGATATGTCGGGAGAGCTAGTAATAGCAGAAGTTGTAGAGACAGCATATTGTGATAAATTTGATGCTCCATTTCCAGTGTACAAAACTAAAAAGATAATAAAAAAAGTCAATGGGAATTTTAATCTTGCAGACAAAGAGTTTTATGGCGAATTAGATAGTATAAAGACGAATACTGTTAGAATGAACATTGATGGTACATATTTCGAATTGGGAATATTTAATTATGTAGAAGGACACGAAAATGATGATAAGTGGGCTGATATAGAGATAGATGTACACAATAGTAATTTTAAATATTTCAGAAAAGCTGAACTAATGACATCTGCAGAGATTGAAAATCTAATGATAATGTTGAAAAAATTATTAAAAGATGAATTAAAAGAAAAAGAAGAAATTGGATTTTATGAACCTGATTTGGAATTTACATTATATCTTAAAATTGATTTGTGGGATACAGGAGAATATATGTATATAAAGAGTGGAAATGAAATACAAGATGTTTATACAGAGCTAACTATTAATTTAACAGATAGAAGCGGAGTATATACAGGTCAAAAATATGTGATGATTTTTGAAAGAGAAGAAGTCGAAAAAATAGTTGAATATATGGAAAAAATAACAAATGTAAAATAAATTATATAGTATTACATGTAAATACAAGTAGTTTTTTATGGATTTATGGCATTACAAAATTATGATAGCAACAAAAATAGGCGGAATTATTTATAAAATCTTGTCTATTTTTATTTATTTTAACGGCAACAGTACAGTCAATAAAATAATAGTAAGTTTAATCAGTATTTTGAATGCTTAATTATAGAAAAAACGAAAAAATACAGGTTTAAAATAGATATGTCACAAATACATTGAAAATAAAATATTGAAAAGAGAGCACAAAAATGATATTGTTTAAATGACCAAAAATAAACATATCGGAGGTGCTCTCTTATGGGTAATAATATCACAGATAGATTAAAATATAAAGAGTCAGTAGTAAAATTTTCAAAAAAATATGGAATAGCAAAAGCAGCATATAAATTTGGAGAATGTAAAAGGACAATATATAGATGGAAAAATAGATATGATGGAACATTAGAAAGTTTAAAAGATAAATCAAGGCGACCACATTCGCATCCAAATCAACATACAGAGGAAGAAATAAATTTAATAAGAAATTATAAAAGAAATAATAAAGATACCGGATTAGTAGTATTATGGATAAAATTGCGCAAAGCAGGATATACAAGAACAATACAAGGATTATATCATGCAATGCAAAGAATAGGAATATACGAAAAGACACCAAGTAAAAAGAAAGAAAGCGAGCCAAATGAATGGGTATCAGGAGAATATCCAGGGGAAAAAATACAAGTAGATGTAAAATATGTGCCAAAGAAGTGTATGAGTAAAGAATTGCAGGAAAGGGGCGAAAAATTTTATCAATATACAGCAATAGATGAGTATTCAAGATTAAGATATACATGGTTTACAAATGCCCATGATACGTATGCATCAAGTGAATTTACAAAAAGGTTAGTAAAATATTTTCCATTTAAAGTAAAGACAATACAAACAGATAATGGATTTGAATTTACAAATAGATTAAGTTGGCA